>Ga0058697_10000319_pt1 | contig 22278 bp, 15 predicted proteins | sample AgamicAsMae_FD_66619 | JGI IMG/M metagenome (GOLD analysis project Ga0058697, IMG submission 66619) | Agave microbial communities from Guanajuato, Mexico - As.Ma.e | ecosystem: Host-associated > Plants > Phyllosphere > Phylloplane/Leaf | place: Guanajuato, Mexico | collected 2012-06-04
CTTTCATGGACTGGAGGCATCACTTTCACTTTAGCTGCTAGGGCCATTAACCTTCCCACGTATGTTGCAAATGATTCATTGGGTAACTGACGGTCTACTCGTCAAGCTGTGACCACCCTCCAACAATTCATTCTATAGGGCGAGTCGAGTGGGCACGACATCGATGTTGTAGCAGAACTGCTTGAGAGACTTGTCGGCCAACTCAGCGAATGTTGGAATTTCTTCGGCCGGGAGGTTGGTAAGCCAGTCGGAGGCGGCCCCGGAAAGGCTTCATTGGAATAAGCTGATAAGGTTTGCATCGTCGCCAGCGAATTCCGTGCAGTAATGGAAACACGACTGCAGGTGAGCTGAATCCGCCCGGGCTTGCTGAACCCATTGGGAAGATGGAATGTTGAAGGCGTGTAGCTTGTGGTTTAGGGGTTTCAAAGGAAGTCTTTCGGGAAGGAGGGCCTATGAGAATTTAGAAGCCGAATGCGATCAATTGCTTGCTTTTGTTTCCTTCTACTGCAGCAGGGATTTCAACTCTTTTTTTTTTCCTATGAGAAAAACGAGGTTTTTTTCTCCCATTCCTCCAAACCCACAACATAAACCCTTTTAGGATACCTTTTTTAATGTACCCAGAACAACCGTCGACTCATAAGCTATGGCATGCAGGTATAACCGCCTAACGACCTACATATTTCATAAATATCCCTTTCTATTAAGTTACCAAGCCCACCGAGATCTATTTCAGTATTCGAAACACTACCGGGGCTCACCTCCCCTACTAATCAAAAGCTCTTCGGGACATCAGGTGAGAAACAACTACTCTGCCACAGCTATTATGATGATAGAGAACCCGGAACACAGGAATCACCTGGATCTCAGCAAAGGGAGAGGAACCACTACGTACAGAGTTTGTCAAACAGCAACAGGGACAAGCCCACCGGGTTGAGAACCACCATACTACCTAGATAACCTAAACCCTTGTACATGAATGAATGCACACTCACTACTCCCTATAGTTATTTATCTATCCAGATATATACGAGATCTCCTACCTATCAGTCACCGACTTGATACATACGGGAACAACCCACCAACACATCAAGTACCAGTCTGATATGCATTAAGAGCATGGCACCGGTAGCTCGGAGAGCGAAGAAAAGGCGTGCGAGGACCCATAGCTCCATTTCAAAGTCCTATAATCTATGCTGTGCTGTATTTCCAACACACTGGACCGTCAGCTGTTCTCAGCAGGGGAAATAGCGACCTCTAGCCGCATGAAATCATGGAGTTGGCTTCTTCTTCCCCTCGGGTTGGGATCTTTCCCCTATAGAAGAGATGGCTCCCGATCATAAGCCACAGTTTTCTCATGACTTGCATAAAACATATTCCGGCCGGCCGGCCCTGTTTCGTCTTTCGATCTTGGCAAAGAAGTTTCTAACCAGCACCAACTCAGATTTAAGACGGCTCTTCCTTGCTAGTCGAAGAGGCAGTTGATGTCAATCTCGCGAGGACAGCCCCAAGATGACTCAGCTGAGGGCTGCAATCCTCAGACGAGAAAAAAACAGCTCGTCACCTCTCTTCTGGCTGAATACAGAGATGTTTTTGCATGGTCTCTTATGCTGCCGGTCCCGACCTCCGGCCTTGGTGGAGTAGCACCGCTTGGTTGTACGGTCTGATGCCAAGCCGTTCCAGCAGGAATCGAGGAAAATGCATCCTGAAGTGTTGAGCTCTTTCGGTTAAAAAAGGCAGGAAGCGAATGCTGGCTCGCCCAACCCGTCGATAGGGTCAAGGGTGACGGTATATTCGCAAAGGAAATGGAGTTGGGGCATCAGCAGGAGTAGAAGAAGATGATCTAGCACATCGGCTGGGGGGGAATGAAAGAATTCGGTTATCAATTCCGGAGCGTCGAAACCCCCCTATTCTTTTCTTCGTCACCAACCATTTCCGGTGACTCAAGCATAGCATCTTTCCCCAAGCCCTTGTCATTTCCAGGATCGGTAGTTCCATCCCCTCCGTTCAGTTCTGCTTCGTATCCCATCGATACCTCAGGCAGGCATAGGAGAGTAATCGATTAGCCCAATCATCGGAGCCGTCGGAATGGGAGCAAACGTAGCTGGGCCGTCTTCGTCGCCTCTCTCTCTTTATATATAACGCATGCAGTAATTATTAAACATTCGGATCAGGACCTTCGTCGAATGGGTGAAAGCTGGCGGCAGGGCTTGCTTAACCGGATACACGGAATTGGGATCTCTCTCGCATGCAAATCTTTCTATCGGGAAACCCTCGAAACTTCTATGTTCGTTGGTAGGAGCGGCGGGATCGGGATGATTAGTATATAAATAATATAAACACATATGTATATATATATACAATTTAAATTAAATAAAAATAGATAAATTTTAATAATAAATAGATAAATAAGAAGACCAAAAAGATAAAATGAAATCAACGGAAAGATCTTGTATATAGATGGAGGATAAAATAACGATGTGGAAAACAAGACAGGGATTTTTTACAATGACACTGTACAACTATTTTGAAAAGGGATGTAGCGCAGCTTGGTAGCGCGTTTGATTGGGGTAAAAAATGTCACAGGTTAAAATCCTGTCATCCCTACCCATTACTTATCCTATGGGCAGTAACGAGGGCGTAGCTTGAGATCGATTCGACATTGGACAAAATTTTTCGTTTAATTAGACTATATGCATGCGGTACAAAAATCATCCTTTTCTTTACTTCTCTCCTGTCGTAAGAAAGCGCTCTTAGTTCAGTTCGGTAGAACGTGGGTCTCCAAAACCCGATGTCGTAGGTTCAAATCCTACAGAGCGTGATTCTGTTCTTGTTATGTTATGTCGAATCATAATAAAATAACTTAACAAAGTGGAATTGAAACTAGAATTTAACCTCCTGCAGATCAAGGAGGAGGTTAATAGTAGTAATGAAAAAATCTTTTTTTGGAGCCCCAAATAAAAGGCCGTAGGAATCTTTGAATACCTCCACAAAGTGGTGACGAAACATATCACTTTCGTTTTTTAAATCTTTCCTCGGAATCGATCCGATCCCGTATAATAAGCGAGCTCTTGACTCGATCGCAGACATTTCTGCAACACCTCTAAGAGAGGAACAAATAGTCAATTTTGAAAGAACTTATTGTCAGCCTCTTTCAGATATGAATCTATCTGATTCAGAAGGGAAGAACGTCGCATCAGTATCTCAGTTTCAATTCAAACATGGGTTTGATTCACACTCCATGTTCTGACAAATCTCCACCATCCGGAAAGAGGAAAAAACGGAGTCTTTGTCTAAAGAAATACGTTGAGAAAGGGCAGATGTATAGAACCTTTCAACGACACCGTGCTTTTTCAAATCTATCAAAATGGAACATGGCATCTTCCTTCAGGTTGTCATATCAAAAGAGAAAGATCTCATATAACGATCTTTTTGCTAAAGAGTTTGCCAAACGCTTTCTCATTCGTCAGGGAACTCCGTATATTTCCCTTCTCCATTCTCTGCTCGGATGATTGCCGCTTGTGTGAATTCTATTGCTGTGGGTCCCGTGTGTGCTCGAATAAGATCGTTTTAGGATTCTATTGAGTTTCATTTATTGACTCCGCGGTGCAGGTTATCGAGTTTATGGCGCCGCCCCCCATCCAAAAAGTCAAAGATGGCGTCGGCATTTACTCATTATGCTCTCTCCGGAGAGTGGTGTATTCCCCCTTTCCCTTGGTATTCAGGTTGTCAAATCCGGAGAGGATAGTCGACTGTTATACCTTGGGAGTTGTAATGGCGTATCTTCTTTCAAAATAGAAAGATGGGGATTTCAAAGAGAAGGAAATCGAGAGTTTGCGTTCCTTTTTCTTTTTGAGGATGCTGGTCTCATCTTTGATCTGGTAGCGATTAAAGAATGAATGTTGCTCTGGCTCAAATGGTGGGATTGGTACACCTCTATATGCTGTAATCAGAAGGTACTCTTGAGGTCATGCTACGACCGCCGATCGTTCCTGTGACCACACGCCGTACCAACAGAAAACTATCAACCTATCGGTATGGTTTGTTGTTCATGTGTTACGATCTCGCTCGTAAGATTGTTCCCCCCTCCCCTGGTCAATGGCAGTGAGTTGATTGACCAAGGCCTTCCCTTACGATTACAGAATTTCTTCCACCGGCAAGAGTACCTCTGTTTGTCTCCTTCTACTTTAATGAAAAGCCGGGACTAGTCTCTCGAGACTAACTAATTAGTTAGTCTCGGTGCTTACTGTTGTACTTAACGATGAATCCCATCCCATTCCTTTTGTTTGCTTATTCTACCCTTACCAATTAATGGCTTAAGCCGCTTTCCCCATTTCCGCAACCTAAACCTAACTAATACTCCGTTGTTTCCATTTCCTCATCTGGTGATAGATCCTCATCTTCTTCTGGCTCAAATCCCTTTTTCATATACAGGGCACGCTCATACCAATAGCTTTAGCTACGCTTTAGTTTGAGATCATTAAAGATATGCTCGACCTCGTTTATGTCCATGGTACCATCGCACGTACCTTCAACTATCAACCAGATGACACCGGACTGTCGAAAGGTCAGAGTCAGTCTCCTCTTTTAGGTCGTTTAGCAGTTCCCCAACCAGCTTTCTCCCCGAGAAAGCCTTCCTGAGATTAAAAGAAAAAGGTTTGTTGAAGGCTGATCTCTGGGATCAGTGAGAGTTCGGAACCAGCAAACTCCAGCATCAAAGCGTCACGTGTGCAAACTCCTGCTTCAAAACTACAGGGCGCGCGGGATGCGTAGAAAACCCCTAACCACCTTGTTTGTGTACTGGAACATCCCCCACTTCCTTAGAACAGCACTAACTTACCGCTCTATACTTTATCAAAATGAAAAGAAAGAGAAGGGATCCATAACATAATAGTGAACTGCCATGAATTACACACACGCTAGTAGTGGCTCGGCTAGAGGACTACAGAAGCCGAAGCCGGAAGGCAACACAGGAAGGCGGGGAGCGGTTTAGTTTAAGCAACTAGTCTTGTCTTCAAGCAGAAGGCGATAGACCATAAAGCAAGGAAGAAGCGACTAGTGCTAGAGCCAATAGCCTGACGCCTAGCTACCCCAACTCAGAGACCTAGTTGAAGATAGAGAAGAAATGCGGGCGGACTTGCTCTAGATGGCAAAGTTCGAAACCGCTTCTTCGGGATAAATACTGACTGATCAGACGTTTCGAGCAGCAAGTATTTGTGGGAGAGACGTCCCCATACCGAGAGGTAAAGGCGTTGGCATGCACTCACCTTCCCATGGTGGTTCGATCTGCGGATGCCAAAAGCGAAAGGCTGCTACGTCCAGCTGCCTGAGATAACCCAACAGCAAGCCGAGCAGCTAGAGATGCCTGAGCTGATAGAGCTGTTTACAATGTTGTTGCCGAGCGTCAACATGGAAAAGAATTTCCTGAGCAAGTGGAGGCGAGCGAAGTGAGGTCAGTGTTGTTGGCTGAGCCGTATCTTGCTACCTCCAATCCCTCATTAGGAATTATTGCTACCCACTGCTACTGTTTATGCTTATTCCCCCATTGGTGCCTCTGCTTCCCGTGCTTCTTCAACACAGAGAAAGGCAGATTGCTTGAGGGCTTAACAGCGCCTTGTGTGGAATCACACTCCCGATAGCCTGACTGGTTTGCCTTATTTTCTTTCTGGGGAATGCTTTACTCTAAAATCGGGTTATGGCGAGTCCGGTGTCAATCTTTTCCTCACGACGGCCTATATAAATCTCTCGGTACCGGTCCCGGCTTTGGCTAAGAAAGCGAATGCTTATCTTTATCACTTTGGAGGAGTAGGGGCTTTCAACTTCTTCCCGTCGGAATCTCCACTCAGTAAAAAAGTGCTTATTCGGCCGGCTCGTAGCCTTTCTATTCACGAATCCCTTACAAAATCAAAGCCGAATGAGCGAAGAAAATGTTTCATTTCATCGGGCCAGAGAAAGCAATTTCTTTCTCTATAAGCTTCAATGGTGCGAAGGGCCTCGAAGATAACAGGGTGTTTGGACTCCTCGTGTTTACATAGAATGTGTTACGGACCCGAAAGGGCTCATGTAAATCACGGGAAGTTGGATGGTTGACGCTCATCCCACAGCCGCTTGCCAAAAAGCTGAGACGACCTCTCCTCTGTTGTCGAAAGGTTTTCGGGACTATCTTTTTCAAGCGGGATACTTCTTTCCCTACTCGCAGCGGGTCTTCTTCTCTCTCTTCCCCCCGGTTTTCGGCCTCGCCTTTTCATAGAGTAAGAGGCTCCTCTGCGTATAGGCGACGGAGGGTATCGCCTGGAGAAATCCGTTCCGAATCATTCGATAGGAGAACGTCATTTATTTTTGTATTTCTCCTACGTCATTTTCTCTACCATTTGAGAATCTTTTGATTTTTACTTTTTTATGGAATCATGCCCCCTCGCGAAAGAGGCAGCAAATCTCTATTCGACGAAGCAAATTGCCATTCAATGTTTTCATTAGTTTGAATTAGAGACTTAGTCCACGGAAGACTTTTTTTACCGTTTTGAGCAATCCGGTTCTTCGACGATCGAAGACTCTTTCTTACTTATGAAGAAAGCTACAACTCGGGGGAAATTGGAAGGGGAGACAGTTATTATTTTATAATATGCCTTTATTTTCTCGATGCTTTGAATAGCGTAGTTTCGTACCCAAAGGGATGAGACTTTCTTTTTGATCGTAGACCACCCTTGCTTGTTTGCTAAAGAGGCGGATTCCGGACCGATCTCAGCGCCTAGAAGAGAGCTTTCACTGGCTTTTTTTTTACTAAACAGAGAAATTCCCATTGAGAGCAAACTAAAGGAATGGACGGGATCAGGATGCGATCGACCCTCCCCGTCAGCAGTGAGAGAGATAGCATAGCTGTAGACAGGGGCAGAGCCCGAGATGGATTCTATATTATAAGGAAGGGAATCTCTGCTTTCCTCTCCGCAAAAACGATACGGAGAATGAGACGTAAATCTGGTTTGTTGTTTACCGCACTGTATTTAAAACAGTGTGGTTCATCTCTACAAAAGGCTTATGCCGGAGATCCATCAACTGGTTTACTCCCATTCCCAGTCTCTTTAACCAGAAAGGGGTACCCCACTATCATCCCTTTCTTCCATAGATTGATGATTTACAGGAAGGATGAGAAGGCGGACAACTCCGTCCAATTATATCTATCTTGGTTTAGCCTGGCAAAGGTTATTAAATCGCGCCAAGCCAATAACGAAGGCTACCTTTGAAAGTATAGTCTCACTACCGGTCCCTGGGGATGAAATGTCCTATCATGAAATTATGATTGAGTTGAAAGAAAAAAGTAATAAATTTTTTTATCGGTATATCTCTTGGATTTCCAGTATACCTATTTCTCAGGGTATCACTTGGGAACCCACCAGGAAGGCAGTCCCTAATGTTAAGATCCCTTATGCAGAAGTTCCTAAACGGTATAGAAAAGGACCTCTTAAGTCTAGATTCCTTGCTCTAGTTTATGAGCTTACCGCGTACGGAACCATGTTACAGGTGGATCATAGTCTACAGGGCTTCTTCTCATCTGCTATATTATGGAGAGAGGGATTCCATCGCCTTTGTTGGGCCGGGGGAAGGATTTCGAACAGATCCGGGTTCCGTGACGCGAGGAAAGAGAGAAGCCGTGTCGAGTACTGAGCCCTACGTGGATTGATTGGCAAAGGCCGGGGTTGGGTAATATCTCCTGGGTGCTCTTATTCCTGTTCTTTCTTCACAGGATGTTCCCGAAGTAGAGAATTTTTTAGTGCGTCTCCGGTGTTTTGCAGGACGTAACTGGGGACCATTGATTTGAACGAATTTTTGGCTCAAATCCAAATGATGAAGTCTGATCCCAATCTCCATATCCGAGTTGGAGAAATTCTCCACTGCCTTCCTGCGTTTATGTCTAAGCTTACATCTAAGCCAGTGACCGAAGGACTCCGTGCCTTTCCCATAAGAAATACCGTGTCGGTTCGGTTCAAAGAAATTCATATGTGCCAATCAGAAATGAAGGTGCGTAGCGACAGCACAGCGCACACACAACTAGTACAGTTTGAATGAAGAAGCTTTCCTTCTTTCATCAACCCAATGGAAGGCTTAAGAGAAGAGCTCGGGTGGCAAACCCCGACGTCTGGAAAGAAAGAGAATACCCCGGCAGTGAATTACTGCGAAGAGGCAAACTTTATAAAAACTGTTGTTTGAGACAGCCCTAAGGCGACGATCTGAGAAAGGGTGGTTACGCAAGTTCTTCCCGGTAAGGAAAGAATCTCCTTCGTTCGGTTATTCCCCTAAATCTGGATCGGCAGCATCAGCTGGAGAAGGAGGATCGGCAGTATCGGCAGGAGAAGCCGTAATATATTTAAATAATCGTCTGATTCTTACCATGCTTATCAGGTCTGCCACATTGTTAAGAAGAAGGTCACTCCGCTCGGTCTAGAAGTCGACGGTGGTGAATCGGAATCCACGAAGAATCCATTCCATTTGGAAAGAGTTCGGTGAGGCGCTATAAAGTAAAGTATGGGAGGCGATGAAGGCAACGTCTTTATGGCCCTTTCCTGGCCCAGTGCAGTTTGCCTCAATTGTGTCGAAATTGTCCATTCGTCTTTGGGGATTTACTATATATAATATATATATATTATTATAATAGGGATTTCTACTTGTGAAAGTAATGATATAAAGAAGAAGTGAAGGACAGAAGCGTCGTTTGATAAGAAAATCATATGAATTGGCTGGCGAAATTGGTACAGAGGTGCCCCAAATCCATGCTTTTGAGATGGAAAAGAAGTAGGTAGCGAGGCTTCTCCGCCTGAGCCCCTAGTTGTTTCCGTTTCGTGTATGCAAGCAATCGCTATGTGCGGTTAGGTCCTGACGAGTTATGTGGCTCATCCCCAGGGTGGGGTTCCAAATATGAGTGAGAGTTCGATCTCAAGGTTACCATACCGACGAAGTGATGACTCCTTTACTGGTGGTTTGATCTCGGAAGCAATAAAGGAATTCTGCAATCCAAATTGGTTGTTCGAGCGTAGGGTATCATCTTGTCTTTGTTTCATTCATGCCATTAAAAAAATTTCATCCCCTTCATATCATTATTAAAAATTAGTACTGAGACCAATGCCCGGGTGTCGTGTCGAATCCCATTCTCCGGTAATTCAATCATCTCCTACTATTGGTTATGACTAGTCTTTCGTATAAGGATGTTACCTCTGGGGAGTTCCTTTTATAAGTCGAATACCAATCTTTTAGTCTCCCAGTTTCTCTCCCTCGAGCTGCCACCCCTTTATCTGGTGTGGCCCTTTTCAGGGGTCTTTTTCTCTCCCAAACATGCATTTGAAGTAGGGCCTATGGTTATATATTTTACCATTTATCCAGAGTAGTGTTATCCCCCGTCGGCCGGTTTCTAGAGCAACCTGTGACACCCACCCTCTGGCTAAGAGATGTCGCGCTGTTGGTAGCTGACGGCAACCCCCCGGGGTTAGTACCAAATCCCCTTCCTTCTGTTTTTCCTATTGCTGTTCTTGGGTCGAAGTTAGTACCCGCAGGCGTCTTCCTTTGTTTTAATTCATTCCGTGTAGTGAAGTTCGGAGATGATCCCCGAACACAACCTATTTTGTGCAGGTCCCTTACTTCCCACCTACGTAGCCTACGAGGTGTTCTGTTCTCAAACGGCCGACGCCTTTGTTCTCAAGCTAGAAGCCTGGGACAAACAACTAGTCGAATTCCTTACGCTCCGCGCCTTCTTTCATTTCTTTTGCGGCTTATGCAGCTTTGGATTCTTATGCTTCCACCGATGCTGCTGTTGATCCCACCAATGCTGGATTTGAAGAACCTACCTGCTTCCCGGGCATCCAGGGAGTAGGCAACCCTTCCTTCATTTGCAACTCCGGAAGAAGCAACTTTTTATATGACTATTGAATCATTGGCGCTACCCCAGCCTCATTCTCGTTACCTTGAGCCTCACTCACTGAACGAGTCTCGAACTGTTCATATCTTGGTTTACGAGTGGTTCTCACAATCGTGGTAATGCATTGAAGAAGAGAACTGTGAATTGGACTCCGAAAAAATCATTATAAATTGGAGAATTGGGGACGCAAATAGACCTCTTTTCCAAGGTAAATCAAGAAAATTGGATGGCTTCGATTTCCTCCTCGCTCACTCGTCACCGAACCAGGGGATTTATTCCTGCCCTCACCGACGGCGCTTTCCAGCCCTTCTCCTTATCGGCAGAAAAGAGACTCTTTGCCGAACTGCCCGGCTTTAACTCAAGGATTTCCGCCACCCATTTTGGCACCAAGACGAATGGACAATATCTCAGAGTCATATTCATTGATGTTCTTCGCATATACTTTTTGATTTCATTTCTTTGTGGTCCCTTTCTTCTACTTAAAACATTTCATTACTTCTATAATTTCTTTCTTTTTATTTAATCGAATCAGTAAATACATAGCTTTGACTCCGAAGTACCGCAGTCAACCCAATGGAGCTCGCCTCCGTTTCAATCATTACTCCCACGACTGGGCTTCTATCGTCCAATCGGCAAAGAGAGTCAGGAGGAGCCTTATTCCTGCCTGTAGCTCACGACCGTTAGCTATATCCGCTTAGTCCTCGCACGGATATTCATCGTCTTGCTCCTTATCCTGGCATGAACTCGCCGACTGATCAGCCCGGATTCATGTACTTCCCACAGAACGAGAAAGGGAAAGTGAATCGGAGCACTCTCCTGTTGACATGGAAATAGTTTGATTGCTTGACGACTTTAAGTGCCCATCTGGTGGCCGGGGGAAAAGTCGGGACGATCAGCCTATTCTATTGATGCGCTGCCTACAGGAGACAAAAGAAGCAATTCCCCCGTGCTGATCTCACTCTGTAGGTATATGCACTGTAAACACTTTCTTCCATTTATTTCAAAGCGTGCATAAACCGAAGACGACGTTGGAAGCCTCGTCCCACGTGCAGACTGTTAGCCTCCAGATCTCGACTTATGCCAATTCGACCCTGAAAGGACTGAGGATACTGCCCTCATCTCTCTGTACATGACTAGCGAGATGGTGACAGAGTGATCAGACTTTCACAGGCTTTTCTTATCCCGACGAACTGGATGCGGGCCCCGCTCCTCTCTTCCTTCCAGACAGAAAAGATCCGCGAGTGACAATGACAGGGGGGAGATCGTCGCATTTGGACTTGATCCGACGGGGGTAACCAGATTCCTGTTCCCTTCCTTAGTCTTCGTCGAAAGAAAGATGGATTGGGATAATATTGCCCTACAGAGCTAGACAAGAGTACACCTGAAGAACAAGCTAACTAAGCAAAGAGTAGCACCGTCCCCTTCAACTGGCACAAGCACAAGAATCATAGGTACCAACGAAAACCTAAACCTAAAGACCGATTTCAAAGCCGTCAGGAAGATTCGATTCCTCTCCTTTATAGTCGAGCACGTAAACTTCCTCGACAAAGTCGACGATAGCGGTTCTGAGAGTAATAGCGACTCTGCTATTACGGAGATCCCCCTTTGTTCTTGCCTGAACACCTCTTCTTGTGATTCATCCTCCTCGGATGATGATAAGAGGGTCACTCAACCCGCTTCGGCTGGTAGTTTGACTACTATCAGTGAGGACTCGAAAGAGCTCCCCACTAGCTGCGCTCCCCCCCTTCCCCTCCATCGGAGAAATCTCTATCAATTGGAAAGACGGGATGAGCCAGCCTCAAGGAAGAGCTTTGATCCGTCGCCTTGAACCGACTTTCGAATGAAGTTTCGTTCCGGGTAGTAATATCAAGTGATCTGATGATCCAGCCTTTGTGGCCTGGTTGAAGAGTTTCCTGAATGGAATAAGCATTCAACCGACCATTTCCTTTCCTAAATTAGGGTTAAAAAAAAACCACTTTCTTCGACTTTTGAAAACTACCTAGAGAGAACTCCCCATTTCACACTAAGGGAATATTAAGGCTTACTCGGGGTAGGAAGTGTAGGCGCTTTCCAGCTTCTATCATCCAATCGGCAAAGAGAGTCAGGAGGAGCCTTATTTGAGAGTAGCGAAAGTCAGGAGGAGGGCTTTGTGCTGGAAATGAGTAGTCCCAGTAGTAGTGGAATAGCCCGATTGCCTAGCCCTAGCGGAAGCAAGCTCTGTATATCGCAATTATCGGCAGATGACATCGATCGCACATTGGCAGTCTACTAAGCAGCTTTAGGAGAGGGCCGGGCACAAATGAGGAGGCTCAGCTTGCCCTCGCTCTCTCGTCTCCGAGTAGAGAGCACACGGGAAGGGCCGAAGCGAAGCGCTCAACCAAGAGGGCACGCACATAACAATTCCTCATTCATTTCTTGATTCGAAAATGTAGATTTGTTGATTGTTGCATTCGATTAGAAAGTCTTGCTTAGGGTGAACATGCAACTAAACTAAAGGAATGTCGTACATAAAAAAAAGGTTTGCTTCCTTCCGCATGTGGTGAGAGGAAAGGCTGTCCCAGGCCAGTCCAACCTATGTTTTGCCTCTCTGACGGTAGTACTCCCTACTCCCATTGGGGATGAACATCCCCCCGTCGCCTCTGCCTATGCGAGTCCAAAGTAACCCGATGTTGTAACAACTGAATATGTCAAAGACGCAGGTTCAGGTATGTCTTTCTCCCCGAGCGGGGTCCCCTTCCGTCAGCCGTCGGAGCAGGGTCAAAGAGAACATTCCTCCGTTGTTTGGGCATACTCCGCGCTTAGATCGAAGAAGGGATGCCCATCAACATTGCTTTGGAAGGACGGGCTGGGACATGTGAGTGATGAAAGAAAAGCTATTGTCGGAGTTCCGGGCCTGATTCATCAACATAGGAAGAGTGGGCTGACGAACATTAAGTAGGGGAAAGATTCGCTTTCGACGAAAAGGGATAGATGAACAAAACCTGATCGCGGAATGTACTAAATCAACAGGTGTATCGGAGTCTAGGGCCTAGAACATTAGATAAGGAAGATGAGTATGGGCTAGTGCCGTCAGCTCGGAAAGGGGATGGTGCTTTAGCCAAAGAAGGGGGTGTGACCTGAACCAAGAAAGCTGCGTCTTTGGACAGCCCTTCTCAAGCGGGGAGGGGATCTCTTGCCCTAGTCGGACTTGCTTCTGGGGAAGAGGTTCTTTACTTCACTCGAGAAGGAAAAACGACAGGAACAAGAAAAGCAAGCTCTGAGGCAAGCTCGGATTCTGAAACTGAAGCGTGATCTTCTTCCGACGGTGAAAGAACAAAGATCGAAGTCGACTCTAGATCTTCTTGATATGAGACTTTCTGATTAGGTTATTTCAGATCAGGTAGGGGACGAGATTCTTTGGTTGAAGCAGCTATGGCCGAGCTATTCCCACTCTTCGGTAAAGACAGCCACAGAGAGGAAGCTGGATGGGTCAAATCCCACCTGTCTTCTTGGTACCGCGGATCACCTTTCTTTTCCCATTGAGATCGTGCAAACAAAGAGTCCACCGCCTACCTGCCAAAAACGAATCGGGGAAAGGTGCTTCCTTCATTGTCCTATTCTCTTGATCGTAGAAATGACAGGAGAAAGAAAGGAGATTGCGAAGCTGCCGAAGCTAATGATCCCTCTTATGCGAGCACCTAAACGGGGCCTGCGGGACAGTGATTTTGAGCAGTCTACGATCCACGATCACTTTCATTTCCCAGATCATCTTTCGCTAATCCTGACTCCGAATAAGAGGAATTGACTCCATGACTTTCTCTTGAGTGCTCTCTTCCTCTTCCTCCTTCGACGAGTAGGGGATGGAGCGGAGCTATTTAGTTAGGCTTACCTTAGGACATCAGGAAGCAGTGAGATCTACGGAACTATCGGAAAGGTCTCTGTAGTCTTATCAGGTCTGGAGTGCTTATGCCCCTCACCATGCTCCCAGCGGACCACCAGGGTCTCACTCAATGGCTTGTCGAAACTCTATTTTTGCTTACTTAAGCAAAACCAGCCTCTGATACCCTTTTTTTCTTCTCTTCGTACACCCCCACACTCCCTTCGTCTGCGAGAACTCTTCTCGGATAGAGGGAAGCTCTCCTAGGGCAGCTCAAAACCCGCCCACTTCTTCTATATTCTCAAACGGAGTCGACGGTTTTCCCTCTTTTCTCTATCTCGTCACCCGACGTTGTTCAAGCGGGGTTCGGTACCGAACCGATGTCTTTCTTGTCACTGCCAGATCTGTTCCCGGACCAGTTGTTCTTGCAGTTGGATGCGAGGCTTAGCCTTTTGAGAAGATACCTTTCCCATTTCGTTCCGAAAGAAAGCAGGATTGGCAAGCTTGACAGCGTGACGTGCGGGGGTGGCTATCGCTATCCATTAACATTAACGAGAGCAGGTACAGTGCCACGCCGGTTTAGAATTCGGGTTGACGGCTACCCTCCCTTTTTCGTAACAAAAAGAAGTAGGACCAAACCTCGAAGAAGAAGCCTGAGCACTGGACGAAGTGTTTTCCGTTGTATGACGAAGAAGAAGAAAGGATGGGAAGAGTTTCATTTACATATGAACGTACATCCTCTCTCTCCTCGGTAAGCAGCCTTTGTTCCAGGAGCAAAGAAAATTGTAGAGCGTCAAAGATGGAAACCATAGCAGGAATTTTCTCCATATGAGCGACGATATCATACACAAGTGGCGTTCTGCATGCTGCTGCTGCAAGAACGATTTATGTTTATCAGCTTTCTTCCTCTTCGGGAACGACTTCTGATGTAGTTTCACCAGCATCTGAAGGCAAAGGCGCAAGAGCGTCGGGCAAAGTAAAGTCAAGCTAAAGTTTGTGGGGAAGGTCGCGCGAGTGCGCTCACGTTTTTCATCCGGTTTGCAAAAGTCGAGGGGGGATGTTGAGAAAACGGGATTAAGGCGACGGCTACGAGTAGAGCCTTCGAAGCGGAGGCCCTTGCCGGAACCAACCCTTCCAGTAATAGTTATAGTGTATCCCCCGTAGACTGAAGGCAGTGTAGTGGTGTTGATGGATACCGAAGCCAAGCTGTCTACTTTTCTGGGGGTGATCCGGCAGAAGCTTTTTGAGGTAAAGCCTGCTTAAGACTTTCGTGTACTTCGAAAGAGGCTTACCAATTCGACAAAACAAAGCGCGAGAAGCACATTGGGACCCAGGCATCCACAGAGATCGAATATAAATATGTCCTCCACCGAAGAAAAGAATAGAAAAGGGTCCTAGAAGAGCCAGGGGCGATGGCCTTCTACCGGAGGGGAGCGTCGCCAGGCTCCCGCCGAAGTCAGCTCAACTTTGTGTTAGGAGCGAGTGACTACGCCAGCTTGCTTCATGTGACTAAACAGGATGTTGGTCTTTGCCACCCACCTGGGTAGGCCAGGCCCCTGAACCAGCCACATGTAATTGGGTACGGGGTGGACTCCGCTGAGCCGACGTTTCGCTTTTTTCGCACCAGGGATAGCAGAGGGCCCTCATGTAATGGCGCTATCGCACTGGCCCCGGGCATTATTTAACAAAGAACGGGAAGCACCGCTTTTAACCGAGACGGGTTTCCGGGCATTCGGTAACGGTAAAACACCCGCGCACTCTCTTTGCCGATACCAGCACCGCTCCAAACACATACCCAATAGAGCGGGAACCATTAAGAGAAGAATTGGCATCACCGTTCTCCCCTGGGGACTATACTCCGGCTCTGGGTATTCTCGGAATAGGCGGTAGGGGATATGGTGCACGAAGGGGATTATCTATCGGAATGGGTATTCTCGGAATAGGCATTATCGGACTATGTGAGCCGGGTTTCCGCGGATTCGGTAACCTAACCTACTCTCCGAGACGGGAAGAATTGGTACCGTCACCGCTGGGACCGGTTGTTTGGAATGAGACTCTGTCCCCAGGGGATGGAAGGAATAGGTGCAGGCTCACGGGGATGGAAGGAATACGGAATAGGTGCACGAAGGGTACGGAGTAGCTGAGCGCTTGCGCGAAGGCGGTAGCTGAGCCGAAAGGCGAAGGGGATGGAAGGAATGGGGATTATGGGAATAGGTGCCGATACGATAGGCGGAATACGGAATAGGTGAGACGGGTTGTTTGGTACTGGTCTCGGAAGCGGTACTCCCCGCGGACCAGTGTGTTGACGGTAGGAAAGTGTGCATCTTCTTTCACCGTTACCGAATCCCCGGCTGGTATCGGGTGTGCGGGCAGAGTCGGCAAAGAATTCCCGAGAAAAAACCCGTATCGGAAAGTTTTCTTTGAAAGAATTCCTTCTCCCTCAAAGCCCCTTCTCTAGCAGCTTGCATTCGATGCCATATTCCTTATTAGATGTCACTTCCTTTAGTTTAGCAGCTCCGGTATCGGTAGCATTCACAGCTGAGTCAATAGCAGCTTCTTCTTGAACTTCCCCTTATTCCTTAAAAAGGAAAATCGTCCGCTGAAGGCCTAGAGAGAGGAACAACCCCAGACGCGAAAACAACTCGAACATCTAGTATTATCCAATCGGGGGACCCTCATTCCCCCGCTTTATCGAATTCTTTGAGTGTCCAGCCTGCTCCCTTTGTTCAGTCGGAAGACTTTTCTTTAGAAAAAGACTTTTTAGTCCCCGTCCAACAAGAGAGGTCAAGCCTTTCTATTCAAATGAGACGCACTCCCATTGTCTCGATAAGGTCAGCAGCAGGGCATACAGCAGGGATTGAGTAGTCTTGGGAGGCGGACTTCTAGTCCCCGGTTACGAGTTGACGACGTTGTTAACTACTAAAACTTAAAAAGTCTTCGTAGCCTTAGGGAAAGCGTACCGGAAGATCAAACTTTCGCTTAAAATCCCAGTTTGGATGAACAGAGTTACGCTCGATTTCGATTTATACTGAAAGGCGCGGAGCGGTTGATAGCAGATGGGGAAAGCTAAAGGCGGAGCTTGGATTGAATTTTCCAGTTGGAAATCCGTCAGAAAAGCTGTACCTTGACAAGCCCCACGATGCTTCTGGCAGCCATCATCGCAGGGACGAAGAGATTCCCAAGACCAGAACTATAGACTCATTCTGCACCAGCCCACTAGCAAAACAAAGGGAAAGGAGTTTCGCCCGAAGCGCACTTCTGTCGAACGAAAGGACTTTAGGGTGTCAACCCGTCAATGGAAGATGGCTAGCGAACCTCAGTGCGTGGGGAAAGGTCATAGAGTTTACAGCCGAAATGCTGCATAAAAAAGGAGGAGTGAAATTAGGTGGCTTCACACAAACCAATCGACACTTTCATTCGAAAGACGAAAGACCAACCTAAACGTGAGAATCGGCTCGAAGATCAAAGGAATTCCTCCAGGTAAGGTGAGGCCAAGCTGCGGAAGGAACTCTCCGTCCAAAGAGTATAGATAGAGTCGGAAAATCGGCCCTCTGGAGGTGAACCTGTGACTTCGCCCTGTTCTTATGGCGGGCAGTAGCAACAACACGATCTCTCGGAAAACAACCAAAAAAGACTCAAGCCCTATCCGACGATGCCCCACCAATCAAATAACGCACTGCAGAGCCAGGGTTTTGCCCCAAAGTACGCTTTTGCTCGCTCCGAAAGTAAGTGCGAACCGGGCAAAGAAGCAATGTCGACCACCCCCCCCTAAAGGAGATCGGCGAGCCCTTTCTCCTGATGCATGGGACAAGGCCGGGGAGTAGAAAGACTATAAGCGCACGCAGCCCTCAGGCAAACCTCTAACCAGGCGGATGAAACCTAACCAGAATTTCAAATCAATTACGTCGGTCGTTGTGATCCTTCTTTCCCTTCCAGCCCATCTTGACTATTCCTCAAAAGAAAGGAAGGCTCAGAAGGACTCGCCCAAAGCCGAAATCGTTATATACATAAGGAATGGTTCATCAACATGCCTGGGGAGCATGAGAGTGGGAAAGAAATAATCCTGAATAACTTGTATACGGGTCGCTAGCTAGGCAAGCTCTACACGGGTCAAAGCTTATTCCAACTCTTCTGCCTCTCTTCGCGCTATACTTTAGTAAGGAACCCTAGATCCACCTATGAAAGACCAGAACAAGCTGTAGGGGAAGGACATCCGGAACCAAAGGCCACTCTGTGACCGCAGCAGGATATAGCCAGATCCCTCCCTATGACTGAGAAGCACACATTTTGTTTTCAGACCTCCCCAAGCCGAACTATTCTATACCCTGAGCCTGGCGGGGAGCCTATTCCGAGAATCCCATTCGGGCAGGTATCCGCTCACCTATTCTATACCCTTCTTAGATAAGCACGAATCCTGCGGGACAGAGAACTGAACCGTCTATCTTTTCCCAGATCATTGCACCTCAACCAAGAACATTCTCGGATGAGGATATAGATGCGGGGAGACACCCACACCTAGATGCAGTGCCTACGTAGGAGACAGCAAAGAATGGTTTACAATGGGGAAGGAATCAACGTCTGCACCCTATAAATCGCAGAAGCCCTAGGGATAAGCGAAGAAGACGTCGGTGGCCCCTTTTATCATAACCGTAAAGGGTGATGACGGGTCAACCCAAGCTAGGGAAAACTACCAGGCTAGGGACTATTTGCCTTAAACTAAGGGGATGCAATCGAGAGAGTGACAAAATTTCCCATGTAGTTCACCACATTCCACCCACTTTTAGGACGCATGTGGATAGACGATCACGGTGCCGTCCCGTCCTCATATATGGTGTAAAATTCCCATAGTGAGAATGAGAACGGAGAAAAACATAGAAAAATCATGCTTAGCGCCCTTGTATGGCTCTTGCTTCTGGAGAGTGACCACCCAGCTTCTCATGGATAGCATTCAAGTCACCCCCCCACTAACCATGGGAGTGATATAGATGCAGATAGCATCGACAGCTGTTGCCACAAGTCTCTTCTCTCCCCTACTGTACACTTAGCATAGACGAAGGAGAACACCGCAGATGATTGGCCCTGTTCCCCCACCTGGAATGTAAGAATCAACATAAAGCAACGGCAAGGATGGGACCTTCGACCAAACCAAACCGTTACGTAGATTAGTTGGCAACAAGACTCTTTCTCTTTTGAGTGCCACTGATCCCATTCTTCTTGTGCCCGCATCCAATCTCTTGCAACCTCTCGGTTATCATGCCTCTTGGCCCTTATTCGCACTATCCCATCCTGGTGGTGTGCGGAACAAGTGTACCCTGGACGCACTTTTGATAAGTATGGCCGGAGGTCGGTGATGATGTACTCATTACTTTTTCAGGAAGTGGCTAAGTATGAGTCTGCATTGGGACGACTGGGGGTTAGCATTAGTTATGCGAAGTCCCTAATCTCCGATACAGGCTCAGCCGAGTTTGCTAAGCGGTTCTTGACTCGTAGACTTATTCCCCGTCTTAGTTCGAGCACTGCTTCACTCTTTCCACCCCTGTTGCTGAATTGCCATTCAGGAAAAAGAGGCTTTCAAGCGGTTGAGTACCCGTTATCAAACCCTTGGGCAAATCGACCATGCTCGGTCTCCTCACTACGAGAGGGTCTATGTGGACCCGCCCTTCGCTACCATTCCAATTGGTGGCTGTGGGGCGAGGCCTTCCCTTTCATTGCTACGTGGAAGGCTTTTTCTTCGACAGGAGATGGCACAACAAGAGTGAGGTTCCGGGCGATCTCTTTGAGATTGAGATGCCTGGGAGGAAGGATTTCCTTGAATAGAGTCTTCCTATGGGTAAGGTCTTGGCTTCGATACTGTCGTTGGTACTACATACATGACGGGACGGGCTTTGCGTCCACCCTTGAAAAGTGCTTTGATGCTCCAATAGGAATGCGGAACTGACCGAATCTATCTTCATCATCTTCTATGGAAGTCTGACCATTTCTTGCCTATTTTGCTATCCATTACCCAGTGCCAATTTGTGAGCCTGATGCCTCCACTGGTCATTTTTGTCCTAGTGGATACAGAGTAGGTGGTGAAGGCGATCTTACATTCCTTCTCTCTACTCAGGGCATGACACAGCCCCGAGCTTGTGGTCCTCCCTGGAATTCCCTGGTAGATCAGTTCTATGCCTGGGGATGATATACCCTTTTGACTGACCCCCTTTACCAAGACTATCTAATATCATCTTGTAGGCGTCCCTGAGCGTCACATCCTCTTTTGCTTTGCCAGAGGAAACTGAAGGATGGTAGCATGGATTTCGTAGGAGAGCAGGCTCTGTCCCAATGTGGACTGGCAATGCAGTGTAAGACATTGGTGGTCGAGCGAGAGGGAAGTGGAAGGGTATTTAGTAGCTGAGCCGAAAGGCGAAGGGAAAAGCGGTACTCCCCGGGGACCAGACAGACCAGACCGATCCGGCTACCCCGAAGCGGAAGAATGGACTCGGTGCTATGCGGTGACGGTAAGAGAGTAGGCTCACCTACGGAGTCTCATTCCAAGCGGGTAGGTGTTAAGAACGGTAAAAGCCCTATATGTTCGCATCATTTTCTCATCGGCAGGGCTAAAAAGAGGCGCGGAGCGAAGACGGGGTTTATTAAAAAAAAGATGGTGAGTTTCCTTTTTTCACATACCATCTCGCATCTCTTACCTAATAGAGCGGGCATATAAGAGAAGAATTGGCATCACCGTATGGGAAGTCCCCGGGGATTAAAGCACCTAGCCGAGAAAGAACGGGCAGTCTCCCACCGCGCATTCATGTGAGAGAGGGGCAGCAGGGCCTGAGACCGGCTTTGGCTACAGAGTCGGTGAGCCAGGCGTCGGAGAAGGATACAAAGTATGTGAGTGCGGAAGGCGTAGGAGTAGGTAGGTGAGCCGAAAGCAGCGCCTAACCGAGCCGAGACGGGTTTCCGGAGCGTCTTCGCACCGATTTCTTTTCCGAGAAGAATTGGCCGAGTTTCTTACCGGCACCGAGATTCACACTTACCGGACCTAGAGCTTCGGGGTAGCATCACCGGCCCAGGCTTGCTTTTCCCTTGCCGAGAAAGAACTGGCACCGCTCGTACCGTCCACCGGGGATTAAAGTGCGCATTCGGTCGGGCATCAAGTCCCACCGGGCATTCGGGTGAGTGAGCGAATAGACTGACCTTTTGTAGCCGAAGAATCCACTTGCTGGTAGGTCGAACGAGAGGTACAGGGCAAGCAGGGGGGCTGTATCGAATCCTACTCGTCCGAGCTTTCGATAGCGCCGGTTTGGCAAACAGAATAGAAGTGAGAAAGGAGGCCAAGCGGGCAAGCTGGACTGAAAAAAGCGACAGCGGAAAAGCAAGGACATACGCTGTAGAGAGTCAGACTTTGTTGGTCTCCAGAGACCTATCCTCGCCAAGCTGAGCTTACAGAGTACCCGAAAATCCGCATTTTTGACAAGAAAAAGAAAGGGTAAAAAAAAAAGAGTCTCGACATCTTCGCTTCGCGCCTCACTTTCAGTCCCGCCTTTGTAAATAACCAACTGCTCTTTTCTGACCTGCAGAATGAGTAGGAGGTGTGGGAATCAGTGGTAAGATAATCATCTCTCCTGGAGGCTTCTGGGTTTGAGTCAACAGGCGCATTCCTGTCAAGTGGTAGGAGGGATCTTCAAAAGTCATCAAGCGAAGTTGGGACATAGTGGAATTCATAGCAGGAGGACAATAGGGAACATGGTCTCTTTATCCCCGCCAGAAGGGGGAGTTCCGTTCGGTTTATCATCCATCCCCGACGATAGGCACCACCCCCAGCTTGACTGGAAAATCAGGCCCCGCCGGTGGCTTGCCACTTTCTATTCTCTTTTTCATTGCCGATTTTCCGCTTCTCCAGGTCCCCCACTTTTGACTTTTCTCCCCCGATAAGGAAGCCAGTATCCATTGTCGAAGCTTTCCAAGCTGACATACCAGCGGATACCGGCTTGGGAAAGGACTTGAGATTTCCATGCCGCCAGCCTCTTTCTGATCTTGTCCACAAGCGAGCGGAGAGCCAAGATGAAATTTCATTCTACCCGAGAAGAGAGGAAGTCCGCCAGTACTTGACCGGGATAACTCCCTCCTCGCACTCCAAAGATTTCCCGAATTCCCTTAGGCCTGCCTGGGTGCTGAACTTGCTGATCAATTTCCTTGCACTCCTTGCGTTGTTCCTAGAAGCACGAAGGAAGAACATCGAATCATCCGCAAACACTACATGGGATATAGGCAGCCCGTTCACAAGAACCGAAAAGGAGGAGGTACTAATACACTCCCAAATCCAGTCACACCATTTCCTGCAAAACCCCATACGCTCCATTACATGGATCACAAACAACCTGTCCACCGAGTCATACGCCTTGTCAAGGAAGAAATAACCGACATTCTCATTCTCAAGATTCAAGGCTATTCCTTTCACACCGCTGGCAAATTCTACCATTTCTCCAGCTTGAATCTCGTTTAATCCATAAACACGTGCAATCCCATCTCCAACTGA
>Ga0058697_10000321_pt1 | contig 22204 bp, 20 predicted proteins | sample AgamicAsMae_FD_66619 | JGI IMG/M metagenome (GOLD analysis project Ga0058697, IMG submission 66619) | Agave microbial communities from Guanajuato, Mexico - As.Ma.e | ecosystem: Host-associated > Plants > Phyllosphere > Phylloplane/Leaf | place: Guanajuato, Mexico | collected 2012-06-04
ACGTGATCGCGGAAGAGTTGGTTGACACTGCCAATTTCCTTGCAGGTGTTGACAATCTCGGAGATCAAGGCGCGAATGGTAGGGGTACGCTTGTCGAAAGGCTCATCGGCGAGATTGTCGACCTTGACCAGACTGACCTGCCATGTCTTGAGGAAGTCGGTGGGCTCGTACTGGGCGACCTGCTTCTTCTCACCAGGAGCTTCGACATGCGACTCCTCGAAGCTAGCAGTCACGTCGCCCTTGGATTCGACGTCGGTCTCAGGCTTCTCGGCGGCTTCGATGGTAGCGGTGGCAACAGCAGGAGCTTCTTCAGTCGTCGTCTCGCCCTTCTCGCCCTTCTTGGGAGGCATCAACTCGGTGAGCTTGATTCTGCGGTGAGGGTAGAGAACAGCTTGGAGGGCCTTCTCGTCGCCGTGACCAGCGGGGAAGGCACCGGTGATCTGACAGAAGGTACCGACATCGTAGACCTCGCTCGGATCGTTGATGACATCGGTGTTGGACTCGGGATCTTTCAGCAAGAAAGCACCAACGTAGCTCTGGCCACGCTTGAGCAGCTCCTGGACAGCAGCAATGACATTGGGGTCGCGGATGGTGATGGCCTTGTAGAAGCCAGGGAACAAAGGTCGTTGTGCGATGGGGATGGCGAGGACTTGAGGATAGACGTCAGGGACCGAAGGCTTGACGAGACCCTTCTCGCCGCCCTTGCGCTTGCGTCCACTACCGCCGCTTCCGCTGTCGCCGCCTGCTGGTGCTCCGTCGCCTCCTGCTGAAGAGACTCCTCGGCCGTCGGGAATGGGTGTGGACTCCTTTGCACGCGACTCTTCCTTGATAGGCTCTAACGAGTCCTTGCGGTCCTTGTTGTCCTTGTTCTCCTGGTCTTGTGCCTCCTCTTCAGGATCGACCTTCTTTGCCGAGTCGTCTTTCCTGCGGGCAGGAGTGGTGCTAAGCGAACGCGATGCGGCGAGAGCTGAGTGGCGAAGAGACAGCGGTGTCAAAGAAATGCGACGGGAAGCGGTCGAGTAGTTGGTGGAAGTGGCAACATGGTATCGCGAAGTGGCGTACAGACGCTGCGACGACTGCAGCGCTGCTCTGCATTGCCGGTTGAACATGATGTGCGTGTAGAAGAGAGTTGCAAACAGAAAGGACAGACTGGCAGATCAGGTTACAGCCAGGATTCGAGTCTGCTGAATGGTCGGGCACGCCTCTCGTCTATGATCAATGCTCGGTCGTGTATTCCCGATAGAGCTTCAACTGCTACTAACTAATCGCCGCGTCTCTTCCATGACGTTCTTTCTAGCTTGTCTAAGCACTCTATCAATGCACTAGCCCGATACCGCAATTGCCCCGAGAAATTCCGTCTAAACTCCGTCTGCTCGAGTACGCCTTCCTCAACTCTACCACACATCTCTTGAGTCACAGATGAAAGAAGAAAGTGGTTGAAAAACATCATCGTACAGTCAGGGTGTCGATGCACCAAAAAAAACTATGATAGAGAAGAATGAAGACGCTGCAAAAAGCCACTCAGTAATAACGCCACCTCCCTCCTCTTTTTAGCACCATCATGAAGAGAAATAAAACGCCTTCTTCGATGAAGGTCTCCTTTCTATATTACAAAATCCTTTCCGTTCAAGCTGGTGGTACTACTGACTCTTGACTTCCGAGTGGCGCTGCTGTTGTGTCCATGGCCTGCTCTGATGCCGGAGAGTCCGTGACGGCCACACCATTCAAAATGCTTTCCTTGTCTTTGGCTGATACGCTATCTGTCAGACTAGCTGCAGGTGATATATCTCTTGGCTGGTGTACTTTGTTGCGTTTGGTGTAGTCGCTCAAGCTCAACTTCTTCCTGGCAGGACTGGGATTTACCGCCGCTGAAACTGATGGTGAAAAGAGGGGTATATTCGAGAGACTGGGCGTCAAGGTCGCAGGCGATTGTGTGAGTGGAAGTGAAGTTGCAGAATTCAAAGATGGAGGCATGATCAGATGCATCTCGGGGTGGGCAGGTTTGAACTCTGGAGAGGCAGGATGCACTTCACCTATACTCGGTGCTTCTTTTTGTGGCCATGGTGGAGGTGGAGGATCCATTGGTGGATGTGAAGCCACGCCCGACTTCAATGTGGAAGGACTTGCTGAGCTGTACGACGATGAAGGATTGTGGTCGTTTGGAGGAGTTGTGGCGCGTTCATCATCCATGGATTGCATGTCCGTATCCACCGGACCAAACGCGGGTGACAGTGAATTAGGACGTGCTTGCGTAGCCTCGGTCATGTTGATATCGGCATGCTTGATAGACACAGGTGACAATGGAGTAGCGTCTGACGGAGCACCAACACTTCTCGGACTTTGCTCGTCATTGACAATATCCATACTCTCCTCTGGATGAACTCCGTTGGTGGGCAAGTCCTCGGGCGTTTCGCTTTCAGCCTTACGCTTGAGGTTGTTGGAAGCGCACCTTTGAAGCAAACGTTGTGTCACTGACAGATATCGCTTCTTCTTTGGCGGCGTGGGCATTTGTGGCTCTGGAGGGTCGTCGTTGTCCATATCGCATTGGATCGCCGAATCAACGTAAACTGGCCTCGAGGTTTCGGAAGACTGCTGGTCGGATCTTGTGGTTTTTGATGGTCGCTTGGAAATAGTGCCACGACGAGAAGACGAGGGTTCCGACGACTGTTGTTTCGAGGAAGACAATGTACTGCTCTGTGGTAGCAGGGGCGTGGCGCCGCTATGCCTCTTCTTCTTTTGTCTACCGCTTTCCTCCTCTTGTCGACGGAACATCTCTTCCTCGCGCATGAGCTTCTTCTTTTCTCGTTCAGACATCTCGGGTATAACGGCCGAATAATGAGTGCCAGGAGTGATGTCTCTACTGGCAGATGCTCGGAATGAACCAGACACAGATCGAGCGTCTGTCATGTCATCTTCGACTTCGACTTCAAGTTTGCGAACTTCGCTGCCGGAACGGCTGTGGCTGTTGCGGTTCGGATCGGCGGGCGAGAGGTTGTTCTTGGTCTTAGTACGACGGACCTTTGGTACTTTGAGAGGGGCTGCAGTCGTCTCTGGTGGCTCAACAGGTTGGGGCTGACCACGGCGATCGAATCTTGCCATCAGACAGCCATCGCCATTACATGCGCAAGGGCCGCAGTTAGCGAGCACATTGGACACCCACATGGCAATGGCGTATTTGATGTCGGCAGGCACGTCGCCATGAACGACGCCTCTCTCAGCCCACATTGCTTTGATCGTATCGTCTGTCTGCCAAGCGACGGTGATCTCTTCGCCAGACTGAAGGTCTTTAGTAGCCATGAAGCAGAAATGGTAGTTGGTACCGTCGGTGATGATGGTCTGGATCTCCGTATTTGGTCGACAGCTGCGACGAACGTAGCGGAACATGGTGCCTTCCTGACGGGCGTCGATGTATATAGGGAGTTGAGGGTGGAAGAAGACGAAAGGTTCGGCGTGGCGTAGGGATGACCAACGACTCTCAGGATCGTTCATGTATTCTTCCTTGTACCCAATGTGACCACGAAGCTCACCGATGAAGGTACGCTTAGAGATGTCCTGCTCGACCGTCAGGCAGGGCCATTTCGGAGGTTCGGCTTGGTCGTTGAAGTTGGGGTCTGCTTCCCAGTGCAAAGCGACCTCGGGCCGACCAGGCATGTCTTCGAAGGGTCCATCCCAGCGGAGGAAGATGTCGTTTTGACTGAGGCCGTTCGTGTCCTTCTCGACGACGACTGGGTTCTTCAGCCATTCAGACAATGAATTCGTGACGGCGATGTTGTTCATGAGATTTGTTTCTGTTTCGACATGCGACGAGACCTGAGAATAGAGGCGATAAAACTCTTCCGAGTACCAAGGGATAATAGGTCTGGAAGGGTCTGGTGAGGGACTGCGAGCTGTCGTTATGGTACCGTTTCGTTTGCGACCAGTCGGGGCGTGGTTGGCAGCTGCAGAGGGGCGGTGACCAGTCTTTGGGCGTTTCGCAGGAGGTGGTTGATCGCGTGGGCTAGCACTCTTACGATCGCGACCTTGTAGCAAGGCGCCATTGACGGCAGCTGGCGACTCTTTTTGTTTTTTGCGATGTTTTGGGCCGGGTCGTCGCGAGTCGACAGCTTGTCGCTGTATTTGCTTTTTCTGCCGTTCCTTTGCTTGGTCGGCGTCGAGCCATCGCGGTTGACAGTCGAAGCAGTAGTGCTTTTGGTGCTCACCGGGGCGATCTGCTTCAGTAGGGTAGTAGCAGATCATGTGTTGCCAGTTGTTGCAGGTTTCGCATTGCACCGAAAAGCCGTCGTCATGGCGCATACCACAGATACAAATGATCTCTCCGTCGTCCTCTTCGATACCGTCGTCGACAGGCGGTTGAGGTTGTCGTCGCGAAGCTGAAGGAGGGACGGCGAAAGGGTGTGTCGACAGAGGGTGGTGGTGCTGCTGACGAGCAGCAGCAGCGAGTGCATTCAGAGGCGGCGGGATGTCTGTCATAATCCAGCTACCTGTTGTCGTCATGCAGAGGTAGGGTTTAGGGGGTGTTCTATGTCGTGCGCGGAGTCGGGTCGTGTCTGCAACGCATGTCGCTGAAGGCCAGGAATGTCGAGGCTGTGGACAGGGATGATTAATTCACAGAGACGTCGCGCGGTGAAGCGCTAGGCGTGAGGAAGACTGATCGAGTCGACCAAGACGAATGGAAGTGTTTTGTCTACAACAGGAAGAGAAAAAGGAGAAGGACGATTGTGTGCGGACGGCGTTGGCGGTCGAGGTGGTGTCAAGACGGAGACGGAGACGGCGAGGGTGAGAGATGGTAGTCGAGTTTGGCGGAAGATGCTGGCAAGGGCGTGCGACAGAGACGACGAGAGGCGCAACGGCAGAAAGGGAAACAGGCGACGGTCAGAACATTGGCGACAAGGTGTGAGTGAGAAAGCGAGAGGAGTCAATGTGCACAGCCAACTCGCAAATGGATGGGCAAAAGCCCGCACCGGCCAGTCCACCACAGACGACGCGCTCCGACAACTTCACCTACACGTGACTCCCTTGCATTATTCTTTTTTCTCTTGCGACTGGCAAGGAAAATATTCGTTTGCGTCGAGGCATGGTTGTTTGCCCCTGGCCCCCAGCCGCCACTCTCTCTGAGCATGCCTAGACTGTTGAAGCCCTTGGCTGGAGAGAGCTGTGACTGGAAAGTGCTTTTTGTCGTGGTGAGAAATTGTTGCGCTCGACGGCAGCAGACAGCACCGTGAGCAGCAGCGACGAGCAGGCAAGCAGGGCATCGCGAAGCAGGCAGGCAAAGTCTACGCAGAGATAACGCGCAAAAAGCCAAAAATGTCGCACTAACTCGAATGCCGCCAAATTATTGGCTGTTGAACTAGTTAGTTTGCGCCAAGCCAGCGCACCTTCCTCCTGAGCTCCTCCCCTCTTTTGTTTCCCATCGGTTCATAAACACGCTCATCTCCTGAGGCATGTTTTTGCAGCTGAGCCTCACGACATCTGCGACGTGGTGCTTTTTCATTCGCGAGCGCCTTTCCGACACGCCCAACACTCCCTTAGAACGACGATTTCCGGCGCTACAGTCGAGCTGTGCTAGGGGAGCACACTGGTGTGCAGGTTTGGGCCTCGGGGGTGACGACACCGTGACAAGGAACTTTGCACCCATGTCTCGAGTCCGAGTCGTCCGCGGCCGGTAGCGTGCAGCTTCTCCGCTCTCCTATCCCGTCTCTCGGTGCTTTCCATATCGTTGCTGGAGGGGCTTTGTTGTTGCTGACAACATCTGAACTTGTTTGTGTTCTTGTGTCTTGATGATCGTAAATACCAGGTCATGGTCACCGTCTTTGGTGAGATTTGAGTATTGTTGGTGTTCGTGTTGCCGTAACATGGATGGCACCACCGCGCTCTATACTTGCTGCTTATCGTGTTCACCGCACTCGACAGATTCATAGCTGCATGCAATGCATCCAATACGCACATGCTATCGTATCGTTGTCATCGTGCAGACGTGACTCAAGTCGGTGAGACAATGTCATCCTTCGCTTGAACTTCGAGCAATGATGTTCAACGTCTCCTTGTAGTCGTGCTTGCAGAAGATTCAAAACAGTCGGCGTGAGCGACAATTATATACAAAATGCTTTCGCAAGCATACATCATTGACTTTTATCGGTCGAGATGGTCAATCCTCCAGCTATGCGTACGAATCTGTCGCTCCGTCCGAAACTCTAGTCATGAGCAATGGTTTCAACACGAAGAGACTTTGGTCCCTCTGCTTCAAGCGTTTGCTGGATCCTGTGAGATGGCAGCCATCTTTCTGCAGGAATGATAAAGTACGACACAATAGCGAATATCGTGACAATTCCCATGATCACAGGAGCATAATTCAAGTTGCCAGCCGTGACGGGGAAAGCATACGGTGAGAACAGAACAGCAACAACCCAGCCATTCCAGAAGATAGCGATGAACTGGAATGGCTTGCTAAGCTTTCCGAGACTCCATCTGGGCTTGGGAAACGTCTTGGGTGTAAGAACAAGTCTCGAAAGACAAATCAGACCGTATGCCGCGGCGGAAGGAACACCAGCGGCTGAAACCAGGCTGGTGAATGCAGTACTGGATGGAAGGATTGTGCAGCTGATAATGGCTGAAACGACCCAGACGACAATGACGGCGTTTTTGGGCTGGCCATTCGAGACTTGGGAGACCCAACCGGAGAAAGGAAGAACGCCATCTCTTGCGACAGCGAAGACCAGTCTTGATGCAGCGAGGACAGCAATTGCAGTATTGAACCAAAGGGCTACAATGCAGACGATGTTCATGACCACATGCCCGCCCTGGCCGAGGACCACGGCATAGAGAGGCACGAATGGCTGCTCAGAACCAAATTGGAAGAAGGTATCTGCATCAGGCTATATGAACGGTCAGCATCTCTAGCCTGTCTAGAAACCAGCGTAACTTACCACGCAGAAAAGGAACAGGATGACAATGATGAAACCACCAATACCACTGACTACCGTACTCCAGAAGATGCCCCTAGCAGCAGTAACAGAAGCGTTCTTTGTTTCCTCGGCCACGTGGCCACTAGCATCAAACCCGATCAAAATACCAGCAGTAGCCAAGTAAGACAAACACCAGTTCCAGCCAGCAGGTGCTCCGGTACCGTTGTACGTGGTCATGAAGGCTTCATGAGCAGTACGGAAACCATAAGTTTGAGCCACGCCGATGGGCAACCAGATCATGTTGAGCACGAAGTCCAGCAATACCATACCAGAAGATGCATAGAATATCCAGCGGAAATATTTAGGAGGAAGCAGATTTACGATGCAAGCCACTGCCAGCATGAATTCGGTGACCGCCCATTGGACGGCTCGGTACTTGATGTGATCCGAGTCTGATGGGTAGTCAACGTTGAACACCACAATCTCGGCCAAGAGATAGTTGACAGCGCCCTGTGTGTTAGAAGCGCAGAAAGTGGTCCAGGCGGTGGTACTCCACCATGCTACGATGAAGCCAAAGAAGCGACCGAATCTAGGTCCTCCTGCCTCAGCAGCCCAGAGGTAGATGGATCCAGCAAGAGGTAGGGAAGAGCATATCTCTGCAATGACAGCTGCGGTAATGAACGTGAAGACGCAGGTCACGATATAGGATGTCCAGTACGCAAGATTGCCGCCTGCACTGATTCCAGTCGAGAAGGTCACACGAACACCACCAACGAAGTACAGCGCCGCTATTTTAATGTCAGATGCGACATCTCAACTCCGAGAACTTCCAGGACTTACCAAAAGTCGTCGAGAAGTTGTGGAACAGCGTGTATGAACGATGCCTTGTGGACCATGAGTCATTGTCGAAAAGAAATAGCGATGCAACTCACAAGACCGGCTTGTAGCCTAGATTTTCCTATAGAGGCTTCAGTCAGCATCTTAATTCCACTTTCGATGATCGATATAAATCATCCACGAAGGAATGAATGAATCTCAATCCTAATCCATGCCTCCCATGACCAAGCTCTTTTGTACTGGTGTGGAGTATGATGAAAATATCAAGACATACCAAAAGCTCAGCATCGGAGTCAGATTCGCTCGCACGTAGACGAGCGACCTCGTCTGCATATTCCTGGCTCGATGGATCCTGATGCATGTCGGTCTAATCAAGCAAAGACTGTATACCAGTCGTCGAGAAAGCGAACGTTTTACAAATCGGGAGACGATGGTCTAGAAAAAAAACCCACGTGCGAGTTGCGGTTCTTTAGCCACGGAGACGGCTGGGATTCGTGGGCAAATCGCGTTCGCCGAGTGACGCTACACTTTCCACTTTACTCAACCCAACTTCAACCACCTTACCTTACAAGATCTATCCTAGACTTTTTTTCAGCCTGTATCTCATGGTATTTACCGTTGCGCAATTGCTTGTTGAGTTTGCACGAAGATTAGGCAGGCGAGACGCATTGCTATGTCGCAATTTAGCCATTGCTTTCAGGATCCCCAACGCCGCCACCTTGGATGCGACAAATTACAACTCAGGAACCGCACACAAATCATTGTCTAGGAGAACACTTGGCATCTATTAACCTTCACGCAGCCAAGCTACCAAGACTTATATACGAAGTCATAGTAAGAGCCCGGAGGAGGGACTAATGAGCAGGAGAGTGTGACACTTCGTGGCGTAAAGATCGCTGGCAACCTTGATGAAGAGCTGGACGACGAGTATCGATACCATGGATCACGCATTTGGTTACTGGCAGATGTATGGCTCTTTCTCTTCTCGATCAAACCACGGTACAATGAGCAGAGCTACAATCTACCTGATTTGATCCTCGCTCTACCTTGATGGTGCAAAGCTGGCGGGCCCATACTGTGCTTCAGTTGGGCGTGATGGCCAGCTTCGTCTTGGCGAGTCTCGATTCTACACAATCAAGGGGACATTGATAGTATTCCGGGAAATTTTTCTTGGCTTCACAAGGCGACGAGATTCAGAGAGATCGTCTGGAGTACAGCTCTCGCTGCATGTCATTCTAGACAATCCCCATGTTCAAAGCGATGTCACGTAAACAGCTATAGAAATGCACAGTTCTTTCGGGAGAGAGAGGCCGTCCATCGAGAGTCGAAGTTGTTCCGGCTCTCTGTGGCCGTTGCTGATATCTTGAAAGAACTGTGCATTTTGATGGCTTTAGTTTCACCTGATTGTTGACTTGAGATGGCAATGAAAAGAATTGTGCATTTCTGCAACTCCTTCAGAGTAGACTTGAGCACGTGAAGAGAATTTTGCAGAGATCATCCTTCCACTAATTGTAGACAAAATACTTGATAAAAAAAAACGGAATGATATCGATCTGCCCTTTGTTGAGAGTCTATAACAATAATTCCCAGTCTAATGTCTAACCTCTTTGAAGCCTGCCCAATATGCAATATGTTCTATATCATTAAATTCTCGTAAAAAAGGAAGCCTGAAGCCTGAAGCCTAGCTCAAACACTCTCCTTCTGAACAGCAAAGTCATTGCTCTTCTTCTCAGCCTCGTTCTCGACATGCTCAGTGATAGAGCCCTTGCGAACAGCAGTCTCCACTCTCTCGCCAAAGCGGCTCTTGACTTGGTTGCTCTTCCAAGGAGGAATGTTGGCGTCGAATAGAATGTCGATCTCTTCGAGTGTCTTGGAGCTGGTCTCGGGGTATGTGAAGAAGATGTGGAAGGTCATGGCGAAGCAGAAGACGCCGAAAATGATGTAAGTTCTCCACTGGATGTTGGTGAAAGCTGGGGCGACTAAAGAAAAGTTAGTAGATATACCTCAAATGAAGTCAGATAGCTAAAAATAACGAACCAAAGTATGCAATCGCAAAGTTGAAGATCCAGTTTGTGGCGGCAGATAGACCTACACCCTGGGCACGATACTTCAAAGGGAATACCTCTGAACTATACACCCACCCTAACGGTGCCCACGTAAACCCGTACATGCCTACAAATATGTAGCTGACAGCGATAATACCCTTAGCTGCCGTGTTGTTGTCGACTTTCCATCTCAGAATGGTGTTACCATTGATAGAGTCCACGTGATGTCCGTAGCTAGCCATAAGAGCAGCAACAGTGAAGTGGCAGATACAGCAGACAACAGATCCAGTCAGAAGGACTGCGCGGCGAGGAAGTCTATCGATGAAAGGTAGGATGGCACCTGTGGTGACGAGGAAAATGACACTGGGCTGTAATTAGCATTTTCGGTCGTGAAGCCTCGGAGAATTTCGAAACCTACTATTGGATAATGGACGAGGTGAGCGTCTGATCCCCGAGGCCAGCCATTTGGAAGACGTAGACAATGTAGTACATAGCGACGTTGCCTCCGAGCAGTTGTTGCCACATTTGAACGGTGGTGCCACACATGGTGCGCCTCCACATCTTCTTGCCAAACAATCCGAAGAAGGTAACACCCTCGACGTTTTGAGCGGCAGTGACAGCTTCACGAATCTCCAGCAGCTCAGCTTGTACGGCTGGATCGTCGAGGTTGCCCTTAGCATGAAGGAGAGCCAGTGTGTTTTCGACTTCTTGCCATCGGCCCTTGGATCCAAGCCAGCGAGGACTTTCGGGGAAGAAAAACAGAGATCCGAGGAGAATGAAACCAGGGATACCTTGAATTCCCCAGGCGATACGGAAGGCAGAAGGACCTTCGACTCCCTTGGCACAGCCATATGCGATGAGGAACATGATGAGAATACCCTGCGGCCAAGTCAATGATCATCCATGAGTTCACATACTCTGGGTTCTCTTACCCATTCAATAGCCCATTGCTGGATACCTACAACTCTTCCGCGAATATGTGCCGGTGAGAGCTCTGCAAGATAGACACACTGGGACTCATGTATCAGTATCGGTTGATTCGAGACAGCTAAGATTGAAACGATGTTTTGAGGATATCGAGAAGGCATATACTGAACTTACAACTTGAGAGGACGTGATGCCGACGGCGAGACCGCTAACAAGGCGGCCGACAATCAATTGAGCAACATTTTGAGAACTGCATTGAATGGCCGCTCCAATGATCCAAATGACGGATGCAATCATGAGAGACTTGCGACGGCCGACGGAATCACAGATAGCTCCAGCTGCAAGGGCGCCCAGGAACGATCCACCGGACATAGAAGCAGTGATCTGTGCTGTTGTCAGCATCAAGTGGCTTCGATTTGAATATGATCATTAACTTACACCTCCTTGCAAGTTCGAATTAGGATAGTTGAAATACTCCAGATATTGCTTCTGATCGATCCATGCACTCATGGACGAGACATCGAATCCGAAAAGAGCACCACCAATGGTGCCAAAGGCGGCCAGAACGTAGATATTCGAAATTGTATACATGATGATAGATGTTGAGCCTCCCTAGAAGCCTCGTCTTGTCCGAGAGTACCAACAGCGGTTCTCCAGGGGTTCCATTGCCTTTATATTCAACCCCGGTCCACGTACTATTGCGGGACACGAGACCGGAGCCCCATGGAGTCAAACTCTCCACCGTCGGAGTGTCAAAAATGACATCATTTCAGTATGTGTTTTCGAATTTATCCATCCACGTCGGATGAAGAACTTGGGTGCAACGTCCAGTCCATGAGCAAGCGTTCATCCTCGCCGCCGGGAGAGTGTTCAATTCTGCCGGTCCCCTGAGGTTTGTGCTCCCAAATGCTGTGGGAGTACCCACAGTTAATTGACTATCTTTTCGATATCAGGTTTAGAGTGCGTAGGTGAGGGTCCGTGAGACTGCCGCAATCCGATGGTTGAATTTCCCAGGGCGACGGGGAAAGATGCTACAAAACCGCAATAGATCTACTTGGTACGAGTACTTACCCGACAACTTCGGGACTCGTCGAGGGAGAAGCAGATGTATGCTCTCACTTAACACTTACATGTGATTCTGCTGCTTCATGACAGTCTGCCGGACGATGGACGTCCGCATTGTTCTATAGCAGTCGAAGGGAGCGGCAGAGGCGCAGAAGGGCTTGGCCAAACTCTATCTCGCTCCGACGGCCAGTCGGCGAGTTCTATGAGCCGCCACTGACGATATGGGCAGGCACCGTTGATTATTTTTCTTGTGGTTTTGTCCATTGCGTCTTTTCACATTGGGATTCTCACATGGTGTCTCTGCTTTGGTGTGATTACACCAACAAGCAGGTTTTGCATGCTACTGCAAACTTGCAGTGGGATGGGGTGCAGCAAGCAGGATTGTCGAGGGAAGCCGCCTCTGCCATCATCAGGTCATATCAGTCGATTACTAAGGCAGGACCCACAGAACGACATAAAATATGTCAACGCTGGCAGGTGCAAAAGACAGTCCTTGGACTAACATGTATCTCGAAGTGGTTCGGCGTAACGATACACCCTCAAGCACGGAACACGGGCCTGTGTCGGGTAGCTTTCCGGTTTGCATTGTAGGATGGTCCATTGTTCGTTACAACCTCGAAAGACCGGCCACACCCTCGACCTTGTGCTGCGTATCTTTGGCGAGCGTGTTAAGCTGACACGAGACACAAAAGCTCGTGTGGCATTTTATCTGGTAGATCATCTTATGTATTCGTGCTGGCCGCTGGATTTGAGGAACGATATGGCTTTCACATGTTAATGCACCAATCGTGGGACGATGGCGATACGAGAGCTTGGTATTCTTGTTGCGAGTCATTGAGGTCTCAGCAAGAGCCCAAAGTCGTGTCATTAGTTATCAAAACGAAAACCATTCGATTAGGTACTCGATCGTTTCGCAAAAACTTTCCTCGATGCAAAGAAGGGAAGGCTTGCGAGAACATTGGATGTTACAGCAAGGAGAAAAAATTTCGAGTATAACATAAGCAGGCAGAGTCAAGTACTGAAACACGTCGTGAAAGAGCAGAATGTTACCATGCTTGATAGAAGCACAGTGAACAAGACAGAAATATTCCGGTTGGGAGGCTGATTCGTCAGCGACGCCAGCCAATATATCATGCTGCAGGCGAGACTCTGCCTTCCACATTCGTGCAGTGCATATCAGAGAACCAGGGGCGATCAAAAGGTCAAAGAGCAAATTAGCTTTATGTAGTGACATGAGGCTTGCCCAGAGAGCGGTCGTCTTCACGTGGGAACAGGGAACTGTTGTTCTTTGGATGCGAACCTGCATCGAGCATGTTGAGCACTCTGGGACCAACCTAATTCAAAGAGACCTTTGCTCCGACAAACCTGGAAATGAAGTCGTATATCCTTAACATGCATTTTCAAACGACGTATAGAGGGCAGGGCACATGCAAGCTGGAATTGAAGGGCTACACGATTTGTTAGCTACAAGACGATAGGCAATATACGGGCGTATCGAACGCGACTGTCCTACTTTCCACTTCTATCTGTTTCCCCACGCCGCCTCGGCAAAACCTGTATGGCTCGTCGAAGACGCAAGCAACATCACAAATTAATCGCGCCCTCATCCTTGCGCCGGTCTCATCTAGCCCTGACTTAGCTACATACAAGTCATCTATTAGAGCACTCGGGGCACCCGTGATAATTACATCAAGGCGGGGCGGCACAATCAAAACACAATCCCTCAGCGCTGTGCACGTCGCCGGCACATCCACGGAATCCTTCGCAGGACCGGGACAAGCAAAGCCGTTTCCACGCCGTTGAAACCGTTGGCAGATACCTAGACGCAGAGGACCTGGCCATCGTGGCTCACTCTCCTCCTAGACCACACCTTCTTGTCTCGTGTCCACCTTTCCTACAAACGTCTATCAACAGCACACTCATTTCGCGTCTGGTCGCTTGCCATTTCTTGACGAATCTTCTGGTTTCTCGGTCCCTGGGTGGTCCGTTCCGACTTCTGGATACAGCGACAAGTGGCCAGTGCCTCCCCACCAAATCACTTGTGTAATTGGTGTATGCGTGGACGGGCGTCCTTATTTGCACCTCACGACTTTACGAAGGTCTACTATGCGCGGATTCCCATCTGGAATTCCAGATAACCCTGGGCAATCTACTTAATACTGCTACATGATGGGTGCTTTCAAACACGAGGACGGCGGCGCGTCCGAGGGTCGTGAAGCGGGCAGCGCGCAGGCGGGCAGCTCTGATGCGAGGTCAGCCCGGAAGAGGACGAAAACCGGATGTCTCACCTGTCGAAAACGCAGGATCAAGTGCGACGAGGGCAAGCCTGTATGCAAAAACTGCATGAAATCCAAGCGGCAGTGTGAAGGTTACAACCAGCGAGTTGTCTTCAAGCCCGCTGATTTCCAATACCTACCTCACGGTGGTGCATCTATAACATTCGACGCTGGACTTTCGGGTGTCCACAATGAGCACAGCCACCATGCAGTGTATCCTCCACATCCCGGTTCTCAGCAACGCTCACTCTCTGTTGGCTCGCAGATGTCACAACAGTATGGAACGATGGGAGATTCTATGGACCACCAGCGATCACCGCCAATAGCTCAGCATCCAGGTTTTGATCCGACTCTTCATGGCATATCACAGCAACAAACACGATTCGAGCAATCTCCGGACATGAAACCATTTTTGGATAGGAGCTCGTCATTCTCACATGGCGTTCCGGTTGACAGCGGTCCATCAAATCCGGTCTTGTATCAATCAATCCCGGAAGAATTACCATATGTTGAACATTATTCTACCACTGGTTGGCAGCAGGATGTCCAGGGTCATTTCACGCCAGTCCTCTGGTCCAATGCATATGTCACGGATGACCAACAGCCGATAGGTGTTCCGCATCAGTGGCAAGGGGAAGGCTTCGTCAGTCCTAGCATACCAGATCCAACACCGACACCGCCAGGAGGTCTAACTTATGGTTACGGATCAACCGTGGAACGACCATCAACACAACTTCCAGGGCCTCCACGAAATATTCCGATGATGACTGACAATGCTCCTCTGCAAACACAGCTTGGCCGAAGCGGGATCCTGGATGAGGCGGCTATCGAAGTTCACGATGAAGACTATTATGACGTTGATACAGAGGATGAAATGTTTGACATGGATACCGAGTTCGAGGCACATGACATTCACGGATCAAAGGCTCGCCCCTACGGACAATCTAAAAACGGACTTGACGCTGCCAGACTTGATGCTCGATCCTTTGATACTTTCGTGTTCAGTGGTGCTATGGACAGCTACCGACCTGAGCATGTTGCGAATCCCCTGAAGAATCCGGCTACAGCCAGAGTGTTTGCTCATTTCATGTCAGAAACTGCTACGATTTTGACCACTTCTGCAAGACAAATCTGGCGGCTGAATCCTTCCTCTTCCGACAGCAAGGCAATGCCGATGGTACGTAAGTGTATCTGGACACACACATTGCCTATGGCAGCTTTGCATCATCAAGGCCTGCTGCAGTCCATGTTGGCAATATCGAGTCTGCAGATAGCAAAGATCCAGGGCGCTTCCGAGACACCATCGCTCAAGCACTATGCATATGCACTAAAGAGAATTCACGCCTGTGTCGGCAATCCGAAGAAGAGACTCTCGGTTCCCGTTTTCGCAGCATCATTATTGCTTGGATACTACGAATGTATGGCTGCCAATCACGCCAATTGGCAAAGCCATCTGAATGGTGCTCGGCAGTTAGTGGTCGAAATGGACTTCGCTGGGATGACTAAGACCTTCAAGCAAATGAAGTCTGTAAAGGCGCGGCAAGACCAGCAAATGCCGCGATTTTCGGCTACTGGAATACCCCAAATATCTCCTGATCAATCGCCACAGGACATACTGCTGGATCAGATGTATGAAGCCGACGAGAACATTGTCGGGGCCATCTGTGGTACTGGAGTCAGTTACGACAGATATGGCCACATTGGCGAAGCAATGCCACCTCAGCAACCTTTCAACCTGGAGACTTATGATACACTCAAAGACTTGTATTGGTGGTATTGCAAACAAGACGCGTATCACAGCTTGATCAGCACTGACCCTCTGATGTATGTGCAGCAATCACAATTTTTTGATATTTTCCGCTGACAATATGTAGGATGGATTACAGTCGCTTTACCGACTGTCCGCCTCGAGCACCTCTAGGGAGAGCCGATGCTCCATATGGTTCGTTCGATCACATCGTGCTGCTACTGGCTCGGATTGCAGACTTCGCTGTTCGAGACAGGAAGAGAAAGCTGAAAGTCGAGAAAATGAACATGGGATCTCCACTGGATAATGGCAGGCGTACATCTAACGCTTCTAACAATCCATCAGCCACACCCCCGCCAAACATGTTTTCCTCACGAGGAGTCTCTCATTCACCGTCAAGCACAACCTCCCATGCATACGACAGCATAGATCTCAACCTCGCTTTTGCAAATGCCCTTCAAGAATGGAACAGTATAAAAGCAGCACTGGATTTCGTAGCCACCAGTCTAGGTCCTTACTTCCAGCCTTTAGATGCCGAGTACCAACCACCCTCCAACACACCTTTTGGACCTGCACTCCTCTATCGCTCCTGGGATATCAGCGTCTTCTGGGCAAACTACAACATGGCCATGATAGCAGCCCTACGCAACCACCCAAATATGCCTCCAGCGGCCCACGTGGCCGCTGCCGCAGCAGCAGAGCAAACAAAACCCTACGCCTACTCCATCGGCCGCATAGCCGCAAGCATCCAAACACCACCTGAGGACCGCCCTTTGGATCCCAAAATGGGAGCTGCGATGATTGATTTGGTTATTCCCCAATTCTTCGCCGGCATCCAATACACCGATGCCTCTCACCGCGCCTGGCTCGTCGAACGATACTTTGAAACCAACCGCCGTAGTGGTTGGGCCACCGCCAGTATCATCGCTGAAGGATGTCAAAGTGGCTGGATACGCGCGGCGGAAGCAGGACGAGGACCCCCTCACGTGCGCGTTCGCAAAGCCACATTCTCCGACTTCAGAATTGGACGCTATGGGGAGGGTCAGGTGGAAGCCAGCAAGCAGATTTCGGAATTGGATGCGGAGAATGATAGGAAGTTTGTGAGGACTAAAGCCAGTGCGAGAGTGCATTGGGCGATCGGATTGATGGGGACTGAAGAGGATGTACCCGAGGAGGAGGATTAGTTGGTATAGGAAGGAAGGCGGAGGAGGATATTTTTGCATTCAACATTGTTCAACATACATTAGCAAGCTGCATCATTCTATACAGTCATGGGCTTCAAATACATTGGATGGCTACATTGCCAGGTTCCCCACTCAAGAGTTGATGTCTTCATCTATACCCAAGATTTGTCTGTGAAGATTGCCCTTGACTCAAGATGGAGGAAAAGTAGCACAAAGAATGAGCATTTTGGTGGAGAAGAAGAAAAGGATTAAGACCAAGCAAATCTATGAATTCTGAAACGCCAAAAGAATGCAGCCGCAGCCGCTCATTCGGGCAACTACGCATTCTGCTGAGCCTCCATATCATGAGCCTGAGGACTAAGCTGACTCCACAGCTTCCCCAAGCTCTCCTTCACAGCCTCAGCCTTACCAACTTTCTGTCCTTCAAATCCAGTTTCACCCAGGTACTCGCACTCAAACACTCCAGTCATCTTAACACCATCTTCCTCGAATCTGATGAATTGAGTGGCTTCCTCTGCCTCGACTGTGATTACCGAATCCGAAACCTCGCGGCCTCGCCATTTATATTGGAAAGTGCGGTTTTCAGGTGATGGTAGTTGAAAGGGAAGGAGATCGAAGGAGGTGCGTTGGGTTGGTGTCGTTCTGAGGGTTGTGGGGGACATGAAGCGGATAATTCCTTCAAAGAGACCTAGGTTGAAGGTTGCCCAGAGTTGATATGTTCCCAGACGTGCTTTTTGTGCTTCTGTGAGTTCAGATTCTGGAACGTCGGCGTCTGAAACTGTGGCGGGCGATGAGTCGTCGGTGTCGTTGTCGCTTTGGGGCTGGGTGGGCTCGAGGTGGATTGTTAGGTTCATGGTGTCTGATCTGGCCATTTCGCCAAGTTGTTCGGCGATGGCTTCGCAGGTGATTTTCCAGCTTCCTGTTGGGTCGACGACGTCCTTTTCTGTTTGGGCTGATTCGACTTGTTGTGATACCCAGCTGGCGATGCGATCGGTCTCAGCGGCATCTTCGGTTGTAGTTTGCTCTTCGGTGAGTTCTTGAGGCGGTGCATCAGCAGTCTTCGGAACAGCCTGTTCCAGAGGATCTTTCCGGAAGACAGGTCTTGCTGGTCCAGCTTGGCTTTTGAGAACGCTGAGTTGCTTTGCGGCTTCGATATCCGCGTTGGGTAGACTAGTCCGTGCAGTCTTGTTGTTGGCGGTGCCCTTTGGAGAGTAGTCGATAGCAGGCAGTTGCTGACGAATGTCGCTGGCTTGCTGACCACCGGGCAGCATCATCTGGGCCACAGGAGCTCTCTGCTCGCGAAGGGAGGGATCGATCAAGTCAGCAGAGGTCTTGGGCTTGTCAGCTCCAGCCTCGGCTGCGTCTTCGTCTTCGTCCTCAGCCTCGTCCTCATCTTCTTGAAGCTGTCTCTTGTTTTGACGTTGGATATCCCGGACTTTGCCAGCAACAGCCATTCTCGCGGCAACACGACCAAGAACAATCCAGCCTTGAGGTGGCACATCCTTGCTTGCTCGAGTGTCGAACATTTCGACGTGTAAACCCATGGCATCAGCCTTAGCCCACAGGTCACGTCTTGTGGCAGGGCCGGCCTTGAGGGACAAGACATCCTCTCCGCTGGTTAGAAACTCCTTCAACAATCTGGTAGAGTTGATCCAGGCTTTTGCTTCTGGTGTTTTTGCGGCATTCCATCTGACGTCCTCGGCTCTAAGCTTCAGCCTTTCTCTGTCTGCTGCGGTGGTAACGACGCGCTTCTTCTTGACAACTCCAGTTGCTCTAGTTGCTCCGGCGGGACCAGCAGTGGCCTTTTCCTGAGGGGCCATGTTTTGAATATGCAAATTCTAGGAATCGTAACGGAAGTATCAAAACTTTTGATAAGATGCGTGAATATCACGCGTGAGATTGTTGGTGTTGGTCAAGTACGCGTTGTTGAGCAAGTGACCTTGGAGAGGAAGTTGTGTGGGCAGATGCACAGACCATTCAAGCTATACCCGATTAGTCCCGGGGCTCGATATCCCGAACCCGACGACAATATCACTCTGGTTCGTGAAGTTGCTCACTGCTGCCGTACACCGTATGTATCTGGTCGGTCTAATCAAACAATGGCCACTGAGTGCTGACCATATTTCTGATGCAGATATCTGCATAAGCAATATATGTTTGTGTCAGGCTATCTGTGGCCTGTTGATAACTATCTACTCTTTTGAACGACACTCTCAGTGTAAAGCGCGTACCGTATACGAGCATATAATACCGTAAGGTAGCAATCGAAGACCTCGCAGGAGCCGACAACGATGCACATTTCTTCTCTGGCTCCTCAGTCAGCGACCTGCATGACCACGGCGCAGTGTATAGTACGACAACAGTGGATGTTGAACTTCGTCTCGACTCAATTTAGTGTGTCATGGGATGCATGGCTTCGTTTCCAACACGCGACGCACATCTCCAACACTTGGTCACGTATCAATGCCCAAAGGGAATTGAGCTGAGAGCACAGATGCTAATTTCAGCCCCGGTTACTTCCCATCCTCTACGTCCATTGCCAATTTCGGTATCGTGTTTCGACGTGCTACGTCACATTCCTGACAGTACACCAGAAGATATCAAGCCATCACTATACCGAGGAGACACGTCGTCCCTGCAGATCAGCTCCCATCTCGCTGATAGAGCAAGATCGTACTGTGTGACAAACTCTTACGATCCTGGTCAGTACAGCGATATTTGCCTTGGTTTCGTCGCTATCATCGAAGACATCACAGCAGCCGACAGCGATGCGCGCTTCTTCCCTGGCTCCTCAAAGTTATCAGTTAATAGCTGCCATCCTACTGCTTTCAAAAACCATAGCAGAGCAACCGACTTTCGTGGCACCTCGAAGGGCATGAAAGACATTGAACTACAAAGGCATTCAGCAACCGATATTGCCGAGACACAGGATTTCTCTCATTACCACAAGGCACTGGCGGCTGGTGCCATCGCCTTCTTCAAATGCCCTGTGCCAGAGTGCGAGAGAGTGTTCAGCCCAATAACGGAGATCTCACAGTTCTACAACCACTTGGAAGATGCAGTCCATTGGGTTTACTCCAACGCTAATGGTCCAGTTCAGTGCGGGCCCGGTTGTGGCCATGCCTTCATCAACCATATGTCCTTCAATCAACACATTCGCAATGGTTGTTGCACTGTAGCAACCGCGCCTTCCATCCCTTCTGACCCTGACACACCCTACGACTGTGCTATCTGTTCTGTCACCTTCCCGTCTCGTGCCAAGTTTGCCGATCACTTTATTCTTCCGGACGGTGTGACTAGGAGGAAGCTCCCTCAACACGCAAGGTCTCTGTTCGACAAGTAACTTCTTCGGGAGTGCGCCAAAGAGTGGATCCTAATCGTCGACTTCCCGGTACAGCCATCCACTGGACTGCTTCGGGCGATCCGTCGGCTGTCGCCTACGCCGCAAAAAAGTCACGTTGTATCTGTGTTCAGATAGAGCGACTTCATCACGACAAAATATACGCGTGTCAACCGAGATGTTCACATCGCAACATCTAGACGCATGGCCGAAGAGATACAGAGAACCGGAAGGGCAGACGTCCAATCCATCGCGGTCGTTGGTGGTCAGCGAATCAAAGGCACGCTAGTGCCATGCTTCGCAGCAAATCAGCGCATCGAGACTGAACAGTTGTGTGCTCGCTACAAAGCTGGCGAATATTTCAAGAATACGCAGTGGGACGCGGTGCTGAACATCGTCCACGCCAACAGGGCAACCGATGACTACACGAATCAACTCCTCCGTGCTCACATGAAAGGTCTGTGCCCCATGCTGGTGTCAATGGGTCAGAACGCCATCTCGCATAACTATTCAAGGTTCTCAGTGTTTATGGAGTTGTATACCGAGATTTACGGGCCTCTAGACGTTGTCATTCTCGTGCCGAAGGATACCGGTGACCATGTCCGCGATAGAGAGACTGCGATTATGTGCCCTCTTAACTTCGGCACATACTATGCAAACTTCTTTACCAGCGTGGATGTTATCGATCACAACTCAGGAAGAGGGTCAATGGAGCAAGAAGTATATTGGAGCAGAGAATGTATAAGATTGACGAAACGAACAAGGCAATAAGCGATGCCAAAATAGCTGCTGGTTCGTCTCGTGGTGCTTGTCGCATTGATTCCTATTAACATATTTGCTGTTTATTCTTAATAACTAAATACCTCTGAGCTCAGAGCGATGCGACCACCATTAGTCTCCTCTACACGAGCCTTCGACATGTGCAATGTCTGTTCCATGTCCGACATGCCTTGTAGTTCATCTTCATCAGTCGTAAATTCATTCACCCCCTCGAACACTGCTTGAGCGAGACTCCATGCATCTGAATTATTCTTCGATGACACCTCGACCACCCATACCTGTAAGCCATTCAAGACGTTTGTCATGCTGTTTGTCGAGCCGGTTATCTCTCTGTTTGCATCTGGTAACACCCAATTGAAGACAACATGGTTGTTTATGGCCCTCTGGATAGTATTAGACGAACCATTAATTGACGGACAGGGTCTTCTGTATAGCATATTGTGAGCAAGAGTCGACATACAACACTCGTCTTGTTCGGGCACTCGATCTACAAGGACATCGATTGGATCAAGTTTGATTAGTATAGTACTGCTTTGCGTATATATCGCTAGTTTGGGACGACGATGGGCGGTGTAGGTGTACGAGAAAGCTCTAGGGGGATGATAGGCTAACGGACGGTGAAACAGTCACCGATTGTTCATGTTCATGCCCTGTACGACATCACCATTGATCCGAGATTATGCGAAACCTGTTAGACCTCTTCGAAGGACTTTCTCGCGAGAATATGGTCGGAATGGGTAGCCATCGAGGGTCAAAAGAGCCATGTTTACTTTTGTCAACAAAGGTTGAGTTATTGGAAGCGGGGAAAAACAGTCAGCGTCATCGAGCAGATGGTTTGATCGGGCGCACAAGGGTGGTGGCAGGCTCAGCACGCACGCACGCCTGGTGCTTTTTGACAACGAAACGATTGCGCAGCGGAGCTGATAGAAACGGATGCAACGTTGTCCCTTTCAAGCCCCTATCCTCGATCGAGCTGTTAAAGACTTGAGATCGTCCCTGCAGTATTTCAAGTGGTTCGAGACGAGTTGCAGAACAAAGCGATTGTTGGAGAAGTTTGTTGATCGCGCGCGTCAGTCAAAGTAAACAGCACGTCCTTTTGCT
>Ga0058697_10000322_pt1 | contig 22202 bp, 21 predicted proteins | sample AgamicAsMae_FD_66619 | JGI IMG/M metagenome (GOLD analysis project Ga0058697, IMG submission 66619) | Agave microbial communities from Guanajuato, Mexico - As.Ma.e | ecosystem: Host-associated > Plants > Phyllosphere > Phylloplane/Leaf | place: Guanajuato, Mexico | collected 2012-06-04
CAAAGAGGAGCGAGATGAGCTAGGCGACATAGGCGGTGATGATCTCTGACGCGTCGCCCTCGATCTTCGAAGTCTCGGCGTATCACCTGGAGACGTTTCTGGCCGCGACGTAGTGTCGATAGACTCTTGTAATGGCAGACTGGGCAGAGCGAAATCATTCTGAATCTCTTTGAGCGTTGACGGGATAGACTTCCGCTGCAACCTGCTATCCGGCAGGGAATGTCTACCATTCTCAAGGTTCGCCACGAGCTTCTCTTGCCCGCTACGTTCCGAACCCCAGCTCCTAGACGAGCTAGGTCTTTCTCCAATAGGAATCTCGATCTGTCTAGTCCACTCAGCTCCTCGACTTGTAGGACTGACGGGTGAGGGGACCTCTTGCGAATCTCGGCTGGATGGGGCCTGGGATTTGGCGAGGAAGCTGGATTGTCTTGCCAGAGATGGTGGAACGGGATTGAGTCCGAGCATCTCTACCCACTCTGGTCCAGTAGATTCATCACTAGCACGCAAGGACAGGAGCTCATGCCATTCTCTGCTGTTAGCGTGTCGACCCCGAGCCATCATGACTATATCTCCTGGGCTGTTGCCAGCTCTTGCGGAGACAGAATCTTTACTGAGAGGTGGAAACAGCAACCAGCGACCTGTGTCCGATACTTCGCAGACGAGAATGTCACCCCCGTTTCCTCGACCAGGACAATCATCGCGGATCACAAGCTCAATCCTGCAATCCAACTGTTGCCCGCTGGAATGGATTATGTTCATGTCGAAGTAGTCTCTGGCATGAACACAACGTGTCGCATCGATACTGACTCCTTTGAGCAGAGCCAGACTTCGAAGATCTCTGGCACGGGTAGGGTCGATGGCCGCAGCAGCCTCGTCCTCCAATCGAGCTCGTTCTTCGTTAGATCTTCTGCGAGCCTCGGTGACCAACTCCTGATATTTGTCGGCCAAAACACATGCCGTGGCCGACGGAGCGAGGAGATTGATGCCCTGATCTGTCAGCAGTGCATCTCAGGAAATTGTGGAACTATGTTTGACATACCTTGAATGTTTTGGCGAGATACTTCAGGCGGACCAGGGGTCTCTTGAGCAAGAAAGCGACGTCGACTCTCTCTCCGTCACCATTGATCAAGTCACCGTCCTCATTCCTTAGTAAACCGTCATCCCATCTGGCACTGGTGTCGGCATCTGCGGGTGCAAGGTTCACCACGACATCCTGGAAACCCATCCTCCATGCTTTCAGGTAATCATGGTAGATTCGAGTAGCTCCTTGAGCCCATGATATTAGTGCGCTGTTATCGCACCTGGGAACTCGGCGATGGTGTGCTTTCAAGCGTTCTAGTGCAACGCCCATGTCGACGATAGGTTTGGTGACAGCCGCATCATCGGAAGCAGAACGTCCAAACAGACCAGCAGCGATCGCCGAGTCTGACTTGGAAAGTACACACGACAGCAGTACTGGAATGACCCCATCCACTAAAGTGCGGAGTTCTCGTTGGTATTTGATTTCGTCCGCAGTGAACTCTTCCCAAAGGTCTTGGAGGGTCGCCTTCTCAAGTCTCGTCCGGTTGGTCTGGATACTCCGTGCTGAAACAATGCTCTTAGCGTCAGCCATAGGTAATGACAAGACAGATATGAGGTCCTCATGACGGGTCAGCCTTCGCTTGAGCCCACTGGCGCCACCCTGAGATCCTGTGCGTTCGGGCACGATCGTCTCTTGCTCAGAAATCTCAGAAGGGGCCACAGACTCTTGTAGTGTTTCTGCCGAAGCGATGGTTGATAGTCTTTTTCCTGTAGTGGGAAATCGCCTTCGGAGGTTCGCTCCTGGCGCATGTTTGCTGGTCTGGACATCGGGAAGTTGTATATCAGATGGTACAGAGGATGTAGCATAAGAGGAGGTATCGTCGTCGAAAGTTGAAGGCACAGACTCGGAAATGGTTCGTAGCGCCTCTCTTGACTTCGGACTCGCAGTTGAAGGTTGCGACTTGACGTGGCCGTTTGGAGTGTCTGCATCATTGTGGGCTTTTGCAGTAGAGCCAATCCGTTGACCCGCTGAGTCTACGTTTGATGGTTGCTGAGGTCGATCTTTAGAGGCTGGGATTCTTTTATGCCCCTTTTCTTGTTGTAAAGCTTCACCAGCAACGAAAGGATCGGGAGTTCCTCCAAGCCATGCCTCAATTCGATTTCCGTACGCAGGTGCTGCGGCAGGAATTGCATCTGACGGCAACACACCATTGGTTTCCGGTACTCTAGAACGTCCAGCCGTCGGGTCTTTTCTGGTTTCTTGTGCAGTCGAAGGCGCTCCTCGTGACTTTCGGGTATGAGCATTTCGAGCACTGATACTGTCATCTGGATCCAGAGTCTGTGCGATTGATCTGTTCTCCGTTCCTGCCTCGGAGGCTGCTGGCGAACCGTGGCGTCGACGTAGCCTACGCCTCCGATCTGAATTGTCGCGACTCACTTCCCTAGGGCTCCTCTTGTCCTTGTCTCGTGTGCGCTCCTCTGCGCTTGTTGATTCCAGCCTATGTTCTGAAGCACGCTGTCTCAAGGTTCCAGAGCTGCCGCGTTGACCACCTTCGATCTTGGACGTACGCTGTTTGTACTGCGCTCTTGAGCTCTCTTCTATGGGTGTTATGCGTATACCGTCATCTCCTGCCATGGGTCTGACTCTGATGCTATCATCGTCTTGTTTCGATTTTGAAGGCTCCTCACTCTTGTATACAGTAGTCCTCTTGATCGTGTATGGCTTTGGATCGATATTCAATGGATTCTCAGGTGTCTTTGTAGGCGAGCGGTCTTTGCGCCAGTGAGCATCACTGACCACGCGCTTCAAGGGTGCTCCAGCATGTTTGACATCTGGATTCAAGTCGTTGCGGGGAATGTTTTTCTTGCGCACCCATGCTTGTCGATCTGGGTCGGGTTCTCTAGGGGTCCTTGGCGATTTGGTTGGAGATGACTGACTGCTTCTCTTGTCTGCATCGATTCGAGATTTATCCGGCGAGCTCTTGTTTGGCCTCTTTGCGCGTCTTGTGTCGTCTGCATCGTGCTCGTACTCGACGGTTACCACATTCTCATCCTCTTTCGCAACGACTGCTCCAGCACTGTCAGCTTGCCATCTTTGCACCCTTTGGCGAATCTTATCAGTGTCGTAGAGGCCGGTCTGCTTGCCGGTGTCACGGTCGCCTTTCTTCATGTGTGATTGTTCGCGGCGAGAAGATGGTGTGGTGTTGGGAGTAGTTCTGAATATACGCTAGATATGTTGCGACTGGAAAGCGACAATCCAAGACAGGGTACATCGAGGATGGTGTTGGTCTGTTACGAGATTGAGGAATTGATGCGGCAGGATGAGAAGTGACAAAGACAGTACCGCACAGAACAGGGCGCGAGAATTTGCTTGGAACAGGATATACGTTTGGGCTGGCAAGATACAACTACCAATGCACGTCAGTGTCGACCGCAGAGCCGTTGTTGTCGATATGTGCCTTACGGTTGAAACGGCGAAGGTGGAGAGAACTGGACCCTGGTTGCATGTGTCAACAGTGGGGAACAGTTCTTTCACAGCTCAGATTCGACCGCCGAGTTGACGGTAGAGCTCATTGCTCGAGCAGAGATCGGACAGGCGCATGGGCGACAGCGAGGACGAGGACACAAACCAGGCTTTGTGTGTTTACAGTCGGAAGGTGCAACCAGCCATCTCCCGCGCATCAGGATCCGCTCGATCCCCAGCCCGTCACAAACAATGCCGCACTCCACCCACACTTCTTATCTTGTCTACCGCACTGCCCGAAAACCTGGAAGTCTCTCGACCTGCACATCATCGCACTTCCACCAATCTATGGACAGCTGCCAATCCGGAGGTGTCTGACTGACAACCCGGCCTTCATGTCCATGGATCACTGGTGATAACGTTTTCCGCTCGAGGAAGCCCGTGCACATCTAGATAATGGAGCAATGCTCCGTTGCTTGATTATATTATGGTTGTACATTAGCGCCTTCTCTACCGATGAATTACCTCACGCTCTCTGATATCGCCTAGATGGTTTTCTTCGACGTCTTGAGCTCCTGAACTTGTCGAATAGCATCCGCGCTAGCATGTACGCTGTTATACAACAACACTGGGCAGGGTCAGCACCTTCCGAGCGCTTCGATCGACCAAATTGCTTACCTGCAGGTATCACGATCCAGAAGAAATTCGCTCCGAAATAGTATCCCCAGAAGTAGTAAGCCTCCGGTCTTGAGTACTCGATACCCAGGTAAAAGTGATCGGCCATGCTGGTAGCATAATACAAAAGATCACCATAACACTGCCCAAGGCTCACTGCTGCTTGCAGTGGATGCCTCAGCGGGTTCTCGGTCGCGATCATCACAGCAACTACAAAGCTTAGTGGGCCCCAAAGAATCTGTTGCATCCGAGTAAGCTTTGGTAGTAAGAGACGCGGGAGATATGTCACTTACAGCGGTCATGGCTTCAACACAGAAAACGAAGATGTTTCCTGTAAGATATCTTGAATCTGAGAGCGCATACTCTTTCCAGAGCTGTCCAAAGAACGTCTGCAGCCCGCCCATGTCTGCATGGTTGTATGCAAAATACCCTTTCGAAAGTTCAGCTTCAACTCTGCTGTTCTCGCCCAACACCACTTTCTTACCTTCGAAGAACAAGTGTATACACCCACAAAGAACGAACCACAGGACTGTGATCAGCTCGCTGGCAGGCAATCTTGGGTTTATTCTCTTCGCAGCCAGAATCGTTAGACCAAAGATCGCAGCACAGCCAGCAATAAAGGAGCCGAGAAGGGAGAGCACGGTAGAGTCGTTGGTCACATAACCGACAATGTTCGCATCCAATGGGTAGTAGGGATGCTTGACGCTTTCGTAGCTAGTCGTGTTGTTCATTAAGACTTGAAGCGGCATGGCCGTCGTAGAGTCTGTAGAAATAGCCATTTCGTCCATACAATGTTGTCGAACAAGCAACAAACGAAAGAGGCTAGGAACAAAAATTAAGAACGAGGATCAGGCATGAGAACGAGAACTTCAGACAACTCAGAACGTAATCGTCGGTCAACATGCAACGGGCGAAACACACAATCCAAATAAATATGTCGACCATGATGACGATACCAAAACTCGACCATTTTCACGCTATGAATCAAGATTGACCAATCGGAAAGCTAGGGAAGTAGCTCGGCCCGCGAACGTGTCTTGAAGATCGATCAACTTGCTTCGGCAGAGTTGGATACAAATGCATCATGATCAGGTCATGGGAATCGTCGAATACCCTTTGTTCTGTGTCACGGAGATAATTGTTGCTCGTGGGAGAGGCGTGGGATCAAGCTTTCAAAGGTCATGTCCTCGGTGTCTCGGCACTTTTATCTGGTGGTCATGCTACTCCCTGGCCAAGCCGACGACTCGGTACATAATTCAAGTGAGGATTCAGGACTTGTTACGGAGAGATACTCCGCCCGAACGCGGCAAAGGACCAGATTGAAGCAGTGGTAAGAGCAATGACGCGGGCAATTAAGTGATAGTACCCTGCAACTCCACACGCGATGAACCAAGGACACGAAGGGGACTTCAGGGTCGATCATGACTGCCGGCAATCGTGCCCAAAGACTTATTAGGAACCTCAACAGAGTCGGGCCAAGGGAATAGATGTACAAAGGATATACATAGAAAGGAAAGTATCCAACAATCAAACCGCACTGTATCCACCACGACTGCTGCTGCGTCCTTGGACCATACCAACGATCGAGCGACCCCAATCCTTGACGGTGTACGGTAAATCGCGCCAGAAGTCGGCGTGCGGTACTGAGTCGAAGCCTTGCGAGCCGTACTTGCTGCTGTTGAGCCATGTGCCGAAGATTAGATATGCTGCTGCTCCCAAGAAGGCACTGCAACCAATATTAGCAAAGGCACGATCATGGGCAAAGCCAGGAAAGACGTTACATGATAAGTAACCAAGTGAAGAAGCCCCAGTGGCTGCTCGAGTTGTTGCCAGAGGATGGCTTGTGTTCGGTCATGCCTTCACAAGCGTATTTTGTCTTCCATTCCAGACGCAAGACATCGAACTCGGCATCACCCTGCCCCTCTGGTCGGTAGCTAATGAGCTTCAGGCTGGCATCTTCGACAGGTTCTTCCTTGTCGTCCTTCTTATCATCAGGCTCGGCGCGAGTTGCTAGTCGTGCAGCCAGTTGCTCCTCGTCAAGCTTGTCGCGCGTATCATGCTCAGAGCCTTCCAATCCAGTCCTGTTACGATCACATTGGAACTCGATGATGGCCTTCTGCTGGCGACCGCTAGATTTCTCGAAGGGGTATTTTCCGCCATGCAGTTCGACCCTCAAGCCTTCCTTATTGGCATCGTCGTGTGAAGCAGAGTTCTTCAGGCGAGTCCACTCCGGATCCAGGAATCTACCGTGAGATCCGGCGTACTGGCCGGCGATAGGGATGACTCGCCTGATGGTGCTGGAGTTGTCGGCGAGATTATAGTCGTACTCGATGCCGCAGACTACAAGTTGTGAGCAAGTGAGACGACCAGAGGCTGGACTAAGACTAGATACCATATGTGCCAGTTTGACATTCGTTGTCTTTGGGGACGTTTTTCGTCCTCTTGAGAGGATTACAGATATCAACGGTGAAGGTGGTGTTGGAAAGACTCGGGGGGTTCTCTTCGAGGAGGTGAACAGCACGAGGGCCGGCCAGCTCTGAGAGATCAAAATGTTGGCCTTTCACTACGACGTTCTTGCAGTCAAGGGAAACAGCTGTGGCCGCAGTCGCAGAGAGGACGAGTAGAGCGGGTAACGACCCGAGCATGCCTTGTGCCCACATGGCTTTGAGGAGCTTCCGATTCAAATACGTAGAGAGAGGGCGAGGTGATTCGAGTGTAGCAAGAGCGAGCAGAAGCACAGAGAGAGAGAGGAAGGCGCAAAAGACGCAATAGTGCAAGGAGGAAAGCGAGAGGGCGATCAGACAGGCAATCAATCATAGCGCCAAGCAACGCCCGCATTCTGACTTGTACCTCTATACTGCCCGCCGTGGCCCGTCGCTCTTTGCTGCTACGACACATACACATCGACTTGTCAACACCAATCATGTCTCGCCATGCCCGTATCGAAGAGGTGTCCGACAGCGACTCGGACCCATCCGAGATGGATCCCTCGGATTTCGACCCTGGTCTCCTGAACTCCATTATCCAGCCCGCCAACATCCCCTCCACCGCGCCTGAATACCCGCAACAGCAGCAACCTGTTCTGCAGCCCCACTTCCCTGGCCGCCCACCACCAGACCAGAATGCCGAACGCGAGCGTACCAAGCACTACCAATGTCTATACCCCATCTACTTCGACTCGTCTCGCTCTCGCGCCGAAGGTAGACGAGTAGGCAAGAACGAGGCCGTCGCAAACCCTCTGGCCCAAGACATTGCCAATGCCTGTTCGCAGCTGCCTGTTGCCGGCCAGGTCGTCTTCGAGCCTGCAAAGACTCATCCCAAGGACTGGGCCAATCCCGGACGTGTGCGTGTTTTGATCAAAGAGGACGGCAAGCCTGCAGGAAAAGGCTCAATCAAGAACAGTACGCCAGCTGGCATCAATCGCCGAGACTTGAATTCTAACTCTATACAGAGCACCAGCTGTACAAGTTGGTCGCCGACTACCTACGAGCACACCCTACTACCGAGGAATCGCCTATGCGCATGCGCATTGCTGGTCTGCCACCACCGACCAAGCCTATCCCACCGCCAGCAGCACCTAAAGGTTGGAAGATGGGTACGATATTACCATTACACTCACCCGCTCTGAGCGGTGGAGGCGTCAACGAAAACTACTTTAAGGATATGATGCAGGAAATGCAGGGTATGCAGGGTCAGCCTGGTATGCCCTCTCTGCCAGCAGGCTTAGAAGGCATGTTTGGTGGTGGTAGTCCCTCTACGCCCGAGCCACCGGCTTCCAAGAAAAAGGATAAGAAGAAATCCAAAGCCTAAACGCCTGTCTTTACCCCCCGAATGTCCAACCGCCGTCCGTCCGTCTAATATACATAACTCCTGGCATGAACGCTTGACATGGACATTTACGTCGTCTTGATGACTTTGGGCGGGGTCATGGGTAGTTCGGTCTTGAACACCCAGTCCCAGAAACGACTGGTGACACCGAAGCCGTTCTCGTAATCGGCAAAGTGGTGTGCCAAGTGGTACTTCTTCAGCTCGCGCCAGTAAGCAGGAAGGCTGGGATACGTTAGCTGGGAGTCTTCACCTGTGATATAAGAAAAACGGGACTTACGTCTTGTGGTGTAAGAAGTAATGAGTCAGATCGTAGCAAATGTATCCAAAGATACCACCACAGAAGACTGCAGTGGCAGCGTTCCAATCGTAGAAGAAAACGGCGTGAGCGAGATGCCAGAAAGGCGTGGCAAGAGCAAGGAACAAGGTTGGAGGCATGACCAGACGCAGCCTGTCCATCGGCAGGTAGTGGTGAATACCGTGGAGGAGGAAATGCAATGTGAGGGCAGCACGGTTGTCGGGTAGATACTGGTCCAGATGAAACAGGAAGCGATGCAAAACGTACTCGACCAAAGTCCAGATACAGAGGCCGGTAATCCAGTAAGAAGTGAGGCCGACGGTAGAAAGACCCTGACCTGAGAGCCAGGTGCCGTACGCAACCGGAGGAAGCCAGACAGTAGGCACGACCCACCAGGGAGTTTTGCTCAGAGGTTCAAGGAAGTTTCCAAACAGAGGCGCGCTGTCTCCACCCTTGTAGTGGCGAGGGCGATGCACTTGTTCGAGATAGAATTCTTTGGTGAAGCCACCCCTCCATACCTGCATCAGCAGAGGCTTGTTCAGGTCGAGGAACTTGTGAGTGCGGTAATCAGAGCTAGCGTCCGTCTCTCTGGACAAGTCTTCCTCGCAAGACATTCCAGTGTTCTCGTAAAGTGGCTGGTTGAGGCCGTCTTTGCGCAGCTCCTCGGCACCAGCCTTTGAAGGCGGCAAGGGCACGATATCGGCTGGGTGGGTACTGTCGGTAACGGCCTTCATGACGGACTCGGTAGCGACGAAGCCAACGAGATAGTCGTCGAGGATCTCCCAAGCAGATTCCGAGTGGAAGTGGGAAGCCGTGTCGTCCATGATGTCCTTTACATCCTTGCCGCCATAGTCGACAATCAGGTCACCACCACCAGGGTGATCCTCGAGGAAGGGAGTGATATCGTAGACCTTTGTGCCGACGGTGACATAGCAGGATTTGGCAGTGTTGTGCGAGGCGACGTCGGCTTGAGGGATGGTGGGCAATGTTCTACCAGGCATAGTGTCGCAAAAAGTCGTTCAGGTGTAAGCCGGAGAGCGGCGGAGAAGTCGGACGTAAACAAAGGCGAAAGGGCAGACAGGCAGGCAGATTTTATGTCGGTATATCAATTGGCAGTCGGAAGTCGAAAACAGAAACAGGGCGGACGCAGGCAAATATAACAGTCTCCTGAAAATGCAAACGTAGGCAACGGAGGACGGAAAGCAACTGAGGTGATGGGTGGCGTGCCTCTCAAGCAAGCGGCCCTTTCAGGGAAATTTGGTCGGCGCAAACCCGCAACATGCCGGAGAGTCTCGCCGCTCCGGCTGCTCCGCCAGCAGCTTCATCTATAGACTATGTATCTCCCGTCCTTCGACCCTCACGACTTCATCTGTCACTTGAAACTCTCATTGGCTGTCAACAGTTCGCAACAGACACGCAAGCCTTTAGTGAAGTGTACTGTATCAAGCGTTCGCATCGTTGCGCAAGCGAAAGCTGTTTGTGCGGCTCTTTCTTGCACACGGATCTAGGCTGCTGCAAGCAAAGGCAAAACGACTCTGCCAAGCACGCGCGACTTCGCTGGTCGCGATTGAATTTGCTGGCCTCCTTGGAGTCTTCTCTTTCCTTCATCACCACCACCACGTGAAATCTCCTTCTTGATCTTGACACTGTGTGTATCCACCTCGTCATAACTCGCATCCATCAGACTCGGCTCCATCTCCGCTCAGCGTGTCACCTGCCCGCGTCAACCTACGCACGCCCAAGTCAGCGCAAGCCTCTGCTTTTCGTAGTCATCTCACCAACCAGACATCATGGGTGCCCTAGATATCTCGGTCGAAGAACTTCTCGAGTCCGCACAGAGAGATGCCTCTGCTCAAGAAGCACACACTACCACTACCAACAAGGAAGATGACGGTGCTCGCTCTCGCCGCGGCACTACCGCCGATGTCGACATGAAGGACTCAGACAATCTCTCTGCTAACGGAAGCACTCGTAGTAGACGCAGAGATCGCAGTGCCGACCGCTCATCGCGTCGCCCTGATTCGCGCGAACGTCGCGAACGCTACCGCTCGAGTGGCGGTGACTTTTACCGCGGAAATGGCCGTAACAGAACTAGATCCCCTTCAGACGACGACAGATACTACCGCCCTTCAGATCGCTCGCGCAGAGAAGACGACCGACCTCGCCGTCGTGACAGAGAACGTGGTGACCGTCGTTCCCCCCGTCGCGACCGCGGCGACTCATACCGTGGCGGACGTGCTGCTCGTGATAGATCTCCTCCACGCCAAAGAACCCCCGAACCCACCGACGATGAGCGCGATCGTCGCACAGTCTTCGTACAACAACTCGCTGCTCGACTACGTACCAAGGAACTCGAGGCTTTCTTCGCCCAGATAGGTCCCGTAAAGGAAGCCCAAATCGTCAAAGACCGCGTCAGCGGCCGCAGCAAGGGCGTCGGCTACGTTGAATTCAAGGAGGAAGATTCGGTTCAGAAGGCACTCGGCTTGACTGGTCAGAAGCTTCTTGGTATTCCCGTCATTGTACAACTCACAGAAGCTGAGAAGAACCGTCAGGCTCGTGTAGCAACTGGCCAGCCCACACAATCTAACGGAATACCGTTTCACAGGCTTTATGTCGGTAACATACATTTTTCTGTCACCGAGGAAGACCTCCGCGACGTTTTTTCGCCATTCGGTGAGCTCGAGTTCGTCCAACTGCAAAAGGAGGAAAACGGTCGCAGCAAAGGTTACGGTTTTGTGCAGTAAGTTGTTTTGAGCACTCCATCTTCCTCCTTGCCCGTACTGATCTGTCCTAGATACGTTGATCCTGCTCACGCGAAGGCAGCACTCGCAGACATGAACGGCTTCGAAATCGCTGGCCGTCCCATCCGTGTCGGTCTCGGCAGCGACAAATTCACCCCCGAATCGACCGCCAGTTTGTTGCAACGATTCGGTAGCCAGAACCAGGCTGCTCAGTTCCAAGGCTCGTCCTTTTCTGGCGCCGGAGGCCGTGGTGCCCATGCTGGCGGTAACAACAACTTCGATCGCGCCGGTGCCCGCGAAGAGAAGGGTACCGGTGGTGCTAGTGCTCTTGATGATGCAGATGTTGGAGGCGTCAACTTTAACAACTTCAGCAGAGACTCCCTCATGCGCAAGTTGGCTCGTACTGAAGATCCTGCCCCACAGACTCAGGCCACTTCTTCTCGCCCCCGTGCTGACGCCAAAAAGACTGTTATGCATACTCCTGCTCCTAGCCGTTGTATTGTGGTCAAGAATGCCTACGACGAAGCCACGTGAGTTTCTTCCTCCCCGTACTTGCCTGAAACAATGCTAAGATTCCGCTAGCCAAACCGATCCTCACTGGGCCAAGGACCTCGAAGAGGACTTCAAAGAAGAGTGCAGCTCCAAATACGGCAAAGTCGTCCACATCGGCGTTTTCCGCGATAGTTCTGACGGCGAGATCTATGTCAAGTTTGCCGATCTTGCTGGAGGCGACAGCGCCCTCAAGGGCCTCAACGGCAGGTACTTTGATGGCCGCACGCTGACGGCTACGCCAGTTGTCGATGCTGTGTACAACATGAACTTTCCCAAGGCTGCCAATCTTTGAACATGGACGAGCGTCAACAAAACCCACGAATCAAGACGAGTGCTGACACTGCAGATTGCATGTTTCTAAACTTGGACCTAGCCTGGAATTTCGTTGGCAACACAAAGGTATAAAGACAATACAGATGCTTCTAGCGGGCTTGCGCTACTGAACTGATCGCATTGCGATATTTATTGTGTTAGTCTGAAACAAGCGTCCCAACCCTCGAGATATCTTACGCATTGTGGTCAAGAAAGAGACGAAGGTGCGCGGGACCTAGTCTGAAAGGCGTGATCGCAGCTAAAAATGTGTTTAATTGATAACTGAATAGCAATGCAAATTTTGTTCCTCTCATGTACTCCGTATGCTCATCTACTTCCCCTTACCTTGCCACGGACCAGGGTTGGCCCAAGGATCTCTCGAAAACAACAAGTGGTGGAACAAGCCATGAGACCGAGTAACGGGTCTACACTAGGAACATGTTCAAGGAGAGCTGAGGCTACAATGAGTCAACGAACATGACTACTCCTCTCGAAACTCACGTGTAGCCGTGCAGGTGCTCGTTTGGATTGCTTCACAAGTTGATGCATGGATATCTGTTCATACCCTCCCCAATGGTCTCATAACCTTGGACGACTATATGACTTATGTCCGATTTCTCAAGTGAGTTTCTGTCGAACGACACAACCTCCCCATTCAAAACTGCGGAGTTTCTTGTAAAATCATCTCTTTCCTCTTGCTCCCAGACCATTCTGTCGGACTTTTATGTCCCAACCTATCTGCTCCCTTTTGCATTTACTGTCATCTTCTCTGCCCTCCTTCTCCAGAGAGCACCGATATTCCTGTCACCCTTCTCAAGCCTCGCCAAGTAAGGCACTTGGACGAGTCCGTCCTTGAAGCGCTCTGCGGTGGAGTGTTGAGTCCTAGGGGTTCGATTGGGCCATTGTACAGCGTTTTTGGGCGGGCTGGGCGATCCGTCGTTGCTGTATGCACGACGTCGTTCAAAGAGGCGAAACGGCAAGTCCGGAGGCAGTTGTCTATCATGGACTGGCGAAGGAGAGGAGCCGCCGTCAAGAAGAGGATTGGTGACAAATTCGGAATATAGAGATGCTGGTGAGTTTGGCAAGAGTGTGTTGATCGTCGTCGAAGGAAGTGTTTCCAACGAGGTCGTTCTAGTGGGATTACGACCTGTTGGATCAGTGGCTTCCTCCTGAAACATTTTGCTGGTGGAGCTTGAGTTCAAAGCTATGTTTCTGTTTTGCCAGCCATCTTGCGGAACTGGCGCTTGATGCCTGTTTTGTGGTGGCAGAATGGGAGCAGGAGAACAAGCGCGAGATGCCAAATATCCAGGAGTTGGACGACGTGACTCAGAAGATTTGTGAGCAGAGAAGTATTGTTCAGATGAGTGCAGATCGGCAGGTGGTGGGTAGACCATAGGGAGGTCAGGAGAGGGTTGCTCGGCCGAGTAGCATTTCGGCAAGGCAGGTGCTGGTGAGTATGGCTGGAATGGTAGTTGTGGAGATGACCTTTGCGGGCTTGCAGTTGCTGCTCTCTTATGGTGGCGCCTTCCATCTAGATCTCGCTTGTCTGGCTGTTCCTGACAGCTTGACGTTTTTGTCGGCTGCACATTCGAAATACCGCCTAGCCCAAGACCTTTTTGTTCGTGCTCGCTTGTGGCTTCTGCACGCCGGCGAGCCCACTTCCTCGCCTCACGGAATCTCGTTCCCATCAACTCCATCTCGGAGAGCGCAGCGTCCACGCAATCGATATCGCCTTCCACAGTGTATCGTACCCATTCGCGGCAGAAGCACACGCGGGTACTCAGCATGTCGGACCTGCGCATCGAGCCCAGTAACAGTGCACCGAGTGCCATTGCGGTTTTCACGTTGGCCCCCATTCTCGCCAGAATACAAGCGACGCAATCATCCGCTTGATGGGCATATCTCGGGGAAGGCAGGCGACTGAACTTTTCCATAAAAGCAGATGGTGTAAGCCATAGCGATTGGAGTTCCTCCATCAGGGCCAACTGTTGAGTTTGTGAGGCTGACAGGCCACCAGCCAATGCAACGGGCTGCCAAACCTCATATGTTCTGACCTCGACTTCGTACCGTAAAGCTGCAAAGATGTCCTCCAGGGGCTTAGCGTTGAGACGACGATGTATACTACACAACCCGTGGTTGGTCGACCAGGGCAAGAAGGAGGGCAGTGTAGTAGCTGCTCGGAGTTTGTGACTGAGTAGAGCGATGCGTTCGTGCGTGTGGCACACATAGGCTGTCCACACAGCTCCGTCTCGGGGCGTATCAACAGGTGGCGCATGGCAAAGAACTGAAGCCAACTGGCTGACTTCATAGGGAAACAGGTCATCGTATCCTCTGGCACGACGATGTATGGGCAACGTTGGTGGAGGTGCGTGGCGGCGACGAGGTCTCCATCCTCCTCGTTCATCAGACGAGGGCTTCCGAGCAACAGAGAGGTAGGATAACGACGAAGATGATGAGACCGGCGAAGGCGCTCTTTGCTGGTTACGAACTTGGTGTTTCATGATTCCGGTGATAAAGTGGTTTCGTTGTCGAGATGGTTGCTCATTACTGGAACGTGTAGGTTCACTTTCGGATAGCCGATTCGAAAGCGGCGTCATGGGTCGTGTGCGAGATTGTGTGCGATGATCATTAGAGGATCCGGATCACATGGAGCGCTTTCGAGTCGTTAGTTGCGCCTCAGAAAAACAGCTTGCGATTCGTGTTTCGAGAATGAAGGCGATTGTTCCGAGTCGAATACCCAAACTTCGGATAGGGTGCTGCAGATAGTCTATATATCAGCAAATTCACATTGATATACTCGGGCACAAAGACACAGCCTATTCGCATGGTCTTTCCTTCGAGACCTGGGTAGAATCTTCTGACCCGGCAAACCTGGCCTCGCATGTTCCACCCAAGACACATGTCTTTCCGAGAACGATACCATATCTACCTGTGTCTTTTTCAGGGATTGTATGAAGAACAACTTGATGACTTGCGATTCGTTGGGTGAGTGTCCGAGTCAAAGTCAGGCCACAGCAATGATTAACTCTAGAACTCGCAACGTGTTGGATTCGCTGTCAACGATAGACGAGACAAGATATAACACGAACAGAAAATAGGATGTTTCCATGCCCATAGGGCGCGACGATAGCATATGAGAAACCTATCTTGATACCAACGCCCATGCGTTAACCCCATGCACCGGTCAAGCTCCTAAGGAGACATTGAAATACTCTATTTAGATGTGTTGTGGAAAAAAACCTTTCGCCGATATCACCGGATGCAGAAAATCAATCAAGATATGATGTTCGAACAGACACTCGCTATTCGCAATGCTAGCAAAGATAGGAAAATGCAGTCGAGGGTAACTCAAGCTTTTCTTGAAGAAGGAAATCGCTTTGGGGGTGCTTCTCAGCATTGCCGCAGGAATTGCAAATGCGCGAGGCCGAAGATGCGTTATGGGAAGAATGTAATTTTGTGGCGTAGAGTGTCTTAGAGCCCGGGGACAGACCATGCATTGAAGTTCTGCATTGAACTTGATCGTACCGGATGTCCGTATGACACGGTAGTGGCGCTCGCGCAGAAAGAGCAAATATATGCATGTTGGGTAGGATCGAGACCGACACAGCCAGAGTGGGAATACATGGCACAGGAGTTGCATCGGACCATCCTACCGTCGTCGAAGGGAATTTGGCAGATGCATCGTGTCATGGAACTCATATCGTTCGTAAATGTTTGTGGAGGAGGTGCCGAAGTGAAAGCCACTGGCGCAAAATCCATCGTGAAGGATCCACGAGGATCAAAGACGGGTGCTGTTGATGTTGCTGTTGGGTAACTGATACTATGCGATTTCGCATGAGTATGAGGGTAAGCTTGGTTGCTCGGAGGCAGCTGTTGCATCTGATGGACTTGTTGTACAGGCTGATGGTTTTGCGGCTGGGATTGTTGTATCTGCTGTTGCAGTGGTTGAGAGTTCTGTATTTGCTGCACCTGATGTGTCTGTTGAACTTGTTGTGATTGGTGAGAGTGCTGATGCTGTGACAGCTGGCGAGGCCGTGAAGCGCTCGAGGGAAGGGTGTCTGAGCGAGTGGGGCGGACAGATTGGACTCTGGAATTGTCAGATGGGTCGCGGTCAGACAGATGCTGAATCTGCCTAGCGGATGGAGAAACACGATGGGCAGCAGCCTGGCGAAGCGCAGAACCGGCATCTGTCTTTTTGTGCATCTCGTCCTTGTTCAGGTCCATGGCGGCCAGGTTCTCGAAAGAGCTGTTCAACGAGGACAGCGTATTACGTCTACTTTGTACACTTGAAGGTCGTTGTTGTTTCTTGGCACTACCCTGACGTCTGAGTTGTATCGCGGCTGTATAAGCAGCTTTGCACGGGGTCTTTAACGAGACGGTCGAGTTAGAGCGCGGCAGTTGTGCCATCTCGAGGTTCTCCGACGACGTATCGAGCCTTGCCATCTTTGCCGATCGCTCCTGGCCAGCATTGACATGGGCCAGGGAGTCGTGGCGACTCGGCCATTTGTTGCCGCATGTCGAGTCCGAGTCACTATCAGAGTCGTCCCAGAGGTTCGGATACTTTTCCTTTATTGACTGAGATTTCTTGTTGGGTTGGGACGGGCTTTCTTCGATGACTCTGGTCTCTGTTCTCGCAGTTCCATTGGCATCAATGGTAAGGACAACAGATGTGCGGATCTGAGGTCGCGAAGTTTCGGCAATTGAGGACAAGGAGCCACGTGCTATTCGCTTCAAGGGTGAGGAACGGCGTGGTAGATTGGTGACGGAATTGCTGCGACCAAGTGCGGTTTCAGCATCAGAAGCTTGCGAGACGATTGCAGGGCTTGGTCTCAAGAAATTGGCTACCGTGTTGCTGCGCCGTAGACCACTGCTCTCTAGTGGCGAGGTGGGGCCAGAGGTCGAGGGAAAGGCAGGGGCCAAGCATGGTTTCTCGGGCGACACAGGACGTGCTTCAGGAATGTTGGGGAAGTGGCTTCTCACAGGCGATGAGTAAAGGTGGGTCGGATTCACGCTGGATGGCACAGAGGGCTTTTTGACAGCAGCGGGAGCAGCGTAAGGGACATTATTGGAGCTGGTCGAGCGGGTGATGGTGGGACGTGAGGAAGTAGATGGCTGAGGAGGGAGATGCGGGCGTGACGACTGAGAGGCGAGTGTGGGTTGAGAGGATTGCGGAGTGTGAGTAGACCAGTGCAGGAAAGGGTCGTCTTGGTTGGCAGTCCAGGCAGGGGCGGACAGCGGAGCAGTCAAAGGTCCCGAGGGCTGGGTCCAGGAATCAATAGAATGCTGGGGGGCATTGAAGCTAAAGGACGAAGTGTCGAGGGCGGGTTGAGATATGGCAGTAGAGGGATACGCCGTGTCTAGTCGTTCTGGCCTCGACTTGATGGACGAGCCTCTGGTGGGAGGCGGTGTCTGCATCTGGAAGATCTGGGGCTGGACAGGGCCTTGGACGAAGAGGGGAGTCGTGGCATAGTCGTAGGACTGGTATGATTGTGGTTGGCTTGATTGCTGGTGGTGGTGGTGCACGTGCGGGTAGGCGACATAGTGTGGGTTGCTGTCTATCGAGGTAGCGGTAGCAGTCGAGGCTACAGAGTCTCTTTTGTGGTGAGCATAGGCGTAGTTGGGGAAGGCGTCGTGGAAGTGAGTCTGGGTGGGCGTGGCGGCATTGCTGTGGTGGTTGTGCGTGTGGGCGTGGTCGAGGCCGTTGTGGGTGTTGACGACCGAATTCTTGAGGGCATTGGCATCGAGGTCCGTTTGAGAATTGGGATTGTTGTGTTGGGCATCAATGTCAAAGACGGTCGTGGTCGGGGTGCATGACGGCGTAAATTGCTGCCAGTCCCTTGAAAGCGTCACGTCAGCGCTGGGCAGCAGCCATTTACGTACGGCTTGCTGATGCTTGCTTGCTTGCATTCACCGAACCCATGGCCTTGGACTTACCAACTCATATTTGCACTCGATGCCTCGAACTGGCTCATGTTTCTGACCGCAGCAAAGGTGCGGACACAATGGCAGACGGCAGATCCAAAGATGTCCGAGTAGGTAGGGCCTATGTACGAAAGTTGAAACCCTACCTGCTCTCACCTCACGGTCCAGTCCGCTTCAAAAACGTCCCTTGCAGACGACCGACACATGCCACGCTCGTCGTAGCCCGCCAACAGCCAGTGCAACTGCTTTGTGCAGATGCCCAGCCTGTCAGACCCGTCTGCTCCTGCTGATTAGACTTCCGCCAAACGAGTCTGCTTCCGCCGCTCCGCGATGCCCACCATTGCCCACTGCCCGCGGTTTCCTGGGTGCAAGACCGTTGCAACTTGCCTGCTAAATCCAGCCAGCTCAGGGTCCCTCATGCGCACCTGCCTCGCTCGCGGCATAGTTGCGTCAGCCCGCTGTGCCATCATTTTAGCTATCCGCTGCCTCTGCGACTCTGCCTGCTGCTGCCTCCTGTTCGTGCGAGGTACACTACATGCCCATAGCAGACCTGCCCAGGTGAGCAACGTACAATAGTCTGCTACGCACACATCAACACTGCATTGCGCTTGTCTGCTCGCCCCGACCATCATCTCCTGATCATCACCTCACACCCACCCGACCCGGCCGTCGCTCTTTGACCCCTTTTTGCTTGCAACGCCATGACTGGCCTCAAACTACTGTTGGTGAGAAGCTTCTAGTATCCCGCAAAAGAGGTAAAATCCAAAAGCTTCCAAATCTAGCCGTGCACAACAGCCAGTTGCTAGCCAGGCACAAGCCTGGGGCTTTGCTCGCTCGAGCACGGTTGTCGTATCCACTGTGCTTTCGCAACTATCCTCAACACTCTCAAGCCTTGAAGCCACCGCTGTCTCTTGTATCTCGCTTTTCTATACGATCGCACGTGGCTGCGGGACGAGCTTCCTGTCCCTTGTCCCAATTCTGTCCTAATGTGGACTTCCAAAGCCTTAGCTGGCTGCATCTCTGCTCCCAGTCTCCACCCATAGGTCCAATCTTGTCTGTTCACTGCGCATGCTCTTGAGCCTCCCACCCGATGAGGAAGTGCCACTCTCCAGCCTCCACCTTGTTGGGTTTGTATATCTTTTATCTATCTCGGCTGAAAAGTCTTTTGATTACTGAGCTTTCCAACGGTGGCCGTACTTAGCACTGTCAGATCGCTCGATCACCGATCAATCCAGCCAAGCTATCTACAGAAGCGCCGGGCAATTGGCTTCATCTGCCCGGACGGGATTATGCATGTGCGTTGCCCGAGACCTAAGATCCCACACTATTCCCAAGACGAACTTCTCGCTCGCTCGCATCCAAGAGCACGTTATCAGTGAACCCTACTCTGGTTCTATGCACAAAATGTCACTCACAGCTGGGCTTACGAAATCAATTGGCTATCTCCGCACGGGCAGTCGTTCGTCAAGCCCTCGTAACGCGGACACATTGCACGTTTTACCCCTCATTCAACACCATTTCTCCAGAGTCCAGCTTTGTGGCTCGTTCACGTTCGGGTGACGACGATCTGCCGTCCCCCAGATCGACACATCTGTTACCTCTGTCGAGACCCTTGGCTCTTCTGTCCTATGCCGTACTATCCGACTCAAGATCTTGTCTAGAGTACATGCAGAACATTATTGGGTCAAGCTGGATGCGAGGACAGATCCGCCATGAGCCTCCATCCTTCCTCCATCCACGTACCAGTTTTTGATTATTCACTTACATATTGTGTGCGACCTCTGATCGATCCTCTTCTGTCAAGAGGGTACGTCCGAAAGCGTATGATAACGGGTGCAGCCCTAGCAGAAACCAGCGCAGCCACGAGAGAAATAACCGGAGCAGTATGACATTCCAGTTCGAGTTAGAACATGAGAGCTCACCTCATCCATACTCCACATCGCACTCGAGTTTGCAGAGCCTCAAAGAAGTTATTGCCTTCGCTACCAATGACAAAGACGATCCCCACAACTGGTCTACTGGAAAGAAATCCTTCGTTGTCTTCAATGGAGTACTGTAGCTCTGGTCCGTGTTGGTACGGAATATCAATCACTTTTCTAATATGACGACCAGGTTATGTCTTCCACTATAGGGTCATCTATAGCGGCGGGAGCATCGCACCAGTTTGCCGCTTATTTCGATATCACGAATCAGTTGCAGCTGGTCTTGCCAACGTCCTCGTACCTGTTTGGCTATGTCGTCGGTCCGCTCTTGTTTGGCCCACTGAGTTTGACATCTAGCCCATCTTTACGACAACGCGTTCGCACCGGCCACTCGGGCTACGCCCTCGTACCCGCTGCTCACGCTGCTTGAAGCTATGGTTAGGGTTGGGTGTTTCTATGCTAATAGGAAGTGCAATGGGAGAAGGGATTGGATGAAGGAGGCGTCTGCAAAAAGACAACAACGCGTTCGCGGCGGACGAGGAGTGTAGTGGGAGAAGGAGTTATGAAGAAGCATCACCTATGCAAAAGCCCCGGAAATGGATCATGGTATCAACTTTTGTAAGAACTCTTGTTTGACGTCAGTTCGACAACTCTGACAACGTTTTTCGCTTAGGCACTGTTTACTGCTTGTACACTAGGATGCGCTTTGGCAAACAATTTTGCAACTCTGTGTGTACTAAGGTTGTTCGTGGGCATTGGTGCCTCCAGTCCTATCTCCGTGGTGGGCGGGTGAGTATGAGCACAGGGCCCACAAACGTGGGTTGAACGCCCTAGCTGACGCTCTTGTCAGTATCTACGCCGACGTGTACCCTGATCCTGTGACTCGAGGTCGGGCTTTGACTATCTTCATGACTGTAAGTAACTCATTCTGTGTCCTACTCCACAAAACAGAGGACCACGCTGGTGATCCCAATCCACAATATCTCCGAGCCTACGATGCTGTCTCTTGGCGAGCACCTCAACGAGCTCGGAAGGCCACAGAAGGTATACGGTACCGCCATTAACCGCTTTGGGTATATCTCCCGTCATCTGCTTTCATATGCAGGTTCATACCTCGTGATACGCACCAGTGGTCATCCTTCCAGCTGGAGATTTTGGGATTGTCGGTGCTAGTGTACAGCCTTTTCGAGTGCTAGAGTTTGTAACTCCTATCATCTTCCCTCAAAGATTTGGATCATCATCCTCGCGATTAAATGCATGATGGTTTACAGATTGGAACTGTGTCCAAAGAGAGCCGAGAGTATATCACTTCTCGATGGATACTGTTCTATCACTGAAACCATTGTGCTTTTATTTGCTACACGCGTTACACACTCCTGTGAGCGGGGAAGAAGGTGCATTGAGTGCATTGAGGAGCTAACCATGGCTGCAGGCAACGACGTTTGGCCCGATCCTTGGCCCTATCATGTCAGGATTCATCGCAGTCGTTTCATGGCGCTGGATATTCTGGCTGTCGTTGATCATAGCTGGCCTAACTTGGCCAATCCTGCTAACCAGTCCAGAGACCTATGCGCCGGTTATCCTTGCCGCGCGTGCACGGCGTCTCCGCAAGGAGAACAACAACCCAAACATCTTTGCGCCGCTCGAACTTGAGCATCGTGACCTGAAGCAGATGGTCACCGTCGTGCTCGCAAGACCTGTGCGGATGTTCTTCACCGAGGCTATCGTGCTGTGCAGTTGCCTGTACCTGTCCTTCGTGTACGCAATCTTCTACATGTACTTTCAGGCTTACCCGACCACTTTTAGCGGGATATATCATTTTAACTCTGGCGAAGTCGGCTTGACGTTCTTACCAATCGGGATTGGAGCTCTGTTTGCGTGCGCTCTATATCTCTACTGGGACCGTATCCTCGAGAGGGCGAAAGCACAGGATCCGCCTGCGGTATGGTCGCAGAGTGAAGAGTATCGACGCTTGCCTCTGGCCTGCATTGGAGGACCCTTACTCGTGCTCAGTTGTTTCTGGCTTGGCTGTACGTATGACCAAGTCACGCACACTGTACCACGAGACTACAATTTCAGTCTTCGTTGTGTCTGATCTGTGCATACATCGTCATACTCCACAGGCTGCAAAAGTCGCACATTCTCTGCATCTGTTGAATGGGTTTGGCAGCTGTGGCTCGACAAAGATTGCAACAATCTCGTGGTACTGTACTGTGAATGCCTGGAATTGTGCTGATTCTGCCTTTAGGGACAGCTCGTGAAGACGTTCATTGGGCAGTGCCAGTCTTGTCGGCTTTACCATTTGGCATGGGATACTTGCTTCTGTTCATGTCTCTGATCAAGTATCTCGCTTTTCTATTCCACTACTCCAGCGACCGCTGGCTGACTCGGCCGCAGCTATCTTGTTGATGCATACGAAGTGTTTGCAGCAAGTGCCATGGCAGCATCTGCTTGTTCGAGGAGCTTGTTCG
>Ga0058697_10000323_pt1 | contig 22122 bp, 21 predicted proteins | sample AgamicAsMae_FD_66619 | JGI IMG/M metagenome (GOLD analysis project Ga0058697, IMG submission 66619) | Agave microbial communities from Guanajuato, Mexico - As.Ma.e | ecosystem: Host-associated > Plants > Phyllosphere > Phylloplane/Leaf | place: Guanajuato, Mexico | collected 2012-06-04
CCTTGACTGAGGAAGAAGCTGGGTTGAAGCACATCAAGGATACCGAGGCGTTGGAGAGTGGAGGTACTGGTGGTAGAAGTTTGCCCAGTGCAGGCATCGCCCTCAACTTGGGCGACGAGGTCACTAACGCGCTTGAGAGCCTCAAGGATTCTCGCGAGGGTTCTCTAGTCATGATCGTAAGTTGTGGACACAATGCGCTGTCCGTCTAGCGAGACTAACAGCGGCAACAGAAAATCGACGTGCCCACCGAGACACTACACCTCGATGCCTCGAAGCAGGACATCCAGCCTGCCAACCTCAGCTCCGAGATCAGCTCGTCAGAACCTCGCTACTCCTTCTACAACTACCCTGGTCAGCAAGGCGTCGTCTTCCTGTACAGCTGCCCTGGCAAGAGCAAGATCAAGGAACGCATGGTTTACGCTTCGTCACGCTCGCAGCTTGTTACTCTGGCATCTAACGTCGGCCTGAATATCACAAAGAGACTCGAAGCCAGCGAGCCGGACGAGTGGTCAGCAAGCACTCTGGCCTCGGAGTTCCAGGAGCAAAAGGTCGAGAGCAAAACCTTTGCAAGACCCAAGAGACCTGGAAGAAGATAGAGACTTTGCATTTACATATCCGTCGCCTAGAAAATCATGGTGCACTCGAAACCTACGATTCCAATATCACTGAGTCGAGCAAGGAAGCGGAAGCACGTGAAAGAAAACATTGTTGCAGCGGTAGGTGGAATCAATTCTCGGTAGTATCTCTCTCTTACTCCTCATAACTACCACCCGGTTGCATATCTCTCCCCCTCTCCATGATCTCTTTCAAGTACTCATAAACAGCAAACGTGACAGCCTGACCAGGAGCAACACGCATGACACGCGGTGTAATGCCCATCCAGAACGCCCTAATACCCTCCTGCTTCCACATCTGACTTCCGATCGTCACAATCCTGCCAATAGCCGTCTCACCAGGCTGCGCAGGGTTCCTCTGCAACCTAGTCTTGATGGTATCAATCGGCGCATTGCTAAACGGTCCCACAGCACCAGAGATCAACCCAATAAATGCAGTCTGCCAACCCGGCAACCCAGCTTCAGGGTGTCCGCTGCGCTCTTGCAACCAAGCCTTGAGCTCCGTATACGCGGTGAAGTTGGCAGCTTGATTGGTTCCCTGTCTGAGCGCCGTGAGCGAAACACCCCTGTACAAAGCACCCACTCCTTCCTCTTTAACAACCGTATACAAAGCATGAGCCGCATTCCTGTATTTAGGGATATCCAAGGGGTCAGCCATACTGTGATGTTGAGCCTGCAATCTGATCTTTACGACTTCCATGGGAGTCACCACGGCAACGGCTTCGGTGACTCCTGCGAGGAGGCCGGCGGTGAATGTTGCTTTTGAGGTGATTTCGCCGGATTCAGAGGCAAGAGCTTGCTTGTACCATTCGTAGGAGGTGAAGCGGATGGCCATTTTGGGGACGATGCCGGTCAGGACGGCGCCGAGGCCTTTGTAGAGGGCGAGTGGGGTTTCGCGTTTTACGATTTGGACGCCGGTTTGGATGAAGCCGCGACGGGAGCCCTGATTTACATGTTAGAGACATGGTTCGTTGTGGGTACAGGGAAGAGTTAAAGGTAGACTTACACCACGCTGTGAGCGTTTCGAGAGTTGCATGCGCACTTTTATCGTATCGAGAGGATGACACGCGAGAGCTTCCATCATGCCTGCTCCTCCGCCGGCGACGAGGTTTGTTGCTGCAGAGGCTGGTTTCTTGCCGCCTGGGCCTTTTGTCGATTTCGCTGACATGGTTGTTTATCTCCTGTTCCTCTTGCTGCTTCGGAAGCTTTAAAGAAGGAAAGGTATTGGGTTCAAAACAACGAGGTCCGAGGTTGTTCTTTCTTCCGTTCGTACTCGTTCTCGAGAGGTTTCGAGTCTCGAGGAGCTTTGATTTTGGAGTGTAATGATCTTGCGGGAAGCTCAATGCGGTTCGAGGGAATATGCAAGCTCGTGGTAAACTACCGAGTAAACAGAACGAGGTAGAGGTGGAAAACGAAGATGTCAAGGAACACAAGAGCGAGAGGGAACTTACGTCTTATTTGACCTCATCATGAGTCCCAGTCGTTACTTTTTGAGTCATCAGACCCTCTTTGTTCTATCGGTTACCTCTCGGAGGCCCAGACGACGAAATGGACGAATGGATGCACCTCGGTATTGTGTGTTCCTAAACTGCCCATTCAAGATCGAAACTCTCCCATCCCAATATGCCGAGTCATGCATTCTTTCTAGACATTGGATATAGCAGTTCTCTCCACATATCAACATCTGTATTCATTGAGTCGACCTCTCGTCCTTGTTGCAATTGCAACAATCCCATTGCCGACTGCAACAAAAAACATCTCAGAGATGACGTTTCTGACATGTGCGCTTCCTCTCTCTTCTCCGCAAAAGGCCGATCCGGGGAAGGTGTGTGCTTGGCTTTTCTTTCTACCGAGGCTTTTGTCCCCTCTGGCCCGAGAGAACAAACACACACATGTCAAACGGGGTGCCGAATCATTGTGACTCGGATCTTGGACGAGAAAAGAAGCTTTTTTGGAAATATGCAACTGTGGATTTGCGAGTTGTCCGACTTGGGCCGCGGTATGTTCGAGGTAGCTCCGAGGTCTGCCGTGCTTGCGGTATTCTGGAAGATGGAGAAGAGGCAGGGTCGCCTTTGATGGCTTGGGCTGAGGGAAGATGTATTTGCCGAAGAAGAACATCAATGCCAGCAGAAGGTGGCAGAGTAACTCGGCTTCATTTGCCCCTCTATAGCAGACCATCAATCGAAGATAGCATGAATTCAACTCTCAACTTTCATCGCGTTTCCCTCTTGCTCGCCTCCAACAAGCACAGCAAGCATCTCAGCAACCTCTTTTGCATCTGCATCGATACGTCCTTGGATATCATTCTTGTCCAACGTCTTGAGCTGCCCGAAAAGCCATAGTTCCTGCATTTGGCGTGTGAGAGTCAAGAGGTCTTCGCTCGCGCGTATCTGAAATGGCACATTAGAATATATCGCAAAGATCGTGTCTCTGCCTCTGCCTCTATGGAGATGACATCTCCGCCAAAGATTTGAGAACCCCTTGTTGCAAGAACACAACGGTGCTTTTGCAACACACAAAAGGATGATAAATCAGGAGGAGAAAAGGGAAACAGAAAGATATCGAAGAGCAGAGAATAGATGCAGAAGCACGAACGTCAAGACTCACCAAAGCAGCAGTCTCAATCTGTGTCTGGTATTGGCTCAAAGCAGTACTATTGCGATCATCGTTTTCAATCTGTATTTTCGACATACTCGTTAGCCCACATCTCAAACGCCAGCCATGTCTACATCCCCAAAGACCTTTTGGTCGTTGGCTTGATGCTCGTTCCTCTTATTACCTACCTGAGCTTGTTTGAGTAGCTTTTCAAATCTGTTGAACAAACTGTTGCGGATTTGATCGATGCGCGCTATCCTCATGCGTAAGTATCTGGCGATGCATTTCTTGTTTGGCGCGGGACAGAATCGTACCTAGTAGCGCGGGTGTGTTGCGCGGAATGTTGTTTTCCATGGCGATGGTGGTTGTTAGAGATCAGTGGTCGACACGTCACTGAAGAAAGAGCATATGTTATGTCATTGTTGGTTGTGAGTTTTGTGGTTAGGAAAAGAGATGCGGTGCGCGCTGAACTTCGTAATTTCAGGAAGCGCGGAGAGACGACTTTCACGACTCACCATGCTCGACAGGTGATATGTTCACTTGACAGCGTCACAATATTACGAATGCACAAGATTTATGTGAGAGGTGTAGAACTTCATTAGGTGCCTCAGAACAGAGTAGCAACTACTAAAAGCTAATTATACTGCAACACAAAGCAAGACTCCAGACGGTAGCTCGTCATATCCAAGAGTGGAGTGTCATAACTCGATAATTGTGATCCGTAACATTTCTGGTAGGGTTGCAATGACCGCTTACTCCTCGTCGGAGGACTCCTCCTCATCATCCTCGTCGCTCTCAGCAGTCTCGAGCCACTCGATGAACTTCTCAGCGCTCTTGCGAACCTTCTTGCTGGTGGGCAGGTCGACGTACTTCTTGCTGGCCTTGGAGCCCCAAGCCTTGAGAGTCTCCTCCGAGACAAGGTCGTTCTGGTAGTATTGAAGCAGGATGGCAGAGACCTGAGGAATGAGATCAGGCTTCTCCATGCCAACGAAGCGCTCGAAACCACCGAGGAAAGCCTTTTCGTGCTTCTCGGAAGAGATCATACGCTTGAGCATGCTGCTACGGGCCTCGACTTGCTTGACAATGTTCTCATCGAAGATGGTCTGAGCGAGAACTGCGACAGTCTTGTGCTTGGTCTCGATACCGAGCTCCTTGGCCTTGAGGTAAACCTCGACATCATCAAGCTTGGAAACACCGCCCTTGGCTTCACCCTCAGAGAGGATCCACTTGCCGAACTGGTCGTAAGGGTTGCCCTCACCGTCCTCGTCCTCGGCACCCTCGATGACGAGAGCACGCTTGAGGTCGGCAGGCAAATCTCTGGCACGAGCCTTGATGGCTTCCTCAGACATGTCGATTTCCCATTCAACCTCCTTCTCCTCCTCGGGCTCGTCAAGCTCTTGTGCCTCAGCGTTAATGCGGCGAGTGAGCTCATCATCGCTGCCGGCATCGAGAGCGAGATCACCGTCATCGTCGTCCTGGTCAGAGCTGCCGTTGGGGCTGCCGTTACCATCCTCGTTGACAGCAGTGCCGTTGCGCTCGGCCTCCTTTCTAGCTCTGCGCTCAGCCTTCTTGGTGGACTTGTCCTTCTTGCCCTTGGCAGGGAGCTGCTTCAAGATGAATGAAGACAGCTTCTGGCGGGGGTCGGCCTCGGTAATGGTACCGCAAGCCTTGCAGTCCATGAGAATGCGCTGGTCCTTGATGCTAATAACAGTCTCGGGATTCTTGCAACTTCTGCAAAGGACGAACTTGTTGATGAAGCCATCGAGGTAGTCCTGGAGCTTGGAAGCCTCGTGGGCTCCGTTAATGATCCAGCGGTCATCCTTGGGGTCGTTGGTGGTCTGGGCACCGAGTTCGAAACCGAAGTACTTGATGACGTCTAGATGTGATTAGCATATGGCAGATATGATTCGAGTTGTTGGAAGTGACTCACAGGTAGGAGGGCGTGCAAGCTGCTGAGCGACGTTGCTCAAGTTGACGACGACAGTCTTGATACCGTTACCCTTGCCTTCAATCTTGGATTGAAGACGCTCCATCTTGTAACGGTAGAAGGGATCGCTGATGTCCTGCAGATGGTGTTAACGCTAGGCGAATGTCGAACCGGAGGGAGTTGTACGTACGCGACGGATGTTGACAGAACCTCCAGCCATGATTGCGGTTGTCGGTGGTTGTTGGTAAAAATTGGTTTAGGAAGAATTTGAGATGTAGGAGATTGCGGGTGGGTTGGCGATATCAGTCGACAACATGCAATTGCTCAGTCGTTGGTGAGTTGGTTGCTACAAGGTCTTCGCAATATACGAAAGGGTTGCAGCTTGGGAGGGTCCGGAACTGCGAGTCGTTGAGAGCGGCGGGACGAATACATAAACTGCCTGCGGTGGTCTGAAAGTCGCGGGTTTTGGTGATTTTGAACTCGGATCCGGAGTGCGGGCGAGCGTGAAGATAGGGAGTGTTGGTCTGTTGTCTCAGAGGCCGAGCAAACACAGTATGTCTCCGTGTTGTGTGTGGAAGGAAGAGGAAGGAAGAAGAAGAGAAAGAGGAAGGAGGAGAGGCAGCGTCGAAAGCCAGTTCCTGCCTTGAGTGTGCGCTTGTGGCTGAAGATTTTGTCCCGCCGCCCCGCAAGAGCGCTCGAGCTTGGCTACAACGCGTGATCGCAACCGTTGTCCTTCCGATCCATGAGTCCATGACCCTTTGACCATGTCTTTGTCCACGAGCGACAGGCATCAAAGCAACAAGTAGACCATGTCATATTCTGCATCTGCATGTGGAATGCGTTTCTGAATTGTCTTGAAGCTGCTATTGATGCTGCACATGCTGCAGCCCTTGTGATTGTCCGGCATGCATCGAAGCTTGATCGTCGTCTCAAAGTCTCACATGTCCATCAAAGCTTCGAGAAAGACACATCTTTGTGCCGTGTAGGCAGCATCTACAATTCTTCTGCTCCGATGCCCATGCTTTCAGTCTTGACTTGACTACGATAGACAGTCCCTTCGCTATTATCACGATGGGTGAGGAACCGTGTATATGGAAACTCTATTACAGTGACAGCGACCATCGGATGGTGTGCAAAGCAGCTATTTAGATTCTGCCGTGACTCCACGCCGGGATCGGTTGATTCCTCTTCCCAACCGCAAACCTGGCCTCTCACTTGACTGAACATCATATTGTAGCCCAAGATGCACGTAGATTACTCTGTATACTTGGTCACTGACAACACTCCTGCCATCCTCGGCGATCAGGACCTTGTCGAAGTCGTTCGTGCTGCCGTAGAAGGAGGTCCGAGAACAACAGTCATAAGATCCAACCACTCAATCTGACATTCCCACAGGCGTCACAATTGTTCAATTGCGTGACAAGACCAGCGACACTGCCGAGCAGATTCGCATAGCAAAGGCTCTCCATGCTATAACTAAGCCCGCCAATGTCCCACTCCTCATCAATGATAGGGTAGATGTAGCTCTGGCTGCTGGTGTTGAGGGAGTCCACATTGGCCAAGATGACATCGGTACGCATTCTTTTCCATAGCACTCATTGTCTTTCAGAAGGTTTGAAGCTTTGGTAAAGCTTCCGATCTGTGTAATGCTCTCCTCATCCGACTCGTAAATCTGACTGTGCATGTCAGACCTCGCATCTGCTCGCAGACTACTCGGAAAGGACGCCATCGTCGGTGTGACTGCAAACTCTCTAGAGGAAGCCGAAATTGCTGCCAAAGGAGGAGCCGACTACCTGGGTGTGGGAACAGTCTTCGCTACTCCTACAAAGGAGAACACAAAGTCTATCATCGGAACCTCTGGGGTGCAGCACATTCTTTCAGCTCTGGCTCAGTCCACGCCTGAGATCAAGACAGTCTGTATCGGTGGCATCAACGCTAAAAACTGTCAGCGCGTACTCTACCAGACCGCAGCCGCCGAGAAAAGTCTCGATGGTGTTGCTGTCGTCAGTGCCATCATGGCTGCCAAAGACCCGAAGAAGGCAGCCTCTGATCTGCGCGAACTTGTTGCGACTCCTCCTCCCTTCGCTACTTCGATATCTGCCCCAGCACTTTCTCACGAGGACATTGTGCGTAGGATTCCAGAGCTTGTCAAGCGTCTGGCCAGCAAGAAGCCGCTATGCCACAACATGACCAACCTGGTCGTGCAGAACTTTGCTGCAAACGTCGCTCTGGCCGTCGGCTCGAGTCCCATCATGTCGAACAACAGCATGGAAGCCAGCGATCTTGCATCGTTTGGTGGTAGTCTTGTTATCAACATGGGCACCACCACCCCAGAGATGCGTACTCACCACTTGAACACCATCGCCGCTTACAATAGTGTTGGTGGGCCTATCTTGCTCGACCCTGTCGGCGCAGGAGCTACTCAACAGCGTCGTGAAGGTGTTGCAGCACTCATGCGTGGTGGTTACTTCGACGTTATCAAGGGCAATGAAGGTGAAATTCGCACTGTATCCGGAGCCACTGGTTTCAAGCAACATGGCGTGGACAGTGGTGCTTCCACTTTGAATCTCGATGACCGCGTCAAACTAGTCAAATCTGTTGCAGCAAGAGAGCGTAACGTGATCCTGATGACTGGTGAGGTAGATGTCATTTCTGACGGCAAACGTACCTTCAAGATTGGTAATGGACACGCATACTTGGGTGAGATTACTGGAAGTGGATGCACACTGGGCACTACAATTGCAAGTTTGTTGGCTGTGGAGAGAGAAGACAAATTGCTCGCCGCTGTCACAGGTATCTTGATGTATGAGATCGCTGCTGAGAGGGCTGCGAAGAAGGATTCTGTCAGAGGTCCCGGCACCTTCGTTCCGGCGTTCATCGATGAGCTGTACGCAATCCGCCAGGAGAGTGCAGCAGGGAATGGAGAGTGGGCCAAGGCAGCAAAGGTTGAAAGTGCTGATAGCTGAATATAATCGCATGTACTGAATATGAAGCTACTCTCATTTCGCCTATTGGCACGAGTCTTGCTAGCGACGTTCATATACCATGCCTCTCAAATTTGCAATTGAGCGATTTGCTTAACCAGTCGCTTGAGTCTTATGCTTCTCCAGCAGCAATCTTAGCATGGCCAACAACCAACTCCAGTTTCTTTGCTTCGGCCAAGACAGTGGCATCAATCTCCTCCTTCAGACTGGGAGAGGAAGCCTTCCATCCCAGCAGCTTCCCGGCTCTTATAGCACGGCATCTAGAATTGCATCCCCACAATGCAGCTCCGAAGGGATGGATCTTCTTTACTTCGTCAGGTGAACACTCTTTGACCTGGTCGTCCTTGATGAAGCCTTGCTTGTGAGCAGATTTGGCTACTTGACGAGCTACATCTCCCCATACGAGGTCCCCTGCTTCGCAGAAGTAGTAGCCTTCATCGTTCCAGGTAGCAGATCCGCCGCCGTTCGAAGCTGCTTCCACAAGCTTGAGATAGAGGTCTGACAAGTCGTGAACGTGAATCTGGGTCCAGAAGGTCTTGCCAGCACCAACTTGTATGCCATGGCCTTGTTGTAAGGTACCTCTTGCAAGCACAGGCACTTGGACGCTGGTCTGGTTGCCTGGACCTCTGCCAGCTCCGTATATACATGGGGGACAAACGATAGCACTCTTGACGGTGTGTCCATCGCGCACCGATTGGACTATCTTATCAACGTTCCTGTGAGGTGCATGGTCCGGAATGCCGGTGATCATCTCCTGAACGTTATCCCAGTCATCGTGGATCTTAGTGGCGTCTTCACCGTACATTTGCTGGTCGAGATCTGTGTACATGAGAATGCCAGTTCCGGATGTATGAATCAAGAATCCTGGTGTCTCGGACTCTCTAGTCGAGAGACCTTTGATGATGGCTTTGACAGACGCTTCATGGTCCGCATCTGCCCAGTCTAACGACCTTTCAGTCTGGTGCGGAAACATGGATTGCAGCGTCAAGACTTACGGCATACGACATCTGCCTTCTTTGATTCTTCCTCTAGAAGATCGGAGGAGTCCAGATCGCCATAGACTAGCTTCACTTTTGGGTACTCGACTGCGACTTGAGCACCTTTGTCACTGTTGCGAACTAGCGCTGTAATCTCGTACTCAGGATGAGCTTTGACAATGGCATAAAGCGCATCACCACCGATGTAGCCAGTGGCTCCAGTTCTGTTGGAAGCTGGTTAGCAGCGCACTATATTAACAGTCTTGTATGAACTCACATGAAGAGCTTCATCTTGGAAAGAGGTGGTGAAGTTATCAGGGATTTGAGATGAGGTTACGTTCAGAAGATGGTATGATGAGGAGAGCGAAGTTGGTCATGAGTTGGTTGCGGATGAGGAGGTATATGTCCAACCGTCACAATTACAAAGCAATCAAGGTTCTGATGCGAGGGAAGGCGCCACCTGACCTCCCATAGTCTATGCTAAACTCAACTCCACCAGATCTACTGCTAAGCTGCAACATAATCGATTCATCTATGTTATACTACAAGAAACGATAGGAAAATAGGGACAATCGATCCTGATGATGTCAAATATAGACGGTGGTGGGGCAGCCCTGGCTTCTCTGTTTCAGGCTCGAGTGGGACCTTGCGCTCGTCACCTTTCAGCTTGCATCCTCATCCGTAGAAGCTCGAGAAGTCGTCTGCAGTAATGCGACATGTTTTGGACAATTTGACACCTAGATCATAATAGTCCCATCAGTCGACATGTGGTCAGGACTCTTCATGCTGCTCGTCTTGAGCACTATCATGACAATCGCGTAAGGCCATCCCTCTGTACACAAACAATCACGAGAACTTACACATGCGACCAGTTCCTTTCTCGCCGGCTCTCTACCTCTATCCTTCTCTCTTTCTCAACGCCAGCTTCGACTGACAACGGCAATTGGTACTGGTGTTCTCGTAGGGACAGCGCTGATTGTCATCATACCAGAAGGCATTGAGACGCTGTACAGTGCCCGTGAGGTTGGCCATACCCATGCAGGAAGATCACTCTCGTTGGATTATAAGAGTCAGGATGGGTTGGGTGACGCGACGTCCCTGGCATTGTCACAACGCGACCTCACAACCTTCGCCCAAGTCTACACCAGAGATACGGACCTGACTGGACCCGACGATGGACGCCCGGAGGACGGCAACGTATCCCCGAAAGAGCCTGATCACAAAACAGAAGAGCATGGGTCCGAAGACCACGACGATTGGGAGCCTCATGCCTGGATTGGCGTCTCTCTAGTCATGGGCTTCGTCTTGATGTACCTGATCGATCAACTGCCTCGCCATGCGGCAGCTTCTTCCCAACCACAGAGATTCCATATAGCGCTGGATCGCTTCAATCTCCAGAGATCTACAAACCAATCTTCTGAATCAGAAGACTTGGACGGGCCGCCCCCAGACCCTATGCAACAATCACGCCCTTCCTCAACCACTGTAGGACTGGTGATCCATGCTGCTGCAGATGGAATTGCGCTTGGAGCATCTTCAACTGCTTCGTCTCGAAGATTGGGATTCATTGTATTCGTGGCCTTGATGATACACAAGGCACCTGCAGCGTTTGGTCTGACCTCGGCATTGCTCAAACAAGGACTCTCCAAGAGAAGGGCACGTAATCACCTTATTGTGTTCAGCTTAGCCGCACCAATCGGCGCATTGCTAACCTGGGCACTTGTCAACATCTTCGAAGGAGGAATTGGCCAGAACGAACACGGCACTCGTTTCTTCACCGGGTTGCTGTTGCTGTTCTCAGGAGGCACTTTCTTGTAAGTCGAGCAGAGCTAGCATACACTCTGTTCCTTTCTCTCTAACACATCAGACAGATACGTAGCCATGCACGCCATGCAAGACACGAAACATGGCCATGACATGGGGAGTGCCACTCCTAATAGCTATGGCGAAACGAACGTGTATGACGGATATCAGCCAGCATCGAACAAGCAAGAAGGTCCTCTGCTCAGTGACACGCTGGCTGTCGTAGGCGGAATGCTGCTTCCACTTCTGACACAAGTGTTCGGTCACGGTCATTAATGTCGACATATAGATTAATGCTTGTTCAAACTTCACAATTTTCTGATAGATTACTATCTGGATGGATCATGCCTTTCGAGTCTTGTAGCTGATGTTGGCCCATATTGTTGGCGTGTTGGCAAGTTGACGTCGCGACAAGCACTTTGCTCAGATATCGATGAGAGACACAGGCTTCGCGAAACTGTGTGTCTGGACGTGGTTGCGCGAGACAAGTCTCAGCTCGTGAACAATGCGATGGCCGGACAATGGCAACGGTATAGATGGCAGGCAGCGGTATTAGTTCGCTGCATGCAGGCCCGGTGGGCAACCGCATCAGTGCGGAGAGGCTCAACGGCCTGCACAGTCACCGGGCATGGACGAATGCGGAATGCAGCGTGACCAGAGCTGCTTGACCCAAGGACAGATTCGACTGTGGAAGTGACCTGAAGGGAGTCTGGTCAAAGTTGGTGGACTCGTGAGTGCTCTAGAGAAATCATAGATTGAGTTTAGAGGAAGGCGCATTTCACGTCATCAAGAACAGGGTTGGAATCGAGGATGTAGGCCAGAACGGTGGCTTGGCGAGAGTGGTGACCGTTTGCAACTGATTGTTGTCTCTACCACCGACGTGGGCTATCGATATTGATAACGATCTATTAAAGAAAGACGAAAGAACAAAAGTCGAAGCGAAACGAAAAGGCGCGAGTCAGGCTCAATATAGGAGTTGATTTGAAGCAGCAAATTGTCGGGCGAGGTTATTGTTCAGGCGTCTTGTCGTGTGTTTCAGAGCAAGCACGCCTTGACTCTTGATAGTTTCCCGGCCTCGACCTTCTTAGTCCGCATTGCAACGAGGTCATTTTTCCCTACATCTCTCGCCCTCAATCACGCCTTTTCCGCGACATAAACACGAACGGCCGCATCTCTTCTCTCCCCAAACCCCGGTCTTGTTTCCGCGCTCGACAGCATACTGAGCCGTCGGTGATCGCCATCGTCCCCGCCAATCTACCATCCGATCGCAAGCCCGCTCGACCACGAGGGTAGACAGCGCCCGAACAAAGACAGGAGCGACGCACTCCCGGTGCACCCGGCACAACACATAACAACCATGGACGACCCCTCGGACTGGCATCCCTCATATCCACAGGCCCAGCGTCCCTTATCCATGCCTGTCGAATACGACCCCGAAGCCGCGTCGGGCAGTGAAGCGCGCATCTTTGGTCAGCGTCATCACAAGCAGCCCCCGGCTTCAGTCTCGCGACCCTCGGCACGCTCATTATCATCTTCGTCGACGAGCGTGCCCATACCGATCCCGTCAAATCCAAATGTTATTCCCGGCAACCTACTCCCCTCAGCGCCAGCATCTCCTCCGACCCCGGCTCCGTCTCCAACGCCTGGACGCCGTCTTCCGAGTTGGACTTCTACGAGAGCACCGTCTCTCGATTTGCTTATGAGAGAAGATGGGGATCTGGACGATGCTGGAAGCGAAGGTACTCTCACCGCGGATAAAGGCTTGAGGTTCAGGCATATGAAGAACATGTTTTCCGACATGGACAACGACGAACGCAAACGCATCTTGACGGAGCTTTTAAGCGACTGCGATGGCAAACTATTGGGCTTTGTTGCCAATTTTGTTGCACCTCGGTTGAAGAGAGATCCTTTCGGAGTTTTGCCTAATGAGCTTTGCTTGAGGGTATGAAGCCTGCGCCTGTTTTTGTTGCCCGAATGCTAACTTGACCACAGATACTCACATTCATCGATGATGCCAAAACACTTGCCCGCTCATCACAGGTATCAAGACGCTGGCACGAACTGGTCAGCGACGACATGGCGTGGAAGAGCCTCTGTGAGAAACATGCATATCGCCGTATGTCAGATGACACTCCTTCGACCAATACCAGGCAGCAACATTCGTCCCCCTCGCACTCGGGACCTTCTCTCAGCTTTGCCACTCATGCTCTGCGCATACATAACCCCGCACTCGCCAGCTTCAGCACCTCGATCCCCGACATCAGTCGCGTCAAAAGTCTGGATAGAACAACCTCTGCTCCAGTGTTGCCTTCTTCGGCCATTCGTCGAAGACCTCAAGCCATGACTTATCGCTCTCACTTCAAGCAAAAATACCAGGTCGAAACAGCCTGGAGAACTGGTGGTAAGGTCGACCAAAGACAGATTACCCCAGATCAAGGTGTCGTAACCAGTTTGCATCTCACCGACAAGTACATCATTGTCGCTTTGGACAATGCAAAGATACACGTCTTCGACACCGAGGGCAAGCACCTGAGATGTCTGCAGGGTCACGTCATGGGCGTGTGGGCAATGGTACCTTGGGGCGACACTTTGGTGTCAGGTGGCTGCGACAGAGATGTTCGTGTTTGGAACATGGCGACTGGGTGAGTTCTTGATGTCAACCAATGTGATCAAGCACAACGCTAACTGTTTCGAATAGCCAACCTATTCACATGCTGCGCGGTCATACTTCTACGGTTCGTTGTCTGAAGATGTCTAATGCTACCACAGCCATTTCTGGCTCTCGCGACACTACTCTTCGCATCTGGGACATCGAGAAGGGTATTTGCAAGCACGTACTCATGGGTCACCAAGCAAGTGTTCGCTGTCTCGAGATCCATGGAGACCTGGTCGTTTCTGGAAGTTACGATACTACTGCGAGAATCTGGAGCATTAGCGAAGGAAGATGCCTCCGGACGTTACAAGGTCACTTCAGTCAGATCTATGCAGTCGCCTTCGACGGAAAGCGTGTTGCTACAGGCAGTCTGGACACTAGCGTCCGTGTCTGGAATGTTGCGGATGGGTAAGCCTCTCTCTCTCTCTCTCTCTCTCTCTCTCTCTGACATCTAACTTGAAACGAGTCACTGACATTTTACAGCAAATGCCTGGCAATCCTTCAAGGACATACGTCTCTCGTTGGTCAGTTGCAGCTACGCGGTGACACACTCGTGACTGGCGGCAGCGATGGCAGTGTTAGAGTCTGGTCATTGCAATCCTACACTCCCATTCATCGTCTTGCGGCGCACGATAACAGCGTGACGTCGCTGCAGTTCGACGAGTCGCGTATCGTATCTGGTGGATCCGACGGTCGCGTCAAAGTCTGGGATCTTCAACGCGGATGTCTCGTACGAGAGCTCGGACAACCCGCCGAGGCAGTTTGGCGTGTTGTATTTGAGGAAGAGAAAGCAGTTGTCCTTGCGTCTAGGCAAGGCAAGACAGTCATGGAGGTCTGGAGTTTCGCTCCACCGGAGGACGTAATAAGCAGCACAGTGTCGAGCCCTGGTATCGTCTCGAGGCCTATGCTGCCTGCCAGCGAACCCTCGCCGATGCACATCTCAGATGCGGATGCATCTGAGAACCAGGTCGAGGATACGATCATGACAGACGAGACCCCACGGGCCATGGAGGTATCTTCGCCGGTTCTGTCATCATGAAAAAGCTGCACACTCAAAGACGACATGGCATTGAGGCATTTTACGACTGTTTTCAAGGGAAGCATTGGCGCAAGGATTTCAGGAGACTAAACAACTTCAGGAAAGACAGGGGACCAGGCGCACGGGGATGCACAAAGTCTGGTTTGCTCAGGGCGTTTATGGTGTTGATTTTCGAGGCATGGCGGATCATGGTGAATTGGGAGACGATCATCTCGGTGAACGAGAAAGGGGAAAGGAGTTTTGTTTCTTGGTGTCTCCCTGGTCAGACATTCCTTTTTCTTATTTTAAAGCAGTAGACTCATCAGCGAAGCATTCCTTACCATATAAGCACTATATCAAGTTTTAGACCAACGCCCAGCCAGAAACAGCTGCAATCGCTAGAGATTTACCTCGGCTTGTCTTTATCTCAACACGGCTGGGAAGGATGCAGTCAGTGGTTGGGAAAACGATATGTCGGTGGTCGGCATCAACGGCAGACGACTCCGGCGAGCTCCAGACTGACATCATCGCCGTAGCATCCGAGGGGAAGAGAAAGCGGTTTGGAGAACACCCGTTCCGTCAAGTTACTTTTGTTCCAAGTCTGCTTCTAATATCTAACTTCCTGCTTTGTTGTCCATCTCCTCTCTTGTCTCGTGCTTGGTTCTTGTGTTGTGTCGCCGCCTTGTCTGATTCTCGTCAAGCTTACTCCAGCTCTCTATACCGCTGCCAGCATTACATCATAGCTTTGATAGCTTCAATTCCAACACACGACAACAATGGTTCAAACAAAGCCCGAAGCGCCTGGCGCTGTCACTCCTAAGAGAAACATTGAGCTTTTCTCTGGTACCTACTTTGCTGCTTGCACATTGGGCGGAATCATCGGTCAGTGATCAATGTCTCTGAGCAGACCGAGCAGGAGCTAACTATGAAATAGCTTGCGGACCTACCCACACAGCCGTCACCCCTCTGGATCTGGTAAAATGCCGTCGCCAAGTAGACAGCAAGCTCTACTCATCCAACCTCCAAGCCTGGAGCACAATCTTCCGTAAAGAAGGCCTCCGCGGTGTCTTCTTCGGCTGGTCTCCCACCTTCATCGGATACTCGTTCCAGGGAGCTGGCAAGTACGGCGCCTACGAGTTTTTCAAATACACCTATGGCGAAAAGCTGTTCCCAAACACCAACAAGACTATTGTCTATCTCGGTGCTTCTGCCACTGCAGAGGCCATTGCCGATTTATTCCTGTGCCCCTTCGAGGCCCTCAAGGTCCGCATGCAGACTACACTGCCCCCTTTTGCATCCAACCTCCGCGAAGGCTGGGGCAAAGTTGTCGCGCAAGAAGGATATGCTGGTCTCTACAAGGGTCTGTACCCCCTCTGGGCTCGCCAGATCCCTTACACCATGGTCAAATTCGCAACTTTTGAATCCGCCGTCGCACAGATCTACAAGCAACTCGGTGCTCCCAAGGAAACCTATGGTACTCTTGCTCAAACCGGTGTTTCCTTCCTCGGTGGTTATATTGCTGGTATCGGATGCGCTGTTGTCTCTCACCCTGCCGACGTCATGGTCAGTAAATTGAACAGTGACCGTAAGGCTGGCGAAGGCGCTGGTCAAGCTGTCAGCAGAATCTATGGTCAGATTGGCTTTAGAGGTCTGTGGTCGGGTGTTGGACTCAGAATCGTCATGATTGGTACTTTGACTGCTTTCCAGTGGTTGATTTACGATTCGTTCAAGGTGTCGATTGGTCTGCCTACTACTGGTGGTCACTAGAACCTTTTGAGATGGTTCTTAGTTCTCTGCTTTTTCTCTCCTTACTTTTATATAATGTTTCGTTAGTCTTTTTCCATAGTTTAAAGGTTAGTCGAGCGGTTGGGCGTTCAAAGGTCTTTCTTTATAGAATTCGAAGCAACTTTACAAATTCCTTCAAAACAAAAAAAAAATCATGTGTCGAGCTCGTCTTCAAAAGAAACCGAGGGGAAAGATCGAACGTTGGAAGAAAAGGGCGCTCGCGCCCTGCCGCTCTTGGGAATGTTGGTGACATGGCTCTTGTGACATATACGTGTATCGTATCGATGGCAATTCTTCATCATCCACCCATCTGCTATGCTTCCAATTCTGAGCGGTGGAGATTGGATTCCATTGGTGGCATTGGACTTTGATTCACCGGTACCCTTTGAGAACTAGATGTGTTGATTGAAGAGAAAGAGGAAGAGGCAGAGGCAGAGGATGAGCGGCTATCTCATTTACCCAGGTCTACTCGGGACATACATGTACGAAAGAGGCGGAGAGCAGGCGATTGCTCATTCGCTCAGGTGTCGGAGAGGTTCATCCGGAGAGCTCGGAGACGACCATGGGGGATCCAGACATCGATGTACCAGACCGTCCATATAGCGGAACCCCCCATCGTAGCAGCTGCTGTGACACTCACACGTGCACAAAGATACGGATAAGGGAAGCTGGAACAATTGTTTGATGGAAAAAAGTTGCTTTTTTGTTTTCTCGCAATGAAGAAAAGCAGGTAATTACTGGAGGGCCGTCCTATAATAAGGTACTTGACACCCTCGTCTTTGTGGTAGAGAGAGAAAGAAGATCTATAGGTGTAGAGGAAGTGGTGGTAAAACGAAAGAAGGGGAATGCCAAAGATAAGGTCTCAACGCTTGATGCCATGCCGAATGTAAAGAAGCCAGAAAGGTGAAAAGGTTTCAGAAGTAACGCCTGCCCAAAAGAGTCGTAAAAGAAGGATTCCGAAGAAACACAAGTCTACTTGAGCTTCTTGGTCTCGGGCTCGTAGCTTCTATCATCAGCGCCTTCGACTTCCTTGACAATGTTCTCCATCTCCTTAACCTGGCGTTGCCACTCGGCAGTGCCCATCTTGGTCTCGCGGCGGAAGAGCTCGTCGTTGGGCTTGCGGTAGCTGCCACCAAGACGGTCCCAGAGGGTGGTGAATTGTCCGTAGTTGTAGTTGAAGTACAGGTGGTGCATGGTGTGGCAGGCGGCGCCGTTGATGATGGGGCTGTTGGCGACGTATTCACCGTCGTGGATCATGACGGTCCACACGTTGATGAACATGAAGAGAGCAATGTAGGAGAATTTCTGCAGCGGGAAGAGGAAAGGGAAGACGTGGTAGGGTAGCGATTGAGCGTAACCATCGAGAGGGTGGAAAGCGTGCGAGGCGAAAGGAGAGGGCATGATCCACTTGTGGTGAGGCTTGTGCAACTTCTTGTAGAGCATAGGATGGTGCAGAGCGCGGTGAATCCAGTAAACGAAGAAGTCGGTGAAGCAGACGAAGAAGGGGAACTGGAGGACCGAGTACCAGCCACCGAGGTTCCACGCTGAGCCTGCAGGCAAGACGTCGTAGATGTTGGAGTAGCCACGGACCTCGCCCAGGAACCATGGGACAGTAAGAGCAGACATGATGGGCATAGCTGAGAGAGCTTGTTGGATTTCGAGGCGCATCTGGTTCTTGAGGAACTTGGGGTGGTTGACTGTTGTCTTGTCGAAGACGAAGATGTATGAGAGACCGGCGCAGATGAAGTAGTTTAGCAGACCAAAGACCCTGAGAAAGTGTTAGTCTGGGATGAAGTCTCTATCTGCTGGATAGTCGCGAAGCATACCATGTGATAAGGAACAAGGAAACAGCCTGTCTGGCCATGTTGTCTCGCGGCCATCGGCTCATGTATGCATATGAACTGGGCTCGACCGAGAAGTACTGGCTGGCAGGCTCGAATTTGTAGGGGGCAACACCACCACGGGCCATGGTCGACCAGGTAGCATTAGGGGACGCAGCAAAGTCGCCGACAGTGCTCATGGCGAGCATTGACGATGTCAAGGGCAGAACGGTCGCATATAGTCGATCGAACGCATATGTGTCGAGAACCTCTAGGATAACATCCATGGTCGCGGTATTGCTATGCGGCGCTGTTGTGGTTGTGCAAGTTTGGATTGTTGTTGATACGCGAGGAGAAAGGAGAAAAAGGGTTCACAGAGATGCCCGGGTGGAAAAGATTGGATTGTATGGGCGTTAAAGCAGAAGGAGCAGTAGCCGGTAAAGAATGACAGGCGCGTGAAAGCGATTGAAAAAGAACGACTTGTTTATCTATCAGAAGTGGCAGAATGAGCGAGCGTGCTGCGGAGCTCGGAATCAGCCCACAAAAAATCGAACCACAATCAGAGGCAAATGAGGGATCAGTGGGGCCTGGCCGTCCGCTGAGGGTAGGGAGCAGAGTCTGCAAAATCAGGGTTCAGCCAAACCTGCTTCCCGTACCTGCCCGGAACGGCAACAATCATCAGGGCACACAGCCAGGGTCGCCTTCTCCCGCCGCCCGCTGTCAAGCACCTCTTCTCCTTAGTTTCAGCAGAACGCCTTTCCAAGAGCCCCTTCCGAACCCCTGCCACCACTCAACTCTAACCCGACGTGTCGGCCATGCCACCTAGATAGCCAATCATGCTTTTATACACGCGACTCGCGCATCCTACAACAACGACATGGCGCCAGTTCGAATACGAGCGCCATAACTCGTATGTTTTTCGTTTCCATCGTGAGTCGATGATCTGCAGCCAAGCCCTGTCAGCTCTTGTACGGCTCCCCTGGTCTCGTCTCATCTCTCAAACCACAACGCTCATAACTCGGATTACGGAGATTACAGCTTCCGAGATGCCTCAAAAGGCCTTATCCTCTTTGTTGTTGCCAATTCTTCATCACGCGTCTCTCATGGACAACAAGATTGTGCTTGGTCTTCCGATTCTTACTACAAGCTACTAGTCCCTCGAAGCGTAGTTGAAATGTTTGTCATTCGTGTTCATCCGAGACCTTCGAGAATATCTCTCGATAAGCAAAGCGCCATCAACTAGTATGAGCGCGCATGGTATCGTCAGCTCCTCCCTATCGCGCCGTGCTATAAAAACAAAGAAACCCCGAAACGTGCAAATGATACGCCCCAGAGAATGCAATCACACCCCCCAAGCTTTTTCAATGTTGCCAGAAGACGCCGTTGCTCGCCGTATGTCATTAGCTGCTGTCGTTAAATCCATGTACTCTCCTAGCTATCTCAGCCCCTGGATGGGCTATTGCTGTAGCTTTGTGTGTCTTTGTAGGCCGGACCAGTCGGTGCCCCAAACGGCCATGGTAGTCTTTGGTCTTGTGGTAATCCTCCATTCGGCTGGGGTGGTTTGATCGGAGGTAGTGCAAGAGTGTCGCCAGGATTCATTGGTGGTAAGCCAGATCCTACTCCGTTAGACGGTCTATTGGCCAAGTCAGCAAACCTGCTGTCTTGTAGACTCGCCGGAGTATTATAGGAAGTGTTCTGACTCGTGTTGGTGCGTTTAGCTGGCCGCGGAGGTTCATCCTCGTCGTCCGATAGGGTCAGGTCGATGACTGCCGCAGAGGGGCGCTTAGCGCTGGGTCGAGGCGCAACTGTCGATGCTTCACGGGAGACTGGCGGTGTCTGTTGTGCGAGAGCTGGAGTTGCCGAGTTGTGTTCAGCCTTGATCTTGTCCACGGTTCCTGGCTTCTTTGGAGTGTCATCGATTTCGATAATGTCATCGTCACTGTCATTGTCGTAAGCTGCGCGTGCCTGAGATTTCTGGCGGTTGTTGATGTCGTCTCCGTGATCGATTGCCTTCCACTGCCCGTCAGACTCGATCGTGACTTGGTCGACAGAACTCGAAGTCTTATCTAGGATGTCCTGTACATAGTTGTCGACACAGAGGCTCTGGTAAGAGAGAGTCTTGTTGCAAACGGGGCAGGTCCAAGTGGGTGCCTGTTCCTGAAGTTGCAAGAAGTAAGAGCCGTCGAAACACTGGTTGTGTGAGCAGACGTTGGACCTGCAAGGAATGCTGATGCGCATAGTTGAGATGGGATCCTTCAATGACATGACGGTGGAAGTGGTTACAATGTCCGGGTCTTGTGCTTTGACAGCCACTGAAGTAGATAATTAGTCGTCCGCGGCGCATACGCGTAGATCTGATGAACGTACTTTCTCGGAGGACTGTATCTCTGGGGATTCGGCTGCCACTTTGCTTGAGCCTGGCTGCGAGATCGGTGGCAGACGTCACCTTGACAAGGTTCACCATTAGAGAGAATCGCTTGAACTCAAGTTAGCATGGGGATTGGCATGACTTGATGGAGACAGTTCGACATACTTCCTTCGTGAGCGCGTAAGTCACGTGGATGATGTTTTGAGCACTTGAGGTCTTGCGGACGAGATCGGTAATGTCAACAGGTTTGGTGGTGCCAGGCTTGTTCTTCAAGCCCTTGAAACTCTTGCGCACCTCCTCTCCATTGATCTTAACCTCAATTTGACTGGGGAAGGCAATGTCAATGTTGAAGGCGTATGGACCGAGAGTCGAGGTAGTTGCGCAGTAGAGCATGATGCGCAAAGAAGGATCGGCTTTGAGGGATGTGCAAGTCGCCTCGCTGAGATAGAGCTTTTCGTCGAGGGAATGACGATTGTGGGGCATTTCTGGAACTACAGTCAGTCTCGCATGGTGGTCGGACAAGCGGAGTTTAAAGTCAAGTAAATACCTGATAACTCCCTCGTAGCTGTGAGGGCTTCTTTGACTTGATAGAAAGGACTCTCTCTGAACCTGACCGTGGCACGAGGGGTAGAGACGGCGCGCGCCGGTTGAGCCTGGTGGTATGTAGGCATGCCGTTGGAGGGCCTTGGGTAGGCGGGCATGCCGGCGGGAGCAGGAGAAATGGGAGTGATGGTGTCGCGGGCCAGTGAAGGCTGATGACTTTGTGCTGGAGGATCGCGACCTTGGTGTTCGACTCGGTAGCGTAACCGCTCGAGTGCGGTTGCGTCGCCCTTGCGGAGGTGATGAGCAATGACTGACGGATGAGTTGTTAGCACCGCGTGTTAAAAGTGTTGTGCGGACTCGTGGGATCGAATTACGCTCAGAGATGCGCTTCTGCAGAGCGGCTTTCACACCAGACACCTGGAGACCCTCCTGACGGCAGATTTCTTTTAGGTCATTGTTGATGAGTGATTTGATTCTGCGGTCGACGAAGGACGCGAGGTCTCGAAGTCGGACAGGATCGCTTGCCATCTCTTTCAATCGTGCCTGCTTGCCTTCATGCAGTGTCTTGTGCCGGGGTAGTTGCCAGAGATGGTTGCCGAAAAATTGGAGAATAGAGAATCTGTCAAGATGCTCGGCTGGTGTCTAGAGGAGCACTTCACTGGAAACACTCTGTCGTCGGAGTGAGAACAGCTGAAGGCAGAGTGGTCATGTCCAAGTGATGGTTGCGGCGCGAAGGCGATTGGGACGGCGGCTTCTAGAATGAAACAGACAGAGAACACGGAATCTACAGAACCGACATGGACATGAGAATCGACTGCTCTATGCGCCGATGCTAGGGGGACGGCATTCAAGGTGCTTGGACAGAGACATTGTACTCTCTTTCGAGGGCAGACTTCAGTAGGCAAACATCTTCCGGCCTTCTGGAACAACGTGACCGTGCGTCTGGATCAAGTACGGATACTTGGTGACGAACGAGAGTCCGGACCCCGATTGCCTAAAGCGGCCGTCTTCAGCGTGGCGCCGACGAGGCAGAGT
>Ga0058697_10000325_pt1 | contig 22057 bp, 16 predicted proteins | sample AgamicAsMae_FD_66619 | JGI IMG/M metagenome (GOLD analysis project Ga0058697, IMG submission 66619) | Agave microbial communities from Guanajuato, Mexico - As.Ma.e | ecosystem: Host-associated > Plants > Phyllosphere > Phylloplane/Leaf | place: Guanajuato, Mexico | collected 2012-06-04
CCGGGCTGGCCATGGAGACCACCAGCACCTGTTCTTGATCCCTCAGGTAGAGGCCACTGTACGAAGTTCGTGTATAGAATAGAGCTTCCGTAGTAAGAGAAACGTTCCGCTAGTTCGGCAAAGGCGACAGTGTATGCGGCCCACTTGATCTTGCCAGAGACACGACGCAGAGTCTTGAGGTCCTCTTCGGTAGGAGTGTCGTCGTACTCCTCGGTTTCTGGAGTTCTCACTTCGTAGAGAGGCTCGGCTTTGCCGACATCCATTGATCCACGGCCAGCATTTCTTTCGAAAGCTGTACCTTGCATAGATGCATCGGGAATGTGAGCTTTGGCAAGCTCATTGGCATCGAGAGTATTGTTGCTCATTGTCGGAATGTTCCTAGCTGGACTGTATCCTGTAATAAATGGAACGAAGCACAAATTTCAACGATGGAACAGAGGCACATCTCGTTATATACCTAGTACGATAGTGTGGAGGGGAAGTGTACATTCCTTCTGCGAAACTTTGTCTTGTCTAACCGCGGATCTATCGTTCGGATTCACTCGCATGGTCACACACCAATTGTATTGCTATCAGAAGCGGTTGATAATAATCCCAGAAGCCAAGAGATAGCGAATATTCGATGGTGGCGGCTGTACACATGTACTCAGACCTGAGCGGTCGGAAACGAAGCGTGCACGCCTTCCAAGACCTTCGACCCACCTTGTTGTTACATGCTGAGGTAGGATATGCGTCCCAAAGAAGAAGGTCGAAAAGGACAGAGCAATGTAAGAATGCCAAGTCGCACTTGGCGGACGAGAGTGATTGGTATGCCAAGGTAGCTTGGCAGCAGCGGGAATGATTGGTCGTTCTCGTGTCAGGGGGATGATCGCCCGTTTGCCATGCCGATTTAACTGCTAATGGCCAAAGAAGCGAAGCGAGTGTGCATAGCCGCATTGATAGACGTCTGAGCAGGCCAATAAGCATAGGTTGAATTGTCTCTCGGACACCATATTGTCTTGTGAGGATTCAAACGATGACAAGTGGTGCCGAAGCTCGTCTTTGTATCATTTCAAATACAAATTGGGCCATCTGGAGTCTTGCTACGGAATCCTTCTGCGAGTATGTTGTGATGCGAATAGGTCGATCGTCGGTGTGGTTTGAGCGGTACCATAGGTCGTGTGCCGCCGGTAGCAGAACTATCAGTGCAACAACCAGAGCTACCGGAGCACGCGGACTGTCAAGGACATTTGAGAATCCTGACACTTCCTTACTCCCAGTAGGTGGTGGTAGGTGATTGTATGATGGGCGAGGGTGTCAAGAATTGACTCATGTAAAGGGAACGGACCCTTTCCGAGCGATGAAGTTGATCGACGCCCTTATCGTCAATAAAGCAATCACGCTTCATCATAATAAATCTCATCCTTCGGACCCATGCCTTTTTCTAGACCATCGGCTCTGCAAAGTTCTCGATGCGCCTCTGATATCTCGCTATCGATCAGGAGATCAGTCCGCGTAAGGAACTGCATGAGTAGACCAGCTTCCGCATGCCACGAGACATGGCAGTGAAATGCCCAGGCACCGGGATTGTCAGCTACGAATCGTATCAAGGCCCAACCAAATGCTTCAACACTAGCCGTATCGCGGCGAATAGGATTCGACAGATCCAGTGATTCGTAAAGAGGCGAGAGGTTGTCTAGGTCCATGGGTCCATCAAGCGATTTTCTAGGGGGATAGCCATGGCCTTGAGCAAGGACCCAGAACTTGTATCCATGGAGGTGATAAGGATGATTACTATGCCAGTTAGCGGACTGTAGCTTGCGAAAGTTGTGGAGGAACTAACCCGTCATCGAAATTAGATATCAGAATATCGACAGTCTGAACGCCTGATGATTGGATGGTGAGCTGGGCAGACTGATCGAATGCCCGATTGTTGACAAATACAGGTCCTTTGTCTTGCTCCGCGTCGAAGGATGCGTTCTTTGCTTGCAGGCCGTCGATAGAACGGAAAAGTGTTGGACTCTTGACGTCGGCACGCCAACTGCTCGTATTGAACTTGCCTCTGGAGAGCCTGTATGCACCTATCTCGAAGTTGGATCTCAGGTAGAAAAAGGCATCAACTTTTGTAGGAGCTGCAACAACCTGAACGGGCACTAGCTCAGTGGTGTTTAAATCCTTGCACTCGAGGCCAATAGCTTCATTCCAATCCATTGTATCAGGAAGCTTGGTGGTAGCCTTGGCTTCAGAGTTGCTGCTGTATTGTATGACGCCTTGTACGGAGTCAACCATGTACGGATTCGGCTCGGCGAAACAATGAGTGATCATGCGAGCTCTCATCCTAGATTTGGTTCTTTCCCTTTTGTCTGTATGTACGACCACACTATAACGTTGCGCGGGGTTGATGTTGAGACGATGGTAATTGATCGGTTGTACGTCAGTACCATCGACTTCTGTGACCGCCAGCTCATGCTCGTCGATTTGGAACTGGAACTCGGCAAAAGCACCGACGTTGATGACGCGTAACCTATGATGCCGATTTGGCTCGAGGTCAAAGGCCGGAAATCCGACATTGCTTGTAGTGTTGTCGCATTTCCTATGCGGCAGATCATCACAATTGCGAATGGCACGTCCATTGATCAAAGCCCCATCGGGTACTGGCTCTGCATTTTCCATGTCCGGAGCCAAGTATTTTCTAGCGAGGATTCCTGAGAGATCGTGGTAATGGTCGGAAAGCATGATTATGCGGTCGCTAGCGTACTGAAGTTGCTGTAATTGCTTCTCGTTTCTTGAGTGGATGATCAAAGGTCCCACTAGCCCGTCTGAGGCCTGGTTGCCCTGATGCGCATGATACCAATAGGTACCACTCTGACCTCGCACTTTGAATTCGTAGGTGAAGCTGAGTCCTGGAGCGATAGGACAACCTGTGATACCAACAGTTCCGTCCATAGAGTTTGTGCCATTCTGGTATATTCCATGCCAGTGCATGGCAGTCGAATTGGTCATCTGGTTGTTGACCGTGACTCTGATAGTGTCATGCTCGTTGACTTCAATCAGGGGACCAGGAAATTGATTGTTGATAAGCAGCATTGGCCTCCATACACCATCCGGATTCAATTCCGTCTCTCTGAGAGTCCAATTGTACTGCCTGATAGTCGGGGCAGCTTCATAGTTCCAGGCGGGATCAAGCAAGTACTCGTCCTCTCTAGGAGAGCTCGCACCCTTGGTCGACTGAGTTACATTCGGGGATTCAGATTGGTCCTTTGAAGCCGTAACTGGCTGCGGCGTGTCGATGTGTGAGGTTTTCTCCCACGATGGTCCTTTATATGCAAGATTGATCGCAAATGGTACGAGCAATATCACCGATATCAGGAAGAGTAACGCGTACTGCCACCACTTGAAGCACCATGCTTCATTATGCGAAAGAATCTTCTCTTCATCGAGCAGAGCCCTACACTGACTATTGCCGTCTGAGGATTGTCTAGGACTATCGCCAAGAGCGACTTCCTCATCCATCGTCATGATGAGAAAGCGTGGAAGGTGTGATTTTGAATGGCGACCGTCGTACCAAGGCGAAAACAGAACAATTTACGTTCTTCAGAGCACTGTAGCCATGTAGTTGACCTATACGGAGCAGCCCAACGACATCATGTGGCGAGATCAAATTGCGATAATTGACGCAGAACTTCTCGAACGTTTCCGCGCTGCGGGTCGACGCAGCAGCGGCATGAGAGCGACGGCATCTTGATATCAAGACACCCGCGCCCTGAAAATTGCGGCAGTGCGTGCTGTTGCCCAAACCTGCGCGCGCCGAAGATCCGTAGAATGTGGTCGTGAAGGGAAGGTGGTTGGAGAACAAACAGGCCAATCAAGACGGCTTGTCCGTGCATGTGCTCCCCACATCTGACTTTGCTTGTGCCTCGAACCTGTTCAACAAGCCTCACACATACTCGACAGTGGAGCTTGAACTTCCAACCGATATGCTTGTTTTCTTACTAAAGCAGGAGCTACTCTGATGAGTCCCGACGCGCCAATGAAGATGCGGCTATTACATCCCCCTCCTCGCACGTGTATAGGGTTCATGGACATAGAGGCTTCTCGCCCGGCCGCTTGAACCGCTCCAGGAAGGTCGAATGCTGTCCGATGGCGGTATGTACATACAACGTGGCGACGGAAGGGATGATATGATCGACTTCTTCCAGAAGTTAAAGGTAGACTTCTGCCCATACGCATTCCCTTGAGAATCAGCCCATCGTCATTCATTATATCTACAATGTTTTACTCCACCCTCGTTGTCTCTGCAATTGCTTTCTCGGGTCAGGCACTTGCTGCCAACCTAACATCCACTTCTCCAGCAGATGTCGCTGCTGCTCGCAACAGTGCCTTGACACTTAGCCCTACCAGCAATGTCAAAGGCAAGGTGTTTGACCGCTTCGTTACTATCTGGCTCGAGAACACCGACTATGACAAGGCTGCAAGCGATCCCAACCTCGCCTGGGTAGCTAAGCAAGGCATCACACTAAGCAACTACAATGGAGTCACCCACCCCAGTGAACCCAACTATGTCGCTTCCATCGGTGGTGACAACTTTGGCATGGACAACGACGACTTCAACCAGATTCCTGGCAATGTTTCCAGCATTATTGACTTGTTGGAGGATAAGGGTATCGCTTGGTCACAATACCAAGAAGACATGCCATATTCCGGGTTCGAAGGAAAGGCCTGGATCAACCAGCAAACCAAGGCGAACGACTACGTCAGAAAGCACAACCCTGCTGTAATCTACGACGCCAACACCAGTGCTGATAGACTGGCCAAGAACAAAAATCTGACCCAGTTCTACAGCGACCTTGAGGCCAAGAAACTTCCCCAGTGGATTGTAAGTGTTTCCCACCCATCCCCGCGTGGTAAAGTTCGTAACTCCTACACTTCTCCTACGAAGAGATAGAGCGTGAACATCACTATAGAAATCTACAGCGGTTTCAAGATCCAAGACTTTTCCAAAGAGAGCCCCAAAATGCATCACTCTCCCTGGATACTGTCTTGCTTGTTGAGATTACTGTGCATTGTATAACCCCACGCGTTGAAATCCTTTGCACATGGGGACGCCATCTCAATCGAACAAAAGCTAACAGAGGACTAGTTCATCACCCCGAACATGTAGGTCAAGCGAAGCCGTAGGCTCAAAATTCGTGAGACTATGCTAACAATGTTCTCACCTCAGGACTTCAGACGGCCACGATACTAGTGTCACCACTGCCGGTGCCTGGACGCGCAACTTCCTGGAGCCCCTTCTCAACGACAAGCACTTCATGAAGAACACGCTCGTCCTTGTCACGTTTGATGAGTCCCATACCTACACCCTGCAGAACCAAGTCTTCAGTGTTCTCCTTGGTGACGCGGTACCCAAGAAGCTTGTTGGCACCACCGACTCCCAATACTACAACCACTACTCTGAGATTAGCACTGTCGAGGCAAACTGGGACCTACACACTCTTGGTCGCTGGGATGTTGGTGCCAACATCTTCTCTTTCGTTGCTGACAAGACTGGTGACGAGAACACCCCATGGCCCGCTGCTTCCGGTCCCAACAGCAGCCACTTCTTCAACAGCTCGTTCTCTGGCCCCTTCAGCGATGCCGACAGAGTTGCCACTCTTCCAGTGCCTAACGCCAAGCTCGTCAGAAACGGTCGCAAGGTTCTCGGCAAGATTGCTCGTACTTGGGGTGATGCTTCGTTGCAGAGCCAGACTTACTACCAGAACACCGTCCAGATCCCTGACGGTATGCATCCTCCCCAGGGCTGGTAAACACAGCACTTGCGAGTCGCCTTCTCCTATGCGAGATTATGTCACGTGGATGGCTATAGAAATGCACAGTCCCTTTAGTAAACAGCGGGTATCCAAGGAGAGTTGATATCTCATGGCATCTCTATGGACTTCGCTACGGTCTGGAAAAGACTGTGCATTTCGATGGCTTTGACTTCCGCCTATCTGTTGTCGTGAAAGCCGAGTGCGAGTGACGGACCTCAGCACATATTTGCTAAATTCCTGATATGAAAAGTTAGACAGTTCTGTCGTTTCTGCACAAATAGTAAACTGAGCGTATTGCGTTCCGAATTCCAATGTTGTTAAGCTTTGTGAGTGTGATGCGAATGAAGCTTCCCAAAAGCCAACCAATCTGTTTCCAAATTCCTAGTTCATACCTACGCGTGACATCTAGCATCGCAGAACCTAGTGTCACAGATATACCTTTCCAAGACTCGCGGGGACGGGGAGGGGCGGAACAATCGTGCCGCTCGAACAAACACGTGGGTGTTCATGGTATATTGGTATATAGACCTCCCTCCCGCACCTACATTTTGACTCTTATTTTTCGCCTTGCTCCAACTACTGCACATAAAACTTACTATATCTGGATCTTACAATTGGACTAAAGCAAATCTCGAGATGTCTCTCAACAAAATCACATCAATATTCCGAAACGACGACTCGGGCTCATACGCACCTCTACCAACATTCAACACACAGAACCCAGAAAAACAACCCTCATCACCATTAGAATCTTCCTCACAATTTTCTTCTGCGTACTCGGCATCTTCAAAGGGGCAAATCGATCCTCGCACAATTTCAGATGTTACACTAGGATTGAGCGATGGTCTAACCGTGCCTTTTGCCTTGACAGCAGGTCTGGCGGCTTTGGGTGATACAAAGATTGTTGTGTTTGCTGGGATGGCAGAGATACTGGCTGGAAGTATTTCCATGGGGATTGGAGGCTACCTCGGAGCTAGTGGTGAAGCGTGAGTGTCATGCTACTTTTGTGCCACTGCTAGATAAAGCCTTTGCTAATGCTGGACACTTTAGACAATCTGCATCTGCGACAAGGGCAACGACGATTGCCATGGTACACACAACGCCTGTAGAGGCTAGAGCAGCGGTCATATCCACACTGGAGTGCTATGTTTCTGCAGCCCTACTAGACGCAGTGGCGGACGATATCACGGCTTCTCACGACAAGACTATCGCTTTCTTGCTTGAACACCAGCATCAGGTTGACTCTGCTGATGTCTCGCCGCGGCTGTACACCAGTGCTCTATGCATTGCTTTCGGGTATTTCTTTGGAGGCTTGATTCCATTGTTGCCCTATGTATTTATTGCTGATGGTGGAGTTGCGTTGATTTGTTCAGTGGTGGTCATGGTGTTTACCCTGTTCGCATTTGGCGTCGGTAAGACTGCACTTATAGGAGAGAGGAGTTCGAAGATTAGGATATGTGAAGGCCTCAAGATGGTGGGATTGGGTGGAAGTGCAGCAGCGGCTAGTGTGCTATGTGTGCGTCTCGTGCATCAGTAGATCTGACAACAACACTCTTTTGGATGCTCTCTGCTGTCTGCTGGGTTGGAATTAAATTGAGGATGGGTATCATAACTACCTAAATGAAGCTAGGCAAGAAAAGTTGGCGCCGATGGTAACGGAAGGGGCTCTAGCTCTCGACAGCCTTGGCCTTGACACCAACAACGACTCCCTCGTCGTTCAAAGTGACGATGTAGTACTCACAGCGAGTGCTGCCATGAGCGACACGGAACACCCGGACGTCAGCCTTGTCTCCGCCAGCTTCCTTAACAGCCTCGACGACTTCAGCGTAGTGGTTCTTGACGTTCCAGTCCTCAACGCTGATCTCCTCCACCTCGCCAGAATGGTTGATCAGGTCGGCAAACTTGTCTGTAGCTTCATTAGTGCTTGTCTTTACTTGCTTCCCAACATAGTCTGACCTTGGCTGATGGAATCCTTCTTTCCATACTTGAGAGCCACAGGCTCAAAAGGCTCATCAGTGTCACTTTGATAGAAAGCATCCACACTCTTCAGCGACTTAGGCACAGCCGAATCCACAGCTTTTGTTTGAGCAAAGCCGCTGGACTTGACTTCATTGCTCGAGCTGCCAGTGTCCTGGTTGGCCTTTTCCAAAAAGTTGGCGTAATCTTGATCGGATGACATGGTGAGATGTGGAGTTTGTGATAGATTTCGCTGGAGCAAGAAGTGTGAATGTAGTCGTCTGGGTTGGAAGGTTGTGCTTGTGGTTTTGCGAAGAAGTTGGAGTGTTGTTCGGTGCATGTTTGTCGGTGCCTTGTCGATTTCTCGGATACAAACAGTGCTCTGCCCCTCGCAACCGCTGACGTCAATTATGCATACGTTCGAACTCGCATATCTTATTCAACAGCTCAAGAGTTGCACAATACCTGGCACAACTGTACGACCTGGAGATTTTACGTGTCGAGGCAGGGTCTTGTGTGCTTGTACTAATCTATGCACTCTATAGTCTTTCGCACCAGAGCCTACAATAGTGCGATCTATGATACAGATCAACGTATCCAGGCTCAGAATCCGCACAACACGACCCGCTCAACAGTCAAGGAAATGACATCTCTGGTCCTTCTCAAAGGCACAATCAGTCTATGCAATGCTGGAAACATCGCATGTCCGTTAGTGCATAATTGTGCTGCATAAATCCCGACACACCACGAACTCGAGCCAGACTTGAACGGATTGTCGGATGGGAAACCTACCGCAACTACCAGAGCAGATCCAGTCACCTCCTGAGAGGACTCGTCTGTAGCTGACAACCTTACCAATGGCCATTTTGGGCCGGATCTCTCCCACCATTCGATCCATCGACTCGCACAAATGATAGGATCCTCTGAAGCGTCATGATCGCTCATGAGTAAATCGGATCAGATAGCACGATGTCACGTAGGTCGTGTACACCATCCTTCGCCATCGATCGAAGGTCTTTTTTGCCTTCTCAACCATAGCACGTGACTTTTTCAACCCTAGCCGCATTGAGCTATCACTCTAGGGCTCCACAACACGCGAATACCACTAAAAGGGCATAAGAAGCAATGAGGAATGAGCAAAGCTCAAGACTTGGAATTCTCAATTTCATCTTCTCACATCTCCTCCTCCCCTACGACGACCACAGCAGGACCGATGTCATCGAAGCTCTTATCCTTCGTTGATCTACTGATCTTCTTTCCAGCACTCCTGCCCTCCACCCGATCAAGGAGATCGCGCTCCCATTCTCGCCATACAGCCCAGTCTTCCTTCTTCTTCTGCGCACGCCATTTGGCAGTGTGAGCAGCAGGCTGCCACGCTAACCTGTTTTCTGGCATGCTGCTCAGAGCAACAGGCTTGGCCTCTGTGACGAGTTTGAGCAGTTCGCTGAACGCGTTCTTGCCTTCTGCCTGTAGAGCCCTTTGTCGTTGGACTGGCTTCGAAGGTCGTGAGATCAATGGCGTTGCCAGCCAGTTGAGATCGGATGATGACTTGGGTGCAGATTGTTTCTGGAGGTAACAAACGGCTGACTCGAGACTGTCGATACGGAGCTTGGCTCTATCAAGCTCCACCTTGCTTGCGCCTCCCATCTCTGTAGCCATGGTCTTTGTGGCGGTAGGATCGGGTTTGTTCTCTTCTGCTGATTTCCTCCAATCATCTCTCTCCTTGCGTAGCCTTGTAACCCGTGTCTCCGCTTCAGCCAGGGACTTCTGATGGGTGGCCTTCTCGTTTTGCAAAGCTGCGATGGAGGTCTCCAGGTCTGCAAGGGCAGAGGATCGTTTGGTAGCCTCGGCCATGCGAGCTTCGAGCATCTCGACACGAACGCTTTGTTCCTCCAGCTCTTGCTCCTTGGAACGGACGAGGAGGGAGCGCTCGCGCACGATCTCCGTCAGGCGAGCGACCTCTGCTTCGGTGTCGACAGATGTAAGCTTTGTCGCACGGAGGGTGGCGCTGCGAGTCACCCATGGCTCAGCAGGACGCTCGAATTCTTGGGTGTTCTCAAGATTGGCGGAGATGTCGCTGAGCTCATTGAGTTGCGTGATCAGCGAGGCGAGGTAGGCCGTCAGTGTGTCGAAGGGCGTCGTCTCTGATGAGCCGCTGCCGAAGATACTGGTTGACAGACGAGTCAAGAGAAGCTCAGCTTCGCTCAAGGTGACAGACTCCTCACGGCCTTCTTCACCGAAGAGGCTTTGAATCTTCTCACCAGCACGGCGTCCGAAGACAGTGAGCTTTGCCGTCAAACTCTCCGCAGAGGTAAGAAGCTCCAGGTGAGATGGACCCAGCGCAAGCGAGCGTGATTGCAGGTCCGTGACATTGCGATGTGTTTTATTGACGACGACACGAGCACTTCTGATACTGGAGATGATGGAATCCAGTTGTGTGAACAGGTTGGACTCATCAGACTCGCTGCCTTCTGATCGGGGCACCGGAACATGGCTCTGCACCAAAGACCTGCACGAACCGAGGGCCGACGAGGTGCTGTCTAGATGGCTCTGGATCAGAGAGGCCTGCATCAGCATCTCGCTGGCAGACGCAGCCAGCGAGTCTTTGATGTGAAGAGAAGCCAGGTGGGACATGACCGCCATTGATCTCTGCAGCTCTTCGTCCACTCTACCCTCTTTCATATCATCACGCTTGATAGCATCGATGTAGGTGTTCAGCGCTCTCTCGACAGGTTCGAGCTCGTACAGAGCACTCTCGTATCTGGCAAACTCTTCAATGGAGCAGCTGCGAATGCCGTTGATGAATCGGTCGCTCATCTCAGCGACCCATGTGAGTCTGTCGAGTACACTGTAGGCAGCGAAGACATCTTCGTCCGCAATCTTCGTGCCTTGTCCGTGCAAACGTTCCTTAACAAGACTGCTGAGCAGGCGAGACTTGAAGCCTACACGCTTGAATCGCAGCAGTGCCAAGATTGAATCGCGCTCTGCGTTGAATGCGTCGGGCAGGAAGAGATGTACGATAGCCAGGTGCTCAGCTGCTTCTTCGGCCTCCAGACGTCTCAGCTCGAGATCGATGGTCTTTATCTGAGTCTTGGTTGCAGACATTTGTAACTTCATGTTGAGATCCATCATGGCACGGCTTCTGCTCGACAGTTCTTCTGCTTCCGTCTCTGTGATCTGGCGCGAGGCTCGCATATCTTCCAGATCAGCCTGAAGACTGGTGACGAGCTCACGGAAGCGGGAGATTGTGTACTCGCAGTCTTCGATAGCCTGAGATTGCTGTGCAGAGCGACGAGATTGTTCACCAAGAATTGTATCTTTGAAGTCAATCTCTTCTTGCATCTGTTTCTCGGCTTCGACATGGTTGATCTCGAGTTCGTCGTTGAGTTCTTTGAGGTTCTCGAGGTCCTCAATGACCAACTCCAATTCGTCAATCTTCTCCTGCATAGCCATGTTCCGCTCGGTCAGCTCTTCAATCATATCTTCGGCACCCATTGCAGCGTCAAGTTGTTGGCGAATGTCGTCCAGGTCGGCCTCGGTCACAAGTAGCTTCTCCCGAGTCTCTTCGTAATCATTCTTCAAGGAATCAAAGTCCTTGACCTCGTCCTCGAGGCTAGAAATCTGAGCCTTGAGATCAGCCTCTTGCTCCTGTGTCATATCACGCAGCCTCAACAGGGCCTCCCTGAGTCTCTCGTTTGAACGTTCTAGCTGAAGCCAGCCTTGACTTGTGCGTTCTTCGGGGTTCATCTCCCTGCCCAATTCTTCGTTCTCTTCCTTGAGTATATCCAGCTCGAGGCGCATTTCCTCATTGCTAGTTCGCAGGGAGTCAAGTTCGGTCTTGAGAGATTCGGACGTCTCCTCGGCCATCTCACGATCGAGGGTAGCCATTTCGACGACAGCGTCATGCTCAGCTTGGATGGCCTCGATGTCGATCAAGCGAGATTCCGAGTCCTTGAGTTGAGTTCGCAAGTCGTTCAGCTCGAGAGATTGGGCCTGCATCTTGGACTGCATCTTCTGGACAAGGTTTGCGTATTTGTCGCGCTCCTGTTCGACATTCTGCATCTTCTTCAGGGAATCGCGATCCTCTTGACGTTTACGTTCCATGAGCTTCATCTTTGTCTGCAAATCCTCAACCTCGCGAGCGGTGGTCTTGTTCGGACGTAGGGAAGTATGCGAAGCAGCGGGAGAGGTAGCGGACTTGGAAGAGGGCGCAAATGACTGGGGAGCATCCTCACTATCGTCAGCATGCTGGGTCTGGTGGGCTCCGTCAGTGGGAGCAACGGGAGAGGGTTTAGGCGAAGGAGAGTCTTGAGGCTGGGGCTGTCTAGGGGCCGAGGAAACACGACGAGCAGCAGGGGGCTGTTTTGTGGCTATAGAAGGCTGTCTAGCAGCAGAAGTGAGGCCTCTTGTGGTGGTGGAAGTGGTGCGAGCAGTCAAACGGGACGAAGCAGGTACAGCGGCTGATTGAGGATTGCGCGGTGTCTGAGCGGTGGTGGCCGAATTGGACGAGGGTACTACGGACGATCTCCTTGCGGCAGCGGACAAGGCAGAGGAAGCGTTCAAGTTGGAGGCGGTGCGCGGCTTGGGTGTGGCAGTAGAGAGAGGTCGGCGTGCAGCGGGGGTGGCGGTAGGAGGGGTTGGGTTTCTCGTAGGCTGAGCGATCGAGGGGGTAGCGGTGCGAGCGAGCTTGGTGGGCGATTTGGTAGGAGAAGGCAGGGCAGAGGCAGCTCTGGCCGTGTCGAGAGCCGGTGGGAGGTTGATGCTCGTGGGACGAGTCGCCGGCCGACTGACGATGCGACTGACTCCGGCGGCGCGCAGAAACATGCCATAGTTGGCCTCGCAGTCAAAGTAGCGCTCGCCCTTGACCGAGCCGTCATTCTTGCCCGTGGCATCGTCCAGCTCTACACCGACCCATTCTCCTGGCGCAAACCCCGTCGCTCCCAAGAACCGCACAATCGCGTGTCGTCCATCGTTGAGTTCGATAGTCTGTCCCACGCCCAGCGCCAGACTTGCCATTGTTGAAGCCGAGTCTCAATTGCTCATGTCAAGGAGCTCAGAGAGCGTAAAGCAGTCGTGAAACACGTCCCTGTCCATCTTAGACGCCCGTATGCATAACTAACACCAAAACATGCTTGCGTCACAACACAACCACAAAATACTTCCACAGTGAACAAACGTTGCTGCATCTTGTGCGATTCTCTGTTATATCTACGCGACACTCTGGACTGCCCGCGTCCTCGCTGCCACGTCCTCGGCCTTTGTTCGTCCCAGTCCATCTTTACCATAAAAGTCCATCGGATATACCTTCTTATCTCCTTCCCATCCTTCTCGCTCCCCTAACACCACCAATGCCTCGTACGGGGTCAACAACGGTCGCGGGAATGCATATCCCCAGTCGATACTCAACCTGGGACATGCCACCTGCACCCAGCATTCAACATCGTCCATCATCCCCAGCTTGCCCGGGAAGATTTCGCTAAGCAGCAAGTTCACCCATGGTATGCCCTTCTCTTGCAGCCGCTGCTCAATCATGGTCATTGTATGCGGGTTTCCTTGTCTTCCGAGCGATCCCAGAATCAGCCCCCACTTCTTTGCTTTTCCTGCCGACCTGATTGCCTCGCTTCGCAGACTCATCATCTGCTCATGGTCATATGTTTCGTGTGTCAACCTCCTCGAATACGGATCGTATCGGTATGCCGGTATCGTCGGGTTGTGAATCATGGCACTCTCCAGATGGAACCGTCCGTCTCCCAGATACAGAATCGAGTCAATCTTGTCCTCGTCCTTGAGCGCTGGACTTGTGCAACCCAGAATCTCGCCTTTGCTCAGGGGCGCAATCTGCGGTATCACCACGTCGTAGCCCGCGTTCCGCAGCTGCGGAGCCGTGCCATGCAGCGTCGCATTGAACTGGATTGTGCCAACCATGGCAATCCGGGATCCCGCTTTGAAGTTGCGCTCGATGGTGGCCAGGAGATGCGAGACGTCGATTCCAATGTCGACAAAGACGTACAGCGTCTGGATCTGCGTGACGCTGACAGGGATCAAACAACTGTGGGCATAGTGCACCAGCATGTCGCAGCCAAGAGCGCGTGCCGTGTAGTCGTCTATGCAGCATGCGCCATATGTCACATCTCCCATGATCAAGGTACTCGTGTCCGGGCAGAAGCGTGTGATGATGTCCGATATGGTCGTCGCAAACAGAAGCAGCCCCTCGGGAAACTGCAAGGCAATCTTGTTTGCTCCGGCGCTGCGAACCTTGTGGATGGTCTTGTGAATCTCGAAGTTGTAGTTGGAGGGAAGTAATGAGATGGCGGCGTTGATGTCTTGGTCGTTCAGGATCTCGGGAGGGACTTGGTTCAAGGCACGGGCACTCCTTCGAGGTGCGGCGACTGGAGCGAGCTGTCAGTACACTCAAGATTGGAAGTAGAAACAAGATGCGAACCCTGAATAGCACCACTGTCTTCAATACCGCCATTTGAGTCGCCTTTGGCGGCCGCCTTTTCTGCGGCAGCCCTGCGTCCGATGAATCGCTTCTTGGGCTGCTTGGTCACAGCTATTGCCTCGCCATCCAGCTGCGGTGTCGAAATGTCTGCTTGTTGTCGATCCTGCTCCATGTCGGGTGTGATGCAAAAGTTGACGAGCGGCCAAAAAATATCATGCAGTGATTACCTTTGACGGCTACGGCATCGGCCACCGACTCCCGAGCCGCCGCGCCCGTCGGCCTTGGCTCCCGCCCTGCCGCCCCCGCTCTCTCTCCGCACCACCCGAGGCATCACTCCATTCGATGACCCTTGACAATCGTGACTTGCAGTCCCGTCTCTCCAGAGCTGCATATAGATCAATCATCGACCCCACTGAGACTCACCTCTGACTGCGCCAACCATGTCTGGATTCGTGCGTCCATTGAGGCATCCAAGATTACCTAGGGCGATGAGCAGACGATGCTTCTCTGCTACCTCCAAAACATTTGCAGACCATGTTCGCATCGTTGAAGTAGGCCCACGGGATGGACTCCAGAACGAAAAGTCCTCCATTTCACCTGACACAAAAATCGATCTTGTCAGAAGACTCGCTGCTACTGGTCTCAAGACAATCGAAGCTGGCTCGTTCGTTCATCCCAAATGGACCCCTCAAGTAAATCGACATGACCTACAATGCTGTCAACCATAACTGACACTCGTTAGATGGCTAGCTCCGACAAGGTTCTGCAAAACATCTTGCAACAGCCTCCTCACACGAGTCAACCTATCACTTACCAATGGCTATTGCCCAACATGAAAGGTCTAGATAATTTCTTCTCCATCCAAGCTCAAAACTCGACTCAAGGAGACACTTCTTATCCAACTCCTCCGCAGTCCCCCAGGCATGATTCAGGCCCTGCCCAAAACACATCGACTCAGAACCCCAACGACATGCCTTCTGCAACCTCTGGTGCGGCTGCTATGGACTCGAAGTCTAGCCCTGAGCAACCAAAACATGAGGTCTCGATTTTTCTTTCAGCTACCGAATCTTTCTCTCAAAAGAATACGAATTGCAGTATAGCCGAATCTCTCGAGAGATTCCAACCTTTGATCACTTCTGCTAGAGACAAGGGTTTCGGTGTACGCGCGTACATCTCCGTTGCTCTGGGTTGTCCCTTTGAGGGACCTGATGTCGATCCACACAAGGTTGCAGAACTGGCTGCTAGCCTTCTTGAGATGGGAGCGGATGAGATCTCGGTAGCAGATACTACGGGGATGGGCACAGCACCTCGCACGAGAGAGCTGTTGCGCACTCTTACCGCCGCTGGCATTCGGAATGACGACCTGGCTCTGCATTTCCATGACACTTTCGGGCAGGCGATGGTCAACACTCTTGTCGGATTGGAGCATGGTATTCGAACCTTTGACTCTGCTGTCGGCGGTTTGGGTGGCTGCCCATACTCTCCTGGTGCCACCGGAAATGTCGCGACCGAAGACCTGGTGTATTCTCTTGAGAGCCTCGGAGTCAATACTGGTATTGACTTGTCTGAGATTAGCAAAATCGGTGACTGGATCACTGGTGAGATTGGCAAGCCGAATGAGAGTCGCGCAGGAAAAGCAACTCTTGCTAAATTGAGACGAGCCACAGAATGAAGAGATGCAAAGCCTGCTTGGGTCCCTCAGTTGTCCTGGGTCTGAACAGACCAAAGACCTCGAGGCAGTAAACCTTCAATCAGCGAGTGAATTAGACACAGATCGTTGTACTCACCAGTGCCGCCGTAGATATACATAGTCGATAGTCGTCCAGTTGCATCCTTGCCTTGTGCGTCGAACGAATCATCAAGCCTCAAGCATATTGATTTGTCCCAATGTGAAACATGTTCGTGCAGAACGCCCGGAATGCCGGGCCTGCATGAATCCGCATGCAGGCAGCATGCAGACACTGCAACGTGAGGTATGGGGACACCAAAAGCCGTCAGCAGGTCCACACATATGGTACTGTACGGATTGACCAAACATGTGTCGCTGCCCGATAAGGCAAACGAACTTCACAATAGGAAAGCGATCAGTCCAACAAGCTATTATTTATTCATGTGAAGTCTTGCAACGGAAGTACATAAGCGCTGTCAGGTTGCGATCGTTGAAGCTGACAACATGATCATCGATGCATCATTGCATACAGACCAAGCAAGCGCTGTGGAGCTTGACATCGCAACGTACACAGTACGCCATGTCAGGAACAAGCTTTTTTAACAACATCGCACAGTGGAGCCGTGATGACCCGTTTAGTATCGAGTACAACATCAGCTGAAATGACCCGTGTCCTGTGTGTTGTATCGAGTGAGCTTGAATTGTCCCAGACATATGACCGCCGATCACACTGTGTGACGAGACCTTGGAGCTGCTCGGGAGGTGTCAGGCTGTGGAGAAATCTTGTCAAAGCCACACACTCAAACAAGACAGGTACGCCATCGAGCCGCTGGCGAGTCGGATCCACACTGCTCAACCCAAAAGCTTCCGGTGGCACGTGGCCCTGACCTAGCCGCTTTCTGCTCTGAGCAAAGGTTAACCACAGCGAAGACCCGCAAGACATTCGAATCCGTTCGCGGCTCGCCGTGGCGCACCTGATGGTTCGTAGATTTCGTTGCATCTGGTCCGGTACGTCTTTAGTCAAAACCGTCTTTGATTTACCGCTACCTAAAGAAGCAGCGAGCCGACCGTTTTTTAACCATTTTACTCCTGTGTACGAGATGGTTAACTATTGTTGGAATGGTCTGTACACGTCCGTATGACTGGGCGGGGAGATATGCAGCGAACCGCCAGTTAAGACCAAGATAGCCGAAAGTATTATCGACAGGCTTGACGGATTGACGCATTAGTCTGATGCACGGCGGGCCGGGTTGCTTGCACGGTGTGCATGCTGTATCGCGACTCGCGAGTGCGCTCCAACACAGCGATGATGTAGATCCGAAGGATTCGAGGTGGCTGGTACGGAGAAATCAAGAGATTATCGAGTGGTCGATGGGTGTAAAGGCGTTTTGGGCGCCAACATGGCGCTCCGCCCAGTTCAACGGACGTGCATGCATCATCACTCATCTCTCCTGAGTCTGGTTTTTGTGGTTTCCCCACGCTGCCAGTCCAACTCTCATGAAAGCTTGAGCATTTTTCGACTGGCATGGATGGTATGGAAGTCAGACGATAACATGTCCCACAACTGGTGCTTGCCGATGCCGAGAGTTGTCGAAGCAAGGAGGATCTCCTGTGCTGGAGCGTGGCCGAAGACGGTCCTAGTCAAACATGCAGAAGGCCAGCCCTGAAAAGCGCATGGTGGAATGCTCATGAGGAGTGTCCGGCAGAAGTCAACGGATGCCAACCAGATGCAGGTGGCTTGGATGAGTCGCTTCGTCCAATGCTTGGCCCGGACAGCCCCCATCATTTGCATCCTCCACACGCACGCAGGTGTTAGCGTCCCGCGACAGGGGCTGATCTATGGCTCCACCATGGCTCAATCAAAAACAGTTACGCCAAGGCACATGTAGGTGTGCGGCGCCCTTCAGGAAATCTGGGTTAGGGTTCTGTCAGAAGCGTCGTCCATCCGACTGCTGCCATTTCCCCTCTCGATTTTCTTCTCTTCCCTCTTCTCACTCGTCGCCTGTTCCGTCGCGTGTATCCCGCATACACCTTTCGAGACCCGACGGCTCCCACGCACCATTCCCTAGGTCCATCAAGGACTCATTTTGCATACTATCCCCCACCTTTGTTTCCGTCCGCTTGGCATACTGTCTGTCTGCGCGCGTCTCGCGTAACTGTAAGTAAGCTTGCCTTCTTCTCGCGCCAACTCCCCAACACTACGCGCCTGGGTCTTGCCGGACAATTCATACTGACAGAGCGCAGCGCTCTTTCTTAATCCTTCATGATGGCTTCTCAGACATCTCCGACAGCGGCGATGCATCCGCATCATGTTGTCCAGCAGGGTCGAGGCCAACCCAACGGCCATGTTGCCCTGCAGCCGTCTCATCAACCAAAGCCAGCGTCGCATTTCCTCCAGCAGGCCAACGAGGGTATCTGGTTGCAGCTTGGTACGTCCTGTGTGTCCTGGATGCATGAACGCGTTCGCTAACACGTCGTAGGAAGTGTCTCGGAAATGATGGGCGAGTACGATAGCGCGACCCAGGCGTATGAACGCGCTCTTAGCTTCAACAACCACTCGGTTCAGGCTATGCTTGCTATCTCATGCATCCTTAGGTCCAAGGATCAATTCCCTGCTGCCGTCGAGTATCTTAAGCAGATTCTCCGTATCGAGGTTGCGAATGGGGAGGTCTGGAGCGCTCTAGGTTCGCAACCGGATGCTGGTGACTCCTTGCACTCAAGCTGACTATCTTCAGGCCACTGCTATCTCATGATGGACGACCTCCAACAAGCATACTCGGCATACCAGCAAGCTCTGTACCACTTGCCTGATCCCAAGGTTTGTCCGCTCCTCCTTATTCAACGTCGTCGCTCTCACCAATATTAAATACCCGGCAGGAACCCAAGCTCTGGTATGGTATCGGTATCCTCTACGATCGCTACGGGTCGCTCGAGCACGCCGAAGAAGCCTTTTCCCAAGTCATGCGCATGGACCCGCGTTTCGAGAAAGCCAACGAGATATACTTCCGCCTCGGTATAATATACAAGCAACAACAAAAGTTCCAGCAAAGTTTGGAGGTATGATGACGCTTTGCCCGCTGTAGTTGGCGATTGACTGACCGTGTTCCAGTGCTTCAAATACATTGTCACCGACCCTCCCCGTCCGCTTAGCGAAGAGGACATCTGGTTCCAGATCGGCCATGTGTACGAGCAGCAAAAAGAGGTAAAGCCAGCAATCAATAAACCCTATAACCTCATTATTGACTCGATACTCAGTATGACTCGGCCAAGAGCGCTTACATGCGCGTGCTTGACCGCGATCCCAACCACGCCAAGGTCCTGCAACAGCTCGGATGGCTGCACCACCAGCAAAGCACCAGCTTCAGCAGCCAAGAGCAGGCAATTGAATACCTCGAAAAGTCGGTCAACTCGGACCAGACTGATGCACAAAGCTGGTACCTCCTCGGCCGCTGCTACATGTCTCAACAGAAGTATCCCAAGGCGTATGAAGCCTATCAGCAAGCCGTCTACCGGGATGGTCGTAATCCTACATTCTGGTGCTCCATCGGTGTCTTGTACTATCAGATCAACCAATACCGCGATGCACTAGATGCTTACTCAAGAGCCATCCGCCTCAACCCCAACATCTCAGAGGTGTGGTACGATCTCGGTACCCTGTATGAGTCTTGCAACAACCAGACCAACGACGCTCTCGATGCCTACTCCAGAGCTGCCGAGCTTGATCCGACCAATGTGCACATCAAAGCTCGTCTTGCGCTGCTCAAGGGTCAGCCTACCAACGGTCTGCCCAACCAAGCAGGCGCACCCCTCCCTCAGGATGTACCTCCCCAGGCATACCAGCCCGGTGCTCTGGGTGCTGGACCGCCTGCTCCTCAGTGGGGGGCTCCTCCCCCGGGTCAAGCTCAAGCTGCTCAGCAACCTCCCCCAGGCGCCAACTGGTCGCGTGACAACCGTCTCGCCGACCTCCAAAATCCCCAGAACCCTGGTGCTCAGCCTCAGCAAATGTTGAACCCATACGATTCGAGGGACCGCCTTGCTCAGCACGTGCCTCCTCGCCAGCCTACCCCTCCCAAGCAAGAGCCCAGACAATACCAGGACCAACCGCAACGTCCACCTCCACCGGCTCACAGAGGCCTCTCGCCCTCCCCTAAGGTGCTTTACAATGCCCCGGGACCTGGCGCCTACCCTCCAGCACCCCAAGCTCAGACTCCTTCTCAGCTTCCTCAGCCTCTCCCTCAGCAGCAGGGACCTGCTCCCCCAAACCGTATCGCCAACCCCAACTACGGTCCCCAATCGTCTAGTGTACCTCCACCCGCAGCGAGCATGGGTGCTCCTCCACCTGCTCAAGGTCAGGCTCCTGGTTACCCCAACAGAATGGCTAGCCCTCCTGAGATCCGTCCCATCATTGAGAGTCAAAACACCTCTCCCAACGGCAAGTTCGGTCGCCAGCCGTTCGAGCACCATCCTACATCTGGTACGCCTAGCATTGCCGGAGGAGCTCCTCCGCCTAGCGCAGCTCTACAGGCTGCTGAAGCGGCCGCCAGAGAGCGCGAAGACCGTCCTTCAACTGCTCCTCCCAAGAGACACAGAGAGTGGGAAGACGACGCTTCTAGCATGAGCTCCCAGAAGAAGCCCGCCAACGAAGAAAGCCGCTCTCGTCTGGATGACCCCAGCAGCAGACGTGCATCGCCACCAGATCGTATGGACCGTATCCCGAAATCGCCCTACAGAAGTCCATCAGAGGTGCGACGCGCAGATGACCAGCGACGCGCTACTGAAAACTACCACCCTTCAGAAGCTGCTCACCACCCACCGACTCTCGGCCCACCTCAGGTCAACCCTCAACCATCCCCTCGTATCCCTACAACAGAGGAGCGTAGGGAACAGCATACACCAGCACCCCCGGCTCAACAGCTTCCTCCTCCTCCTCAGCCTCAGACTCAACCTCCTACCCAGGCCCCGACGCCTGTCCAGTCTCAAGCCCCACCGCAGCCTCAACCTCAACAACCACACTTGGAGCCCGCGGCTCGCAAGATGGACATGGATGAGGATTACGATGACAGTGGTGACGAGGAGAAGAGACCGATCAAGGCCCAAAGCGCAAGGAACAGCCCGAAGCCTAGCAACGGTGCTGGTCACGATTGATGAGGTACGTGCGACAGCGGGTCGTCTGTTGGCACTGTAAAGACATTGGACTCCAAAGGTTTAAACTTCTATGTAAAAAGTATTCTTCAATATTCATATGTTCAAATTCATTTGTTGATGCGTTAATTTGTCTGTTTGCTACACTTGCATGAATGATCTCGCCGGAGTTTTAGCAAAGCATTTCGGAATCAAGAGCCTGATGGCTTCGCAGTCTTCTTGGTGACTCAATTGCGGAGTCCAAACTCCACTTGTCAACCCAACTTCAACTTCCTTCTTTCTGACCGACCATCTTAAGCCCTTTCCAGTAATGCCATGCAACGTTTGCACACCAATCCGCTTGACAAGAGACAATGGAGGTTGCGATGTCAGGCGATTCGCCTAAAGTCTCGTTATCATATGGCGCATGCTGCGAGCGTGCGACCAGATCCGACGATTCTGTCAACAACGCATGCCTGCATGGTCGATGGCGACATCCATAAATGCTGCCTAGGTATGCTATGAGAGGAGAAAAAGAAAACGTTGATCCTTACAGGATCAAGGCAGCTGAATAAGGTCGACCAATGGCGGTTGATGAATTACGGATGCCTGGTCGTATCACAGGCCCCTAGAATCGGCGTTATCTCAAACGACCTCCGGCGGATACAGCCCGGCGCGGCGTCTGCCCAAGAAGGTAGGTGGATAAATACTACACTAAGAGTCTACATCTCTCTGGGTCTATCTCTTTGCAATTCGCACCTATCCGAGTGCTTTGCTAACAGTATCGTCGCCATTGCTCCGTGCGCATACCATGGCGACTGGATCTTTGAAAGACAACATTGACGTGGTAGAAGTCGAACAGCCATGTCAAGAACCCAGCAAACTCCCAGATGTCTACGAAACGGAAACTACGCCTCTACTGGGACGAGATGCTGAATCCCCTGATGAATCAGCCAAAAAAGACGGCTCAGGTCAAATGAGCTCTCGGACCATCTTGATCATCATGGGAATATTAATATTGGTCGTTCAGGCCGGCGACCAATTCGCGGAAGCACCATTGACCAGAATCTACGAGTCAATCTA
>Ga0058697_10000327_pt1 | contig 21972 bp, 27 predicted proteins | sample AgamicAsMae_FD_66619 | JGI IMG/M metagenome (GOLD analysis project Ga0058697, IMG submission 66619) | Agave microbial communities from Guanajuato, Mexico - As.Ma.e | ecosystem: Host-associated > Plants > Phyllosphere > Phylloplane/Leaf | place: Guanajuato, Mexico | collected 2012-06-04
ACCTTGGTGCTCTCAGCAGGGTGGCTGACGACCGAGGTGGTCAAGAAGACGGAAGTCGAGCCGTGCTGGTCAACGGTAGTGTAGGGGCAAGTGGTGGTGTACTGAGTGACGGGGACGACAACAGTGACCTTTCCAGAAGCGGTATACGTAGTGGTTGCATTTCCATAGATAGGAGTGGTGGGAACAGCATGGCCCTGAGTAGGTGCGGTGACGGTGGCGTAGCTGGTCAGAATGCTTGTAATCTTTGAAGAGGCCGTGAGGGTTGTCTTTTGACCACCACTGGTGATTACTTGACCAGAAGAGCAAGAAATGACAGTGGTAATGACAGATGCGGTCACTGTCGAGGTCTTGTGGACGGGGGCAGTGCCTGAGGGACCAACAACAGGGTGAGTGCCGTTCCAGATAGGGTAAGGGGCGACAGGCGAGGACTGCTTGGGGGTTTCGGTGGGCTTAGCAACACAACCGCCTTTGCACGAAGTCAGAGTCACGACCGACGTAGTAGTATACGTCTTGGTCAGGGTTTGGCCACCGCTGACTGTAGTTTGAGTCACAGGGCAGACAGTTGTGGTCGTGTAGACTTCCTCGGTCTTGGTGGTCAGAGCAGGAGCAGACTGAGTAGGTTTAACACAACCGCCTTTACAGCTCGTGACGACGAATGTGCTCGTTGTGGTGTACGTGAATGTGTGACCTTGCTTAACAGTGGTGACGGGGCACACAGAAGTGGTGGTGTACACAACCTCGGTGCTTGTGACATTGGCAGCAGGCTTAGTAGAAGAAGGAACCCAGGTCGAAGAAGGGACCTCGGTGGGCTTTGAGCAGCCTCCCTTGCAGCTTGTAATGGTCAAAACCGACGTCAAAGTTGTTGTTTGCGTGTAGGTCTTGCCGCCACTGGTCGTGGTGAGAGTGGTAGGACACACGGTTGTGGTGACATAGGTGACGAGCGTAGAAGTAGCATTGTGCTCAGCAGAGGAAGAAGCAACCGATGAGGACTCAGTCCAGCCAGTGGGCTTGACCCAGGGGGTGGAGTGGTGCTCCGAGACCGAGGACGAGGACGAGACCGAAGCAGACGAAGAGGGAGTGTGACTCCATGTCTCGTTCCAGCCGGTGGCGGATGCAAGACCAATGAGGCCAGCAAGGATGGAGAAAGACTTCATTCTTTTACAGATGTTCAAGTCGATATTGATTAACTATTGCTTTTGATGAATGTGTGAACGAAAGTATCCAAGAGAGACCGTAGCGAGAGAGTCTCCAGAGGGCGATTGATAAAAGCGATTGAATGATAGAACAAACTACAGAGGAAGGGACGACAATTAATATATCTCATCTTCCCCAGCATGTTGACTGCCCGAGCTCGAGATGCCCCATCTTCCAGCTCTGGTACTCTACCGATTGACGTGATTTAGGGTACGCCACTGATGAGGATCAACCAGCGCCATCACTAATTGATCGAGTGTGTTGACGTGCTGGCAGGCAATGGTTGGTACGAAGGTAAGCGGAGCTGCCGACTACCTTGAGCTTGGCAGAGATGAGTTTTTTCGTATCGAGGTCAATAGTTCGAAGGTTCGTGGCTCAAGGAACCGGCCCACATGTCGACTACTCGGTTATAGTGATTGACACTAAAGATCCACCTGCGTGCAGCAAGCGTACCCCAGCCAACCGAGCTCCCACTTGCAGACAGCTTTCCATGCGCAAGCCTTGCGCAGGACATGCAGAATATGCAGTTCTGAAGCCTGGTAGACGGTGTACTTGACCCATGTCTTTCTGTCGGGTTCCTGCTGCTACATTCAAGCTTCACCACACGACGTTGTATGACTGGGGTATTCTCAGACAAAGCGTTTCCGTATGCTCGTTGACTGAACGTTTTGGCTTCGACGAAAATTCAACGGTGGGAGGAACGTTGTGGTGGTGGGCTTCCATAATCCAAGACTCGAGGCAGGCAATGAACCTGCAGTAGCGTCCCAGTTGGCAGACAGACGGACAAAACCCAGAAGCAGAAAATAGACATGGCATCACGTCGATCTCGTGGGGAGGATAGGGCCGCCCACAACCGAGACAATGATCCACGAGCCACACCAACTCTGACCTGGACGTTCCTGCTCATCGACAAGAGGCTCCAGGTCCGCAATGTCTGTTTTGCGCTGCGAAACCAAAACCTTGCTTGCGCCGAAGGATCATGAAGTCGCATCATCACGTCTGAGATTCCTCAACAAAGGCTTGGAAGATATCGTATTCCCACTGTAGACTCTTCGTGGCTATCGAACCACTGCCTTGAGTGGCTTCCACAAACGAGCTGCTTGACCAGACGAGTTTCTCGCGAGGATTCATCACGCGGCCACATTGTATGCAAGTAGTATACTATTGTTATACAGCGCTGCGTCGAATATACGAGAAACAAGCAAATGTCACTCCCAACACCGCTCTTGTTCGGTCGGCGAGGTTGCATCCATGAATTTATCCATCATCGCTCGATGCATGTGATGTGTCGTGCTTTGCTGCTGCTTCGAGCTTCTGGTTTGCGAGAATGTTCCCATCCTTAGGATTCAAGCCACCGACGCCATGAAGTCCCAGGGCCAGGACGAGCATGGACCTCCGCCATGTTCCTCTCTGAATCGCTGCCGCTATCCGCCGAAGCAAAACGATGCTCGAAGGATCAAGCAGCCTCACAAAACTTTTTGTTGGAGTCACGACCAAGAAGATTTCTGAGCTTTTGCCCTTCTTTGACAAAGAGTGGAGCAAAGCACGCTCCCTTCACGTTCTTGCGCGTTTGGTTCGCATGGTAATAGAAATACAAACATCCACCAATCACAAAAAAGAAGAGGCTGTCTGCGGGTTTGCCTCGGAAAGATGCTCTTCAGACTTTCGTACCTTCCTGCCAGTTTTTTTTCGCTCGAGAGAGGTGCGCGTGTTCTCACGCCAACGAGAAGAAGGGCTGGCTGACCTATAGAGCTTGTAGCGAAAAATGGCAACACTGACGCAGGTACATGACGAGACTTCAGTTGTGAGTGGTTGTCACAAGAGCATAAAGAACAAAGCATGAACTTTATATATAGCCGAGCATTCCCACGAGCGAACGAGTGGTTATGATTTTTTGTTGAGGGCGTATTATATGCACTCCACAAGAGCTAGCCTATCACACCCTCACGTCCAGATCAATTGCCCAAACCAGCATGTCCTTCCGTCTGCCCAAATCTCTCGGCCGACCAGCCAGCCAAGAGCTTGACTCTTGATGAGAGAGAGGAAGGAGCGGAAGAGCAGATGCTTCCACCCACCCAAAAACTTGTGACTGCAAGGTTAGACACTGCCCTGTTGATCAGCTGTCGCTTGTTCTCTGCAGGGCAAAGAGGAAAAAACAACTCTGCTGCTGCATGTGTACCTTTTGGACCTGCAGTCCTTTTGTCATTTTTCAAGCCTCCGAAGCTAATTATCATCGTCGCTCTCGCTGCCGCTCTCCCACCCATCTTCATATTCCTCGCAGATCCCTACGAGTCCATCGCAGAGTGCCTCACGCTCATCAATCCCAATGATTGAGCGAGCGATCCTTTCCACCGCACGGATTCTCTGCGCGACAGAAGTAGTTGTTGATAGTGTCGCATGCACAGCGAGTTTCTGAACGATATTGCCAGATGCAAATACTTGAGGGAAGCTGTCGATGACAGGGAATAGCAGCGAGGATTGGTGACTGTAGATCCTTCTTGTCAGCATCTTGAGTTTTGTGTTCTGCCGCAGTATCGCAACATCGCAATTTCGTGTGTCTCAGGACTTACCTCTCGATTCTGGGACCGTGGCCGAAGCGGTCGCGGGCTGCGAGGTTCGTGTCTTCGATCTCGAGACTCGACTTCCATTTCCCGCGTAGGCTTTGCAATTGGCTGAATACGTGAGTTCGGGATCTGTTTGGTCCTCGTTCGCCAGTCAGATTGGCGGTCTTTGGCTGCATGTCTATGTCGAGATCCTTCGTTTCTGCATCGTCGTGGCCGTGGCTTCCATTTATGTAACCATTCATTCTGCTGTCGTGCTGTGCTGCATGGCCATTTGCTTCGCCGTCAAGTTCGGCTGGGTCTTTGATGCTCATATTGAGTTGAGCTACTCTGCGGTTGCCATCGTTGCTCAACAATGTCTCAATATCAGCGAATGACGAGCGTCCTTGCTGTCCTGAACGCAGTCTGGTCGGCAGAGTCATGCTCTCCAGAGCTAACAGCTGCAGTGCAGAAGTGTGCCATTTTGATGATGCATTCATATTGATATACGACGGCAACACATCCGGCAAAGTGGTAAGGGGAATGTACATGCTCGCCTGGCTCGAGATCTGGTAGATTGACTGTGCGACATTGGCGACCTGCAAGATTTGCTTGTCCTGTTGATGCACATACGACATTAGTCCGTGGTTTCAAGATCCTCGTGCATGTGCATACTGACCCTTGGTTTGCGTCCGCCTTCCTCGAGACCCCATACCCAAGCACTGGTTTTGCCCAATTCGTCTCTCATCCTTTCTAGGTACTTGGCTGTGAAGCCACCCCAGGCATCATCGGCAGAGGTAATCATCTGTATAGCTTGTAGTTGATCACATTCTTCCAGGAAAGGTCGCAGGTCTCTATCCAGAAGATCATGTTCCTTGTCAAGGCTGTCGAATAAGTCTTCTCCCGTTGCCCATTTTTCGAAAGGCATGAGAGCAGAATTCAGTTCGTACTCCTGCAGCTGAACGATAGATTTGGGGTGATAGAACACCCTATTGAAGTCGGACCAGTAGCGAACAGTATCTGGCGATAGAGCAGGTGGTTCGAGTCCTTGGTCCAGATGCTGTTGATATGCACTTTGCTGAATCTGTTCTGTTCGAATCACATTCGTGTTTCCCGCCCTATTCATCTGGTCAGCCGTCTCCAGCACAGTCATGCTGTATATGTAAAACATACCACATCTGTTGTGCAATTGCTGCAGGATCATCGGCTGCACCGTATAATGCATTATCTCTCCTCAGAGTTCCAAAGGCGCCTTTCAGATCATATAGCAGTGCGCGAGGTGTAAAGGTTTCTGTACCATCTTCCGAATGTCCAGGTCGGAAGTGTACATCGTGATCCACAGGAGATTCTTCCTCGTCGCCGTATGTGAAATATGTTTCCTGTACGCGAAATGATCAACATCTTGCTTCCACGTAGCGCCAAGCTCTATAATGCGAAATAATAGAGTAAAAACCGTCTATAATGACTACGATCTCAATCGTCTCTATGCATGACCAATTTCACATTCTGGAGGGGGCTGGGGACGTTGCGAAAAATCGATGGCTTACCTGCGCATTCCAAAAGTGTGTTCCCACATGGTTAGCCTGCTGGCCAAATTGCAGTGTAATTACTTCATGCATTTTGCAATCGAGAGTTGTGTTGTTATCGGAAGACGAGATCAATCCATGGTAAAAGCGCAAACCAAGATGGAGCCGTCAGGCGAGAGCTTGCACTAAATGCGGAGGTGGACGATGAGCAGAAAAAGTAAAAAGAAATAATGGAGATAAATCAATCACACAAGTCAAAGAAACAATCATCTCAGGTTATTCGTTACTCATTATTGCTATACGAGTGGTGCATGCTCTATGGATTATGCTCTATGGATTATAGTGAGAGCAGCTAAAAATGAACTTCTAACCCATAAGCTGTAGAGGAGTGGTTGGTGGCCAACGGGTCTGTGAGAAACTCAGGCATCTCTTGATGGACTGCAAGAACTTTCTAGTGATCTCGTCACTCATGATATGCGCCGCATCCTTGTCGTTCGCATGTAACTTCTCGCGTGCAGATCTCTCGTGGATACCAACCATGGTGACACCAATAGGCCATGCACTGCGACAACGTTAGCGCTCTGCAAAGAAGTAATTATCAAAGGTTGACTTACGCTTTTCCGATACTCAATCGCAGGTAAGCATCGTTGGCATCGACGTAGCGTCTCTCTTGACATGCTCGGACAATCTCAACGATGGGACCCAGAATGCCTTTCTCCACTTCTCCCCTCTCCAGTTTCCGATACAGCGGGATCATGCTGTCGCGAGCTTGAACCATGGCACTGTATGCGGCTTTTCCACTGCTGCTCGTCTTGACAGCCTCATCTCGTAGAGACAACGAGACTTGCCATTCTGATAGAACCAGTGTAAAGTAGGAAGCGAGTTGGCGATAGAGGAATGCGCGGCCCTCTGTATCCTGGGGTACAATTTCGGAGACCTTCATGTCGGCTTCGGGTACAGGTTCGAGGGTTGTAGGTATGGGACCAGGGTACATGATTGCTTTGGGCTTACCTGAGGCATCGAGTCCAGCAAGCTTTCTGTATCGTCGCAGTTGGCCGGTGTGGGTCTCTCCGAACAAGCGCGCCGGTTCATTCATGTCCCTTAGCTTTTGAACAAGCTCCTCTGGCGGAATGTCATTCTCAGGTGTGGGAGTCGCATCACCACCCTCGACGACCTTCTCTTTGGGTGGTAGCTCTGGCAGACCCAATCTCTTGCGACGGATCCTTTCTTCACGTTCCTCTTCTTCCTCCCTCAACCTCCTGCTTTCTTCTGCCAGTCTCTTGCGCTTGTCCTCTCTTGCCCTGTTCTTCTCGGCCTCGTCTTCATCGAACTTGCGCTTCTTCTCGAGCCTAGCGATTCGCGCGTCTTCTATTGCTTTTTGTTCGGCGGCATAGTCGGCTTGTCGTTGGGCCTCGACGTCGGCGCGTTTGATGTATTTGGATGGCTTCGTTTCCTGTGGCGTCTGCGATTTTGGCGTTGGTTTGGCTTTGGCGATCTGCGCCGACATGAGCGATGCGAAGTCCATGCTAGGATGAATACAAAGAATAGACAGCTGTTGTGATGGTCAGGTTACTGTGATGAATGTTGCAAGGAGCGACTTCCTTGATCGCTCGTGACAATCAAAGGAAGGCACATCTTATCGCGGATCTGCCCGCTGCGGCCATGCACCAGACCTCCGAGGACTGCATCTCTTTATACCGAACTTTTGAAAGTCGCAGTGAGGCATTTATTTTGGTCAATAGTCACTTGAGCAGATGCTTGTTGTTTCATTCACCGTACTCTGTAAGAAGGTGAGTTGGAAGTTCGACTATTTGCTTGATCCACTATTGGATGTGGACCGGTTACGCACCGCGAACGAGCGGAGAACTGGTATGTCGAACAGGTGACCAACCGACAAGAACCATGTCATGAGCCTTAACAATCTATCATACACCATTTAGATACCGAATATGCTCGAGGCATTGCAGTTCAGGAGCATGATTACTGTCAGATGCATAGAAATTAAGACCGATCTCGGAAGGGCAGGGTTATACCAGCGACCTCTGTTCCACTAGTTGCCTTCTATCAAAATATGGATAGACGGTGTGAGCCTTTCCACGTCCGAATCATCAGGGGTCTAGGTGCCTTGCTCCTGCTCCTAAAACTGCAGGTACCACCCATCCAAGTCCACCAAGCACCCACAACACCACTGCGAGGACCAACCTCCAGAAAGCCGGCTCACTCCTCGACACGACCACTCTCGGCTCATGCGCCCTGGCCAACGCTGCGCCCAAGTCTAGATTGTTATCCCATACTGTCCTCTGACCAGTCTCAAGCCACGGGTTCATAGAACATTTGATCATGCCCCAGAGACTAACCGTGCTCACTGGAATCCAGGTCACAAGTAAGAGTAGAGTGAGCATAACATCACAGCACATGGCTGCTACAGAAGGATCGTGCTTCAAGAAATGTACCAGTCCGAGTCTAAAGCAGTCGTCGACGTCAGACCGTTTGACAAAGATCCGATAGCTGAGATCCTCAGCATTGACAAAAGCTGTTCCGTAAAACATGAACCACATTGTTGCCCAGTGAAGAGCCAAAGACAACAAGCCTGTTGTAAGAAAGACTTTGGATTGCGCTTCCGAGATGCTGACGAGTCGGCGATGATGGCTGACAACCTTGGGCAAAATCCAAGGGAGGAGTGGAAGGACTAACGGAAGGGCAGTTGTGACCAATAGCTGCCTCTGAAACAAGGGACTGTTGATTGCAAGCATCATCATCCCTGCGGCCACGTGGTGAGCTAGCGACACGAGTCCGACAACTGTATGTAGTACTTCGATGTCGAACCATCTAGAGTCTCTCAATGGAGGCGTCAAGAGTATGAACACGAGCAGCAGGGAATGCGCGCAGCTAAGGCTCGTCATTGCTACCCAGACGAATGCAAGCATCGTGAACCACTTCAGTCGACGGATGTGAGCTGAGCACGAAATTTAGCCATACATATCTGCAGCACACATAGGAAACACTCGACTTACACTGAGTCAAGAGGAAGAAGGCAAAAGCAATCAATCCAGAGAAATACTGCTGCGAAAACCAGATAAAAGAGGCCCATGCCGGCTTAGAAGTAGCAGCCTCACCGGCCCAGAATCGAAGATGCATCATCTGAAACATCTGTGGCATACGATCCAGATACTCCCTACTCATGTGTTAATAACAGACCAAGGACAGGCACAGCTGCTGTATAGAGACCAACTCATAGAACCAAGGGTACACCGACTGAGGCATACCGCCTTTCTTGTCTCGCAAACCGAGCTTTCCAATGTCGTCAAAGTACTGATCTTGGTAGCTCATGACTACATAAGCAGAGAAGGCAGCAACAAACAGATATGCAGTAGCGACGGTCCTCCGGCTATTGGTGGGAGACATGGCGAGCCTGATGCCGACATTGTCTCGATTCGCACTTTGCTGGCCAGCGAAGTACATGTCGACCAGAATCACGACTACTGCAGTAAGGAATCCTGCCGGACTCCAACTGCCAGGGCGAATTGTGTGCTGGATATATTCTGAACGCGCCATTTCTCAATCTTCTGGGTGAATGATGTTGCGAAGCTGTTGAAAGCAGGAGAGTAGGTAGGGAGGAGACATGAAGCTCTTATTCAAGCCTCTTGGGAATGCACGCTTACATTCCATTGTAGTAGATGGCAACATTGGACCTAGCTTTGTACAATGAACATGCAAAATATCCTTGCATTCCTTGCATGGTGAGGTGAAAGGGAGTGATGTTGGTCAGGAAGGGAGGAGGCAGCTTCCCCGCCAGCAGCGTCTTGACAAGCTGTCGCGCCGCGAGCGGAGCTTGCGAGATGCATGTGATTGATCCTTTGAGTATCGCTTTGCATCCATGAAAAGCTCTCTTGATCGTGCTTGCCTGAGTGTGCTGTAGCGAATATGTATCATCTGGTGAAGTCGCTCTATCTGCACGCGACAAGCAAAGAAGGTACGACAAGGCGCGGACGAACAGTCGCGATTTGACTTTAGCTGACGCGACCAACCAGAGTATTCCATTCTCCTTCTTGGACTCGACAACGCCGGAAAGACAACACTGCTCGAGCAGATCAAGGCCCTCTTCAGCCCGCACCTTCACCCAAAACTTAACACCGTTCCCACTGTCGGCCAAAATGTCTCTACCGTCGACTTGCCCGACATTTACCTCAAGATTTGGGACGTCGGCGGCCAGCACTCGCTGAGAGGACTATGGCAATCTTACTACAGCAGCTGTCATGCTATCGTCTTCGTCATCGACAGCACCGATGTGGGTGATGGCGACATCGAGCACCTCAGCAAGAATCAGGATACCGTGGAGGAGCAGGGAAGACTGGACGAGTGTAGGCTCGTCCTGGAAAGCATTCTACAAAATGGAGAGACTGAGGGCGTCCCTCTTCTCGTTCTGGCAAACAAGCAGGATCGGGAGGACTGTGTAGAAGTTGTCCGTATCAAAGAAGGCCTGGTGCGCAAAATCGTCGAAGGTGAAAAGGGAGGCAGTGTCAGAGACAGCAGAGTCCTCCCTTTGAGTGCCCTGACCGGCACAGGTGTCAAGGAAGCCGTCGACTGGCTCTGCAGCAGAGTCAAGTGGAACAAGGAAGCGAGACCACCTGCTCTACGTTGATTGAACATCTACGGCACCCCTTTTCGACACGAACACTTCCAAGCCTCGCCGATATGCTGGCACCCCGTCGTTCTTCTACCTTGTACCGGCGCTGCGCTGTCGAGCAACTGACCAACCGCGCCCGAAGGACCGTCATGCCGTCTCGCTTCGCAACCGAGTGGTGAACAACGGTCATCAACAATATTTACATTTACTCCGTTGCGGACCGCTGCAAGGACGTCAATCCTGATATCTGTACGAGCAACACTTGATCGAGGTCAATTGCAAAGCGTTCCTTGAGCACGGCTTTGTACCAGGCTCTTCTTGCAGCAAAAGTTTGGTCGTTCAAGCATGACGGACCCTATGACCACATACCCTGTAGGTCTGACAGAACACCAGGGTCGCTGTCTGTGAGTCTACTCCTTCAGATCGACTTCGTTCCACGCTGAATGATGGAGTATAGAGACCAGTAACGCCACCCTTACATGGTTCCATGATGGTTAGCTATGACATCGATTGTCTTGTTTCGCATAGAATAGCATGCGTTACAGGTTTTCAAGTTTCGTATAATTACGTAGGCAGTTTGAACGATATGTTATCTCCGGTATAGCCGATATCTTTGATTGAAAGGCAATCGGATTCGAAGACTTGGCACATCTCATGTCTCTTGCGACGTGCAATCAACTGGAACTCGACTTCATGCCAAACTACGAAACCCTGCATCAAATTACCAGCCACGCAAAACTACCACGACTTTTTCTGCAGCCGGAACGGTCGGGGGATATCAAGCCGCATTTGTCAAGAAGAAACCGGGTCGCCGGTACCTCATCCGACCACCCAGCCCCTTTGCGAGGGCAGATTGACTTATCACTTTGGACGACAACTTTGACCATCTTGCATGCCAATCAAGCATCTCCCTTGCAAGCCACTGATTTGCGCCTGATAAAATAAAGATGCCCAATGCAATGGATGTAAGTAGCGTGCTGTCCCCCAAATTTGTGAAGGTCGAACGATGTCGTTCCTCGGCTTGGAAGGTGCGCTTGTCGATAGATTTGGTGGTTGAAATCTGCCTTTGCAAACAGCCTTCGTGAATTCGAAGCGCTTAATGAAGCAAGTTTTCTCATAAGAAACGTGAGTACTAAACAATTTCCTTACGACCTGTCTTTTTCTGCGTCGGGAGACAAGAATCGCGACAAATCCTGGCGGTTTCATACACCGAGCTGCGTTGGGCAAGTGTGTCGCGCTCTTGCTCTTGCCCGAGAACAATCGCAGTCGCACAAACAGTAGTTCTGGGCGACTCGAGGCAGCATCGGTTCATGTGACCAGGACTGAGGACCGCAAACAGAAAAACATTCACTAATGAAGATCAGATCCAGAAGAGAAACGAGGCTCCACACATTATCTCTGCCATTTCAAGAATCAAGCGACCATAGTTCCAGCCGTTCGAGCGATCGATCACAATGCCGCGTCCCGGCCTCCAGATCCTTGGTGGACCGACCGATGAGCGCTTGGGTCGAGAGAGGTTAATGAGTTATATCCAGGATCAAACATCTGCCGACTTCCCAGACATGTCTGCTGAGATATCAAACTCACAATTCCATACTGGCCGACTACCGAATGGCGCCAAGAGTCGCAACAGACCGAAGTTGATGCTCATGGGTCAAAGAAGGTAAGCACAACGGCAAGGCCACCACGAGGACAAGGTAATAACTCAGTGAACAGAAGCGGAAAGTCATCAATCTCCGGTGTAGTCTTTCAGAAAATGCCACCTTCTGAGACGCTGTACCTCGAGACCACGACGCGACCCGAAGAATCGTCTGCACAGTGAGTACTCTGCGTTCGACGACTGTTCTACCTCTTTCTGATCGACATCAGCTCCTTCATGGACTTCCAAATAGCAGAACTCCCAGGCCACGTCAACTACTTCACACCCGACTTCAATCAGGCCAATATCTTTGCCGAGATCGGTGCTGTCATCTGGGTCATCGATGCCCAGGACCAGTATCTTGACGCTCTCAACCAACTCATTGACACGATAACCTACTTGGCACAAACATGGCCTGCAATAAACGTCGAGGTCTTCGTCCACAAGGTTGATGGTCTTTCCGAGGAATACAAGAATGACACCTTCCGCGATATCCGACAACGAATCCTCGATGAGCTGTCTGATCTTGGTTATGACAACGCACCTGTCAGTTTCTATCAGACTAGCATCTACGATCATTCCGTCTTCGAGTCGATCAGCAAAGTTATACAGAAGCTTCTGCCACAACTACCCACATTGGAGAGTCTGCTCAACAGCTTGTGTAGTACGTGCCGAATCCAAAAGGCATACCTATTCGACATCATTACCAAGATCTACATCGCATCAGACACAAGTCCTCAAGACACTAATAGCTATGAGATCTGCTCCGACTTCATCGACGTAGTGGTGGACATTGGCGAATTATACGGTTGGGCAAGACCCCAACAGGGCGAGAAGACCGAGTTCAACAACCATGCCTGCGAGAGTATGGTCACCATGGAGAAGAAGGGGCAGAATTATCTGTATCTTCGGGAGATGAACAGGTTCGTGTCATTCGCCGTTATTGCTCTTACAGGTACTAACATAGCAACAGATATCTTGCTCTAGTTTGCATCATGGGCGATGACAACCCCATGGAGAAGAAGGTGCTCATAGACTACAACGTGGGTGTGTTCCAAGAAGCTCTTGCAAAAGTCTTCGGCTGGTGAAGGTGGCCATGATTGCTGTACAATATCTTTCCGATTTCACGAATGACAAAACCGAAAGTCGTATACAAGTCGCTCCGGCGTCATTTCCTCTACGTCTCATGTAGGCAGATGTCGAAGAAACTTCACGCTCTCGCGGTCTAATCTCGTGCAGTCGTCATCTAGTCCTGAAGCTATTGTTGCATTAGCACCTAGGATTCCGACCGCTTGCTCAATCATGGCGGGCCCGACCAATATTCTTTGCCGATGCCATACTTGTCATCCAGTCTGGTGCGGAGTTCATCTGCGCCACCCGCATCCGGCTTCCTCATGTACTTCTGCACTAGACTCAGAAGAACCTGAGGCGTTGGCCTTTTAGCTGGATCGAATCTCAGGCAATGTCTTACAATGCTGACCAATGGTTTGCTGTAATCGGAGCTCTCGTGGACAAGCTCCTCGCGCTTGAACTCGGGTCTGCCTTTTGGCCCTCGGAAACGCAACTGCTCGGCCTCAGTGGTCTCCCAGTATGATCGATCCATGTCGCGCCAATTTGTTTCTGTGTCAGGTCAGTTGATTGCGCTGAAGAGATTGAGATCGAGACGCTCGAACCTGGGAGGTATGTGCTTAGTCTCATGCAACAGGCAATGAGCATTCCCACTTGCCAAACATTCGTTTTGTTACTCAGGAATGTGTTTGGACCCTTTTGGACTTCCCAAACCACACCGTCGTTGACTCTGGCCAACTCCTATATCAAAGATTGAGTCAGCCTTACCAGCAAGCTTTATCACACATTCGAAAAAGTACATACTGGCGGCGCAAACAGCATACAACATGCATCTCTTCGAACCACGTCGCCGCGAGTCTTGACACATGGATCGCCAAGGTTGCGCGAGCTTCCAAAATCGGCCAGCTTTGGTGTCGGATACAATTCTCCAATATCTGGAGTGCCGAAGAATACTGGTCTTGTCAGCTAGAATATGGTGAGGACTCGTGGAGTTCAAACATACCGTTACTTGTATGCATATCTCTGCTTCTTGTCAGTAAGCATATAAAGTTGTGATCGAGTGTTGACTCACCCATGTATTATGCCCTGTTTGTCACCAGCTCTATCCATAGCCCAGACAACCCTGGCTAGAGATTCAAGCAAATACCAGATGAAATGCTCCGGTAGCATAACGTCTTTGTCAGCATCGGCCTTTCTTTCTTGCCCAACGCAGGCTGAATCTCCTTTCTGTCCTTGTATGATTGTGGACAGGTCTCCATGCGAAGCGTACTCAAAGTACAATCTATATCTCCATCTCGGTTCACCTCTACAATCGCCCCATCCTAGACATCCGAGCACGTATTTCTTATGGGCAACAGGAAGAGCAGACCATACAGTATTGGCCATAGCACACTCTCTGGGCTCACCACCAACGATTCCGTCTTTCCAATTTGATGGATCGTTGTATCGTGTGGCGCCGGGATGGACTTGCTTGACAATAATCCGGTCTGCGATCTTCTGATCATCATCGAGAAGACACCACAAATTGACCAGGCCTTCGGAGCCCTCGGCAAAGCCCTTCTTCGTAAGAGGGTGAGGAGCGGGAACCCATTTCGTGCTTGGCGATATCGTTCTATCGATAGACTGGTCGAGTGGTCCAGCAAAGTTGATGCTTCGAAAGGAGTCTGCAATGAGAGTTTGGATGTGCTCGGGAATAGTGAGCCAGTATCCTCGAGCTGGCGGCTTGGAGGTCATATCGACTCTTCTGGCGAGTGCATAACACAGAGTCAATGAGGTATGACATAGGATGGCATAGCACAGATCGAGACATACTGCTGGTAGCCTTTGTGAATCATCATCTGCTCCGAATCCGGTTGTGGGCTTCTTCGCTACTTCCTTTGCTCGGCATGGTCAGATTGCTCGACGCATCTTGAAAGCTACAATGCAGTCCAAGAGCGGCGATAACAGCGGAGGTATGTGTGCTATACTCCTTTATTGTAGGACAAAGAGTCCACTCGACTTCTTGAACTTACAAAGTCGGATGCAGCTTCCGACCAAATATGCTTTCTAGTCTGCCGATCCTGACTTAGACCATCGCGGCTTCCATTGACGAGTGCGGCGAACAAAGAAAGTCTCGACTAGAATGCTATTGCTTTTTTGGTATATGTGCCCGAACATGAATCTTGCTTTCTTTCCTATACCATCCCAACGCCCTGAACTCTGTCCACTCCACTAAGCAATCAACATGGCCGCTCCCGCTCCTCCTCCCCTTCATACACTGCGTTTTGCCGGGATGGCACCAAATCACCAATCACTGCTCAAAAACCGTTTCCTCAATTGGGTTTTCAGAGTTCCAGGTAATCATGGAGTCACAACCGGCGGCCAGGGGCTGGGCCAAAGAGCTCCCGCAGCGGGAAATTGGATGCCTATAACACTCCCCAATGGAGAAGTCATGGCCACTGGCGCTGAAGGAATAGTACACCTCTGGTGCAGGGTCGATCCCAACAACCTGACGATTCAGGACCGCGTCGTTGTCAAAAACGTGGTCTCGGGCTCGATCCGTTATCAGGATCGAAACAACTGGTTCAACAGGACTGTAGGAGGAGAGCCCTTGGAGTGTCGTCAGGCCAACGAGGTCTGGTCAGCCACGGCAGTGGCCGATCAACAACATATCCAAGCTTGCTTGGGTTGGGGAGACGTGGTACCGACGACCACGCCCCAAGTAGTTCCACAAACGTACCGGTACAAGGTTTATAACGAATACTGTGCGCACAAGAATCTGAACAAAGTCATGAAGAACCAACCAAAGAAAAAGAAGCCCGGAGCAGTCAAGAAAGGAAGAAGACAATTCCCGGAACCATTCCTTTGGTATATGTTTGAGTCGTTGGCAAAGGCTTGTGTAGGCATGGACGCAGCCTACAACAATGTTGGCGTGGTACATCAGTAAGTTCATGATACAATCTTCACGAGTGGTTGACTAACTGATATGACAGAGATCTGCACCCAGGAAATGGTAAGCAGTCGATCGAAGCAGCTGATGTATAAACTGATCAACTGACACCGACCCATCTAGTCTTTTTCGACACCCCAAATCAGCAGAGATTTCCGTTGTACCCCGTGTTCAAGGTAAGTAGATACGTATAATCCTCGTGCAGGTAACGCTTGACAAGATGTGCAGGTAGCCGATTTCGGCAGTGCCCGTCGACTCACTCTCCAAACGAGAAACCGCAACGGCGCTGTAAGGACTGATCCAGTCTGTGTGACTAACGCAGCACCAGTAAGAACAATCATACGAGCATCAATCGTGTTATAAGTGCTGATCGTTGAACCAGGAGATTGCATGGAATGCACGGCCATGGGCGCCAAATCCTCCTCCATTCTGGGAAGCTCCCAATCTGACAATCTCTAAACGGACCAACATATATCAAGCTGGTCCCATCATGGCTTCTGCGATGAGACTTCTGGGACATCTACCAGAGAACAATTGGAGGGACCCGAGACCAAACGAACGCGTTCCACCACCGGCAAATCAATTACACCACGACGGTGTCAATGCACCAGCCATGGGCGTGCATGAGCTAACACTAGCCCAGCTGAACCCAGGACCTAAACGATATAGCAATGCGCTTGTTAACCTGGTCTGGGATTGTCTGAGACACGATCCCACCCAGCGACCTTCTGCTGATAATCTGCTAACCGCCATAAATGCAAATGCGAATTTTCAGGGGATGGACACGGCAACAGCAGCAACTCTGACTGCTGCACAGAGAGAGTTTCGCATAGACCTCGACAGAGAGCAATACACCATCGGCTCGTTGTTCTAAGGATATCAATGCGAAGTTTTCACTGGTGCATCGTCGATTTGCGAGCAGTCCATATGCACTAGAGCATACGTACTCTGCATTCACTCAGGATATTGTGTAGATAGCCAAATAAACTTCGATTTGTATCGTACAGGAGTATTTACAGATAATTTGCCACTTATCATCGCTTTTCTCAGCACTTAATGCGCTTCAAAGTTGCGGAATCTCTCAACGTGATTCAGGATGGCACGAACAAAATCGAAAGCAATTGGCCCTCTTCGATTCTTTTTCCACATCAAATTCTAAGAAATCCAAAAGCTGAGACAGCCCCTCTCCTCTACCCAAGGATCGAGCTATCAGAATTGATCTATTTAACTCTAGTTGGCTTGTAAGGCTTCTTTCCAATCTTGTATTTGTCGTTCAAACTCATCCTGATAGCCTGAGGATGATTCCAGGGGAATTTACCTCTCGCTGCCGCCATTCCGCCATCTCTGCCAACCATTTTGAGCTTTACTTCCTGAAGCAGATTCTGTGGCGAGATTCTCGCTTCTGGATCCACCGCCAAACACTTGTTGACAAGCGTCAATAGCTGTCTACTGTACCTCCTCGACTGTTCGTCGTCAAGTCTCAGCTTCATGGGTCGAGAAGCACACTGAGGTGTGAATGTCATGAACTGGTTTATAGGAACGGAGTAATCGGGAGGAGGGTGCCGGAACTGTGTTTCTAGCAGCTCCACCTCGAGGCGGATAGCAGACAACATGAGCATGCCGATTTGCCAAATGTTTGTCGCTGAAGAAAGCACCGCAGGTTTTTGGACATAACCTCCTGATGGCGGTATGTTCGGGCCCCAGTGATCAAAGTTTGGCACTGCGAACCAGCCTGCATCATAGGCCATCTCAGGTGCGGCAAAAGGTGCTGCATATGGTCCCATGCGGTGTCTAAGCACTTCGCCCTGAGCATCAACAAACCGAGCACTGCCAAAATCTCCTAGCTGGATTGTGCTTGTCAGTGTTGTTCCTGAACGATGATCGAGTTGGGCCTTGCTTACCTTAGCAACGGGCCAGATCGCGAAGTGATTAGGATCAGGCTGACCAAAAAAGACTGCCGATAGTCAGTGAATGCAAAATCAAAAGTGCAGCTAGTCATACTGTTCGCAGATTGCATATCACTGTTCCAGGTCAGTCAGATTCAGCTGTATGTTTGAGATCAAGACACGACTCACCCATGCACGATACCTTGCGCATCCATAGCAACAGCAGTCTTGGCGAGTGATTCGAACATCTACATGAGTGATTAGTAGAAGACCCATGGGTTATTGGATGCGGGTAGAGGCACTCACAGCCCACAAGAAGCCTTCAGGAAAAGGTCTTTGTTCCTGCACAACTCTTTTTCTCTTGGCCTTCCCAGAAGGCTTGACCAGCTTTGTTGTTCGCCATTGGGCTCGGATACATCCAGGGAGATCGCCTAATAGGGCAAGCTTCAATTGCGAAGCGACGATAGGATAGAAAGAAAATGGGAACAAACAGCGAGAAGATGACTCACGCATGCATCGCGCACAAAGCCGAACGCTCATACTAACTACTACGCTAGCCCATCATTTCATCTTCCATAGCCTGGCGTAACTGACTGCTCTTAGCAATGCCATGTGGAGGTTTAGGTCTGCCATCTTGTCGAAGCCGGGGTTCAGGTCTGTCGACCATCTCGTAGTCTTCATTAGGGACATCGAAGAAGTTACGAGTAGACGCTCCAGCATTGGGACCGAACACGAAGCCCTTGAAGGGTGTATCTTGGGGAGCACCTGCCGTTGTGCTGTATGATGATCGAGCCTGTGCTTTCCCGTGTGGTGTTTTTGGCGATGGGCCTCCACTACCACCACCGGGCTTTGCAAATGGAAAGTCTTCATCGTCGTCGTCTTCCTCGTCGACGTCGCCATCAGCCATGAGCCAGTCTTCCGGCTGCGTTACGGGGTAGTTATCCGTGAACGCTACTCTAGGGTCGAGATCATACTGGCCTTTGTATTTTTTAGTGTCGAGGCAGTCTTTGGTTTGCATGAGACCACCATGCAAATGCACTCCCTGATCGACTCTAGCAAGGAGGTCTTTCGGGGTCGTTCGCTGACTGGGGTCATAGTTGAGACATTGTATGACTGTATCTTTGAGCAAAGTGCTATAGCCTTTCAATCTGGGATGAGTGTCCTTCTGGTTGATGAGATTGTCAAGCCATGTATCACGAGCACTGTATATTTGAGACATGAACTTGGGCCAATTCAACTGCTGAAGACTCATAAGATCGAGCATGATCAAGCCTGCATTCCAGACGTTGGTAGCAGTGGTCACCCTTTTGGGTATATCTGCCAGCACGACACCAGCTCTTGCGTCTCTTGCCGGAATGTGATCTGCGGGGCCAGGATTGAAGAATCGTTCCACCTCAGGAGCAGCATAACCTGGCGAAAACGCACCTTCGAACAGTGTTAGCAGTGTCACAACTATCTGCTCATGTTCGATAGACTTACCATCAAGAACCTTGTCCGAGTGCACTTTCTCAGAATCTCGTGATGAACAAATTATTGCACCCCCAAAATCAGCCAACTAACAGATGCCTTAGCTCAGTCGCACCATCTGACAGAAGCGTGTACTCACCTTGGCAACAGGGTACTTTGGAAAACTGTTCTCGTCGGGCAAGCAAAGGAAAACTGCGTCAAATTAGCAACATGGTCAAGGATCACCATGGTGGATGAAGCTTACTGTTGCCCGGTTTGAAGTCGCTGAATCGTACATTAGCGCTGTGTACTCATTGTTGGAGTGAGACTTACATGTGAGCTATAGCTTCATCTCCTTGCAACCCATGACCAGACAAATTGTCCATGGCATGTACTGCTCGAGCAAGATCTTGGAAAATTTTCCAGAGATATGGCTCCGGGAAAGTAAGTGATTGATCCAAGTACAATCCGAGAAAATCCGACAAATCGCCTCCCGGGCAATATTCCATGTATAGCCGAATACAACCTCTGTCGCGGAACAATCGAGAGCCCATCACATCGATCGTGTTGCTCGAGTCTTTGGGCATGATCATGCTCATGTAGTGTTCTCTAGGAATGTCTTTCTTGGGACCAAAGAACTCGTACTCCTTGGTCCAGTTAGTTACATCTGACTCCTTGACCACCATACGATCCACGATCTTTTGTGTGCTTGGATCCCGTTTGACGAATAAACCCGCACAGCCTTGGCCGCCCTCTGTATAGTAATGTCAGCATGAGTTCGAGAGGGAGAACGAAACCCGTCCTAGGTCATCTCTTGTTACCTCCTAGTTGTTTCGTACCGACCCATTGATCTTCTTGAGTCGCGAATCCTGGTTTACTGCGAATCAAATCCCACCCGCGTGTCGTCATGATCATGGCCTCTAGTAAATAAAAGACAGTAGGTAGTTTTTCTTGTGGTTCAGCAGGTACGGGAGACAAAAGACTCTATCAATTCTCGAGACTCAGATGGAAGCAGTCACTTCTTTGTATTCATATCAACAAGTCGCCGAATGCGGGCTGATTTTTTGTCGTTCTGCTTGCTTGAGTAAACAAAGAAATTACTGCTACGATGGACCAGATGAAACTCTGCCTAAAGCTAAATGTTCTTGCATTTGATATGCCGCACATAGTGGAGAGCTCCATTTACAGGTATTAGCAGCGACTGTCGCCATCTTACCAGGCGACCCAAACCGACTGTATGATCTGAGCCGAGCAAAAGAACTTATAGTCTGCCGTCGCCAATGAAGAGCGTGTCTAAGTAATCAGATATCTGCAAACACACTTTCGCACGCCGCACTTTGGAGTAGACATCAGCACGGCAATCTGACATCGTCGGGTGTCGCTGGTAGGCCTGTGCGATACAGACAATCCAGTTGTTTCGTGCCTGAGAGGACAGGATGCTAGAGAAAGCTCTTCCAGGAGCCAAGACAGGACTTGATGCAGCGTAGAGCTGTGATTCCTTGGGTATGCTGATCCGACTCCGAGCTGTGAAAGATAGCCGTTCAATCAGCACGGCGCCTTTTGGTTTGACCATTGGCTGGCATTGAATCCTCGTCATCGTCGAGAAACTCTGATTCGGGGCCTTGACTCTTGCGGCGATACTGTCCTGCTCCAATTGCGACCATCTCCTCTTCACTGTCACTTGCATGGATGTCCAACAGGACGGGCATGCGGAATTCGTGTTTTACCTGACCAGGCTTGGCAGGATCGACGGTCAGGACATCGACGTGTTCGTCTTCAAGATCGAGACGTCTCTTGTGCAGTTCTTCGATAGGTTGTATATCGAATTCATCTTCAGCTTCGATGTATTCATGATTTTCCTCGACTTCAACAAAATCAGGAGCGAGTGCAGACCAGCGCTGTGGCGTGTTGACCGACCATAGGTAGATTCGACCCGACTCGACACCAGTGGCTGCGACAAATGGTCGTTGAGGGTGCCACTCGACTGCTCCTAGCTCTTCCTTCGGACCCTCAAGAATCTTGACCAGACTGCCGTGACCACGCTCCCAAATGTAAATATCGTGATTCATAAGAGTCGAAGCCATGACATAGTCGCCAGACGGACTGAAGGCAACGTGATTCCAAGACAGACGGTTGACGACGTCTTGGAACTTGTGCTCAACCTCAAGGCGCATGTTGTCAGGATCGAAGGACGGGTCATCGAGGTCGGGCAAATGAATTGTGCGGATGATGCTGTCAGCCGCGTTGACCAGTAAATCGCGACCCGACAGAGTAAGACGTAAGAGAAGTAGTGCCTTGACACTAAGCCGAGTTGAGTAGATGACGGAACAAGTGCTCGCCTTGATGATGTTGAGCCAGCCTTTTGTGGTGCCGGTTATGATGTGGTTGCCAGATGGGGTGAAAATGGTGACGGTCGTGGTATTTTTGGCATCTTGGGCAGCTTGCTTGTCATCTTGCTCGTAGGTAGAGCGCTTGGGGGCCGAGGGCAGAGGTTTTCGGAGGGTGGATGATTGATCGAGCGAGGCCAGGACGGGCTGGGCCTCGAAGAGGGCAGCGGTGCAGAGGAGGTGATCGTAAGGGTGCAGTTCGGCGATGTAGATGGGGGCACCAAGGTTGACGGTGCGAATGCGCGAACCATCGTTGAGGTCCCACAGGATGGCCTTCCAGTCGACCGAGGAGCTGAGCAGATAGCGGCCACAAGCAGACCAGCTAAGCGACTGGACCTGACGGCCAGGCGTGTGACCACGCAGCTTACGGGCGACACCATGAGTCTCGAGATCGAAGATGGCAATGGCACCTTTGGCGGTACCAGAAGCGAGCAGGTCGCCCTGGCGGTTGAATCGCAAACAGACGGCGGCACCAGAACTTCGCAGACGAGCAATAAGCGTCTCTGGCATGTCCTGCGCCAGCACGAACGGGTCGACCAGGGCGAGATTCATGCTGAGAACGAGATTATGCTGTTCGTGCGACTACAGTGGCATGATTTTGACCAGATCTGGCGGGCGTGGATCTAATAGTTAGCAAACGACGACAAAAGACAAACGACAGGAGCCACAGAAAGGCATGAGCAAGGGCGACTCTGCGTCGGAGACGATAGCCCGCACGACTTGGTTGACA
>Ga0058697_10000329_pt1 | contig 21869 bp, 16 predicted proteins | sample AgamicAsMae_FD_66619 | JGI IMG/M metagenome (GOLD analysis project Ga0058697, IMG submission 66619) | Agave microbial communities from Guanajuato, Mexico - As.Ma.e | ecosystem: Host-associated > Plants > Phyllosphere > Phylloplane/Leaf | place: Guanajuato, Mexico | collected 2012-06-04
GCAAACACAGGTAGAGCGCGAACTTTTTCGTTGCCGATGGTGTTGCTGCCGAATTCTGAAGGGATGAATCTTTGGACGCCGGCAGCGATGGCGGCATCGATGAGGGAGGGTTGTTGGTCGTGTTTGGGGATGGTCGAGATGAAAGCTTCTTGACCGCGCAGAGCAGCGACGACGGAATCTTGAGACGAATAGTCGACCTTGATGACTTTGACCGCTGAGGGTAGAGCAGATGTGTTGCCGGAGCTTGAGAGGACTGTGACTTCGAAGCCTTGGTTTACGAGCTCGTTGACAATAGAAGGACCGAGGTTACCAGTGGCACCTGCGATGGCTACCTTTTTGAATGCCATGATGGATATGTTTGGGAAAATGCGTGGAGTGGAGAGTGTTTTGATGGTGAGTGTGTTTTGAGGATGATGTGAATGGAAGAGACGAGACCAACCTGAGGAAGCTTTATGTTATATACTTAGCTGTCATGACGAGGAAGCACGCCAGAAGATGCCATTGCAGACGGATGAATCAGCATCAGCGGTATGCTGAGCCAAAACAAGCCCTACCGTCACGTCTTGTGTAAGCAACAAAGCAGAGGGATTGGGTTGCTACCAAGCTGCGCGGCGTTGTTCCGCTGCACTTGGTCAGCTTCGTGATGCAAATGCTTTGGTGAAGTGGCGCAATCCCATAGACGGCCAATCATGATTTGCACGCTCGTGTTCTAGGCTTCTCAGCAATATCATGCCGAACGATAACTGATAACCATGACTTCGGATGGATTAACAGGCCGACGCAGAGGTCTCTCTCTGCGAGAGGAGACGCAGACTGATTTGCGGCTTTGTCAGCCATCCACGAGACTTTGCATTTGATCACAGCATCACGAGAGCTTGTCCTTCTTGACCGATGGTCATTACCCACCAGCAGGCACGAGTGTCATGCCCGGGTGTTCGAAATGAAAAGCTCGTTGACTTGTTCAACTGCTGCTTGGTCTCGTCGATTATTGCCTCATGATACGGCCGGGTGCCGACTCCGGCTCCCAAGCTCGAACTCGACTTCGCGCAACATACGGCAGCCATTCTCGAGTCATTTTGTATCTGTCGCGTACCAGACTCGCATAGCAAAACCCCTCCTTATTCCGGCCGCTACCGTTGTCTGCTTCCACTTTCCGACTTCGATCTCATCTTGTTCCTTTTCTCAATAGGCGATAGTCGCCACGCCGAAATTGGCGAGCTGCTTAGACGATCCTCTTGGGGACCCCACTTGGTAAGGGCTTCCACTTGAAACCGCCATGACCTTGGTGGATTGAGAAACAAGCCTCGGCAGGGCTCATAATTATTTTAAGAATCGTACATCCACTTCTAGAGAGTAGGTCCCCTTCTCGCTGACCTTGTCGCCGTCGCTTTCCTGCACCTAGCATGTCCCTACTCAACATCTTCAGCCGCCGCAATAAGGCCTCGCCAACATACAACCCTGTATCGGATGACGAGGATAAATTTCTAGATGAACCAACACAAGCTACCAAAGCCGAGCTGGAAAGCCTCAAGCAAGCGAATACGAATCTGAAGCGTGTACTGGCCGTCGTTGCCGCCTTCTTCCTGGCCTTCCTCGCCATCATAGCGGTCAAAAGCTGGGAGTCGCACGAAGACAGCCTTTTGTTCCCACGCATCCTCAATTCGCCTGTACCGCCAAGTAAGCAATCCCCAAATACTAGGCATGACTGCTCGCCGCTGACAACCACCACCAGTGCCCATGAATGTCCAAACCTTCGAGCGCAACCCTCTCTACGCCAACCGTCCAAGCCCTGAAACCGACGCAGCGTGGAACGCCCTCCTCCCTGAAGGACGCGGTTTCGTCTACGTGCCTGACTCAGAGAAATACTCCCTACCGCCCGGCGAAAAGACCTTCTACGGCGAAATATACTCTGTGTCTTTGTTCCATCAATTGCATTGTCTGGGTCAGCTGCGAAAGTACTACTGGTTGTTGGTCGATGGAGTGATGAACAACAGCACAAGCCTAAGACCTGTCGTGGAAGGCTTACTCGGACCTTCTGGCGAACACGTATCGCATTGTTTTGATTATTTGCGGCAGACGCTGCAATGTGCGGGCGACATGGCTTTGGAATGGCCGAGGAAAGAGGAAGATGGGAGTAGGTTTGCTGTGGATGGTTGGGTAAGTTATACATATCTTGTTCTTGGAAACTTACTAATTGTCAATATAGGGTATTCCTCACGAATGCAGGAGTTGGGACCACATTGTCGATTATATGAAGGGATCGTATTTCAACCTTTCGAGCAACAACGATATCGCGCCTGACCACCCTATGCATAAAGATGGCATGGCGAGGCTGTGAGGATGGAAGGCAACCGTAGGTAGGACAGTACATACACTACTAAGGTTAAAGACAAATTTACCTAAACTAATATCTAGAGGATTGATATAGAAAAATGCTTCAGTGACTACCTAGATTTCAGAAAACCTCCTACTAATTAAAAACTCCTTTATTTCACTTTGAGCTCTATTAACTACTCATAGCACTAAGAGATACTTATATACTAAAAGCCTGACGTTACCTAGCATAAGTTCAGGGCTGTCAATGGTTTTCATATGATTACCCAGATATGACGTTCGGTAATCGCGATATATGGGCCCGAGCTACCGAGCTTCCACTTGTGTCATGCCTTCCCGTCTCCCCCACCTTCCCGCCAAAGACAACAAGGGAATCTTCAACCGTGAACTTGTGCTCAATTGACATCTCTCCATACTCTCCAAACCATTCTATATCTCACAGCAACCATGGACACTTCCAAGCCAATCAATCCCTCGGATCTCTTCTCGGCCAAGGGTCTCACTGTTGTCATCACAGGCGGTGGTAGTGGTGAGTCCTTGCGTCTACGTCTTTGAGACTTTCAACTGACATCCCACAGGCATTGGCCTCGCCTTCGCCACCAGTCTGGCAGGTTCTGGAGCTGAAAAGGTGTACCTTCTCGGACGAAGGAAGCAGAATCTCGAAGATGCTGCCAAATCGATCAACCCCGACATCGTCAGACCCGTCCAATGCGACGTTAGCGACCCATCATCAATCGAAGCTGCAGTCAAGCAAATTGAAAAAGAATCATCACACATTGACGTCCTAATCAACAATGCCGGAGTACTCGGCCCAGACCACAAGGGCATCGACAAAGCACAGAGCATTCAAGAGTTGCAGGAGATTATGAAAAGAGATTGGTCAGGCTGGGACACTTCGTTCCAAACAAATACCGCCGCCATCGTCAGTGTCAGCGCTGCCTTCTTGCACCTGCTTGATGAGGGTAACAAGAAGAGAGGCTGGGCCACAGGCAGACAAGAAGTGCAGCAAAGGGTAGAAGGCGCAAACTATGATGCAAATGATCCAAGAACAAGTCAGATCATCACCGTCGCCAGCATTGCTTCTTTCAACCGCTTCGTTACTGCTGGTCTAGCATACTCGGCGACCAAGGCCGGTGCTGCTATGTTGGGCAAGTCATTGGCCACTCTGCTTGCACCCTTCGGCATCAGAAGTAATGTTATTGCACCAGGAAGTGAGTATAGATCTGTTAGTGGACATGTTGCACGATACTGACTCGATATAGGATTCCCTTCGGACATGACTGCTGGAGACACAGGCTCATTCCCTATCACTCAGATTCCTGCGAGCAGGTCTGGCTCGTACGAGGACATGGCCAGTATGATCTTGTTCCTCGTCGGCAGGTCCGGAGCCTATCACAACGGCAATGTTCAAGTGATTGACGGTGGTCGCCTGAGCATGATGCCCTCAACATACTAATTGTCCACACATTCTTGCTAGTGCGGTAGACCATGAGGTATATACATCCACGATACATTGAAAATATTTGCTTCGTACCTAATGTAATGCTGATTAAGAATGCTGCCTGAATTTGATCGAGTTGATGGTGCCCAAAGCCAAAGAGCGGTCTACCCAGCGACCTCGAACCCGGACACGTTGAGTAAGAAATCAGATAAAAAGATACACTTAGGTATCAAGGCGGTGGAAGCATGCATGCACGCCCGAAAGTATGGAGCCATGGTACTGGACCCTACTTGGCTGCCCGACGCTGGCGATTGACGAATCAGCGCGGTCGTCTCGGACGTCGGACGGGCTGCGTTCCCTCGAGAAGTCGGGTACGACACGTCCGGACGAGTCGAACACCATGCCGTGACAGATGTCAAGGGTGTACTATTAGCTTCGCACGACATGCACGTCGTCTACGGATCTACTGGATACGCTTTCGTTGCCTGATGCCACGTCTGCCCAAAAGGATCAATCTACTGTTGCTGCGGCAGGGTTGCGAGACCACAGGCTCCACGACGCACTGCATGGCAGCCATGACTTTTCAAGGATTCATTCATGCGAGTATCCGTATGTTTTGAGTCATTGGAGGAAATGCTATGTTCGGCTTAGCCGAAGTGAGTACAAAGGCAAGGGGTGATATAGAAGAGACGGCATCCTCGCCTATCTCGCATCCATTGGCACTCAGCTGACTGTTGGGTGACGCGGGAAGTAAGTTTCGAGGTATTGAGGTGGTGAGGTGAAAGATTGTTGTAGCGAAGGGATTTCGTGAGATAGATGAGGGGAGGGGCATGGAGGGGGGATGAGAGGAAGAAGGAAGGAGGATAAGTAAGTGCAATGCTACGCTCGTCTCAATTGTTTCCTCTCTCTCCATCTTCTCCATCTCCTACCCAAGAAACACTCAACCAAGAGTCATGCCTTCTGCAACATATTCCTACGCTGTCCAGCCTGCCGCTCCTTGGGCTGTCTCGACAAAGACATCTGCATATACAGCTGCATCTCAACCCTACCAACCTTCTCCTGTCTACGGCCAGCTGTACCAGCCTCCGCCCTCGCGGTCAGAGAGCATCAGCACAGGGGGCAGTTCATACTCTATCCCGAGCAGGGCTCAATCTGTAAGCTCGTACTCGGGCAGTGAGAGCAACAGCCCTGTCGATGCTATCAGCTACATGGGAGAAAGGCTGAACAGAGTGATGGACCCAACACCACTAGATCGTAGTCTTGCAATGCAAGCCCAGAGGTGAGAGACACTCTCTCAACCCTCGAGTCATACAACCTTCTGACACTGTGATCAGATCGGGCGAACTCAATGCCAAAACCCGAGAATTACAGGCTTTACAGGCATTGGCACATTCAAGACTCAAGTCGGCTAGAAGGAACTTTGCCGATGGCATCCAGGCTGCTAGAGATGTACAGAGAGATCTTGAGTGGACGCAAGAAAGAGTTGGGTAAGTAGGAGATTATTCACCATGATTGACGATGAGGAAGTACTGATGGAAGACCAGTGCATTGAACCAAAAGGTGGCTCAGAGATGGCCGGACCAGTATACGACAGCGAGCTCAAGGTTCCCTCGTCTTCCTCTTGAAGATTATTGAATTCGCAAACCTACAGGACGATGTTGGATGCTGTCAGGCAGGAGGGCGTTTGGCTATGCAGTTGCAGAGGATTGTACTCAAACAGGTTTCATTCAAGTCAGTCTGGTAGTTTGCACAATGACGAGCTCAGGTCACAGCTTGTGAAGGCGCAAACAACAAGTGAAAGACAAGCAAACCATAGCATCAAGTTGACCGCAAACGGACGTGTGAATGTAATCGCGACTTGGCTCGTCCGATTGTCAACTCAACCTCTATCATTCCAGCAATATGGAAGACGTTACAATGTCATCCTCAGACGATCGGTCTACACGACTCCACAGATGGAGAGAGAAGAAGGAACAGGAGGATCTCCAGATGTACGGCAAGCATGGCAAGGTAAGTTCCGCGCCAAGAAACAAAAGATGGCAAGCTCCCTCAGGCACGAAGTTGCAAGGGCCCAGCCACATCCATCTCTCCATCGTCATTTGACACAAGTTTATCGACTTTCCTTCTGTCCCATCGCATTTGTTCGATATTGACAGGTCCGCTGCTCAGTACACCCCGAAGATCAACTACCACCCGCACTCCAACATGTCGCGCTCCTCGACCACCCTCTACGTCTCTGGCTTTGGTCCTGCCACCCGCGCTCGTGATCTTGCCTACGAGTTTGAACGGTATGTATTTAAATCATTGCGCAGCATGCTCACATTGCGCTGCGCGTTTCCTCAATGGATTCGATGCTGACTTTTCTAGTTACGGACGCCTTGTGCGCTGCGACATTCCCGCTCCCAGAACCTCTTCCAGCAGACTGTAAGTCTTTCGCACACCGGTCCAGCCTTGCCAGCATGTCGCTGACCATATGCAGTTTCGCCTTTGTCGAGTACGAGAGCCGCCGCGATGCCGATGACGCCTACCACGAGATGCACAACCGCCGCATCAGCCGCAACGAGGAATTGAAGATCGAGGTACGCGCCTTCCCAATACGCTTCCCAACCACGACAAAAGACTGACACCTCCCGACAGTGGGCCAGAACCCCTCCCTCTGCTTCTTGGCGCTTCGATGCCGGTCGTCCTCCTCGCGGTGAGCGCGGAGACCGTGGCGACCGTGGTGATCGCGGTGATCGTGGCGACCGTCGTGACCGTTCTCCTCGTCGCCGCTCCACCAGCCCTGCACCCCGTTCCCGTCGTGGCGACAACTCTCCTCGCAAGGAAGACCGCCGTGAGCGCGACTACGACCGCCGCGACCGCACCCGCAGCCCCGAGGACCGCGAGCGCGAGAGAGACCGTGATGTCAGAGACCGCGATGACGACCGCGAACGTGAGACCAAGCGCGACGACGACCGCGAACGTGAGGAACGCCCTCGCGAAGACCGTGAGGACCGTGACAGAGAGGAGCGTGAAGAGCGCGAAGAACGCGAGCCCAATGGTGAAGAGCCCAAGGGTGAGTTGTGACTGACTTTGCCACGCCATGCAATTGCTAATGCGGTGCCACAGAACCCGCCGTCGAGTCTCCTCCTGCTGCCGCAGCCCATGACGACCTTGACACTGCCGAGTAGTTATCCTGCGCTCAAGCCCATTCCTACCCCACTAACCCCGTCGCTGCTAGTGTGAACTATGCCCATTGGGATAGTGACAGATACGGTGTTGCCGTCAGTCATCGTCCCTGGCCAGCGTAATTCACTCCCCCCTATCCTACAGTGCAGCAACCTCGTCGCCTCCTACAGCGTTCCATTCCATGGGTAAAATGCGCGAGGTTATACTGTTTGACGCCCCCTTCTACGTTTTTGTTTTCAGTTGCTGTCGGGTGTGCTTTTCAGGCGGGCGTTTCTACTCGGAATTGATCACAAAATAACAGCAGTGCGATCCGACCACTTCGTACGAGGCGAGCCATTACACGAGCAATCCGATCCCTTCGATATCGTATTCAATCAATTACCAACCTTTCGACATCCTCCTCCTCCTCCTCCCTTCCGACGCCACTGATCCACGAGATCAAGCGATACGCAAATGCGATCCGATCCCCTACCCCCTCGTCGTCTCGTCCTCGATCCACAACATGCATTTTATCCCCGCCGTCGTTTTTCGTCCTTCGTCACCTCACCATCACCGTCTCCGAGTCCCTTTCGCAACCGATCCACACCTTATCCGATGCTTCGACATTTATGCGCATTCAGCTTTTCTCAGAGGTAGCCGTATCGTTGTCGTAGATCTTTGTTCTGTTGGGTGAGATTGGCGTGTATCTGAACCCTTCAGCTATGGCTGTAAGTCTTGTGATCGTCTCAGTAAGGGGAAGCATAGTCATGTGTGGCTGCTTTACCATTTGCTTAGCAAGAAAGGGTTCCGTAAAATCTCTTGATTCCGATAGATGCAATGGGAAGCTCAAGCTTCTGCATATGTTAATCGCTTAACCGCTTCCTTCCTCTAATTTATCTCATCTTCACTTGTTTCGAGCATGTCATGTCGTTGTTCCATTGGATGTACTTCAGCCATTGTGTCGTCTAACATGTAAGACTCGATTCACTAGCGTACACCCAACGCTTAGACAGGGTTGAAGACGATGCAGAGTCACGGTTGAAAGATTTCGACAGAGAACGACATCATCACTAACCTCCAAATCCACAAAGACTCCTGTTACGCAAATCGTGCATATCACCCTTGACCCATCAAGCAAAGGTCAAGGACAAGAGATAGCAAAAAGTAACCCCCTCCTGCTCCAGGTAGCAAAAAGAACTCATGCCGGCCTGTAGATTGAACCATGAACCTTTGGAGCGAGATAAACACGCAAAAGGTCAAGACCAAGCACTATCCACTGGGCTAGCCGCATCATCTCCTTCGTAAACTAGGGAGGGCAACCAGGGGTGGAACTGTGATTGGTCCTGACAATAGGAGTATGATCTGAGTGGTATATATGTCACCGCGAAGATAATGGCAGACAATATAGGAAGTTATACATGGAGCCTGTAGGATTCATTGTTGCGTTTCATCAAGTCTCAAATGCAGTTTCGTGCCAGAGTGGTTCTCCACCACATTACACCGAGGAGAGCTACTTCGACGTCGAACTTCAGACAAAGCACCCATAAGCTGACGTCTCTCATTTGGACATTGCCTCTGGTTGTAGAAACTCTTTGGTTTCTGTAGGTATCAATAGATATAACATCAACATCAGTGCGAATTCATATCGTTCATTTACACAAACATCTATCAAGCATGTGGAACCTGAATTCAACTGCCAGGCGCATAACGACTCCACCCTCTAATAGTTTTACCCTTCAAATAAAACACAATCGGCACGGGCACCATTATCAAACACACAAATCCCAACACGGAGCACGCCCACGGACTCTCCAATCCCTCAAACATGGGCCCTGCAAACAGCGGAAACGACGATGCCACAGTACTCCTCACCACCAAATGTATCGACATTGCCGAATTGCTGTTGCTCAAATACGTATCAACCAGATACACAATGCCCGCGATGAAGATGAGCAAGAGACCCAGGCCGACGAAGTAGGCTGCGATGACGGCGGAGACCCAGGAGATGGATTGGGACCAGCCTAGCCAGAAGAGGGCGATGGGGAGGATAAAAGCGCCGAGGATCATGGGTGGGAGACGCGCTTCTGGGGGTGCAGAGTTTGTGCGAAGCCATAGCTTCTTGTAGCTTGTTAGTGTGAAGATTGAGAACATGAGACATGCGCTGACTATGCCGAGGGTGACGGAGATGAAGGGGAGATAGGATAGTTCAGCACTCCATCCCCTGTTGCGAAAGGAGAAAGGTATAGCCTGGTAGGACAGATATAGCGTTCCGTATACGATGGTAAGGTATATGGTGACGAAAACAAGGATGGGTTCCTGTACAAACATTCTCACTGGCTTGGTGGCGTATTTCTGCATCAGGGTCCTGAAGCCAATGGGTGTTTCTTCGAATTTGGCATGTAGCTTCTGGTTTCCGGTCTCGGAGCGAAGCCGTTTGGCCTTCCGGGTGAGCAGCACTGGTTCAAAGGTTTCGCGTATGATGAGTACGCCGAAGAAACCCACTATGCCAATGAAGATGAGGGTAAGCCACGCTGTCCACCTCCAGTTGAGGTGATTGGTTGCGTATACGCCAATAATTGGTGCAAACGTGGAGCCCAGGTTAATGCACATGGATGATGCTGCCAGACCCACACCTCGGTGGATTGGAGGCCAGATATCAACAAACATGCCGCTCACGACGGCCATGATGGCGCTTCCGAAGAGGCCTTCGAGGAAGCGACACACAAGGATGGTTTGAACGTTCTGAGCAACGGCTTCTGATACCTGGAAGACTCCCGTGCCAAAGAGACCTATCCAAAGTGGTATAGTGCGACCAAGAACCTCACTCAAAGGTCCAAAGATCAAAGGTCCACAGGCAAATCCGAGGATGTGCAAAGTGATACCCAGGTTCATCACTTCATGCGAAACACCATATATCTGGGCAGTAACCTTGGTAGCGGGACCAAATATACTCGAAGAGATTGAGACAGCAACGATGAAGCAACTGGCGACCGCGGAGAAACAGACTTTACGCCACATAGGCCAATTCATGGGTTTCGTTGGATCGTCATCGCCGTCCCAGAGCACAAGAGTAGGATCTGTTTCGAAGCCGTCGTGCTTGTGGCATGGTTCTCCTTCCTCGTCTGTGAGGCCTTGTTTGCAGAGACGACATTCTGGATGTGGTGGTTTTCGCGATGCGGTGCGTTTCAGTGTGATGCCATTGTCGTCTGAGCCGGAAGATTCGATATCGTGTTCGAAAGATTCTTTGCTGAGATGTGGTGCTTCGACCTCTTCGTTGGTGTACTGTCCGTGAGGCCTTTTGTATTCTTGCTTTTCGATATCTGAATCCATGCCGAGAATTTATTGTTCAAAGAAAGGCGGATGATGGTAGACCAGTCGCCTTCGGTGCCTCATTGGTTAGTGGTGTACAACTTCTAGATGTCGATGAGATGACCGCGTTATAGAGGGACGCAAGTTGTCGCAAGAGGACGTTAAAAGGAAGACGAAAGACAAACTGCGAGATCGCTCATCCCCCGGCCAAGTCAATTGTTATCCGAAGACAAGACTCGGAGTGACCTTTACCGAGATCTTCCTTCGAACGGTTCTCCATCGCGGCACTGATCATCACTTTTCGAGTTATCGTGAGCCCTGTACCCTGCCGTCAAGCGGACCACAACAGTGCGATCTCAAACAGGATCGCTATTGGACCTTTCTCGTTCAGGTGTGCGGAGTGTCGAAAGCCAAATACTCGTATGGTTGGACGGCACTGGTTTGCGGTAAGAGGCGTTGTTGCCTCGAGACGAGGCTACCAGCCCGGGGGCGATGCGGAGGCGATCGTCGGAAGCGCGTTTCCGAGAAGCAACCTTAACGTCGTTTGCTTGACAGCTCTTTCCCTGTCCTTCTCATGTGCATTGTGTCCCTTACACATTGACAAAGAACGGTATTCCAAGCTATGTCCATGCACGATAGGTTCCAGATCAGAATGTCGTCCAGAGAAAGCCTGTCAATGTCATGTATCCCGATGAATACTGTCATGTTTCGCAAGACGATCGTGCATCGAATTGGCTATGTATCCTGCAAGGGGTCCAAGCAAACATGTCACCCCTACAGGTGAGGAAGCCCACCACAGGGGGTGACATGTTTGCTTGAACCCACTTGCTGCATGTTGCAGCATGCAGAGATGGTGTCGCTGACTAAACCATTTCATTCTCTTATGGACTTATTGTCACTCTATGCCCTTCAACACTTATGACGCTCCAGCTCTCCTCTCAGAGATTCCACCTGCTCTTCTAGCTGCTTCTGCTGGCGTCCCAGCTCTTCCAACACTTGCTTTCTACTGCGCTCCTGTTCTTCTGTCAGGAATTCCCTCAGCTCTGGTTCCAGCAGCTCTTTCCCCTCAGCGAACAGCTTCATGACCCGGTTATTGAAGTACCGACGAACGACATCCAGGTCCCTCCGGACGTAGTTTATCCTCTGCTCAGCAGGCATCTCGGACAGCAGGCGCTTACGGAGCACGAAGTACTCCCATCTGGACAACTGACCCATCATTTGAGCAGAACGTCTACTGATCTTCCTTTGTTCGTCCAGGGTGAAGTCGTAGCGATTACGGAGAACTTGTTTGTCGGTGGCCATTTCTCTCATAACCTGGATCCCTTCTCCTGGAAGCTTCAAACCGTGCGAAATCAACAAGGAACGTGTCTCGTCCTGGACACGAGCCAAGCTAACACCAGAGCCTTCTTCCTCGACCTTCTCCAAAGTTCGTCTGCACTCGTGGAAAAACGCAACTCGGAGGCATTGTAGCTCTTCGTCCAGGAAATCTTGTCCAACGCCCATGTTATCCCACAAACATCTGATATCGCTCTTCACACCATCGATCCAAGCTGCATCGTCGATAGCCCGGTGTTCGTCGCTGCGTTCGCCTGGTGTTCGTTGCTTGCCACCCCTGAGACGAGCAGCCGGGTCCGTCACCCAATAGTTCATACGCTCGGCAAGCTTTCTGATGTAGCTGCGGTCGTTGGCGTAGTCGTCGAGGGGGTGGGGAGGTCGTCTCGGGTTCTTCTCGACAAGGGTGGTTTTGATATTGGGGATTACGTCGTAGTCCTGTTCGTCCGGGTCGTCGTTGTCGATGAGAGTGTATTCGCGGTTGAGTCGGGCATCTTTGTGCAGACTCCAGCTGTCAGCCATGGTAGGATCGACCTTGGGCGTGTTCTGAGACATGGTTGGTCGTGGTGGGACCCGAGTGTCGTCGTCGGTGGTCGCTGGTTGTGTTCTCGTACTGCGCCCGGCCATTTTCAGGGGTAGAGGTGTGAAGTGAGGTTTTGCAAAGGTGAGTGAGCTCCATCCAGGTGTGCTGCTCGTTGTGCGTTCATCATCGTTCAGTCTCGGTGCTGTAGTGAAGAGGTCGCTTGATAGGAGCCTACGGAGCATCCTTTCGGTTACCTGCTATCGAGACCCGATCCCGCATATGGTTCTTTCTCCTGAAAGTGTATGAGAGGGGTTTGTTTGTGCGTATGTCAACGAGGAGCCTTCTGCCCCCTTGTGAAAGTGTTGGAGAGTGTTGCGATCTTCTTTCAGTTATTCATCTCCTTCCAGGATCGTCCACAATCCCGAACCCACATCTCGATTCCCCTTGGTACCCTTCTAGTACATCGAAGGCTTTCTTCTGCCTATAGAAATGCACAGTTCTGTGATGAAATGGATCATCATCCGCTGAGATTGGTCATTTCATGTGTTCTCCTTGGACACACCTGGAATCAGAAGTATATTGTGCATTTCTATAGCCCTCAGCTCCTCCCCACGACCATTGAGATGTGCCGCTTTCACGGGCTCTTCTTGGACACGACTCCAGTTTGGAGAACATTCTGCATCTCCATAGCTCCCGAGAACTTCCTTATATCCTCTGAGACCATCCCTCTCACTATATCTCCATGGATATGACTCCGTTCTGGAAAGGACTGTGCATTTCTATAGCCCAATGACTCTTGCTCGTATTCATTGAGATCATTCATTTCGCCAGGTCTCCTTGGACATAACTCCACTTCCGAAAACACTGTGCATTTTCGTAGCTCACAAGTCTGTCACACGTCCACTGAGAGTCCCCTCATCACCATCTTTCTTCGGACACATGTCTAATCTCAAAGATGACTGTGCATTGCAACAGCTGATACACCACACTTATGTCCCATTGAGAGTACTCTTCTTACATGGCATCTCACTGGGGTTGCATCTTTGATACAAAGACATTTGTGCATTTTGAAAGCTCGTACATACCTCTTCCATCCAAAGAGAGCTTTGACGAATCCAAGCTCTCTGGACGTTTGCTCAACTTCAGAGTGACTGTGCATTTCTATACAGACATGTAGCAGTCACGCAGGTGGAGAGGAGACACGCGCAACTTCTGAAAGGCAAGAGCGAACCACCAGCACAAAGCGAAAACCGGAACCAAGGCACAATGAACAATTATCATGAAGAGAAAGAGGAAATTTGTAATTCATCTTCACCATATCAGATGGTAGACGCCTGACCTTGTATAGAATGAAGAAACCTAGACCACCCAGAAAGAAATACCATGCAAAGGAAATTGAATAAAAGAAACCAACTCCCAAACCTGCCTTATGCGTTTCCACACCCCCAAATGCATCCCATTTAGAAACATCAGAACACATACCCGCTGTATTTGCGCCTCCAATTTTTTTTTGGTTTTTTGATCGTTAGATGCCAAGTTGAGAGACAAAATCCTCCAATGCAGCAAACATCAAAGTTTTTGTCCACCAACTTGACCAAAAAGGAAAGGAAAGGGAAGGAGAACAAGGAAAAAGATGTGGAAAACATCCCTTGAAAAGCAGCATTTTTCGCCATCACACCCCTGCCGTGCACCGCCGTCCTATGCATATGTGTAGTTGCTGCGTTCCTCGGGTCTCTGGTCTCGTTGCTTCGTCAGAGTGACAATAAGGAAATAAAACAGTGCTGAAAGTAGAAAAAGGAATCAGAGAGTTGACAGTAAAAGAATAAGACCCCAGAATGATAAGAAGAAGACCAACGCCAGAGGGTTGAGTACACTGGTGGTTGGTCACCCTGTTGGAAGAGGGAAGAAAGGACAGATTAGAAGAAATCATATAGAGTGAAAGTTCAATGATCTCTTTCGTCAGATTCGTTCATTGTAGTCGTGATCAAATGTCGTGTCGCAGATCCGCAGGCCAGTCTGATCGATCTTGCCTGCATGAGATATCGAGAGAGCCTGCCCCGGAACATGAGTAAGATGGTGTCATGAGTCATGCTGAGATCCTGGGGACATTTGACGGTTACGCTCCTCGAATGGATCTTCAGCCAATCCAGCATCACGTGGCGTGAAGCGGCGTGGGAAGGTGTTGAAACGATTGTTCGAAACGCCACCAGAGAATGGAGAGCCGAGTCTGGGAGGTTGTGCAAGCTTTGGCAGGTCCAATCTGTCCGAAGCTTCGCCCATCTTGTGATCGACACTCGACAAAGCCTGCGGGAACAGTTGAGGGAAATTGTTGTTGGGGTTCTGAGCCATACCGTTGACGGCACTTAAGCTGAAGCCACGGTTGCGCATTGGGTTGTTAGACGCTGTTGGAGGTGCAGTGAAGACATCCTCCAAAGATGGCTGCTGAGAAGCCGATTGCTCGTCAACACCGAATCTACGCTTCAAGGACTTGACACTTGGCATCGGACCGTCGAGCGGGAACGGGGAACGCAGAGAAGGCGCAGCGTCTGTCAAGCGGTTGTTGTTGGTGTTCAGGAAGGCACGTCCGAGAGACTGTGTCTTGCTCATGTTCTCCAGGAAGGTTTGACGCGATTGTTCGCTGTCATCGAATGGCGAGGCCAAGATGCTGCCACGATTGAAAGAGTTTGACTGCATGCCAGACGAAGAGCCGAGGCCTAGACCAAGCTGCAAGGATTGACTCTTCTGATGAGCAGCACGTGCTCCAGAACGACCGATGCGAGCGTACCAATCTGAGCCGCGACGCTGCTGAGGAGCCATTGGAGGCTGAGGAGTGCGCTTGTGAAGCTGGGCGAGCGGACCATCTGGTTGCATCGAAGGAGCGGTTGCCTCAGCCAGCGAAACGTTCATACTGCGACTAGAGAAGGACGAAGGCTCGGGAGTAGGGGGCTGAGCGACGGGAGCAGGTGGCTGGTTGGGGCTGCTGCTGGCACTGACACTGCTTGAAGACTCGAAGGGAGAAGGACTACGAGTGCGGAGAAGTCTCATGTAATGAGCAGAAAGAGATGGCTTGCGCTTGCACAAGTCGCGTAGGAGACGACGCGTAGCACCCTCCGAACGCGGCCACTTAAGTGCGATGGGGTTGTGCGAATACGCCGCAGTGGGGGTGGACTGATCCATAGCATCGGATGAGCTGATGGGATCAGACGAGTCTGCACACTGGATGGAAATGCGGGGGATGCCATGAGGGGCATACGACAGACGGTTTGCCTTCCAGGTTGCCTTTGCCTCTCGAGCAACACGATGACAGACGCCCAGAGGTGGTGAGGTGCCAGGTAGCATCTTGAATGGAGTGACCCTCGGGTCCTGGACGTAGGTCATGTATGTGAACCAGAGATGGTCTTCCATCTCGGGTGTGAAGTGATGCTGGCGCGTCGTCTTGACACGCTTGGCATTGGGAAATCCACTTGATGGGGTAGTTGATCCTAGTGCTCCAGATTTGCGTTCGAAGAAGGCAAATGGATCGCCAATGTCGCTTTCGGGGCTGGTGCAGCTGCCAGCATCGAATGAGGACTTCGAGTCAAAGCTGCTTCCATGAGATGTCGCAGAAGAGTCGGAGAAGGTTGAGAGAGCTGAAGAAGGTCGCTCGATCAGGTCGTGAAGGTGCATGGGATGGAACATTGACCATTCCGTGGCATCCGTAGTTTCAATGTTGTAGGATGTCACTTGCGAGGCGGGAGTCTTTGGTGGTGATGAGAGGCGTAGGTGTCCAGCACGCGGCGCGAGATATCCTGGAGTCGACATGAAGTAGGTGGAAGCGTGGTGAGCCGGCTCATCTGCTTCGGTCATCTCGATACTGGGCAGGATTGGGGCCTCGTCCATTGCACCAGTCTGCTGGTCGCGTGGGCGACGGCGCAGCTTGAACGTCTGCTTGGGCGGCGCAGGGGCTTCGAGATCGAACGAGTCTACAGCAGTCGAAGGTCTAGCGGGTGTTTGTGGTGGCTCTGAGTCGTTGTGGGAGAACTTGAAGTCGCGTGGGAGCGTGACGGAGGCGCTCGGCTTGTGCGAAGCCATGGCGTCTGATTGCGCGCAGCCAAACAACAAACGAAACAGTCGGAGTTGATGCGCGACAGCAACGAGGGGTTCGAGCGAGCGTCAGGGGCAGCGGAAGTGCTGTGGTTGTTTGACGTCCAAGGCTGCCAACGTTCGAGATGCGGCAGCGGTCGCGAATGTGGGCCGGATGCGCGTGCGGAAACAACAACAAAGCGGGAGCGGACGCGATTTAAGGCTTGTCGGGTCAATCGGCCATCTACTTGTCGGATTGGAGCGATGATAGCAATGCGCAGACGGAAGTTGTCGCTGAGGAGAAGTGAAGTGGTTGGCGAAGGGCGAGTCGATTTCGAGAGCGAGTGACGAGGGAGAGAAGGTGCGAAACAGGTGAGCAGAGAGAGTAAGAAGCGGCAGGCGCGAACGCCCACCACCCTGCGACCGCAACTGCCTCCACAGTGCGCCACGACACCTTGATTCTATTCGCTAGGGCGCTCGGGCGCCAGTCGATTTGCTTTTTGCACATCGATTCTCCGCAGCATTGACTCGTAGCCTACACAAAGCCCTTATTCTACTGTAGCTTACAGAGCCTGCTCATCACAGCTCGACCTGACTGTTGTTTGTTGTTTTTGCGCCGGCTCTCCTCTCATCACAGCGCGTCATTGACAACAACACAGGGCCCAAATGGCCACTTTGTCCACAGCAGCCGCGATCAGTGCGGTGTGACATGCGAACACCGCCTGAAGCTATGCGCGCTGGGTCACGCGGCAGGTCGACCTCTGATAAATCATCCATCACACCGCCCTTGCGTGAAGCGTTGCCGCCTGGTGCTTTTGGCGTCCCGGCTCCACACGTGCTGTGCATCTTGTTCGCAGTTTGGCGATCGTCCCGCATACTATCGGTGCGCGTGCTGGACCTGTCACCAAAACCTTGCTACAAGGCTGCAAACGTCTATCCGTCTCCTCGTACTTGCAAGTACCCTGTTTGACGGTGAACCTTTTTCTCAACGATGTCTCTGTACTTGTATCGTTGGTCTCTTTGACTTTATCGATTAGGCCATGCATATCGATCAAGGATCGCGGTCGCTTTCTTCCTTGTTTTTTGATTAATCGCGCTTGTTGAGCACATCGCTGCATTGGTGGCCCAATTGGAATACAGTACGTCACGGGCTTCCACACTGATTTGGTATGCAGAATGAATACAGGGAAATACAATTATGCATAAACTGATGGATGTGGGAATATAAATATGTTCTAAATCATCATTGTGCTCCGAAAGAGGAACCTATACGGCTTTTGTATATTGTGCATATCGACTATACAGGTTTGAGGTGCCTTGATTATGCTTCAAGCGAGAAGTCGAACGGAGCAAACGCAGCCTTGAAAGCCTCGACATCGACGTTCTCTTCCGCTTCGCTTTGGTCACAGTCCTGCCAATGCGATCGCCCTTCCAGACCGAGCAACTTGGCCAGAACTCTTCGTCCGAACTGCAAATCAAATCTGAACGACGAGTCGAGAGGAAGAACCATGGTCTTTTCTTCTGCTCCATCCCAGATTGTGGCTCTGAAACAGTCGCCCTCAGCCGCTACATCAGTTGAGACACTTGACGACTCGAAAGCTGGATAGCTTTGGTTCTCGGCTTCGACCTTGAAGCCTGCCTCGACCAATCCTCTGTGAATGATCTCTAGAGGTACTGGCATAAACTGCCAGTGGATGTGAATACCACCCAGACGGCTAATTTCCCAGGTGACCGCTCCAAGCTTGTCTGCTTCAGCAGCATCTTCAGACCTTTTGGTCAGCATACTCTGCAACGCGAGTCGATAGCGATGCATCTCTGCAATGGTAGCTTTCTTGGAATCTTGATCCTGTATCGTAGCCAAAGTGGGCGAGTGCTCGAGCGGAATGATCAGCATGTGACCCGGGAAGCCTAATGCTGGGAAAGTCTTGGGTGTCGGAAGTGGTCCTTTGGCTGTTGTCAGATACGCGCTGTCACCAATCGAAGATATGAGATGTGATGCAATGTTGGGATTTGATAGGCAGAAGAAGCATTCCGATGGGTTTGGGTTTGGTCGAGCGCGCTTGTTGCGACCTTTGCGCCTACCACCGTCACCGTCACCACCAGAGAATCTCGAGAACGATTGCGCTTGGGATTCCACAGCCTTGCGCTTCTTCGCGAACGACAATGGAGATGCTGTAACTCCTGAGGGTACAGTAGCAGTAGGCGCCACTGAGGTATCCAGCGTGAATGCATAGATCCACTTCTGCTTGGCGGCGTTTCCATAGGGAGCCAGACTGATGAAGCGAGTCACCTGATAGCCACTGTCATCTTCACCCTGGGCATGGAAGAAAGGCTCACGTTCGAGGAAGCCGTCGGAAAAGGAGAAGTGGTAACGAGGCTTTAGCACAGTGCAGAGGTCTGCGACACCTTGTTGCGGGACGGCTTCTTCTCCGGTGTAGGGTGCATTGGAGCCAGTACGAATCTCAGCAGGCCACTCACTCGTAACCAAAATGTCTGCAGTGTTGGCGCCTCTCAGCACCTTGACATCCTCTGGTGTGTGACTAGGGCTGAATTCTGTGATCAAGGCTTTATCAGAAACAGCGTCCATATGAGCACCGCCCAAGGCGACAATCTTGACGCCCTCGGATGTTTTTACAGTGGTTCTCCGGCCGAGAAAGTATAGGTTCGAACATAGCTCGCCGGCATTGGCGCTCAGCCTGTCCTGGACTTCGAGAGGTAGCTCGCGTTTGCCAAGAGCAAAGTATACTGGTAATGCGATTTCAATCTTCCCATCGAGCAAGTCCTTGAGTTGGCTGGTCTCTTCTGCACTGGAGTTCACTGGATCCGCGAACAAGTCTCCAGTGATGATAGCAAAGGCAAAAGCATTTTTAGCATGCAATGCGGATAATTTACCAAAAACCGCAGAAACCTGGCCGTTGACCGAGCCTACTACTGCACTGATGTTTGATTAGCAAACTCCACGAGATTATGAACAGATCATGCGTACATCTTTGACACCATGTTCGGTGGATCGTTTGGTAGTTGAAGTGGACGGAGAGAAAGGGTTTGTGCTTGGACGTGATTTGATGGAATCTCGACCGACAGGCTAGTGTGGCTGCTTGTGGCTGGCATTCGATGGTCAAGCCACCTTCCCCGGAATCTTGGCGTGTAGTTTGGTCGTTGCTGAAGAAAGTTCTAAAGTTGCATCAACTTTTTTGCCATAGCATTTCACAACCACGACATGGCGGGTGTGTCGAGGAATACCGCTTCAAATGGGCCCAAGTCGGCCAAGGCGGCCACAAAGGTCGTCAAAACACAAAGAAAGACAAAATCGACCCCCTCAAGTCGACGACACCACTTCGAAGGTTTCGCCCAGAGGATTTCAAAAATGAAGATCGATCCCATCCGTCGCACTCGTCGCGGAGTAGGAGCTGAAGGTGCCCACGAGCTGGAAGGAGAGTCCTCATACTTCCGTACTGCCTTGGACGAATGGAAGGACCTCAACTTGTCCGAAAACTTCTCGACTTTCGCCAAAATCGTCTACAACATCTCGGACAGTCTGCCCATGGTCATCTTCCACGAGGAGGCTATCATGGACAACTTGATCACCCATATCGAAAAGGGAGACGTCATGTCGCTAGAGCCGCTCCTCGCCCTCATGTCACACTTCGCACACGACCTCGACGTCCGATTCGAGAAGCACTTCCAGAGAGCCGTCGCAACCGTCGCGCGCGTCGCAGCCAGCAATGCAGAGCCCGAGGTCGTCGAGTGGGCCTTCACCTGCCTCGCGTGGCTCTTCAAATACCTTTCCCGTCTATTAGTGCCCGATCTCCGACCGCTTTACGACCTTCTATCGCCATATCTGGGAAAGCAAAAGCAAAAGCCATATGTCATTCGATTCGCCGCAGAGGCAATGAGTTTCTTGGTCAGAAAAGCCGGAACCACATACCACAAGGCTAGAGAACCCTTGGACACAATAGTCGAGCACATGCTCAATGACTTTGCCTCAAACGAGACTGCTTCGGACGATTTGTACTCACAAGGTTTGATGACCTTGTTCACAGAATCTATCAAGGGTGTGCAGGGAACCCTCCATTCGGGTGGAAATACTGTCCTGCAATGCTTGACCAGGTTCTGCTTCAATGCTAACCACTCAGACTTCCTCAAGGGCAGGTCCCTCCAGATCTTGAGAGGTTCGCTGATAAGTGTCGTCCATCACACTACTCCGGAAACTTTCGAGTCCGTCCAGGACGCAATCTTCGATTTCACAGACCCCAGTGACGAGGACGCAGTAGAGAATCTGGATGCAGCCAACACTCTTCTCTTCACCGCCGCATCAGTTCGTAAGGGAAGCAGAATCTCGGACTGGCCGACCTATGTCAAACGTGTAACGACCATGATCAAGCAAGCCGACAAAGCAACCAAGCAGATTGATTCCGACACATTGACCGCACTTCTCAACACGCTGGCCGTGGTACTTAATTATGGACCTTTCGACGCAGTTCTTCAGGAACTCGCTATTCTCGACACTATCAGCCGTGGCAAGTGGATTGGTCATTTCCTGCCATTCTGTAATATTTTCGCAGAGCTCAACCAGGAACGTTTCCAGAGCTTCGTTCTGCCGATCTTCCAAAAGTTCATTGTCAATCACTGGAAGGAAAACGAAATGGCCCTTTGTGCAATGCTTCCGTCTATGTCTCGCAAAAACACATTTGCCAAGACGCCCTTGCAATGTCCTCTCGAATGGCAAAAGGTCATGCTACAACGCCTGAAGAAAGCTCAAGGGAAATCGCTGCCGAAGGATGACGAGACACTACATATGAGTAACGGCCATTTAGCGGTACTGCGGATTTCTCAGGGAGACTCAGAAACTCGCAAAGCTATCGCAGCCAGTATCCTTGACTTGCTCAAATCTGCTGCAAAATCATCCTCTACGGAAATTGGAGGCTGGGATCTTTTCGCTCTGGGTCAAGGTTTCCAATACATCTCGGATGAGTTCAGTGAAAGTCTGCAAGACAAGGAACTTGCAGAGGCTCTATGTTCCGCCTCTACACGGTGCAAGAAGCTTGTGCCTTACTGGACTGCTCTTAATTCAGTCCTGCAGAAGGCTGATATTGCTCTTACTGGAGACCAGATGGACTCCCTCATTGCTAATTTAATTGAATGTTTGAAAACTCCTAGTCATGATCTTAGACTTTCTGGACTACGGATATTGCAAACGATTTACGAGAAGAGACAAAACGATGTTCCCGAGTTATTATCACACGCACTCTCGATCGAGGAGACACCTCCAAGTGTTCAGACAGCTCGTTTCATCTCTGCTCAGATTCGCCGGCTAGCTCTTGGATACCCTGATGTTCTCTCTGATCCCGTTCTGGCGAAAGCAATCCCAACTTACTGTTTCGGTCTTCTACACATTCATCTTGCTCAGGCTTGGGAGGATTCCATTGGAGCACTCAAGGAGATGACCCAACATGGAAACGCCGAAGAGATCATCACAACTACCATCACACAGTGGCTTCAGGGTCACGCCGATGCGGAAGGAAGTGCATTGCAGCCAGAGACAACACAAGACAGAAGTATCAGCCACGTCAGCTCCGATTTCGAGTGTTCCAACATGAACCAAATCGAGAAAGATATCGAGATCTCGGAGTCCCTATTCGCGGATCTCAACCAAGGAATCGAGAACCAGTTCAAGAGAGATCACGTCCAGACATTCGCAGCTTCCCTTTCTGAACGATC
>Ga0058697_10000332_pt1 | contig 21703 bp, 30 predicted proteins | sample AgamicAsMae_FD_66619 | JGI IMG/M metagenome (GOLD analysis project Ga0058697, IMG submission 66619) | Agave microbial communities from Guanajuato, Mexico - As.Ma.e | ecosystem: Host-associated > Plants > Phyllosphere > Phylloplane/Leaf | place: Guanajuato, Mexico | collected 2012-06-04
TGGGGTGTCCAATTAGGATTCTATGATATTCGTGTATGCTGTCCCTTCCAGTCTATGCGCTTATAGGCAGACGAGTGAGCGGCGCGCGCGCGCTCACCTTTTCGAGATGTTCAACTTGATAGCGGCCTCGCGCAGGGGTCAGCCCTACACTTAGCCGTGGATGGTGATTCGCGGTCCAGTCTCTACCCCGTCTTGATGGAGGCAGGAGTGGGATTAATTGGTTATTGTACTAGTCGATGATGTGGTATGTATGCCGTGGACCAGTTATGGTGGCTTCTTGTCGCCTCCGCAGACCCAAATCTTGGGGCCCTGAGAAGGGAGGCTGGGGGACAGGAAAAGGCGAGAGCCCGCCAACTTGGTGGTAGCCAGAATGGAAACGCCGCAGCGAGGGAAGCCTAGAGGGGTCGTGTAGTACGCGAGATGTAGCGGCTGAAGGTCGTTTGTAGGACGATCACCAGCCTCGGGTCAAGTCGTCGTGGAAAATCGACAGCGGGTTGTGGGCGCGCGAGCGAGCGATTGGGCAGTCCGAATGGTAATTATGCTGATCCAAGCAGAACCAATACAGGAAGAGGTGAAGATGACGAAGAGTCACAAGGCCTCGAGGGTGGTAGGTAAGAAGTGAGAGTCGAGGGCGATGCGTGGTTCAAGGACGACGACGAAGGACCGCACAGACCCGAGCGCAAAAGTTGAGAGAGAAACAGACACGACCCCAGCCATGCCCGACAGCCAATCACCACACACATGTGTCACTCGTCTAGGGCCCTATACTTTCTTTTTCTCCATTCGCATGCCATTTGAATTAACGAAACATGACTTTCGCAAGGCAAACCTCATCAGCTCGTCATGGCCTTCGTTCTGCTCGAGCGTCTTCAGACTACTGCAATGCTGCATCCTGCCGTGTGTCGCACCGCGTTGCTATTCACGAACTCGACCATGTCCAATCATCTTCGCACTGACAAACTCTAGCAACCCGCTAGTTCGGTCGCTCCTGCCCCAAAAACGCAGAAACCCCAAGGCCTCCACCGTTTATGCAACGCCAGCCGGTGAGACCACACATACTCCCACCGCTTCTTCGACTCGATCAAGTCGGTCTGTGTCTCCTCTTCTCTGTTCTCACTGGACATACTCTTCAGCTCACGTTTTCGTCAGATGCTGTAGACTCACGTTTGCGGCTCGATTTCTGAATACGGGCTGCCGCAATCTCGGGAAGCTCGTGCTGCGCTTTTCTTGGTCTTCTCCTGCATCTTGCGTTGCCAGGCATCCAGCCCAGACCGACCAAGCCTTGGAGTTTGTTGTTTACCTGCCATGTCATAGATAGAGGGCGAGATTGCGGCCACGTCCCTCGGGGACTCGGTCATGGCAACCAAGTATCACATAAGCATGATTTGACGTCGCTCGAGATTCTTTGTTTTCGGCCCCAAGGAGTATGCTCCGTTTGATCGTTCAAGTGCAGCAAAAATAGCTGGCAGAGTGCCATGCCGTGATTCGCGATAACGGAGCTGCGGTGGTATCTTGTGTTCATTGCTCGTGTCTTACAGTAAGCCCCTCCTCCGTGACCGGCCACCCTACAGGCTAGTCGGTTTTACTATGACTTCCTGGCTTTCCCTAGAACTGCCGCTCTCGCAATCAATATCGTAAGGCTCTATCTCTACTTCGCGCACATGCTGGGTCTTTATCCCGATTGCATGTGAATTTCCCATGATCGAATCAGGAGTCTCTACATCCCCATTGGCCTCGATGACAGTTGTCAATTTGGCGACATATCTCTCGTCCAACTCCAGATAATGGTCTGCCTTGCCATCGTTTGTGCTGTTCGTCCCACTCCTGGAACCAGAGATGAAGTTAGGCCTTTGAGATCCGGAAGTCGTGGTTCGGTCTTGACGATCAATTGCGGTTGCCCAATGTAACACGCAAACAGTGAAAAGAACTTTGTGAAAGTTAGCAGCTGGGTCATTCGCTCTTATTTAGTGACTTACTGTCGAGATTGCACAAGCACAAACAGATGTATCCGGGCTCTCCGTCGAGAATTGTGAGGACCGATAAGTTGACGACACTCATAAGAAGCGTAGCACAAGATCCCACAAATGTTCGAACGACCAATGTTCGCATCGAAGACTTTGTTCCTTGCTTGAAAGAATAGCATTCTGTAGCTTTTGGTAAGTAACGAAAAGACACTCAGTCGTTGTTCTGCACTCACGTCGAAGGGGATGTAGGAAGAGCGATGTCAAGTAGACATTGAGGATGATGTCAAACGTGATGAGTGGTACAAGAGCACGCCTCTTCATTCCAATTACGCAGACACCTTTCTCATTGATGTATGCAATACGGCTGTCGCGATATTAGCCTTTTGAGAGTTCTTGCGCTATACCGAGACTTACAAGACGAAGTTGAGGACGACCAAGACAACGTAGGGGCCTAACGATGAAATCAGACGATGGACCATCAGTCAATACTCAGTAGACTTACAAATGACACCAAAGAAGTTGAACAGCCATAGCTTACTCTTCATGCGTGAAGAGTTCGTGGTCCGGATGATGTGGACTTTCTCAACCAAGAAGTAATAAATCATCTATCACGGGGTCAGATTTAGCAACACTAAGCATGTCTGGTCGCTTACGATCTTCGTCGTCATATAAGACGCCAAACAGAGTAAGATGGCCCCATCGCATATACCGGCCGATTGGTTTAACGAATATGCTTTGGACAGCACCGCTGTGCAGAAGATGAAGAGAAATGAGTCGACATATATCGCAATGATGACTTTATGAGATGTCAGATGAAACAAGAAGCATAGAGTCTTGTTGATCTTACGGATATTTGTTAATGGAAGGGTCTTCCAATTCTTGACCAGCTGCATACGGCGGGCTGAAAGGTTAGACACGGCTCAGATCCAGAGTTCTCGGATGGTCTTACTTAGGCAAATAGCGAGCACACTGATCGTGATCATAGAAAGAGCCATAGTAATGACTCTGGCCGCCTCAGGCACTTCCGTGACCTCATGAGTGTGGGCGTCCATGGCTAAGAATCGGGGTTGGGTTGTCGGAGAGAAGTATCGAGGGTGAAGCCTACCTGGCTGGGCAAGGGCTCATATACCTATCTCATGTTGAGTACGTGTTGGTGAGAGTCAAAATAAGATGCTAGAGGATTAACCTCCACAATTGGATGTTTCAGTATGACGGGAGCGCAGTGCCCGCGGGTCTACCACAGATAGCAAAGCAATAACACGAACGGTTCCTTGAGGGCTGAACGATTCTCCAGTCGGCAATCTGGAATGGCGCCAGAAGGGTTCAAGAACGGACAAGCCGATCGAAAGGTGGCTTTTTATGCTTTAGCAGTCTGATTGCGCAGGACTTTGGTCAACTCAAAACGTGCTTCAGATGGCAAGCATCCTCTGGAGCAACCTCTCATACCAGTGCAGTCAGCGTGCCGTGATTAATCAAGCACAAACACAAGAAGACTTGCTCCTAGGACAGATGTTCACCGAGAGAAAGCACAGCGAGCCCTAGATAGCAGAGCGGTAGCAGGAACACGGTTAGATGTTACGGCCGGTGAGTGAGCAAGTGCCAGAAAGAGAATGCCGACACGGGTCGAGGACTAGCTGGTGAAATGTGCCCGATTGCGGCCCAGATGGCTCACTTGTTGCGAGAGTCAGAGGGAGCTGGTGCCCAGGCGTTAACGGCGAAGTCTACCGAAAGTCAAAGCGAGCGGGTTGGCCCGGTAGGGCTTGGGGGCCGATCCCGATTCTGCGGATCTTCGCCGCTCGGCACCCGCACGAGCCCACAGCGACCTGCGACATGCAGTCCAGTCCATCCAACTCCGCCGCATTCCAGGAACTCTACTCGAGACACGACAACGGCTGCATTCATTACTGACTCGACATATCTCTGTCTACAATAGCCCTAGGACACCACCGGACTGAGCAGAGTCACTGCGCCAACGACATCTCGCAGCCACAGACGACCAAGACCCCGCATCCGGACGAGCACACTGCACACACGAGCCAGGGCAACCATGTCAGAGCGAAGGTCGTGGGCTCCATTTGCTGTATGATCGCATGGCCTCTGTCGGTAGCGATTTCGTATGGCTGACTGGGACGCGCAGCTGCATGACTACGACTACCCCTCCGCTACAAACTCGACCTCCAACCCTGATGACGCTGCCACCCAGACCGCCCCTACAAGGATGGATAGGCTTCGTCGCGTTGTCCAGAGAAGCAACGAATTGAGAAGAGAGTCTGAAGACGCCGAGCGCAACGCCAGATGGGCGCCTCCCCCCTCGCGCTTGCGACGTAGACGCTATCGGGATCCCACCGAACAGTCTCCTCCTCGCTTCGCCCGTTCGGCCATCGACCAGCCTTCGTCCGACCTCGACGAGCCCAGACAGTGGAACGTCAAGAGAAGAAAGCTGACTCACGAGTCGAACCACAAATACGGCCGCTACGGTCAGGTTGAGCCGGGCAGGCTGAAGCTTGAACTCGAAAGCTGCGATGGCGAAGTTCACAACGAAGAGCTCAGCGGCATCGACTTTGGTCCCGAGAACATTCTTAAGCACGACAAGAGCGTCTACTGCTCTCGTGCCTCCAAGTGCAACATTGTACTGCGCCATCACGATGACTCGACTTTCTGTTTGGAGAAGCTGTACATCATCGCGCCTGAAAACGGCTTCACTGCTCCGTGAGATGGTCGCATCCACGTCTCTCTATATCTCCTGCTAATACATAGCAGGGTAAAGGAGGGTCTGGTCTATGTTGGCATGAGTCGCGACGACCTTCAGCCTTACATCAACAGCTCCACGCATTACCTGAATCCACCAAGGAGCCCACCACCACGTCGTACTCACGATCCTGTACGTCTAAGTTTGTTGGAGAGTATTCACGATCCAGAGGTCGCCCGTGCGATTGGTACGCGCAGAGGTGCTGGCTTCTTCTCGCCCATCGAGTCTCCAGCAGACGACCAGTCCCAAGACGAGGATGATGCCGATGATGTGTGGAACTCAATACCCACAACTAGGGATACATCATGGCCTCCCATGGATACCAGCCGGCAGATTGGGAACAGGAATGACTTTGACAACCGAAATTGTGACGATCCCGCAGATTTGAGAGAGTCTCCGGATGGCCGCATAGTTGTTTTGAGCGACGAGGAAATTACCTGGCCTGAGGATCCCACAAGGCCAGATGTGCTCGCCGATAGAAGGCGTAGGGAGCGAAACCTCCGCGAGTATGATGACGAAGACATCTGGGAATCACGGTATCGAACCAATTACGCACGCATGCGTATGCGACAACCACATATACCCATGGAGCGGTCCGAAGCAGCTCGATTGAGCCCAGAGCCCGATCGACACAAGAGCGACACTGTTGCGAGGGCGAGGTTCAAGATCAAGGATAACAGGAATCGAATAGCGATCAAGTTCGATCCTCCTGTGTATGCACTACTGATTGAGCTTCCTCGAACATTGCTAACGAATCGAATAGATCTGGGACGCACATTCTGTTGAAGTTACAAACACCATATGTCAACAAGAATATTGATATACAGACCGTCATGGCTACAGGGTTTGCAGGACCGAGGTACTTTCCGGTCATTCAATTCAAGTGATCGATTGATGGGATATCAGCGATAGTATGGATATGTAGTTACCAAAAACCCTTCAGGGGTGTTTTATCTGCGGCTCGATGAGCCGAAACCAGTACTCTCGTATCTCGACGATGATGGTGCAGGAGAGCTTGAGCCGGTGCTACCTCCCCATCCTCCGCTGTTCGATCTGTTGGAATTGCTGCGCGAGCCACTTGCTCTATTTCCAGCCATGTATCCCGCAGCGGCACCTGCAGCAGCTCCTGCGCCGGTGCCCGTCCAGAAACCAGGTCTCCAAGCTTGGCCGTTCTGCGTGCCGTAATTGCGACCTGAGCTTGACTTGCCGTATGGTGTGTAAGGAGGTGGTGCATCATCTGACTTCTGTTAGCATTTTGCAGATGACCTTGCTTGAAAGCATATTTTTACCATTGTTGTCATCACCGCCCCAACCACCTCCGTAACCGCCACCTGCGTGAGGTGGGCGTCTGTTGTTCCCTCTGACGCAAGAGTCCCAGACTCCATAGACAATCATGCCTGCAACAACTGTGATATCTTTTAGTCCTTGCAGCTCGAAATAGATCATGTGAAAACTTACATGTGAAGAAGGCCCAGAAGATGAGTTTCTCACCAGTCGACGACGGACCACTCCTACCGTCATCATCCACTCTGTGACCATACTTTCTCTCTCCCTCCTCCGTAAGCACCAGCCTATAGCTCACCCCACAACTCCCCTTCAACACATAAGGATCCTCAGGGGAATCATACCCTTCACACGAAACGTCCGTACTTCCCAACTTGAACTCCGGCGGTAGAGAAGCTTTGCAAGTCCATTGCACGTTATCGTCATCGTAGTCTGAGCCTGCATTGGTGCAACGCATAACATCTACATCGTAAAGACCTCTTGCATTGCCTCCTGTGCATTGGAGTTGGGGGATCGGAGAGCTGCGGCGAGCGCTGGTTTTTTGGCCAGAGCGGAGAGTCAAGGAGGAGATTTTGGAGAGGAGGACGCTGTCGGAGGGTTTGCGGAGGGCGTGGGTTAGGTTTAGGCCTGAGAGGAGGGCCACAAGGAGGGCGGACAACCGCATTGTGGCGATGTTTGATGGTGATTAGTGGATGACCAGAGAATGAAGTACGAAGGCCAGCTATATTTTATTCACTGTAATCACTGTTTTGTTTGGTTCTTGAAAGTGGCGAGGACACCGTGGCAGTGCCCGTTTCGAAATAGTGGCTGGAACACAAAAAGCTGAAGTGGTTGCCTGGCTGTGCGTAAGTCTCAGCATGACTGACAAACATCAGCACGCTTTGACGCTTGCAGTCGCTCTATCGCTATCAATCAAGCCAGACAACAAGTCGCGAAACTGATCTTTGTCTTCCAAAATAAACAATGAAGCAAAGAATTACATATCTGTTGCATGAGGCCGGCGGAGTCGATCCTACAACACTTGACGTTAAGAATGACTCTATAAAATTACCTGGACTCAAGGCTGCCAAAGAATGGAGACTTACGGTCGGCACACGAGAACTGCCAAAAGAAGTATGGAGATGGCCCCCTGACTGAACCATATACTGAGAAAGCATCAAGCTAACAATATCTGCCAAGGTTGTCGATGTTCTGGAGCAGAGTCATGAGGTTCATATTCGCTGGTCTGCAGAATGGAATTACGATGCCGTAACACCTTTCTCGTCAAGGGTACCATCTGGCTTCCATGTTTCCTATACTCCTGGAGAGAATGCATCTGCGTATGTCTATCAACTGATATATTTGACGTCATGCTGAATAGTATAGAGATTCGTTATGCCCGCTCCTGGGTACAGTCTTTGGCGAGGCCGTCGAATGTACGTCTTTGAAGGTATCACTGCACCCACTATTAACGTGCTGTACCAAAGCTAATGTTCTGCTCAAGTCATTCTCCACGCCGCAAATACTGTCTGAGCGATTTGCCATGTCCGCCAAATATCAGTACTACAAGCCTCTAGCCCGTCTAACAAGACTCATCGGCTACCTCTCCTCGACTATCTGTGAAACCTCGGATACATCTTGCCATGCTCAAGTCAAGTCTCTCGCTCAGGCCAGCTCATTGGACCTCGACTATGATACGATATCTCACGCGCTTCGCATCAGTGCCTATTGGGACTGGGCTGTTGCAGCTGATGGCAGTCAAGGTGTTTGGGACGAAACTCTGCGTCTGCAGCCTTCCTCAGACGCTCTCGAAGTTGGTATCTTGAATGTTGAGAAGCCTACTGAGGAAGGAGAAATTGCCTTAAGTGGACTACTGACTGTGGTGGGCGAGGATACGAAACCTAGCGCGACCATGTTTTCCTTCCCTTCAAGACACCATGCTGCGTCAAAGCAATCTGAGGATGTTGCTTTTGAGACCACATTCCGCCAACCTACTGGACTGCATCCTACACTGGAGCTCAAGTTTCCTAGCAATGCACTGGTACAGCCTGACGAATCTTGTGCACTGCATGCTTATCTCACACTCCCATCCTCCGTCTTCGTCGACCGCTATCAGCTCTCTGATCCTCTGTTCCTCGCTTCGCAGAACTTGGTCGCACTGCGTAGTCTAAGCGGTGCCACCGATCTCGAAGCTCCGGTCTGGACAACAGCTCAATGGGGCTCTGCAGCACTGCTTGAGCTCGCACACCCTGAAACACCATCTGCAAACAACGAGACCTGGAGTGTTACAATCCCATTGCACACACGCTACATGCCACCTTCCACAGACGGCACACATACTGCCCACATACCTTGGCCAGCAGTCTTTTGGGCCTGCGAAGCTGAAGATGGACTGAAAATGGCTGTAAACCCTTTCGATCGCACAAATATTGGGTTTGATGGGCTTTTCGGACCCAAGACGCTTTTCCATCATATCGGTGCTGGGGCGGAGACAAAGACGTTGATGGAGACGCTGGAGATTCCTGTGTTGGATGAGACGAAGACGAAGTACGTCGAGATGGGCACTGGAGTTGCTGTTCTACTTGGGTTCTTGTGGGTGATGTGGTGTTTGGTCAGACCGGCTGGTACAAAGGTTGAAAAGGGTGGGAAGAAGGAGTGATCAGTTCTTCCTCAGCTATACTCTCGCATATCTGATAGTGCATAGATCATAAGGTTGTGAGAGAAGTGACCAAGTTATACTTAACATTCATATTTTGAGTAAAAGATGACCGAAACACCCTCAAGCATGGATCCATCACAAGCCTTAGTGGCACCGAACTTCCACATGAATTTGCGCCGATCGGAGACAGACAACCAGATCCGATCATCGCATTCTATGGTATACTAGTACAGATGGGAACCTTATATGTAGAAGGTTCTAGAAGATAGCAGCTGTAGACAAATCGACCGAGGACCAGGATGTTTCTACCTTGTATGGCTGAGCTGGCTGAGTCATGAGGACTCCCGTGCACTTAGAAGACTTGAGAGCAGGTAGATTTGCGAGAACGCATCCCCTCATATCACTGATGTTCTGATTGCTGTCACGAGAGGAATTCGGGGACGGAGTATTGATGAATCCGAAGTGTGAGTTAGGCTTGCGTTGACACATTCGGAGGGAGATGGCTAATTGGACACGTGTTCTTTGAGTCGGCAAGAATCGATGGTCGCATACTGTACATACAGAATCTCGATAAACACAACAGACGGTTCTAACGAGGGCCGAGAGATTGGAGGAGGTCGATGAAAGTGGCAGGGTCCTCTCGGGTGGACTTTCCGCCGGTCAAAGAGCCGCAAATTCTGGATTCGGGTAGCCTCACTCACGCATGTGTCTTGATAGACTCGTGTGTAGTTGACACGTTGAACAGAACGAGGATTGGTCGAGGTCTGCCATCGAATTGCGAACGCACGTTGTGTACTCTAAAATCGGAAGCTGAGTAGTAATGAAAGGAAGATGAGTGCCGGAGCACACATATTGCAGAAAGACGCTGGCGGAGGAAGCCTGAGTACCAGACGCCAGGTAAAAGCGACTTGGGCCGTACATGTAGACAACACAGAGAAACGGCGTAAATGGATGCTCGAGTCAGACGATCTCAACGACGGGCTCAGTGATCGAAAGAAAGGTGATGTCCGGCGACAGTTATGAAAGACGAGGGTCCTGTGCAGTGCCTGGGAATCGAGAAAGCTTGGACCGCTTGTGACGTGCGTGCCTGCCCGCGCTGTCAGAAAATCGCATAGCATGACCGAAAGGAAAGAGCGATGACGAGAAAGAGATTTCGACCCATTGCATTTGAATTCATCCACGTGGACTGTACACTGTCTCGGACATCTGCGTCTGTATCAACGACCCGTCGCGCACCGAGACACACTCAACTTCCTTCGCGCGCAGAGACACACGGAACTTGCTAGACCGGACAAAAGACTCATCGCGTCTTCTCACTCGGCCCTGGTCTGAGGCCTGATCTGACCCGACGATAAGACCATCCTTCATACGACAATGCCAACTGGTCCGGAAGGACGATAGCCATTTCATTCGCACTTGACTAGACTTCTACACTCTCCGCCTATATCAATCGCGTCGCTACCACTTTCCTGCGCCAGCCTCTGCGACGGGCAACCAGGCAGCATCTACCCGCTCCCAGCGACGACTCGTCTCAGCCATACAAACGACCAGATGCAGGCTCAAGCACGTTCCCGCAAGCGTGCGGCCGACGGCAGTGCCCAGGACGCGACATACCCATACCCACAGCCCATCCAAGACACCTCCTTCGGCCTCAACGACCCTCTGCCACCGTACCGGAATCCTCTCTCCAACGACGCATCCAACACCTTCCCCGACTTCCCGCCCTACGACACCTCGATCAACAATACAAACGGCCCTGCCAACTTCTTCCCCCCGCAGGTCCCTACGACTCAGGCGCCCAACTACAGCCAACCGGTAGTTCCTCCTTCGAATCAGCTCGTACGCAGGAACACCAACCAGCAGGTCGCTCGCACACCTCAAAGGAACCAATGGAGTAATTTCAACAACCAGTCCGACCGTGTATGGGAGGATATGGAGCATGAAGAAGAGCACGACTTGGACCAGAAAGCTGCCATCGCCAAAAAGGACGCTCAAGCCAAGCGAAAACAGATTCCGCCATTCGTACAAAAGCTGAGCAGGTACGTTTGCCAACCACTCTACAAAGAAACCTCTGCTAACATACATGCAGCTTTCTCGATTCGTCTAATAATACCGAATTGATTCGCTGGTCAGACGATGGTAACTCGTTCATTGTCCTCGACGAAGATGAATTTGCGCGTACTCTGATTCCTGAGCTCTTCAAGCACAACAACTATGCATCATTTGTGCGCCAACTCAACATGTACGGTTTCCACAAGAAGGTGGGTCTCAACGCCAACTCAATGAAGGCGGCCGAGAAGAAAGTCAAAGATCCCAGTGTCTATTGGCACGAGTACTTCAAGAGAGGCCGACCTGATCTTTTGTGGCTCATTCAAAAGCCTGCCGCCAAATCTTCGGGCTCTAAGAGGAAACGAGACCAGGAGAAGCGCGAGCCAGGCGATAGCGACGATGAGCATAAGAACTCACCCGACGCTGGCGACGGAGCTGCAGGGCTCATGACGACCATCCCGCGGCAGGACATGGGCACTTTCCGTACCGAATTGCAGAATTTGAAACGCCAGCAAAGCGTCATATCGAAGATGATCACATCCTTGAAAGATCAAAACGAGCAATTTTACCGACAAGCAACTGCTTTTCAAGCTCTTCACGACCGGCATGAAAATTCAATAAACGCTATTCTCACCTTCCTGGCTACCTTCTACAATCGCAGCTTGGATGGTCATTCCGGTCCTCCAAACCTGGCCAGCTTTCTCAGCAGTGCTTCCATTCCGCAGCAGGCCCAGCAACAAGGTAGTGTCTTCGACATGGGCGATGGCGATATGAATGAAAGCAACGCCAACAACATCAACAATCAACAATTGCAACGCTACCAAAAACGACCGCTGCTTCTACCTGCTCCTGGCGCGCAGAACCTTTCCGCCTCTCCTTTCTCGAATGCAAGTCCTTCTGTCCGCTCGTCTACTAGTCCTGGACCTGCGCAACATGGCCAAAACACAGCACAATATGGGCCCCACCCACCCCAACCACGACCTCATCAATCGCAACAACCACAAAGGGCCTCGGTGACCCCTGTCATTAAGGACGACGCACCGACACCCGACTTTGTCCACCAATTCCCAGAAAACGACGACGTAATGAATCTCATTCACAACGTGAATGCCAGCAACTCGCCCAACAACGGCGGTGTAGCCGCAAACTTTGACATGAACAGTGCGCTTGATCACTTGCAGGCAGTCAACAGCAACAGCACACTGACTCAGCAAGAGCGTGACGAGGTGCTCTCGATGATAGCAGCATCGGGAGCTACAGGCGCAGGCGCCACGGCCGCCCAACCTGGTGCCAACAACGCCCTGATGATGCCTAATCCACCAACGATGCCTTCGCTCGAAGCTCTTCGCCAGAACAACGCTCAACTTGAAATGTTAGCCAAAATGCAACAGGAGCAAGACTCCAAGGTCGCAGATCTGGCAGGACGCCTACAACCGTTGTCGCCCACAGGTGCCATCCCGGGCATCAACGCCAACAACTTTGAAGACCTGGGCAATCCTGGCGATTTTGACTTGGGCACCTACCTCAACGAAACCGATGACGGATACTTTGGCACTTTTGACACGACGTCTGCGCCTCAGCAATCTTCATACCCGAGCACATCTGCGCCAACGCAAGGCCTCAACGATGATCTTGGCTTCGATTGGGACTATGCTCAAGCGAATGGAATGCCGGACACTGATGACCTGTTTGGCGATGCCGGGGCACAGGGGGTCAACGATGGGGGTTTGGGCATGGATGAGCGTGGTGGCAGAGTGGTTGGTAGCGTTAGTTCCGCTGGCACGAGTCCGCCGGATGCAACGAAAGCGGTAGGTGATGATGAGGAAACGCCTAGCAAGAAGCGGAAGACTGGTAATTAGGAGACAGAAAACATTCATGAAGAGCATAGCTAGAACGATCATGAGGGGCGTTTTTCTTCTTGTCGGTAGGAGCTCTTCCAGGTCGGGGTTTTGGTCGTTTTGATTTCTCGTTTCCTCATCTCTTGCTCGATTAGAGGCACATGGCTATCATAGAAAACTGGGTAGTTCATCATTTCTTTCTTTCTTCTCTCTTTTATTTGTTTGATTTTTGGAGGAGGTCTCGTCTCATCCACTTCTGATGCATATACTGCAAATGACAGCAGACTGCCTCGCTCCATTCAACCTCAGCCCTCTCTTGTGTGACATGTAACATGACATCGTTACCTGTCAAGCACTGCAGCGCGACAGACTCACTTCAACAATGATTAACATCGGAATGGTGAGATACAAGATGGAAAGTGTGTTTCCGGGTGGGCTCGAATCTCGTTGTTTCTTCCATTATTGCTTCGAGATTCAAGGACGGCAACATATATTGCTGGAACCGATGAATAGATATGATCGCGGGTTTCCAATGAACACTTGTGATTTTCTCTTGTGGCCTTCCTAAGTGTTTCAAATGTCGAGACACGATATAACAATGTTCGTAAATTACAGTCAATGGTACCACCCTGATCATATATAAAACCCAAGGTCAGGATTTTGTTGACCTCAAAAACGGTCATAATGATAGTGGAAAGAAAGGAAGAAAGTCAGACCTGGCCGTAGTTCGAGTTGACAGCTTATGTTTGGATCGGTGCAGCTATCTGACGGTAAAAAATAACAACAGAGAGACAACGCCGAAGAAATGCAATCGAAGAGTGGAAACAACTCTCTATCCCAGCCCAATGAGCGAGGCTTAACTAGCAATGAACGCCCCTTTATACGCCAATCGTCAGACCTTTCCACTTGCATTGAGGAAAAGCTCATTTCTTCTTCCTAAGAGTCTGTCCTTCACCTGAGAAAAAGTGTTTTTTCTGCTGTTGCTCCTCCTGGCCTTCCTCCTTCTTCGCGGGCTTGGGCTTGACCTCATAGCCAAAGAACAACTTGTTCGGCTCCAAACGCAGTGGCTGAGGACCATTCCTACGAGGCTGAGTCTTGGCCATACCAGGTATTCCCACTGTTTCTTGTGCAGCAGGGGTAGAAGTGCCGGTGGAGGAGGGCGTTGCGGTTTTGCTGCCTTTCTTTGCGACCAAGCGGTGGCCTTGGGAGAGGAAGTGGGAGGCAGCTGCGGCGTGGCCGGTTGCTGCGTCGGTGGAGGAAGGGGCGATGGCGTCGTAGTTTATTGCTTGGGCCATGGTGCCTTGGGTGTGCAGAGCGCCGCCCATGTTCTTGACTTGAGAAGGTGTGGAGGTGCCGCTGTTGCGCTCTGGTTCTACGTAGCCGACTGGCGCGGCAAAGTCGACGCTTAGATCTGTTTCTTGGACGCTGATGCTGTGGGAGTCCTTGTCTGGTTTTACTTCCAGCACGGCGACTTCGTGGATTTGATCGACGTAGTTGAAGGAGAAGATGTCGCCTTTAGTTAGGCAGGAGTAGCTGCGGAATACATTCTCCAACACGGCTTTGGGGTCTGAGATGTCGAGGAAAGCAGGACTTTGTGGCTGCAGCTTGATGAAAGAACCAGAAGGCAAGTCTGTAGATTTGATCTGCAACAGGTCTCCAGGATCCAGCAGCAGCGATCGCATGATCCAGTTGGGGAGGTAGATTTTGCCTTCTTCGGCGGTGAATTCGAGGACACCGGCGTGCGTCTTTGTTTGCTTTGCGCCGTTGATGAGTTCGAAGAGCATGGGGTAGGTGATGTGCAGTTGGGTGAGCTTGTCGAGGGCAGAGGCGGGCAGGTAGACCTTGCCGCCGTGGATGACGTCTTGACGGTCGGTCTTCATGAGGACTGGGTAGCAGCGGTAGTACTCGTCGAAGCGGCGAGGGCGGCCGCCTCGCGACAGCAGGCCTTGGTTGTACATGGCGAGGGGGTCGTTGCGGTACTGAGAGCGACGTTAGTTGTCTGTTCTGATACTCTTTCAGCTGGAGGGCGGCATACCATGGTTGCGATGGTCTTGGTTGTGTCGACGGAGTCAGAAGACGGGTGTTTTGGTGTCTTTGTCTTGTGAAAGTGTGGAGCTCCGTCATGACGAAATCAGCCCTTCGAACTAAGTATTTCTCATTCACTCAAACATTTTAGATTATCATTCTGAGCATTCTTTTTAGAAAACATCTATCGAAGATCAAATCGACTACATCACCATCACTATATATTTGCCAGTCTCTTGTTGCTGAATTGATAGTTGTGATGCTCATGATTGATTCACGCAGTGCCATGGTCACGTCACCGACCTCTTTGCTTACAAACACCCGAGTGACCTCAGTCTTATAACTCGTAGCAACCACATCAATTTCATTTCAATGTTCCAGCTACTGTCGAGCAGAACTCTATCCAATCCACGAAACTTCAATCACAATCAACTCAAAACAATCGCCAGAATGAGCTCCTCCTCCGACGCATCAGCCCACTTCCCCCCACCTTCTCTCCGTGACACCTTGAACGAAGTAACCTCTCTCCTCCGCGAACGCAACGAAACCATCGCCATTGCCGAAACCGCCGCTGGAGGTCTGCTCTCTTCATCTATCCTCTCCACACCGGGCGCCTCCAAGATCTACAAGGGTGGCTTGACTCTCTACACTCTACCTTCCAGAATCGCCTACGCGGGATGGACTGATGAGAATATCAAAGGCTATTCAGGTCCTACACCTGATATTGTTGCTGGACTTGCCAAACACGTTCGAGGAGAGCTGAAGGCTGATTATGTCATTGCTGAGTCGGGCACTGCTGGGCCCACTGGTGGTGACACGAGGAATAGGACGCCTGGATATGTTGCCCTTGCCGTTGACTGCGAGAAGGGTACCTTCACCAGAGAGGTAGAGACGGGACTGGGAGGCGATAGAGTAGCGAATATGGTCAGGTTTGCCGAGGAAGGCTTGAAGTTGGTCAAGGATGTTATCACTGGTGATGCTAAGCTATGAAATCTTTCAGCTCTATCTCTATGAGGATCTATCATATTACTCTTCTTGCTGGACTCTACTCGTCATCGTCCTCGTGTCTCTTCACACCCGAGAGCTCAAGGAATTGCTCCATCAAATCCTCAACCATGTCCTCCACACTCTTGAGCTCAATATCAAAAGTGCTTTCCGTCTTCTCCTTGCTGCACACCACGCTCTTGGTAGCAATGTCTCCTGTACACGGCAAGATCCCCTGCGCAACCTGCTCAGGGAACAATTCCTTGGTGATCCTGTTGACATCATTCCACTGCACTTCCTGACCAAACAGATACTCTCCAGCAGGGATTCTATCCTTGTTGAGAGCAGCAACATGAATGGCAGCTACATCCTCCACATGCACCACCGAAGCAATCTCAGCAGGCGAATCCTTCGGTGCCAACCCCAATACCATTCTCAAAAAGAGAACATTGGAAGTCGACAGCAAGTCTGTTGGTGAAGTAGCCAGCTCATTGCGTCCCTGCACATACGTCGGACAGATGTTGACGACGTCAAAGCTAGGTTTGTGCTCTGCCATCCACTCCCTCGCTCTCAGGAACGAAGAAGTCTTTGACGCGACATATGCATGCAACACATTCGCATACGGAGGAGGCATGTCAGCATTGACAGTCTCCTCAGTAACAACCACAGGCTCAGGTACCGGCCCACCCAGCAGTTCCGGAGAAATGAAGATAGCGCACGAAGAAGTGACCACCACTCTCTTCACACTGCCACTCTTTCCCGCAGATTCCAAAGCACGGAGAGTGTTATTGATAGCCGGCTCCACCATCTCCTTATACTGCTGTTCGGCAGTGAGCGCAAGATTCGAAAATGGCAATGGCGAAGCAGCATGGATGATGTAATCAGCTCCCTTGGTGACTTCGTCCAGAGCTCCAGAAACACCGAGGTCGGGGACGACGTGGAAACTGCATCGTAGGGGTGTTTTGCGGGTCAAGGACTTGAAGCATGGGTTGTTGCGAAGGATTTCTGCTTTTGCTTCGCTGCGGACTACGAGGCGGATGTTATAGTCGAATTGAAGAGCTTCTTGGAGGATGGCAAAACCGCAGAAGCCGGTGGAGCCAGTGAGAACGATTGTTTCGACAGACATGATTTGGAAAAGAAGGATGTGTTGTGTAATACAAAAGCAGAAAGGAAAAATTTATGGAGGCAGAGAACTTGACTTTATCTGGAGATGGGTTTCTATGCGGCTCACTTCGCGTGGCCCTCAATCTATCAGGCCTGCTCAACCATACTTTGCTCTTGATTGCAGAATATATAAACAACTGAAACCTGTGGATATTGAACGGAGTCTCCGAGGCCGACCAGTCCAATCCTTTGGCCAGTTGCTCGCGGGTGGAGACCGAGAATATATGATCGTCAAGGGGTTCAAGGCGAACCGCTCCAGACCTCCATGTCTTGGCGGTTCCTCCTGACTCGCGAAAGTCGTTTCAGAAAATGCAGATAAAACTAACCAATTGCAGAAGACACGGACGATGCTTTTGTTGAACTTTGCTTTGGAAGGGGTCTATGAGTCTAGTCAAACATCTTGGACATGGCCTTCTGGGCCAGTTCCACTCCGAGGAAAGTGGCAGCGTTGGCGGGGACAGCACGAGCCATTGCGGGACCAATACCAGGGAAGAATGCCTTGTAGCCTCCTCTTCTGTAGAGCTCCTTGACGGTACCGCTGATCGTGGGGTTGCCCTCTGCCGATTGCAGACGACTCTTGACGGTGTCAACGGGGAAGACAGGAATCCACATGGCAATACCGGCAGCACCTCCGGCAGCCATGACGGCAAGAAGACTGAGCTCGCCGGGTGTGCCGTCTGCGTTCTTGGGCGTGAGTGCGCGCTTGACGGTCTCGTAGGCTGCAAAGTATGCTGCTGATCCGGGAGCGTCTCTGGCGAGTGTCATGGCGCTTCCTCTGAAGACAGACCTGATACCGCCCTCCCTGTAGAGTTGACGCACGACATCAACACCGCCTGCATACTTTGGCTTCTCGCCGGGAGCCAATGTCTTTTGACCCTGGATCTGCAGCAAGACCTTGACACGCTCGAAGGGGGCTGCGATGGCGGTGGTGGGAACGGCGGAGAAAGCACCGGCGGCGCAGATTTGGCCAGTGGTGAACTGGTTGTTCTCTACTGTGCTGAGTGACCTGACGAGCTTCTTGCCCAGATCGTATCCCTGTCTTGTGTCAGTCGCGTGCGAAGCGGGTTTCTTTGAGACGGGTGCAAAAATACCCAGAAGCTGACGGCGACTGTAGCGCAAGGTTAGTGAATGTATGATGGGGCTTTGGAGAGTTGGACTTACACATTGGAGTCACTCCAACCAGAGGAGCCGAAACACCAGCGTAAAGACCCTAGAGCACTGTGAGTTGTTGTTGCAGGCGCCGCAGGATGGAAACTGGCATACCCTCACGAGACCTTCCTTTGCAACAGTCCTCCTCACGACATCCATTGCGCCGCTGTAGACGCCGGCTTGAGCGGTCTGCAAGCGCACCTTGACCAGATCAAAGGGGTGTCCGACAACGACGGCAGCCACACCACCAGCACCTCCTGCCACTAGCGATCGCAGACTTGCGAATGTTTGTTTCGTTGCGACGACGGCATCTTCTTTCAGCTCCTCTGCCGACGGCAGATCCTTGACGCTGGGTAGGCTTGATTTCGACATGGTATGACGCCGAAGCGGATGTGGAGAAGCTGAGGGTAGTGACAGCTGGGGTTAGAGCGTCTTGAGAGATTGGACCTTGGAGTGAAGAGGGAATCAGGAACAGAGAGAGGAGAAGGTCTGGCAAGAAAGAAGAAAGTCTGGATGCCAAAGAGCCGCGCCGATGATGCCGGTCGTGCTCTTCACATGTTCATGCAACATTTCCAACAGCTTTCCCGAGGGGTTTCGGGAACCACAACGAAATCCGGGGAGCCGAGGCTCACGAGAGACTGCCGGCCGAATGGACGCCGAGAGAGCACCAAACACGCAGCTCTTCCTTGCACACGCAGCAACGGATCTGATGCTAAGAGCTGTTAGACTCGTTCTATTCGTCTTCTGGAAACAGTTCACGAACCATGACAAAATCCACGTCAGAGTTACAAGAAATCTAATTTTGGTTCATCATGTCTATCTTGGCTTTGTCTGTTCCGACACCAACCCTCTACTTGATTTCAGCATAGCGAAGGTAAGGCTTAAGCTCCCTGACGTTGTTGAACTTCTTCTTTGCATCCTCTGTCGAGACTGCAGGAGGCACGATAACATCCTCGCCAACCTGCCAGTTGATGGGTGTAGCAATGCCTTTCTTGTCGGCAGTCTGGAGCGAGTCGATAACTCTAAGAACCTCGGCGCTGTTTCTGCCAGTGCTTGCAGGGTACATCATCGTCAAACGGACCTTCTTCTGGGGGTCGATGACAAAGACGGAGCGGATCGTGAAGGCAATGCTCTTCTTGGCTGCGTCGTCGAGATCCTCCTGGTTGATCATGTCATACAGGAAGGCAACCTTTCTGTCGTGGTCGGCGATGATGGGGAATGAGAGGTTGGTGTTTGCGATCTCGTTGATGTCCTGGATCCAACCCTCATGCGAGCCAAGGTCGTTGGCGCTCTGTAGCCTCGGTCAGCTTTGTCCTGTACACCCCACGCGCTCTCGGTTACATACCAGGCCAATCATCTTGACACCACGGGCATCAAACTCGTTCTTCAACTTGGCAAAGGCACCAAGTTCGGTTGTGCATACAGGTGTGTAGTCGGCCGGGTGACTGAACAGGATTGCCCAGCTGTCACCAATCCACTCGTGGAACGACTTGATATCGCCCTACACTTATCAGTTCATGCACTAAGCTGTACGTACGCTTGGAATATTGAAACATACGTTGGTTGTCTTTGCGCTGAAGTCAGGGGCAACAGAACCAAGACGAATGCGAGGCTGCTCCTGAGTTGTGGCAAGACCACGGTACATGAAAGGAGCAGCTCTGGCGCGAGCGGCCAGAGGCTGGCATGCTGATGCGCGAGACAAAGCTCTGGGTGCTGATCTGAAGAATGAAGACATTGCGTATATGTTCTGTGAAGCAATTGCACTACATCTGCTTCGAGTTCGACTTGGATATTACAAAACTTCCGACCGCGTTTACGTCATCCTATCTGCCCGATCTCGGCTTTAGCTCTGGAGTCTCAAGCGGAGGCTTCGCCGGGAGCTTTTTGTATTGCACAACCATCTCACTCAAGACATGTCGAACCGGTGGTATATGCGAGCCTTAAAAGTGTAAGATATGTTTCGTGTGCGACTGACATCCGCCTTCCGGTCATATCGGACATGGCGTGCGGAAAGACTGCTCTATCACGGAATACTAGCCAGCGGCGTTATTCCGCACAAGCATCAAGGTGGGACTCGGGAGAGATAGGTAAACACAAGTAGCTACCCCGCGGCACTTCTTGCTACTCTCCTCGGCCAAGTATACCATCTAGTGCCATCTTTCCATTGCTTTCCTTCCACCCACACCTCCCTGTCTCCAAATTCTCAAGACTCCCCAAGGACCACCTCTATCACCATGGCCGCACAGAAAGTTGCCCTGATCACAGCCGGTACAGCAGGTCTCGGTGCTGCCATTGCCCGCGTGCTAGCACCCGACTTTCGAGTAGTATGTTGTTTCGACGCATCTCAGCAACAACTATAGCCTAACCCCCTCACAGGTGATCAACTACGCAAACAACAGCTCCCGCGCCGAAGACGTCCTCAAAGAACTCAATGCCATCCCCAGCACCGTATCCTCTACAGCCTCCCCCCGCTTCCACGCCATAAAAGCAGACATCGGCAACCGCGACGCCATAAACTCTCTCGTCCAAGAAACCCTCTCCACCATGGGCCGCCTCGACGTCGTAATCTCCAACGCAGGCTACACACGCCTCACCAACTTTCTCAACTTTGACGAACAGCATTTCGACGAAGACTGGGATAAATGTTTTCTCTACAATGTAAAAGCACACATGTGGTTGGCTTATGCTTGTCGTGAGCACCTTGACGCATCCGAGGGGGCTTTCATAACCACAGCTAGTATTGCTGGTGTTAAGCCTAGTGGGAGTTCGTTGCCGTATGCGGTTACTAAGGCGGCGAGTATACATTTGACTAAGTGTTTGGCGAATATTTGTGCGCCCAAGATTAGGTTTAATTCGGTGGCTCCCGGGTTGATGTTGACGGAGTGGGGGTTGAAGTTTTCGGAGCAGAAGAGAGAGGCGCATAGGAATGGGACCAAGCTCAAGAGGTTGCCTGAGGTTGATGTAAGTGGATCGTTGATGCCGTCAATGGAAACGTTTTTGATCGCTGATTCTTTTTCTCAGGATGTTGCGGACCAAGTACGAGCAATTGCTTTGTCGAGGAGCATGACTGGACAGAACATTATCATCGATTGTGGGCTGACGAGTTGAGTGGTATCCTCAAGATTTCTGTGAAGAGCTTGTGGTGGGATTCAGTGTGCTCAGGGTGTCTATATGCGTGTGGAGTCTATAGTCTCTTTCTATAGGGAGCCTTACAAAACTTTGCCAAAATCAACAGCCTCTACATTTCCTCCATCCTTCTCGAAACGATCTCTGCTCTCGCCCTCGACGTCTCTATCTGAACCTGTCTCTTTGCCCTCCACGACTTCCAAAGAGTAAATCGACTTCGGTATCAGCGCTTCTTTGCTAGGGAAGATTTTGCTCAACACAGTGTAGACAAAGATACTAGACACAAAGCCGTACAACCAATCGAACGGGTATAGATGCTTAGCTCCCGCAGATATAGATGTGGCATTGATCGAGTTTGCAAGACCTGGAAGGTTGGGGCAGACGGCGACAAGGAAAGCGGCAAGACCTTGCCAGTTGACGCCATAGTGATATCGGTAACGTCCGTGTGGATCGTACAGAGCCGGTACGTCGATGTGACGGCGCTTGATTAGCCAGTAGTCGGCTGCGATGATGCCTGTGGCGGAAAGGTCAGCGCATTTGTTTCAATAGCCTGTAATATTTCACAAGACTTACCAGCCATAGGAGCAAGGAAAACCGAGTACCCAGACATGAAGCTGAGGAAGGTTTCGGCATCAGACAGAATCTTCCACGGTACCATGACCCAACAAGAAACCACGGCGGAGATGATACAGCCGCGCCTGATATTAATGTACTTTGGTGCCATGACACACAG
>Ga0058697_10000334_pt1 | contig 21577 bp, 21 predicted proteins | sample AgamicAsMae_FD_66619 | JGI IMG/M metagenome (GOLD analysis project Ga0058697, IMG submission 66619) | Agave microbial communities from Guanajuato, Mexico - As.Ma.e | ecosystem: Host-associated > Plants > Phyllosphere > Phylloplane/Leaf | place: Guanajuato, Mexico | collected 2012-06-04
ATAACAAGCAACCATCTTTACTAACATTTGCCTAGCTGGAATTCTTGGTTTGACTTTCCCTCGTATGCAGCACGTCATGACAGCAACCGGTGCTTTCGGATTTTACGCCGCACTCAACCTGATCGCCTGGGGCATGATCTTCTGCTTTGTCCGCGAGACCAAGCAGCTCACTCTGGAGGAAATTGACCAAGTCTTCTCGGTGCCCACAAGAGAGTTCCTCGCCTACGAGACCGGTACCTGGTTGCCTTACTTCATCAAGCGCCACGTCATGTTCAAGAAGAACACCCCCAAGCCCCCACCAATCATCGAGAAGTCTTCCTGGGCTGATAGAGTCGAGCCCGTGACTGCTTAAACGATATACCGGTAGATGGATGATATGACTGGAAAGAGATGCAAGAGTTGGATATATGTTGTTTATGAATGTTTTGGAGAGCAGAGATACCCTTTAGAGGACGCCGATGCGAATTTGATGATTCGCTGTAGTGGTAGCGTCGTAATACTGTCGGTGGAATTCAGATACTATAATTGTGTTTTGCAACAACTTCACTTGTTCCCTATATCACTCCGTGAAGGGTTTGATCATCGTGCATTACATTCGTCGTTTCCCGGCTCATGCTGTCAACGTGAATGGCAAGAGTTGGCAGTCTGAGCTATATATGCAGATCTCACAAGCACAAGTTCCAAGATCCTGAATCTGGCCAACCGGATTCAATCCTTACAAGCTAAGGTGATGTGGTGTAGTGGTAGCATGTGTCGTTGTGGAGGTTGAAGTCCAGCAACGCCGACCCGACGGCGGTTCGATTCCGCCCATTGCCAGGATCGTTCTTTTTGCTCTTGTTTTGCTCTACTAAATCATTTGAGTGATTCCTCTTTTGCATGCGAAAAGTTGGCAGAATTTTTCTGATGTTGGACTCGATGGTGGACTGTGCGTGACGTGGCTGTGGGGCTTGCATCTGTGACGAGCCGTGCGGGTTCTTTTTGTGCGAAGGAGGGAAAAGAAATATTCGAGCGACAACGTCTGTTCCTGGCTTCATGACCTGGAGACTTCTGATCCATCACAGATACTAGAAAGAACATCACTTTATCTTTGATATTGGTTCCATCTTCTCTGACACTGGGGCAATCTCTACCATGACTCAACACCCAACACGTGTCTGATGCGAATAACTTGCTCTTTAGCGAACACTCGCCTGGTTCATATCCTGTAGACTGGCGATGAACTATTATCGCAGTTCAAGAAGCCATTCACTGATTGCTATATGGTCGTTATCCGACTAGATCCTTGTAAGTTTTGGATCATCTGTGCCGACTATCTAATATTTGCCTGTACCATAGCTATCGCCATCATCATCGACAATGTCGAAGATGACTCCTGAGCCACGCGAATGTGCGATATCGCAATGCACGCATACCAACGCAGTGATTCTTTTTTTCGAGTCATCTCCGACAAGCGATGATACATAAGAACGAAAGACCGCGGCGTATAAAGACCAAGATATTCTGATTATTCCTCTTGCAAAATTTGCGGATCCGATATCAGGAAAGAGCCCTGAAAGCAATACCTTACAATGGCTGACTCTACCACCACCATCGAGACACTCCCTGAGATGCAGAACCAAACTTTCGCCGAAGCCTCAGATGCGAACATCACGCCCGAGGATACCCAGCCAAGAAACTCCCCTAGGGAGTCTGATACTACACGATGCGTCTACTGTGATCGCCCCAACAATCTCCCCGAAACTCTTGAGTGCGAGTTGTTGCGCAAGACCGCACTGCTCGAGAAATACGAAAGAGTCATGGTTGGAAAAAATGAAGTCATCGAAAACCTACGGTCTCTTGCGCATTCTCTTGAACACAAATGGTCACAAGAGGAGCGTCAAAGAAGAGATTTACATGCAACATATGAGCAACAACGTGCCCGTTCGATCTACCTCTCTCGTTGCTTGTTCAGAGAACATGAATCAAAACTGTCTCTGCGCGATCAGATGACAGAGGCTGAGCAGTCTACGGCCGCACTCAAAGAGGAGCTTCACAGGAAGACAGAGGAGCTTGACAGCAAGACAGTCGTCATCCAGAAACTCAAGGAACAGATGCACAATGCCAGAGCTATCCTACACGAGATTACGTCTAGCATGCGTAACGCGAGATCCGGAACTCCATCCCAAGGCCAAAAGAATCGTGTGGGAGAAGGACCTTCGCAGCAACCAGATGGTCACGAAGAACCTCCAGCATACTCATCTCAAGCGACTCAAACCCCGCATGACATTCCAAGTGTAGCCTCAGAACAACCTATTCAGTGTACCCCCAAATCGTCCGCTTCGAACGACATAGCAAACAACTCAGCGAACGACTCAGCACTCCCAATACTAATCCTCTCGATAATAAATTGGGTCTGGTATCTCCTCCCCGCCGCTACACGCGATACCGACATCCATAGAGCGCAACACCACCCTAAGCCTTCAAATCCAGAGAGCAAAGTAAGAGGCGAAAGACGGACAACCTACCAAAGAAAAGCTGTCACCAAAGCTCAACTGAAAGCCCGCATGTTGTCCGACGCAGCAGCTGAGCAGAGTATCAAGAGTGCAGCATTCTTGGCTTTGAGAAAAATGAAACAGCAAGAGGAACAACAGTGGTTTGGGAAGGGGGTGCAGCCGATGACTAGAAGGGGTGCGGATGAGGAAGCGAGTACTCACGAGGATGCTGAGGCTTATTCGTAAGCTCTGAGTACATAGACAGGAGGGTAATCACAATATGTACACAAGATCCTCACATGCATTAAAACTATGTTACTGTCATTTCTGGTGAAGACTCCAGACAACATGTACAATCTACACCTCAATTGGTAGGAAAGCTTTGTCAAAAAACACGTTCTTCATTCTGAATGTCTGGTGATACCATTTCTCCTATCTGAACTTCGCCATGGAAACTCTTCTTCCTCTACCTCTTCCTCTATCCTCTTACATCTTCCCGCCATAGTCTTGAACAACTTTTGCTCTTTAGCCGCAAAGCTCTTTGCAAGCTGTGAGAATTGCCATGCTTGTTTTGTGTCTGCCTCTGCATGATCTTTTTCTCCCTCTCCATCATCGATATTGTCGTCCTCGTCATAGTCATCATCGTCATCATCCCCATAATCATCAGATGAAGTACCAGAAGAACCATCACAACCCCCAAATCTCACACGTTGGCGTTTGGCAAAGACTCTTTGTTCTTGATATGCTTGTTGTTTGGCGAGTTTCGTACCATACCACTCTGATGGTGTTTGGGTCTTATGGCCCAGGGACGGGAAATAGATATCGATATGCGGTGGCTCTTTTTGGCGAGATACTTCTGGCATGGGAGAGATTTGTGATGTGAAGTTATATCTGCTGTTCTTGGTGGTATCAAAAAAGATCTTGAAGGAGTCGGTGCCATGGGTCTCGAGAAAGGCTTTGGAGCGGTGAGTGGTGAAGAAGTTTTTGGGTACTTGGGAGGCTGCACCGGTGCTGGAGTTTGAGGTATCCATTTTGGTAGAGATGAAGGCGAGCTTTTCGTGGAGGGACCTTGCTGCTTGGAATTGGGTCGACGCGAATATTTGATAGTGTCGAGGGGTGGTGTTGCGAGAGCTCTTGTCGTTGATCAAGTCTGATGTTACAATGGAGATGAGATGGTGTAGAAGATGAACGGATGAGGCGTCAAAAGGCTCTGCATGACTGTAATAGTGACTGGTAGGTATTCGTGCTCTCCAGAGGTCTATGACTCTGAGCAGCGGTATGAGTTAGTTTTCGTCTGTACAAATTCCCATTCCCCTCTGTACCTAAGACAGTCATTAGCACGCGAGAAGATTGTTGTGAATGACATGATGAGAAAGTGGTTGTTAACAATACCAAAACTAAAGGAGGTATCAAGCAATTTTTGTAAGACAGAACCCTTTCTGCCATGATAGAATCCCCCAAAACCAAACCAAGAAAAGAAAAGCCCCCCCTTTTTCGCAAAAAAAAAAAGAAACAGAAACCATGATTCCGCTAATGTTAGTAGAAGAAAAACGAGATGGAACATCACAACAGGATCAAGCCTTGAATCCTTTGCCTTCGAAGCCAGGTCTTGCCTTCTTTTTGGCACCACCGCTGGCACCCTTCTTGCCCTTCTTGCCACCCTTCTCGGCGGCTCTCTTGGCTAGATTCTCGGTTCTCTTCTTGTCTTTCATTTCCTTGCCCTTCTTGACGTTGTCGAGGCGCTCGTTCCATTGCGTTGCGCTCTTTGTCTTTTGGTCTGTCTTGCGCTTCAGGGTCTTCTTGAGTAGAGATTGGTCGTCCTTGACGCGCTCGCCGTGTGCACGCTTCTTTGCATTGAGCCACATGTCCTTCTCCTCGATCTCCTTGCGCTTGTCCTCGTCCATACCTGCGAGTCGTTGGGCTTTCCTCTCGGCGGCGGCCAAGGCGGTCTTGATGTCTGAAGGACCCTTCTTCTTCTTGTGTCCGGCAATGGAGCCGAGTGTAGGATCAGCCTCCTCATCGTCGAATGCGACACGGCCGAAGGAGAAGTTGTTCTCGTCTACTGGACGCGGTGAGAAGATATCAGGAGTAGCTAGGGGGCTACCACTGCCACGCAGACGCTCGTTGTTAAGACGCTCCTCCTCTTCCTTTGCCTTCAGGCGCAACTCCTTCTTGTGCTGCTTGCGAGCCTCCTCCTTCTTGCGGCGCGACTCGAGAAGTTCCTGTCTGTTGCGAGGGCCACCAGTTGGGCCATCAGCCTTACGCTGAGCACGTAACGCCTCAATACGGGCCTTCAAACGTGCTTGCAATTCCTCGGCGTTGACCTCTGGCAGCTTGAGAGCAAGTGCTTTCTTGGGCTTTGTAGTGGCGGGAGCGTCTCCTTCTGTGGGATTTGAGGCAGGGACTATTGATGATGAGGAAGATGTGGCAGACTGGTTCGTGGAGTTGTCGAAGATCTCGGGTTGGTCGGGGCTTGCTGGTGTCGAGATCTCGTCGTTGTCGACCAGACCAGAGAAATCCATGGCATCATCAGCAGCCTCATCGGCAGATAGGTCTTCGGCGTCTTGCATATCCTCATCGGCAGACTCTTCGGCGCCAGCGGCAGACTGGGGTTCCTGTTTGCGAGCGGCTTTCTTAGCGTCCAGCTTTGCCTTTTGCTTGTCGGCCTTTTCCTTCTTCAAGCGGCGCTTTTCCTTGCGCTTCTCTGCTTGTGACTTTTTGCTGCTTGTGGTAGCATCGGCATCGGCATCGTCGTCGCTGTCCTCGTCATCATCCTCTTCGTCGACCTTTTGCTTCTTGGCGGGTTGCTTCTTCTCGACAGGCAAATCGATTTGTGCAGATGAATCGTCGTTGTCGTCTTCGATGCCCAGCTCTCGCTTTCTCTTGCGCTCATTCTCGTCCATGACGTCCTTTGCAGATTTTTGGTTTGCAGGGTCGAGTTTTGCGCGCTTTGCTTGGCGCTTCTGCTCTTTGGTCTGCTTCTTGCGCTGCCATTGGTCCTGCAGAGAGCAGTGTCAGCAGAGTGTGCTAAGGACAGGAGTGTGATGGCGGACATACGCTGTTGTCTTTGGAATAGTATTCGTTGGCGGGGATGAGAGAAAGAAGACCCTCAAACGCCTGAGCGTGACTTTCAAGACGTGCCTGCGGGAGGTGAGTATTGGGGCGGGAAAAAACGAGTGGCGGACTTGTGTACCTCTAGATCGTCAGCCATGATGAGATTATATCAGAGAAAGAAATTATGAGTGGCAAGATGGGCGATGCGAATGGGTTGTCTGTATCTTTGCTGAAGCCGAACTTTTCGTCTGCGGGTTGGCCTTGGCGCCGCAGCGTCTCTGTAAGTTTTGAAACGGGCAATGACGATCAGTCCGGGGTAGATGGGAAGCTTCCTTGTTCGCGCCAACTGGCCAGCGCGACCAAGTTGCAACCATGGAAAACTTCGCCCTCGACGCAACTCACAAAGGCGGCCTGACCATCTCCCACTACCTCGACTGCTCGCCCAACGTCGTCACCATCTTCAAGGAGGTCAACAAGCTGGTTCTTGTCGTCACCATTGGCCTGGTCTCTGTCTCTCTGCTCCGCACCTTCCGTCCCTCAGCCTCGCGTGCCGAGTAGACCATGGCTCGTCTATCACATGCTTCACTGGCATGGCTGCTTTTCACCGCCTCAGCACAAGCCTCTTATGTGATCGAAGGTCTCTCCTTCGGCCACAAGGGTGCTATCTCACCTAATGGACGCGCTGTCCCCAGCTGGCACCTTTCTGGCGAGAACCACACTCCCCAACTACTATCCGACCGCATCATCCTCACTCCTCCCGCTCCCGGCGGCACAAGGGGTGCCATCTTCGCCGATAACCCCATCACCCAACCTGAATGGATTGTTGAGACCGAGTTCCGTGCCTCGGGTCAAGAGCGTGGCAGTGGTAACCTGAACTTCTGGTTTGTCGACACTGGCCGTTCTGCTGTCGGCCAAAGCAGTATATATACCGTTGGCAAGTTCGACGGTCTTGCCCTGGTCGTCGATCAATACGGTCCACGTGGAGGATCTATCCGCGGTTTCCTCAACGACGGCACAGCCAACTTCAAGGATCACCACAACGTTGACAGTCTGGCCTTTGGTCACTGTGACTATGCCTACCGCAATTTGGGTCGCCCCAGCAAGCTGCGCATCGAGAACGGTGCTCATGGTCTCCGTGTCGATGTCGACGGTACACCCTGCTTCCACAGCGAGAAGGTCAACCTTCCTCCTGGCTACTTCTTCGGTGTCTCCGCCGCTGCTTCTGAGAACCCCGATTCTTTTGAGCTCTACAAGTTTGCCGCATCCACCACAAATTCCATCACCCGTGAGGAACCTAACGTCGAGGCCAAGCGCCAACATCTTGAAAAACTGGACAAGTTCCCTGGTGCTCCCGAAGCTCTTCCCGATGCCGACGCCAGCACTATCCTGGACCAGGTACACCAGTTTGCCGATCTTCACAACCGCATGCAAGCAATGAACCACCAGATTGCGACCCTGTTCGGCGAGTTCGAGCGTCTGTCCCGTCAATTGAACGAACGCCATGCTGAGTTGATGGCCAAGGTCACCGGTCCCAATGCTGGTGATTCTAGCGACAAGACGCACCAACAGACTACCGGCGAGGCCCTTCTCCCTCTCAGTCGTCGCGTTGAGAACATTGAGCGTATTGTGCTCGCCATCCAGCGCGATGTTGAGGGCAAGGACTACCGCGAGCACTTGACTAACCTACAACAGTCTATCGAGGGTGTTCGTGGAGGCTTGACCGAGCATCTCCCCGAGACAATTTCTCACAGTAAGTTACTGCTTTTTTTTCCATAGCTGGCTACGAAGTCTGTATACTGACATTGCTTCTTAGTGATCTCCACCGCGGCTCCCAAGATGGGTATGTTCATCTTTGTCGTCATTGCCTTCCAGGTCATGCTCGCCGGCGCCTACATCATCTACAAGAAACGCAGAGCAAGTGCTCCCAAGAAGTATTTGTGATCTCGTCAGATTCGTGTATATCTTTTTCTTCAGTATATTCATGTCTATGTTGATGCGTCAAGATTAGCGTTTGTCCAGGCAAGCTTGTAGAAGTTTAGCGATTCTTACATAAATTTTGTTGTATAGACAGAGACCTTTACGAAATGTGAGATAGATTCCGCTTCTATTGTCCTGTTGCCCCCTTCGTGGATCACTCTTGTTGGAACATCTTACTCAATCTCCCTTACCACAAGAAAAAATAAGGTCTGCAGACTCCAAGCGCTGTACTCTCTGAACCATCTGCTACACATATGGACGTGGACATATATTACATCCACTCTGCTTTGTTCCTGTCACTTGCATTTTTGCTGGTTTAGAGCGAGGATAATGTCTTTGAACCATGCAATACGAGCGCGGCTTCGTATGTGAGATTTTGTGCTATTTGGACGGCATAGCTCGAATGTTTCCAGAGATACTCTGGAAGGAGAGAGTTTGTGGTGTGGTGGTTTGGTGGTTTAAGGAGGGCTCTGATATGCTGAGACGAGCTGGAAGGGGAAATTGTGATAGTCAACTTACTTTTATGGAGAGACGCGTAAAGGAACGATGACAGTAAGGATCGTTTTTCTTGGTTATGGTGACTAAGAAGTAGCGGAAGTAGAGACGGCTAGTTTCAGAGATGTAGGTAGTATGGTAGTATACTTGTATAGTAGCATATTCGTATAGTAGCATATTTGTATAGTATCATATTTGAATAGTAGCGTATAATCAAAGTAGGGAGAAAGAGCTTCAGGAAAGAGACTCTGTGAACAAAAAGAAGGCTGAAGTAGTATATAGCGAAGGAATCTAAGATTCGTTAATCTCACTAGAAGTTCCGACTATCTCTACTCTAGCTACTATACAAGGAGGGGAGTCGAAGTATCACTTTAGTGGTAGTATGCATTAGAAGTAGAAAAGTTGCTAGGGAGGAGGAGAGTTGATCAATGAAGAGAGTCGAGTAGATCGGATGGCTTAGAACTGAGAGAAGAGTAGATAGGAGGCGAGAGGATGTGGACAAGAGACGAGAAGAGCCTAGAGATGAGACAGAAATGGACTAGGTAAAGGACAAGAAAGAAGTATTGGAGGCGAGAGGGGAGTGAATAGAAGACAAAGGATGGTTGCGATAGATAGAGAGATCATGGCCGATGTGATGTTGATTATGGATGAGCAGATAAATCCATATACATCCGGGGGAGCCTCGTCTTGTCAAAGACCGATGCATAAGGGAAACCGAGTAAGTCCATGCCGGGAAACTGGCTGGTGATGTTCTGATTGCTGGTAACTACAGTCTTTGTATATAATCTAACGATTTACAACGTTCCAGGGGTAAGTACAATGGCATACAGGAGATGATCATCCGCAGAAAGTATTATGGTAGAAAGAACGAAGGAAAGAAAGAGAAAACGTCGACACCACGATATCCAAGCTGAATGCTATGAGCTGGGAGAATTGCAGAAGCTCGGCCATGTGCAGCTGATGGTTCCTGGGTCCCTTGTAAAATCAGTGGCTGTTCCTTCTGGGATCACATCCAGCTCAAGCTCCTGAACAAATCGTGAGCAGCCAAAGTTGGCGGACCCCAGTACGGCGTCGCAAGGGGGCTTTATCTTCCCAGTACCATCTGGATTTTCCCAAGCTACGATCCTAGCGCCTGTGAAATCTGCGTCTGGATGTTCCAAACAGTATTGATACGCTGCCCATTCCTCGCCGCAACTAGCCGAGGTCATGTGTATCATATGCTTGTCGTCTCCTGGAGCTGTGATTGAACATCTGCGCAAGGCCTGAGCAACGGCAGGACACTGGTGGGCCTTTACACTCAAGACGGTCGGAATCCCCTTATCAATTTGCTCACCCTTGTTGGGTTCATAGAAAAGGGATCTTCCCTGTGATTTGGCGGAGCTGGAAAAGCTAACGGTATTGCCTATAGCTATTGCAGACATGACCAGAGGCCTGCGTTTGAGTTTCGCGTTTTTACTCATACCAGCAGTACTGGATTCCCAGGCTTCAAGCATATCGGCATGTGCTTGCGCGACCTGTATCGTAGATGTACAATTAGCATGTTTCTTGTAAAGAGATAATCAAACTACCACAAGCTCATGACAGACACCAGTATAGATTGCCATATTGCATGATGTCTCCAAGGATCTAACACATGTCCTTCAAGAGTATGCCGTCGCTTTCGAGAAAGAAGACAGTCTTCCTCTAAGACACTTGGACTCTTCGCGATAACGGCGATGAACGTAGCCAGCTTGGACGGCGCGATATCATCCGGGGACTGTAGAGTCGGGCTACTTGTAGCCTTATAAACGTACCAGAGCGAGGAATTGTTCAGGCGTCCAGTCTGTCTGGACATTTTCGTTGAAAACCACATACGACTTGTAGACGAAGTAGTTTTTCTCTGCCAACTCATGGTCGAGCGTGATACCGAGCTGACCAGGAGCTATAGCAACGATACCTTGCAATAGCGTTGAAAGCAGAAGTAGTAGGACGAGCCGTAGCATCGTAAAAGGAAGAATGTTATTCCTCGGACCAGTAGATGAGAATGACGAGTGGAAAACTCTTTAGTCAAGCAGTGACCGTTGCAGGGGCTAAGACTAGAGGATATCGACTGTGATGCCAATAGGAGACTCAAGAGAAAAAGGCAGGGGCCATAGAGAATGCGGACTGGAGCTAGAAGGCCAGACCGTACGAGATGTACCTACCATTCTATACACGCTCATCCCCAGGCCTTCAACAGTGGTCAGCGCCAAAAGTCAATGAATTCGCGCAAGCAGATTGGTGTTCTGCCTAGGTGTCAGTCTGTAACACACACTGCTTTCGAAATGCATATGCAGTGTGGATTGTGGCTGTTCGAGGGATGCTTCAAGTTGCAGATATGAGAAACTTGACAAGGCCGAAACATGCGAACAGGATCCACATTCGAAGAAAGGGCTCATCGTTTGCAAACTACTCCATCACCTACTCATAGCGTTTTCAATCCAGCAGACTCGTTACTCTGATTCTGGGTAGCGAGGATCATCCAGGCTGAGAATGAGCAATTGTCCGCGTTTGCAGCAACTCCTCTCGACAGTTGATGGTGTTCAATCTGGCAAGTGGTGTCTGCCTTCGGAGCTAACAACTCACATACGGATTCCCTATAAATTTAGAACGTAAGCGCGTCCTGCACTCAGACGCAGGAAGGCTGAACCTAGGCGCTTGTGAGAGATTGCTTGGATCAAGTCGAGGGGTGCCTGAACAGATGTCGGCGAAGTACTCGAAGCAGTCGGAATCCTGTTCTTTCCTTGCCGCGCGCTTCGAGCTTCTGCCGCCAAGATTTGCGCAGTGACTAGGGTGAACCTCAAATTAAACAGCCTCCCGACTCGTGCAGGTGATGCAGTCGTGCGACTTCGAAGACACCTCACTCTCACAGCATGTCGAACGCCTGTTGGTCAGCGCGCGTGTCTGTCTGCGCCTCTGTATACTCGAGATGTGTGACGAGATGCAGGTTCTACAGTCTTCAAGTCACGCGCTAGTCAGCGTACGCATAGACATCGTGCTGCTGATACTCCCAGAGAAGGTCGAATAAAGAAATAATCACGTTGAGCGCTCCGGCCAGTGGAAGCGTCATGAACATGATACAACGGAAAGGAAGCGCTACGCCGAGTCATGGCCAAGTCAACAATTTGCATCCTACGGTCCTTTGGTCGTTATATGGCGGTTTCAAGGCCTGCAGGTTGGCATGGGTCAAGAGCTACCAGCTAGGCGCTTCAAGATACTGAGAATCGTTATAACTTCACATGCCACTGGACGTCAAATTCGTGTATCTGGAAGCACCGTTTCTCACTCCACTTGCATACCCTTCTTCGGAGAACTGTGCGATGCGATCCGTAGCGACGACCATCGCGCTATTGCTCTTCAGCCTGCCGCGTGTACTCACACAAGGGGCCAGTGACCAAGACCTTTACGACTTCTCCTGGATAACTAAATGGTCCGCTATTGGCGACTCGTACGCAGCCGGCATAGGAGCTGGAAACTCGTACAGTATCGGATCTCCAAGTTCTGCTTCACTTGATTGTTCCAGGTACGATGGGGCGTATCCCAACCTGATCAATCTGCAACTCGGAACCGATCCCGAGTCTATCGACTTCATGTTCAGTGCGTGCTCAGGCGCTGTTACATCGGAGGTCATTACACAAGCGAAAAACCTGACGATCGACCAGCAGATGATCACAATAAGTTCCGGAGGCAACGATGCTGGGCTTACTGATATCATAAATGATTGTGTCTACACTTACAAAGCTGCCTTGAGCGGTGACTGTACCGCTTCGCTTGAGAAAGCTCAGTCTATCATGGAAAGCGATGAGTTTGCATCTAAGCTTGACGAATTGCTTAGCATAGCAAAGTCCAAACTCGCTGATAATGGCACGATGTGAGCGAAACACTTTACGACATTCCGTTGAGCTTTGACACTGACTGTAGAAAGCTACTACACTGGATATGCTCGGTTTTGGGACTCTTCCTCGACGGATTGTGATTCAGTGTCGTGGTCTTTGTGGTTCTTGAAAAGCACGTGGCAGTATCTTACGCAAGCTAGACGGCAACGTATGAACGAGCTGGTCGATCTGATGAATACGAAGCTCGACGCCGCGGTTGTGAGGGCTGGTAAACAGGTCGTGTTCGTCAATTACGACTCTACTGTCGACATGCTTAGCGGTCGGTACTGCACCCCTGGTTTTGACGAGAGCGCAGGCAAATCAGCTGATCGCGACTATGCTTTCTTCTATCAGATGAACACCCATGACAAGCCTCTTCTGGAGTCTGGTGCATATCCTCCCAGAAATGAGATCCCGGATGACCATTCCCGCGACCTCAAGAAGCGCGATGTCTCCGCAGAATCAAATGACACCCTCGGAGCTGTCATTGGGAGCTGGATTCAAGAAGCCTTGAAAGACAACCCGGGGCTGCAGCTCAAAGACGATAATGCCAATCAGGATCTAATTGCAGAGGTCGAGGTAGAGAGAATTGAGCTCAGAAAGAGGGAGCTCGAAGTCCAACGACGGGTAAACCCTCATATCCGAGGCTCTTCACGCTCCACGGCAATGCGCCGTGGCTGGAACCTCACATCAGACGGAAATGCATCCCCCACTGGAAGCATGATCCGACCCCTCAGTAGCGGAGCTGCTTGGAACGGGAGTTCGGCTAGCAACTTCAGTATCGGCAACAGCACGCACCAACATTTCTCTATCCCCGGTTGGATTGGTCATCTCTTCAAAGCCTTTGTGCCAGACAGCGTAAGCAGAGTATTTCATCCTACCCAGGCTGGCCACTTTTTGATCGCAAATGCTGTGATGTGGCATATGGCCTCAGTACAGAATCCAGGTTCGATGGGTCCGGAAGTAGAGACTCTGAGCTCTCTTGAACTCAGTTGTCCTCTTCCTCCTGCACCAAGATGCCAAGGAAGCGGTACCGATACCTGGAGCGATCGGGATGCAACTGTCTCTGCTATATCAGAGTTTTGTAGCAAGGGAGAAAACATCAACGGAGAGGCCGGTCATCTTGTTTCTGAAGTCTATGGCAGCGGTTCACTGAACTACGTCAACCTATCTGTGACGTGGAACGCCAGTTCTGCCATGGGGGACGGAACATGTAAGACATACTTCATGACAGCTCTGGACAGCTGCGACACCGATTCTGGTCTAAAGCATGGTGGCTCAATTGGATACATGGACGCCGAACTGACGATCACGCCGCTTGTGGTTCAGAGAGAGTTCGACGGAGGGCGGCCAGACTATCATGTCTGTAATGGTCTCGACCACCCCAGATATGTCAAGCAGAGTCTGCTGTCGACTAACATCCAGGACTACTGCTCCAAGTCTGAAAACAATTCGATTGCCAACGGCGGCTCCCTGTTCAGCCTGGATTATAACGTCGGAACGCCAAACGCGGTTACTATCAGCACACAATGGCCGACCGGGGACCGGCATTTCAGAATTTTTGAAGAGGAGTGTAATTACTACCTCAGAACAGTGATGGATGGCTGCGATACAGCCAACAACGCCATGAACTGGAAACACGGCGGCCACATGAGTGATAACAACAACGTTCTTTACACAATCACACCTTTGTTCGATAGACCTCCGGCTCCAGATTCTCCACAAGCCTCGTGCACACTCCCTCCATCTCGGAACCAACTTGGCCCATTCACTATTAGCGGCATTGGCTGGGCAGACATCGACAATGGGAAGGAGCTCTTGAAACAGATCAATGGGTGTGCTACGAGGCCGAAAGATGTCACCTTCGGTTACTTGCTTTCGCCCGATGGGAATAGTGAGTTCCTTGCTACAGGCCCGGTGCCAAACCTTCTGACAAAAAATTGCTTCGAGCGAGCGATCATGAAGGCCGGTGGCCCTAAGATAAGATGCTCGAGATCCAAGCAGAATTAATTATCAATACCAATTCACAAATTTGCATTGTTCTTGACCAGATTTCCACGTTGCTTTGTTACCTTATCAATTCTTCGAAACGTTGCCTTTCATCCGTAAGCAAGAGGCGCATGTGATGAAGCGCAGATGACAGCTGCGCCATAGAGATGGACGGCGGTGTTTCAGAAGCGTGAGACTGAGTACAGATTTAAGCGCTTTGATCGCTTTCACGTCGACCCCTCTTCTGCATAAGTGGCAGCGTTCCCACCATTCATCTTCCACCCTCTTTCCTCAAGATTCCAACACTATTTCAGACATGACTTTCCAGCTGGTCCTGCCAAATGAGCTGATGCTCTTGCTATACAAACACCAGACCACGATCCCGGACCTTCTCGCGCTGTCTTCCACCAGCCGCAACATGCGGTCGCTTTTCTTGGACAACGCCTCCCATTTACTCCCTGCGGTCTGCAAAAACGCAAGCCTACTTTCTGCTGCCCAAGCCCTGGTTAGTGTGATTTCTCAAGTCGCGAAATCGCCAAGTCCAACTTGCGTATGTCCGCCTACCGAAGAATACCACTGCCATAAACATGTAGCCAATCAACAATACATGGCGGACGCTTCAAGTCCGTTCTCTACTGGATTGCGCGACTGGCGGACTACCTCACGGGCTCTAAATGTCGCTATGCTGGTCGCAAACAAGGCAAACGAATTCTGGACTGCCCGGGCAGCAACATGTCCAGCAAACCACAAACCACCGACAGTGGACAGAAAGAAATTTGCACAAGCATATCTTCTCCTCTGGGTCTGTGCTGAGTCTCACTTCTCGTCTGACTTCGAATCTCGCACCCGAAAGCTCAAGTCTGAGTTATCCCATCAGGAGATAATGCTATTGAGGGAGATTTATGAGTTCACATCATTTGATCTAGATTGGCCCACGAAACTTAGCACAGGCAGTGCAGATCCAGAAGACGACGAGGAAGAGGATATCAAGCCGGAGGAGGTTTGGTTCAAACTCATGAACAGAGGTGAAAGGCTCGACATTTCCTATGATGTTGAGACCAATTCCCCTGAGTGGACTTTTTGGAACCATTGGTTCGACGGTGCGTGGCGTGGTCTGACAGTACCTCACGGAATGTTGACGGAATGGGAAGAGGAGAAACCTAGTGAGTGCCACTGTCCAAAGGCCACCTGGGTCAAATGGAATTTGGTACACTTTGATTGGTGGCACACGTGGAAGCGCATATCATGAAGGAATTCAAGCAACATACACTTGCCCCCCCTTCATTGCGAGCAGTCTCGACACAAGACCTTGGAAGCAGGAGACACTAACTGCACCTTGAATCCCACAGCATCACAAACAGAGACTATAGAGCACACAGTCCTCAGCACTCACCCTCTTTCCCTGCCCTATACGCACAAACTTTCATAGAGCAGGCGATCCCAATCAATGGTTCCCACAACGCCACAACCCTCTGCATACTTTTCGCGGCTTCCAGGAACACCAAGAACACGATGGCCAACACAAAACGTTCTCGTCTATCACCCTAAGAGAATCGCCTTGAACATAGCCATTTGACCGATCTCGAGATCACGCGCAAACGGAAACCAAGCATCTCGCAAAGAAACAGACCGAAAGTCATCCAGTACTTGTATAATCAATGCCTCATTATCTTTGGTCTTCCACCACATCCCGACTGCTCTCAGCTCTGGTTCATCCTATGGAATGTCCAATCCGCAAAATCATCCCATAACGATGGACCTCACTATAGTCTGCAGCTTGGTAATTATATCCACGTCGTCAGTCGTTCAAACTCTAGGCAACTCTATGCGCACACTGGTCCAGGAAGGTAATTAAGCTTTCTATATCAAGAAGACAAGGTCATTATTGTGGTTCGTCTAGATCAAACCACTTTGAGGATACCAGACTCTTTCTTCAACTCCAATCTCATTCTCTCCCATCCACAGTACTATGCTCGTAAGCAGGTAATCCGTGCTCATCTTCAACTACCTCTTCACCTGATACTCCCCTCTCAGACACCCGCCTCTCCATTTCCCTCAATTCCCACTCCCTCCTACTACCGCCTGTAGTATTCCAGCTAGTTTCCTTACCCTCTTGCCGCTGACTAGGCACGTCCCTCTGCATCCCCGTAATAATCTTCACAGCCTCACTTGTCTTCCTTGACCTCTCTTCTGCACTCTCATCCGGATGCGCTTCCTCCAATTGCTGAGCATAGCTCGCTTTCCTAGCCTCGAAACCATCCCATCTGATCATCTCTTCTTCCCACCAGAAAAGTAAATTCACAAGCAGCGAAAGCTTGTGTCGTGTTATCAAAACAATATTTTTGGCCATAGAGGTGCCATTGATGGCAGCTGCATTGAGGTGATTATCTGATTTGGTGAGAATGTTTAGATCCACGAGTTGACGGTGGATTTTCGTTGCTGTTCTGTCTTCGTCGCAAACGTTGCCAATGACAAGTGTGTGCGGTGTGATTGCTTTGATGTCTTGATGCGAGAGTTGGTAGAGGAATATTTTATCTTTTGTTGCTTGTGTGAAACTGTCGTCGTGGAAGGACCAACTGGCTATGCTGCTGTGGAGTGCTTTGGAGAACATTGCGAGATGGGGAATGGAGAGAAACGGATCTGAAGACGATCCTTGATGCTTGTCAGGTGTTCTTAAGTGTTGCTGTAGCGGAGGTTCGTCAGCGTAATTAGGCTGGTCAGCGTTGATGGCGTTGCAGATGTGGTATAGCATGTGCTTGATGCCGACCGTTTGATTGGTCAGCCTGGGTTCAGAAACTTTGGTTTTCGTTGCTACTAGACTACTCACCGGTGTACTTCAATAAGCAAGATAGCGATATCCATAAATAGTATGGAGGATGCCTAACGTATAAGGTGTTAGTGCATGGTTTACTAATCGGAAGCTCGAAGCTGTGCCAGGAAGGCAGCTGCACTTTGATCGTCTTCTTGCAACGCTCCTGCCAGTTCGTCCTGTGAATGCCAATATCGTGTGCACTTCTTCCATAATAATCTAGATTGAAGGACTTTCACCTTAATTACAACTATCACCAGAAGATCCCAACACCTATTCGATACTACTGGTATCCGACAACACCAACGAAATGCTTTGGGACTATATTGTTAGTCCTTTGTAACCCAAAGCTCGCAGTCAATCTGCGACGACTGTCTTGATGCTTCCAGAATGCACTTCGGTGTTGACGAACAAAGCATGTCTCTCTTGCTTTGTGCAGTAGCAAACATCCCTCTTCCTCACCAAAATGGATCTCTATAAAACATGTCGTGGAGACTCTCCTCCATCTCAGGAACAGATTCCTCTGATTGACTAGCAACTCACAATGGAGCATGAAGCTCTGGCTCAGCGCGAGCTGAAAGAATACCTAACGCAGGATCCAGACTACCGCAGGCTAGCTGAACTGCAGTTGAAGGTAAGCCAAACCTTTCGGGCATCAACCTCAGACACTGTTCATCTCTGACTGTATGATTCTAGGGCTGGCAAAATCCAGCAGGCAACGAGTACTTCGAGAAGAAACGCAAGCAATTCATGAATGCCAAAGAAGCGGGCCAGATCCACATGTTCGATATGATGAGAAGACTTGGACTTGAGATGCATGCTTCTACCGGTGCGTTCGATCTTCCTGGACCTACACCTACAGTCCTGGATCTTTGTTTGGCTCCAGGAGGATTCACCAGATGTGTTCTGGAGAAGTTTCCATTGGCTAAAGTGGACGGTTTGAGTCTTCCAGAAAATCAAGGTGGTTACAAAGTGAGGGTACCATATGGAGATCAGGATGCACGTGTGTCGGTTGTCTTCACAGATCTGACCAAGCTTGCTGAGGAGTTCGGATGTCCTGGATCGTTCGAAGGCACCGATCTTGCGAAAACCTGGCCGTACCAGATCGACCGCTACGACCTGGTCATCTGTGATGGCCAAGTTCCACGTCAATCGCCTGGTCAAATTGAGAATGATCACTTTGCACCCATCTGCCTCAATTACTCTCAACTGTACCTAGGTCTGAAGAGAGCCAAAACCGGAGGAACCATGATCGTACTCTTGCACAGAAGCAGCAGAGTCAGCATCTTCAGACTCATCCGCATGTTCCATCAATTCTCCCATGTCCAGATCTTCAAGCCAACCAAGAACCACACCATCAAGTCGTCCTTCTATCTGGTGGCTAGAGATATCCAATCAGAGAGTGATTCCTGTCTGGAAGTCATGGAGTTGTTCAAGACTGTCTGGGAACGAGCAAGCGTCAAAGATGACAGTGTGGCATCAACTGTCTTGTACAAGGAACTTGCCCTGGTCGAGAGCTCCCTGCAGCCAGAGCTCGAGGCGTTCGGACCGCGTTATGTTGAGCTTGTTCGGCATATCTGGAGGATACAGGCGGATGCACTGGAGAATGCGCCGTTTGTGAAGGGTGTTTCAGAAGTCAGTCCGCGTCCTATCTGTGATCACTTCTTTAGAGGAAGGTGTAGGTTTGGCAACTCCTGCTTCAAGTCTCATGATGCGCTAGAATGAGAATGCAGCGAAGGAAGGATGTCTAAGCCCCAGAACACAACGCCTTGATCGGTTGGAGAAAAAGCTATCCTCACAAAGGATGAGTCATGAAAGGATGGCACCGAAGATGTCCCAGGCAGGTCAGGGTGTAGCAGAAGGTGGATAAGGAGGTACTGTGTAGTTGCGTACAATTACAACTAGCTCAAAAGAAACCATCTCACAATCAAGAAGTATCAGAATCTAAGTTCAACGGAGGGAGCAGTAGCGGGCAACCTCTAACCACAGACACCACTACTCTCTGCTGCTATTATCGCAAAGATGCAAAGCCGAGCACCAAGTCTACTCGCTACTCAAGTTTCACACAGTTGTGGTGCACATCGAAGTAATTTTGCGCAGATATAGCTCATACTTTGATTCATGATTGGTTTGATGTGTTTTGTATTATACATGGCTCATTAAATTTCTAAGGGGAGGCGTATGTAAGAGCCGCTAATGTGCTTGCTCTTCAAGACCATTACCCACTAACTCAGCAGACAGGTTACTTGTCTATTGCTCGACCTCACATCTATACCTGAAGACCGCCGAGGTCAACATCGATGCCTCTCTTCTCTACTTGCTCAGGCTCACGCTTGACCTGAAGACCGCCGAGATCAACATCGATGCCTCTCTTCTCTACTTGCTCAGGCTCACGCTTGACCTGAAGACCGCCGAGGTCAACATCAATACCACGCTTCGCAGCGAGCTGGATGACCTATGCAAGAAATTAGCAGGCGGAATGTTGATGACCAAGGTATCGACACATACAGGCTCGACATGACGCTTCGAAAGTTGACCAAGAATACCTTCCGCTGAGGCGACGGGGACGGTGATTGAGGCTCCCTGGAGCAGACCTGCACCGCTGATGACAGCGATATACACTATGGCCTGCAGTACAAGGTCTGAGCACTGACTCCTACGGTTGTCCAATTTGACTCGAGTCAAGGTTTGCAAAGGATCAGTGCTGCTCGTCGTGTGTGCAGACCGGATACGAGTCGTGATCAGCAAGTAGGCTCAGCCATACCCCGTGCGCCGTGTCTCCTCAGCTGTGCTCATTGGCTGTCACTAGGAGTCAAATCTGGCGAACGGTTGTTCAGCCACACTGTATCTTGCTGGGACCCGATTAGGAAGATGATGTTTCGAGGGTCCAGGACGTCCAAGCAAACGATTGGCCGTAAGGGTTAAACCCCGGGCTGTCATCGTGTAGCTGCTTGGTCTTATTCAAGCAGTGATCAGCTCCCCGTGAGGCTGCATGGTACGTATCGAGCAACGATCAACTTCATGTGGGGCCAAATCTAGTCCGCACGCACCACTTGCTTCCTGAATGATCAGCAAGACCAAGATATGACTTTGCTGAACGTCTTGAGTCAACAGTGTTGGTTTAACGTGGCCAAGTTTTGTTTCTCAAATGCTTTCAGAGAGCATGAATATCTCCGCGTGTCGTTGCGAAAGCCACCGACGAAAGTGATTGAGGGATCTCGGGGCCTACGATTGGTGAGAACAGACTTCTGATCGCCGCAATCAAACCCCATGCCACACACGAGCTCTCTGCTTCCTGGACTCCGGACGTGAGTTCTTTGGGTAGTAGTCTCCTTCTCCGGACCATCCTTGGCGGAGGATTCAGCGGCATCACCGCTTGCGGCCATAGAGGTTGTTGCCACCGAATCTCAAGCACTGACTGGTCCGAGTATTTTCCCTGGTGCTAAGGTCATGATCAGTAATTCAAGTGTGCTGGTCGGATACGCCGATGTACATTACAGGGTTTGCCGAGGGTCCCGCACAGCAGGTACGAGGGAGACGCTCAAGAATATTTCAAATCAGGCACTGGTGCTTGTCTGATTACACAAGATCAACTGCTACGGCCTGACCATTAGCAATTGACAATCCACATCTCAAATCAAGTCGGACGTACTCAAGGGGTTCAATAAATCGCTTCCGCGTTCAAGCCCCCGCATATTGGAAGTCATACCCTCTTGTTTCAACCACGCATTGCCTGGTCAATTTCCACTGTATAGACAGTTCTGAGAGTTCAAAATGAAGCCCGAAAGGTGAGGAGTTCAACTACAGCAATTTCAGTAAGCGTATTCAATGTTGTTGTAGTGTCATGTTGAGTCGAATTTACGTGATCGGAATTCAGTGGTTGGGAGCGCGAGAAGCGGAAGAGACTTATTGAGATCCTGAAGTAGTGCGTCCGAGTTCCTCTCCATCCGTAGAAAACTCTCGGTTTGCGTGTTTTGATAGGTCGACAGTCATGCTGTGCCCTGGTTGAAAAAGGGTAGATAGTCAAGCTTCAATGGACATCGCGTGGTTGGTCAAACGACGTATTACGACTTTTGATTGCTCTCTGGCACTGTAGTAGAAGCGAAACAATGATAGGATTGTGTTTCATCAAGAAGGGCTACCAAAAATCAACGAGACTTCTTGGAGCCCTTGCCTCCTCTACCTTTACCCTTGCCTTTCTGGCCACCGCTACCACCACTACCATGTGCACCTCCACTCATCATGACTCTGACCTTACTAACAGGCAATACGCCGATGACTTCGACGTCCTTCCAGTTCTTGATGAGCTCAAGTTCTCTGGGCCAGATGCGCTCGGTATCAGTCATGGATTGATCAACCCATTTGTTGACAGTGCCAGCCTTAGCCCAGCTATCCATGATCTCGCGTATCGCTCTACCCTTCTTCTGCGCACCAGGTTGCAACTTGACCTTGTACTTGTACTTTGCCAGAGCGGCCCAAGGAGCACATACAGGAATAGCTTCCAGAAGTTCATCGCCAGCGAGAGGTGTACCCACGTACGCATCAAGCTGAGTGACTGCACTGCTTTCTTCCTCGTCAAGGGCTTCTATGCCCTCTTCCAAGTTCAAGCGGCGGATCTCTTCAGCCTCGAGACCTTCACGCTGTGCCTTTTCGTGTTGAGCGCGGCGGCGTTCTTTGGCTGCTTCGGCGCTTTCGGCCTTTTTGGCTTTCTCTTCCTCTTCGGCTTCGCGCTTCTCTTCGGCGGCCTTTGAGCCTAGGATTTCCATTGCGAGACGGCGGTCTTCTTCGTCTTGATCGGCGTATTTCTGTGCTGCCTTCTTGGCCTTGCCGCGCTTGCCACGAACGGGCTTGTTTTGCTTTGGCTGGTTGGGAGCGTTCTGGGAGGCGTT
>Ga0058697_10000336_pt1 | contig 21526 bp, 11 predicted proteins | sample AgamicAsMae_FD_66619 | JGI IMG/M metagenome (GOLD analysis project Ga0058697, IMG submission 66619) | Agave microbial communities from Guanajuato, Mexico - As.Ma.e | ecosystem: Host-associated > Plants > Phyllosphere > Phylloplane/Leaf | place: Guanajuato, Mexico | collected 2012-06-04
CTTCACGAGTCCATGAAGGAGATAGATCACAGCAACAGGTACGACCTTGTTCTTGTTGGCGTCCAAATACGTTAGAACAGCATTAACAATACACTTTCTGGAGTAGGCATCGTCGCGGCTGAGATGGGCTTGCAAAAGTCTTTCCAGAAAGTTCGATAGTCTTGTTCCATGAGCACATCTCATGTCTCTCGTCTTGCCATGAACGCTTCCAGTGAACAGCGGACCTTGAGTTGCCCAAGGAAGGAAGGACTTTTGCAACAACGTCGCGAACTCTTCAGCGTGACTGAACAGCCTGATGTCGGTGCTCATAAGCCAGTTTCCTAACATCTTACGCATGCTGTCTTGGGTCACTGGGGAGAGCGCCGATTCGAGGAGAGCAAAGAGCCATGATTTCTGAACCATGGTTTCTGCGGAAGCAAGATGATCCAGATCCTGTACGCACTCCAGTGCCTGATTGAGATATCTGCCGATGACGATTGTTTCGTAGACAGTGCAAAATCTTGCGTACTGTGATTCGGTGACCACGGAGCCTAATGCCATGTTAGCTTTCTATCTAGCTTGAGGTACTCGTGCAACATCGTATCGTCGGATAGGGTATACGCCAGTTGAACACAGGATGGAGAGAAAGATCCAATATTACTCACCCAGCTTATCTTCTTGATCCAGAGTCAGCTCCATGTCGTTCGCGCGAATGTTGTTGCGAGAGATAGAAATGGACTTCTTGAGAACATGGAGACAAATCTTCCTCTGCTCGGTGTCTCCCTGAGATGATTGACCCAAGGTACCCAGCAAATATTTCCAGTAAGGGTCCTTTTGCAGAGCCACTTGGCGCGAGTAACCGTGGCTGTCCAGGTCCAGCCATCTCAACCAGATGGTATAGGCAGTGGTTTTGTATGAACTCTTCTCACTGAAGTCAAGAAGATTCCTGATGCATCGCCAAAGATGCCTATCGAGCTCGTCCGGGTCCGTCTTATAGTGTGAAAAGGTAAACGTGCCAGCTCTGAAGGAAGCTAGGAAAGCGAGAGTAGTGTCCTTGGCCGCAGCTGCAATGTCTGCATTGGATGACGCAAGAAGGCCAAACAGAGCACATACAATCGGACTCGAAACAATAAATGTCTTGTCAACGATCGGGCTTCTGAATAGTTGTTTGGCAAAGCTCAGATATAGAACAGTCGTCTTGACAAGCTCATCCAATTGACGATCGCGTCCAAGCTCCGGATCGTAATGTGACACAAAAGGATCCACGATCAAGACCTTGTCGACGGGAACCACAAACTCCGCATTCTTTGGTTGACGAAGCAGCTGTGAGAAGCAAATATGAAGTTCACGATCCGTCCAGTGCAACAAAGCATTTCGGATCCGAGGATACTCGACACATAGTGCTGCAGCAGAAGCAGCATCGTCCTGCTCGATCGATCTGATCAAGAACTCATTAAGATGAACGTTCGCCTCTTCATCTGGACATCTGTCGGCCAATGCAGCAACAAGTCCAAGAGTATTGTTGTCGATATTGGAAGCAAGATCCCTAACAGCAGAAGCGCGCTCGGTCTCTGGAATCCTGCTAAGGAAAATGTCCGCCAGCGTCGTATGCACAGAAGAAACAGAAGGAGCGACCATTGTCTGGAAATTGGTGCGCCACCGACGCCCTGGAAGTGAAGATGAACGTGTATAGTAGCGATTCAGGGCGCCGCGAAGTGTCTGCATATATTTCAAACTCCCCTTTGTCTCTCCAGGTCCACATAAACAAAAATTGTAGGACCTCGATGCGGCATTACTTCGGTATCGAAAAACAGTTGTTCTAGATCTGAGATTTAGGCGGAGCGGGCTCCGGGAATAAGCACCGTCTCCCCGTTCTGCCATTCTCCGCGGTGATAGAATTGCATATTCCTAATCAGTTTCTATGCTGGATATTTGATGTGCTTCGGTGGTTGGTGTCCATGGAACGACTGATTAATCAAAGCTATGGCTGATTCTAAACCACTTGTAGGTTCTCGTTTGTAGGTTGATTAAATATTAGAAAGCTTTTCTTCATGCCTTTCTGCTGCATCAACTTTTATGATGAACCATCAACCATGACTAACTCATTATGCCTCGCTCTCAATACCCGTAGTCCTCTCATGATGCTCAAAAATTCCACTGATGCGATCTTGTAAATGCTCAGCTTTATGCTTCATCCACCACATGGTCCTCGCACTCTTGAACTGCATCACACCTCTGTGCCTGCGGTTGATCTGTTTGCTATGCTCGCGATACTCTTGATAGCTATCAACTACATTTCTGCTTCCACTGGTATTGCGCTCGTTTTTATCGTCGTCGGTGCCAGTGGTGAGTTTAGAGATGCTCGAGTGACGATGGTGGGACAGTCTTTTTTTGATGCGGGAGAGTTTGTTGGGCGATTCGGTGGAGGTGGAGGAGTCAGAGTCAGAGCCAGAGGATGAGGATGAGTCGTCGGATTCGTCATTTGAGCTGTCGCCTTCGGCGTGGGGGCAACTGCCTTTGTTGGCTCCGGTTGCGTCTGATTGTTTTGTTGATGACATGTTTTTGTTTTTGACCGCGCCTGGGTCGTTTTGTTCGCTGTTTGTCATTTGGAATCTCGCGGTTTCGACGACTTCAAAGACATCGCTGAGGTGCTTGTCGTGCTTGGCGACCTTTTTGTGGTATCTGCTTAACCCTCTGCAAAACTTGAGCTTGAGGTTTAGTTCGCCGACCTTGTCACCGTAGGACTCGAGTTTGCAGGTTGTCGCGCGTTTGAGGTCGCCTTTCCACACAGGTAGAGTCAGAGATATCTGTTCGTTGTCAGGAATGTCGCAGAGCCAGAGGACGGCGAAAGCGGCCGTCTTATCGCGTAGAGCAGTGTCTTTGCGGAACTGGATGATCAGGCAGCTGGCGTAGCGGCGGCGGACACCTAGGTGGACACCATTGTTGTGGCGGCTTGCCCATGCATTTTCGTCTTTGTGTGCTTTCATATGGGCAACACTGATGGCTGTTTGAATCTTAATACGACAGCCTTGGAGGTCGGAAGGGAAGTTCGAGCCGGAAGTGATACGAGGATCAACGACGAGGGTGCCCCAGTCCCAACCCAGCAATTCCTTTGGCAGCTGACTCTCTACGGAACGGAAGACCATGCTGACCCGAATGCGGCCGTAGCCTACGCCACCGTATAAGGGATAGGTGCCGTTGACTTGAGAGCGTTTCTTCATGATATCGACCAGCGGCAAACGCACAATACCCATGACAGGATCGTCTTCATGTACGCGAGCGTCTCGCACGACGACATAAACCTCTGCAGTCCGCCAATCGCGAATGAAGCGCTCAGTTCCTGCATTGAAGAAAGGCTTCGCGTTCTTGGGCTTGACACGTGTGCGATAGATCTTTTGGTGATTGAGAATAATGTTGCAGTAGCAGGACGGAAGTTCATCGCCCTGTTCTTCGATTCCACTCGGCTCCGGATCATCGTTGTAACGAGCGGCATTGTGATGAGCACGTACTTCCAGTCCAGTAGCTTCGTGAATCTGAATGGCCAGTATGCCGCTGGGATAATCGTGAAGAGGGGGTGCAGAGATGATCATCGCATCTTCCACCTCCTTGTATTGCTGTAGCTTGAGCTGTTCGGTTTCTCTGCTCTCATCCTTCTTGGCTTCACGGAGTTTACGTCCAGCTGACTCTTCAACCATTTTCTCCAGCGCATCTCTCGAGCGAATCTCCGGTCGCTCTGTCTGGCGTTTGAGTTGCTCCTCAATGATGTGGGCCTTTGGGAAATAGCCGACGCTCCATTCAAGTTTGCCCGGAAGACCTTCGCCAGCGTGTAGAGCCTTGAAACCATCAATTCGATCGGACATCTTGCCCCTCGTCTCTTTGTTGTGGATCAATTCTTTCAAATCCATCTCTATACGTCCAAGATCGTCGTCTGCAGTGAAGCGATCGGAGTCCCAGAGCTGTACACGGAGTCTTTCATCCACGTCCAGTTCGTCGGCGGTGACCAGGATAAATGCAGTCTCATCCCAATGCGGATTCATCTCGGATAGAATAACACGAGTTGACCATAGTGGCTTGACGAATTTGGCCCAGCCGACCGTTACATATGGATCGGCCGAACCTTCTCTGACCAACGGGATAGCAGGATCTCCTTCCTTGAAGTCGAAAGCACGCTTGACCTTGACCACTATGACACCCTTTGCTCTAGTGTCTTTTTTGAAGTCCTCGCCAGCGATCATGTCTTGAAGATTGATGGTCATGCTCTTGGGTGCGACGTATTCAGCCACTGCGGCATCAACAGCGGTCTGGACGAAATGCGATATGACTGGCAGATTCATGATGTTCAGGCCTTTCCTCGTCAGCGGAGTGCAGGCCACATCAACATTGGGCTGGCCGAGAAGAGTAAAGGTACATAGCGCAAAGAATGGGGGATCTGGTGTCAGCTGCAACCTGCAGCGCATGATACCGACAAAGCCTCTCAAGTCAACATATACCGGTATCTTGATGTTTCCAGGAAGGTAGAATGAAATGTACAAGTGAGCGTGCTTTGCTCTGTCCTTGAACTTCTTCGAGGTAGACCGAGTTCTGTAAGCGAAGGCGACTTCAAGGTTGATGAAGTCACCTTCCTCGGCCTCCATACCTTCGGCAATTTGTTTGTCGTCTGCCTCCTCCTGACTGTTTGACTTTTTGGTACCCTGAGCCTGATCCAAATCCTGGCTTTGATTGGGTGATGCATTCTCGTCGACCTGCCACTCGCCGGGCACATTACGGTCGTTGTGGCTGTCTTGAGCTTCAGGGCTGAGCTTGCCATCGGCACCAACCGACCGTGCAGCAGCACCGGTAGGAAGCCATCTGACACCCAGTATACGCATTGACTCACTACCCTGGCCGATATCCTCGATGCTGACCATGCGGACGATTGACGGAAGCGAGGCCTGCATGACGTCTTCGACCGTGTCGGCCAGGGAGATGAACAGGTCGGGATTAACGAGCGGCCAAAGCGAGGTCAACATGTTGTTGAGCCATTGGGTAGATTCCTCCTTGCCATCTTGGCTCTTTGCGGAGTGCTTGTCAGCGTGCCAGATTTCTTCCTCCCATAGCCTGTGAACTTGTCTATCAGTCCATTTGTGGATCCAGAACATGACAGCAACCGTAAGGACAACGAGCATGATGGTAGCAAAGCCGCTTGAGAGGTATGGCCAAAGGAAGCCCCACGAGATGCCAGCATGTGCGTCGTTGCGATCGAAAAAGAATGCACCGATAGTCTTGTAGAGGCCAATGGCGACAAAGACAGCGACCACGCCTATTGTTATTCCCAGCTTCTGTATCTTGTTCATGCGGTTCCTGATCTCGTCAAAGTCCGGTGGTGGGAAGAGGTTCTCCAAGGCGGCATGGTGTCTTCCAATCTCTTGTGTCTCATCTGCCAGTATATCCTGACTCTTTCTTTTGTTGGCTAAGCCAGTCGCCGACCTAGTCTCGGAGCCTGGTGGGCCTAGGTTCTCGGGTACTCTCTTCAAGTCTCCAGGCTGCAAGTCGTGAATGCGGACAGGAAGATGGGTGACTGGATCGGTGACCTCTCGGTAGGCGCGCTCGCCTTTCCGTTTGCTCTTGCCTATAGCCTTGCGTCGCGTCTTTGGATCTTGGTCTTGGACAGGAGCCTCGGACGTGTCGTGCATCAAGTCTGCAGCATCATGTGCACCGCCGCCAACAAGCTTCTTCTTGAACCGATGCGAATGGTCCTTTTTCTCGTGCGCCGGATCGTCAAGATCCGAGTTGTCGGAGCCGGCATTGCTGTGTTCTCTCGAGTAGAGGTACCGGTTCGCGCTGTCTCGATCTTCCTTCTCATCTTCTTGTCCTTTTGGTGGTGGGGCACCACCTTGAGCATTTTCCTGGCGCTTCTCCTTCTCTTGTTGATACTTTTGGATGGTCGGTATGGGTCGGTGTGTGCTGTACGGCGCCTTGTACCGGCGCCGTTCGAGGTCTTCATCCTGTACCGTCATCGAGTTGCCGAAGCGCGACCGTCAAGGTGCGAGGGGTCCAGCCCTTGAGTTGTGAGGATTAAGGGCAAGTGTATATATAAATGCAATGAAATAGGACGAGATGATTCCCGAGTCTTGCTCAAGGGAAGAAGTAAGAGGTAAAGGAACAGAAAAAATTGATTACTACCTGAGCCATAGACGGCGACGAAGGAAGCACCCTGGTAGCTGTTTTCCTGCTTTCGCGATCTCAGTTGCGCACCTACGTGACTACGTCCCCTCACTAGACCTTTTGAGAGGACTGACGTCTTCGCAAACGGACAAGAACGGATCGCCCACCGGCGCCGCTCATGCGAATGTCTCGGCGCTCTTGGAAGTTGGAATTGAGTTGGAAGAATTCGAGAAACTTGGAACTTCGTATGCTTAGCGAACAATGTAATAACTTTGTCGAACATCGAGCTCTTTCCAAGGCGTGTGAGCAGACCCTGAGTTGTGCTCTGTAACCATTTCCCTTACGCTGTTCAACAACTCCTCTCGAGACCGCGCGTCGAACTGCCCCCAGCTTACTCGGCAGTCGAGTTTATCGTCTGTATAGGCTTCCTTCTGAGTACAACCATAACCTTCTTGGCAGAGCCCCAAACCTAGAAGCTACATGTATCTCCAAGTGAAACTCGTCGAAAAATATATGTGAGCAATCAACATGCAAAGAAAGGCTGTGTGATTTTGTAGGATTTTGGGTAGAGGATCGTGTGCCAGAGACATTTAGAAGGATTACGCAAGCAGTCTTCCGGGTATCCGCGATATTGCATGACTTATACGACTCTCGCCTGACAACTACCTGATATTGTCTATGTCATAGAGAGTGCGAGTCAACTCTTTTCGAAGACTCATGGAACACGGTAGTAGAAAATGTAAAGGATACCTAGACATTGACATGCGCTATAGACAGATTTTGTATTAAAGCGACAAGATTCTCAAATGATTGACAAGTAAACAAGATCCGCGCAACTCCAAATGTTATGCCCAGACTCCGATATGATGCAAAAGCTTTCTTTCTCCCTCCTTCTACCTTTTTCCATTCTTACATGTTCGCCAGCTCGAAATCAATTTGTTGATCCAAGAAGGCTCTCTTCTGAGGATCCAGTTGCACTTGCAAGCGTTGCTCCGTGAGGACCTTCAACTGCTTCTTCGTCACGTTGTCCAGGTCAACCTCTCTCAAGCAATCTCTGACAGCATCAACGATTTGACCATCGCTGACACCCTGAGTTTGGAAGCCAGGAAGGCCGAATGTACTGGCAGGACGCGATGTAGGCTGAGAAAGCGGGCTGCGGGAACGAGGAGGGAAGCCAGCCGAAGGAGGAGGTGATAGCTTGGGTGAAAGCAAGTCGGGTTGGGAGGATAAATATTGCCCGCTATAGTTGCGCGGGAGACCTGGGGCGGCGTCACTCATATTGCCCATGGACATGAGACGTTGGTTCTCGTTAGCGCCGGGCATGACGTCGGTGAAGCGTGAGTAGCTAGACATGCGGTTGTATGCGTTGTATGGGCCAGGCGATTGAGTAGGTGGGCGGTAGGACATGTTGGTGTTGGGAAGGCCAGTGAGAATGGTCGAGGCCGGGTGAACTGAAGAATAGACAGAGCGGATATCGTCCATTTCGTAAGCTCCGTTATCCTGGAAAGGTGAGAATCCATCCTTCTCCTGGACAACCAGACCACGACGGCCAGGAAGTTGGTTTCGGAAAGCGTAATCATCCCAGCGTTGCAAGGGAATACTACGGGGATCAAACTCTTCAATCTCCGTGGCAATGACTTGTTTAGTACCAGTCTCGCCGATGACAACACGGGTGTTACCCCATGAGAAATCATCCTGCTTCCAGAAAGAGTAGACAGGCAAGACGAAAGAGTAAAGAGGATAGGCAGCCAAGTAGCAAATCATCCAACCAATGTGTTGCCATTGTCTCTTGGCAATGAAGATGATAGCTTGCAGACCGTACACACCGGCCAACATGATGATCGAGATAAGTGGGAACTGGCCACCAGTCGATGCGGTGATAATAAGATAGACGAGGTAGACGACGGTGGCTGGAAGGATGACTGTACCGAACAGATCAATGAACACGACGAAGCGCATGGAGAAACAACAGAAGCCACACATGTCCTTGATCAGCATGAGTTCGGCCAAATTGTGAATGGTCGAGTTGATCCAGCGACGTCTTTGAGAAAGAAGAATACTCCATGTCTCGGGGGCGGCGGTTTGAGCATATGCGTCAGGAATGAACTTGAAGGACATCTGAGGGAAGTTTTTGGTCATCAAGGTTGTCAACCAACGATCTTCACCAAGAGACAACAAGTTCTTCTTGTGCAAAGTGTCAACGTTGCAATCACTGTATTCCTCGATGACGGCGTCAGCGATAATAAGAGGCTTGCCCTTGTCTGCTGTTCGAAGACGGTACATGGTAAAACTGTAAAGTGTTAGTATTGAGAGACACAGAGTTGAGATTACATATGACTTACCATCCGGGAAGACAGGTGACACTGCCGAACAAACTCTCGAAAGCCTTTGACAAGTGATGGGAAATGTAGTACTCATAGACCTGAATCATTGTGGTCCAAGATTGTTCTTCGTTCTCCAGACTGGTCTCACCACAGATACCGGCGATCTTGGAGTCGTTTGTACAAGCAGCAACCAGGCGAGTAAGAGCGTCTTCTTTGACCAGAGTATCGGCATCGACCATGAGAAGGTACTCATAGAGCTCGGGATCCACGCCGATGACATTGTTGATTTGATGGAACATTTCCAACTCAAGGGGCGACATGGGAGCACGGTGGTGGACTCTGTTGAGGAAGCTCATGAGCAGAATTTGAGAATCACGCTTACCACGGTTACCGGGCTTGGCCTTGACCTGTTCTGACTCTTTACCGCACTTGACGACAACAATGTAAGGGACGACATTGCCTTCGAACTCGTAGAGACCAGAGTAGACCTTTCCATAGTTCAACTGCTCGGCACCGGAGCCGATGGACTTGAATGGAAGAGCAGGGGGATCAATCTTGGGATCGACGCCGAGGATATCCAGGACGATCTTAGGAGTTGGTCGGTCATTACCACCTCCGACAATCATGCCGTCGCAGATAACACAGATGAGCTTTCTCTTATTGTCGTATGCCAGAGACGTGAGCGAGTCGAGACCCTTTCTGAGATGGTCCTCACCCTCGGTATATGCAGGAACCTGACAGATGACAAACTTATCTTGCGGAGCGGGACGCGGCTTCGAACCGAATTGCAGAGCAGCCAAGAACTTGACCACAATAACGGTACAGAGGATAATGGTAAAAACCAACAGGATGTAGTTGTTCACCTGGCAACGGGCAGAATCTCTGAAATCGAGCTTGCCACTGTAGAACATGTTGTCCAAACATTGGGTGATGGCGGAATGCTCGGTTACGTTGGTGATTTTCTTGTCGAACTCGGACTTGATATCTTGACCAGCATTGCTCTGAACTATTGCAGAAAACTCGTCCGGGAAAAACTTGTAGGTTGCGAGATCGTTCATGAGGTCGAGAGTGTTGAAATAATCTGTCATGTCGTAGAGTTTGTTACCGAGCGTGAACCAATAATGGTTGTTGTCTTGTCCATCGCTTCTGACCTTTTTCGTCTTGACAACTAGATCTCCCTTGTAGTACTCTTTCATCTTGGGCAAAAATGTATCAGCGTACCAGTTGATGTTGTTGAGTGCCGAATCCGTATCCGGAGCAGCAATGGGACCGGAGGAATGCACTGCCGAAGGATACTCCGAGGTGAAGGTGGTGTCGTTTGCTGTGAGCGAGATGGTGGAATCGGCTCCCACAAGGCCGTAACAAGCAACACTGATCGGAGGAACGATGAATTCACTGACATCTGTGCCTCCAAACGGTTCCATATTGGTAACGGTGGTTTGCGTAACACCGTCACTGTGCTGGATCTTGTGGAACTTGGTAAGATCATACACATGTCCGCGGAAACTGACATAGTAGTCGTTGGATGCTGCGTGGTAGCTGACCTCTTTGGCGTTCCAGGCTTTGTCACTGTTTGGGCAAAGCAGACGACCGAATGCGACGATGTAGAAGACGACGGTAGCGTTGATGATGAAAATAATGATCATCAGGGCGAACTTTTCCCTCCATGCTTGACGGACATCACTTCTCTTCATGCGACCGATATAACGAAGAGCGGGAGAGGGGATATAGAAAGTCAGAGCCCACACGGCCCAGACCCAGACTTTGCGACTGAAAGTGATGGGTACCTCGACAATGACCTTGGCATCGCCATCTTCCTCGTCTCCATAGTATGTCACTTCGCCATGCTTGTCATCACCCTTGGGACCGAGACCGTAGTCTCCCGGACGACCTTGCATAGTTGGTGCTTTTGAAGGTGCAATTGACTTGGCTCCAAGTTGACTTCTACTGGCGAAGCTTTGGTTACGGCTGAGGAAAGGGTTGCTGGGGTTGTCGTGGTAAGGCTGTTGATAGAAACCGTCCTCAACCATAGGAGTGGAGACTTGGTACTGACCACCGAAAGGTCCAGCAGCGTCCATTGATGGATCCATGGGCTTGAGATCGAGCATACTCTCGGCTTCCCACCATGGCGCTTCGCGGATCCAGATTCGCTCGTGGCCAATGATGACTTCTCCGTTGCTCCAACCACGCTCCATGACCCAACTCTCGACACCGTCACGGCCAAGCTGGCAGCCAAGACGCGCATAACGCTCCTGGAACTCGTTGATATCGAAATCAGCAGTGTAATCGAGCTTCTTGTTACGGTGGTTCGCCCACTCAGGAAGCCTCCAAGAACGAATCTGGCTAGAAACAGATCCTGCAGACCATGGGAAGCTGCTTGGTGAGTGGTTTGCCAAGGATGCCGGGGACTCGTCAGTAGGATGAAGAGCGAGCTGGAACCAGACACGACTGCTTCCCAAGAGGTTCATGAGGCTGAAACGACCAGTCTTTCCGAGCTGGACGCCCTCACCTTCAATTGGGTACAAAAGACGTCTCAAGAAGCTGTCTGCTTCAGTCTCAACGCCTACCTTCTCGAGGAGGGCCTCGCGACGATCGAGTACTTCCTCACGCTCTCTGGCAGCCACAGAGTCGGTAAGTTCGAGTTCTGCTGCATTGTCGTTGACGGCGTCAGTCATCTCCCGAACAATGGAAGAACCGACGTGATACGAAGGCACTCCGTCCTCTTTCATCTCGAGGTTGATGCCCGTCGAATCATCAAAGACAGTACGCAGAGCCATTGCCTTGCCCAGAGTGGCGCTCGGTAGTTCAAGGATTGTCAGGTTGACAGTGTCTGCACCCTCCTCGCCAGGAGGTGGGGTCATGATGCCTCCAGAGTTCTCTGTGTCACTTCCGTTGGACGAGCTCACAAGACCGCCATTGCGGACCTCCATACGAATAGCTTCATTGGCACGGGCAATGACCCAGTCAACTAGAGCTTCGTAGATGGCGGCCATCAAGGTCTGACGTTCCATAGTATCGCACTTCTTGGTCAAGACGGCAGTGTCCAGATCAAGCAGATCAGCCACCTCTTCGCAAACGTTTTCGAGTACGTCTTCATCGACCAAGAAACCCATAGTCTCGCCAAGCTTGAGGATGGCAGCTACAACAGAGAGCATGTTTCTGAGGGCAGCTCCCTTGATACCAATCTCTTTCAGCGAAGCGCGGAAGTCGTCGGCGGCGGCAGCATCGTCGGCTGTGGGGAGGTACAAAGGAGGGGTATAGGTGTCGGTCTTTTTCAGCAGGGCATAGGCCTTTGGCTCTTGAAGGCTCAAAAACTCCTTCTCGGCAGGCGAGGCGCTCGAGAGCAAGTAGTAGAAGACATCGAATGCGCGGTAGCCGATCTCGGCAGGCACATCGGTCAGGCCTTTGGTAACGTTGATTCCAGAAGAAGACAGACTGAGTGAAGCGCCCGTCAGCTCGCCCTCGAGATTGAGGTTGAGCACGGCGGCCAGACCGTTGTGCTGTGCTGCCGAGGGATTGCGCGGTGTGACGGAATGGAGGAAGGGGCGTATGGCGTTCAAAGCAGTGTACAGACTTGCAGGTACTGCAACAGGTAGCGAAGAGAGAAAGGGAACGAGGAGCGAAGGTGTGGACTCGTGGAGAGAGCTGCCATGTATGTTAGCGAGTCGTACATCTGAAGCCTACTGTCAAGCGGACTCACCCCAAGACAACACATCCATCCTCGGCTCTTCTCCTGGCGTGCTCCCAGGCTCGTCGACCCAATTCGGCATCTACTGTGCCTCCTTGCCTCCCATCAGGGCCGACCATCATGCTAGTGACCCATGTGTTGACGACGAGACTGGTGCTCGATTCGAGCGCATATGGCTGGCTGTTGTTCCAGACAGAGTGGAGGCTGTTGAGCAGAGTTGTGGTTGAAAGTTGGGCGGATGGTTGGGCCGGTCGAGGGACATTTGAATGGGTCGAATAGACCGACAGGCGGCTACCTGGGCCCGCCATGGTAAGTATGGGGGCTGAGGCGTGGCCGCTATGTTGGTTATGTGGTGTAGCGAGTGCTGAGGTTGTGGCAACGAGGAGTTGATCTCGTGGGTAAGCAAAAAAACAGCAATCCTCTGTTCTTGAGGGGGTAGAGAGACGGGTTGCGGCAACGATCGAGTTTCTGGCTGTGTCGTACAAGCGAATGTCGAATGCGAAGTAAAAGGCACAGAACAACACAGTCCAAGGATAGAAAAGACGTGAAGTGAATATGCACGAGAGAGCGAGAGGCTTCAGAAGTTCAGTTCAGACACTAAGGGAGTGCGGCAAGCGGAAGGCTGGTATGTGCGCTACCCTAGCACAACCATTCGTTTCAAGCCTTCTTGCTACAGTATCTCATCTCAAGACCCCGACTCTCCCAGCCTCAACAACTATCGTCTCACTATGGAAACTCCTCTCTGCTCATCACTCATATTCCAGATTCTGCTGGTCTGATTTCGTCGAGTCGAGTGTGGATATTGCTATTAGGTACACTGTTGATGTTTACGACACTACACGGACTACACCCGAGTACGGGCCATACTGTATCTATTTTTGGACAAGTTCGCCTTCGCGACTTTGTTGTGACCCTTTATGCAAAAGATCTACGAGCCTCGCTCATCCGAGCCGCCTTCGTTGAGCGTCCATCACCTGCTCTGCTTGCAACCATCACACATCAGTCGAGTACGACCGTCACTCTGGTGGAACACTGGTTGATCGGGCACCAGGGACGCATCTCAATGCACGAAACATTTGTTTCATTCTCGGCGAGATTCGAGATTCAAGATTCAGGAGGTGGATCCGCCAAGATGACCCCCATGGGTGAAATGCTTTGCATCGAGTTGGTTGGGGTGTCTTTCGCGTTCCTCGCCATCCGCAAGATAATGCTTGGTGCAGGATCTCGTCATAGAGGATGGGTAGACCGAAAAGTTCGAGTTGAATAACATCCGTTTGACACGCGTTTCTTCGGCAAGAAACCGATGAGCGGAAGGAACAAAAGCGCCGCCCGCCGCCCGCGCCCCCTTAAGTGGTTGGGTTAGAGTTTCGAGCATGGTGATTAGCTCGCCCCGCGCCTGTTGCTGACTGCCCGTATTTTTACCACGTAGTAACAAGATGGTTCCTGGGATGGCTTTGTACGAATCTTTAAAAATGGAGCCGAGTACCAGTGGAATTATTCAGAGGTCGTCGAATGCGATGCAGAAACAGAAACTCAAACAGAACGCAAGTCTGATGGTACTTCGAGATCTCTCAAGGTGTTGTGCTCGAAATTATTTAGGGCTGAAACGGAAGGCGCGACGGGTCAGTGGTTTCCCAAAATACAATCCGATAGGTTGGCTGTAGCTTTGGCCTTCTCTCTCACCCCGAGAGGCTTTCATATTCTATCCCCTCTGTCTCGTGTGTGATTTTTCGCAGTACACTACTCTAGGGCTCTTGTTGTTCTATCATAGCCCGACGTCAATCGCTTTACCCATCGCCCCACGGTCTCTTCCGTGTGTAAATCTTTCGTCCAAGGGGGTCGATTGATATTTCGTCGACCGGTCTGCTAACAACACAGGAGCAAAGCAGCACCAGGCCAACATGGCTGTTCCTGCTCACGCTCAGGCTTCACTGCCTGCGCTCCCTGCTCATCTTCAAGATGACAGCCACCTAACAGCACACCTGGCCAGCAGGTTCCACGTCTCGCTGCCCACCGCCCAGTTGTCATCACACGCCATCATCGCCCTCAACACATACACGTCTTCGGCCAAGGGTCCGGATGGCTCAAAAGAAGGCAGCGCTATGGGCGCTGCTGAGGATCTGGCTTCAAGAGCGTGGACTCGACTGGGGGCCAGACAGGAGAACCAGGCCGTCGTCTTTCTGTATGTGTCCTTCCGTGCTTGTGACACAAATGCCCACGTTCTTCTCTAACCAGTACACAGCGGTGAAACCGGCTCAGGCAAGACGACCCTGCGCTCGCACGTTCTCTCTGCCCTATTGACCTACACATCGACGCCACTGTCCAACAAGCTGTCCTACGCCGCCTTTGTTTTCGACACTCTGACCACCACAAAGTCTGTCACCACTCCCACCGCCTCCAAAGCCGGTCTCTTTTTCGAACTTCAATACGACACATCCTCCAGTCTGCACCCGACCCTTGTCGGTGGAAAGCTGCTCGACCATCGTCTCGAGCGCAGCAGAGTCGCCACCATCCCTCCTGGCGAGCGCAACTTTCACGTTCTCTACTACCTCCTGGCCGGTACCAGCCCGCAAGAGAAGGAGCATCTCGGTCTTGATCAGGCAGGTCCTGCTACCAACAGACACTCGCTTGGTAATGGCGGCGCAAAGAGATGGAGATACTTGGGACACCCTAGTCAGCTCAAGGTTGGCATCAACGACGCCGAAGGATTCCAGCACTTCAAGACGGCTCTACGCAAATTAGAGTTCCCTCGCGACGAGATTGCTCATATGTGCGAGATGCTTGCTTGTATCCTGCACATTGGTCAGCTCGAATTTGTGACGACCCAGTCCACTACACCATCGGCCGATGACAGTGGTGGCTACTCGCACGAGGGTGGCGAGGACGTTACTTCAGTCAAGAACAGAGAAACTCTTCACATCGTAGCAGCTTTCCTCGGTGTTTCCGAGAGACAACTAGAAGAGAGTCTGGGATACCGCACAAAGAAGCTGCACCGCGAGCGCGTTACAGTCATGCTGGATCCCAAGGGTGCTCGAGACAACGCTGATGAGCTCGCACGCACCTTGTACTCGCTTTTTGTCGCATACACCATCGAGCGTATTAACCAGAAGATCTGCTCGGCAGAAGAGGCCGTTGCCAACACTATTTCCATTGTTGACTTCCCAGGCTTCGCACAATCTTCTTCTACAGGATCCGTACTGGACCAGCTACTGAACAACGCAGCATCAGAATCTCTCTACAACTTCTGTCTGCAGAGCTTCTTCGAGCGCAAGGCTGATCTCCTCGAGACCGAAGAAGTCAGCGTGCCTGCAACCAGCTACTTCGACAACACCGATGCTGTCAAGGGTCTGCTGAAATCCGGTAACGGCCTTTTGAGTATCTTGGACGACCAGATGCGTCGTGGCAAGACTGATCAGCAGTTCCTCGAGAGCGTCAGGAGACGTTTCGAGGGTAAGAACCCTGCAATTGAGGCTGGCGCCGCTACCCAGACTCTTCCCGGAAACAACTTTGCTACCCGTAATGCCAATGCTGCATTCACCGTCAGACATTACGCTGGCGAGGTTGACTACCCTGTGGAGAACCTCCTCGAAGCCAACGGCGAGATCATCTCCGGTGATCTCATGAACCTGATCGACACGTCTTCGAACCAGTTCGTCAGTGATCTTTTCGGTCAGGAAGCCTTGAGCAAGGTCGTCCATCCCAAAGATCGCTCAGCAGTTATGCAAGCCTCGGTCGCCTCCAAGCCTTCGAGAATGCCTAGCATGGCCAAGCGCACTGGTGAGCGTCCTGCAAGACTCGGTGCCATGAGACAGGACAGCGACAATGGCAAGAGAAGCACTTCTCGCACTGGCAAAGGAGGTGAGCCTGAACAGCAACAAGGTGCTGCTGCTCAATTCCTGTCTTCCCTGGACAACATCTCCAAATCTCTGTCGGACCCTCGCACCAACCCATACTTTGTGTTCTGCCTGAAACCCAACGATCGTAGAATTGCCAACCAGTTTGACAGCAAATGTGTCCGCACCCAGATGCAAACACTTGGTATCGCAGAGATCAGTCAGCGTCTACGCAACGCTGATTTTAGTGTCTTCATGCCATTCAGTGAATTCTTGGGTGTCGCCGAGGGCGATGTCTCCGTTGTGGGTACCGACAAGGAAAAGGCAGAAATGATTCTGGACGAGAAGATCTGGCCTGGCAATGAAGCAAGAGTCGGCAGCACTGGTGTCTTCCTCAGCGAGCGCTGCTGGCGCCAGATCGCCCGAGTCAGTGATCTCGACGTAGCTCCTGCTGGCATGCACGAGCAGATGACCTATGGAGAGCAGGAGGGTATGCTGTCTCCTGATCACGCTCGTAATGGTCGCAACGACTCCAACCTCAACCTCCTTGGTGCTGTAACTCCTTCCCCTGGTGCCTTCTATCACGACGACAAAGTAGCGGGTTACTTTGGAAGCCGCGACCTCGATGCCAAATCCGAAGCCGGTGCATCAGCCTTCCATGGAGGTGACATGTTCCAGAACCTGGAAACACGCTCGCAACTTGCAGAGAAGGGCAATGAGGCCAAGGTGGCAGCAATCGAGGAGATACCCGTCACAGGTGCTCGTAAAAGATGGGTGTTCCTTGTCTACCTCTTCACATGGTGGATTCCCGATGTGTTCGTTCGTATCATTGGTCGCATGCCTCGTCCTGACATCCGTATGGCCTGGAGAGAAAAGGTAGCCATCAACTTCATGATCTGGCTTGCTTGTGGCAGTTTCTTGTTCCTCATGATTGGTTTCCCTGCGCTCATTTGTCCGACACAACACGTCTTCTCGGCCGCCGAGTTGCAAGACCACAACGGTAAAGACGGTCACTCTTCCTACATCGCCATCCGTGGTGTTGTCTTCAATCTTGGCAACTTCGAGTCAATTCATTACCCTAACATCGTTCCGACATCTGCTCTGGAGAAGTACGCTGGCACTGACGCGACCAACCTCTTCCCTGTTCAAGTATCCGCACTCTGTCCTGGTACGGACGAGAATGGTATCGATCCTGCTGTCCAACTCAACTACAAGAGCACCAATTACACTGGTCAAGCTTCGGCTGTTAGCGGTACCGACTCTCATGCCGTATACCACGACTTCCGCTGGGCCACCAACGACTCCCGCCCAGACTGGTTTGCGCAGCAGATGAAGTTCCTGAACCAGAACTACAGAAAGGGTGCTGTCGGTTACACTTCCAGTTATGTCAAGAAACAGGGCAAGAAGCAACAGTCCATTGCCATTCTTAATGGACGAATTTACGACTTCACAGAATACATCGTCGGCGGTCGTGCTCCTAAGTACCCAGCCGGATACGATGTGCCTGACACTCCGCCCAACTCGAACTTCATGGACCAGCGTGTGGTCAATCTTTGGCAGCAACATGCTGGTCAGGATGTGACTGACGAATGGAACAACCTTGGAATGACTGTAGACCTCAAGAACCGCATGCAGATCTGTCTCGACAATCTGTTCTACGTGGCCGACGTTGACACAAGAAACTCGACCAAATGTCTGTTTGCCACTTATTTGTTGCTCGGAATCTCAATGTTCTTGATCGCGGTTATCGGTGTCAAGTTCCTTGCTGCACTTCAATTCGGTGGCAAGAACGTCCCAGAGAATCTCGACAAGTTTATTATCTGCACTGTACCAGCATACACCGAAGACGAAGATTCTCTGCGTCGTGCCATTGATTCCGCTGCCAGGATGAAGTATGATGACAAGCGCAAACTTCTGCTCATCGTTTGTGACGGTATGATTATCGGTCAAGGCAACGACCGTCCAACTCCCCGTATTGTTCTCGATATTCTCGGTGTCCCCGAAACCGTCGACCCCGAGCCATTGAGTTTCGAGAGTTTGGGTGAGGGTCAAAAGCAGCACAACATGGGCAAGATCTACTCTGGTCTGTACGAAGTCCAAGGTCACATCGTTCCATTCATGGTCATTGTCAAGATTGGTAGACCCGCTGAAGTCGGAAGACCTGGTAACCGTGGTAAGCGTGATTCTCAAATGGTCTTGATGAGATTCTTGAACAGAATCCACTACAACCTGCCAATGGCTCCCATGGAACTCGAGATGTACCACCACATTCGAAACATCATCGGTGTCAACCCGACATTCTACGAGTTTTTGCTGCAGATTGATGCAGATACTGTCGTCGCTCCTGATTCAGCCACACGATTCGTTGCCTCATTCCTGCATGACACACGTCTTATCGGTGTTTGTGGCGAGACAGCTCTTACCAACGCTAAGCACTCCATTGTTACCATGATGCAAGTGTACGAATACTACATTTCGCACAACTTGATCAAGGCTTTCGAATCGCTGTTCGGCTCGGTCACTTGTTTGCCAGGTTGTTTCTCTATGTATCGTATTCGCGACGCACAGTCCGGCAAGCCTCTCTTCGTTTCCAAGGAAGTTGTCGAGATGTACGCCGAGATTCGTGTCGATACCCTTCACACCAAGAACTTGCTGCACCTGGGAGAAGATAGATACCTGACGACACTCCTGATGAAGTGGCATCCTTCTTACAAGACCAAGTTTATCATGCGCGCTCACGCCTGGACTATCGCACCCGACAGCTGGACCGTCTTCATGTCACAACGTCGTCGTTGGATCAACTCTACTGTTCACAACCTCTTCGAGCTTACATCACTGTCTCAACTTTGCGGTTTCTGCTGTTTCAGTATGCGATTCGTTGTTATTCTTGACCTGCTCTCAACTGTTATCCAGCCTGTCTTGGTCGGATACCTGGTGTACATTTTTGTTCGCATTGGACAGGATCCTACTGGTGTATCGACCATTGCCATCATCATGTTGGTGGCCGTTTACGGTATGCAAGCGTTGGTCTTCATTATCCGCCGCAAGTGGGAGATGGTCGGTTGGATGATCATCTACTTGATTGCTACGCCCGTCTTTTCCATGGCACTTCCCCTCTACTCGTTCTGGCACATGGACGATTTCTCGTGGGGTAACACTCGTGTCGTTACTGGAGAAAAGGGTAAACAGGTTGTCGTTTCCGACGAGGGCAAGTTCGACCCTGCCAGCATTCCGAAGAAGAGATGGGAAGACTACCAAGCCGAGCTCTGGGAAGCGCAGACTTCTCGTGATGACGACGCCCGTTCTGCAATCTCCGGCGTTACCGGCGTGTCTTATGCGACCAAGTCAGCCTACCCTGGTATGGGTGGCTCTGTCTACGATTACCCACCTTCGCGCCCCATGTCGACATTGGGTGTGCCACAAGGTCCTTTCGGCAACCAGTCGCGCATCAGTCTTGCACCAAGTGAGATGGGTTTGATGGCTGGTGGTTACAGCCCGAACTCTGTAGAGATGACGGACATGCCTCTTCCCAGCGACGATGCCATTCTCGCCGAGATCCGTGACATCTTGGCCAAGACTGACCTTATGACAATCACGAAGAAGAGTGTGAAGTCCGAGTTGGAGAGACGATTCGGTGTGCCGCTGGACGCTAAGAGGGCGTACATTGGCTCCGCCACAGAGGCCATTCTTAGCGGACAATTGTAGGAAGAGTATGAACGGTGGTAGCATTTGCATTCGGCGGCGTTTTGCACCTTGTTGCATAGTTGAGTCCGGTTTTTGCAACGGATCATGTTTTAGTTAGCTTGGGTACGTGGGCGCCATTTGCACATAAAATGTTTGATCTATCTTTATTTTTTACCAAGTCAGAAATACGAAATGCCCTGAGGTAATCCACACATAACACTTCTCTTTCCTTGTTGATTCCGACGAGCTGGACAAAGTTATCTGCTAATCAACGAGATATGGGAATGCAGGGTGTCCGGCATCCAGAATCTAGAGTATTGGTGTATCAACCAGTCGCAAAAGCCACCATCACCCGGGGAATCGATCCGGATTTGCCTTGTCTAGCAATGTCTACGAAAGTCAAGATATTCTCCATGACGACCAGGATAGAAAATCGTGTGTCGCATGGCTTGTCGTCACTCGGCCGCTGTTGTCCGGGAGTGCTCTCAACGGCCAACGTCGACGAACAGCCAGCCAACGCAACGTTCCCTCGGACCCTTCCTTGAATTTATATCAAGTATCGTCACGCTGAATTCAATCATTTCTTCCCTCTTTAACCTGCCTTGTGCAATTCTTCTTACAAAGATATTTCCTATCACTGATCCCATCGATCTCACAAATCTCACAAATCTCATCATCTCGTCAAATTCAGCTTCGCTCACATACGATGAAGAGCACGACTGTTGCACTTCTCGCGTTGACTGCGGGAAGTACTTCTGCGCAGTTCTTCGTTCTCTATGGCAGGGATACTGTCGTCTCACGTATTGATCCCATTGTCTCTCCCGGAGGCATTGGTATGCATGCTCACGAGTTTATGGGTGCTGGCAACATCAACCAAAACTCAGACTACGATTCCCTTCAGAAGTCGACATGCTCGAGTGTCGGACGTGCCAATGGCAACCCTATTATCGAGGACAAGAGTGCTTACTGGCACCCTACACTCTACGTCAAGGCCAATAACGGCACCTACCTCAGAGTTCCTGTAAGATTCACATGTCTGCTCATGACAATCACACTGCTTACGAACTCTCCAGACCAATGGTCACCAGATCTACTACATCAATGCTGGCACTGGCCAGATGCGTGAGCCCTTCGAGTTCCCTAAGGGCTTCCGCATGACAGCTGGAAACGCCTACATCCGTGCCGCGCAAGAACACACTCCTACCAACATGGATGATGTTACTCAGTGGATCTGTCACGAGACTCCTTCGTGGAACCAGGGTGCTCAAGGTGGCTTCCCTAAGGGTGTCACGTCTTGCTCACAGTACCCTTACTTCAACGGTGCTATCGAGTTCCCTCACTGCTGGAACGGCAAGGACTTCAACCTCAACTCTCCCTACTCGCACGTTGCCTATCCGGTTGGGGACATCAGAAACGGTGCTTGCCCTAGCACTCACCCTATCAGGCTTCCTCATATCTTTATGGAGAACAACTACGATCTGTCAAGTATTGAGGGAGAGTTTGAGGTCGACTCGTTTGTGTTGTCTAACGGAGATCCTACTGGTTTCGGTTTCCACGCCGACTTTGTAAGTCCATCGCTGATTACGATTCGAACAAGTGCTAAGAATAATGCAGTTCAACGGTTGGCAAGAAGGTGTTCTGCCTAACCTACTCACTGGCTCTAGTGCCTGTGACTCTCACGACGTTGGCGACTGCTCCGGCGTAACCTTTAACACGAGTATGAATTGGGCTCAGTGCACTACTACTAACAACTTCCCTGAAGATCTCGATGGCCCGCTCGCTGCCCTACCTGGATGCAATCCTATCACCACTGTCAACCCTGCTCCTCAGTGCAAAGCTTGTGCTGCCGGTGTGGTGGGTGGACAGTGCAACGC
>Ga0058697_10000337_pt1 | contig 21504 bp, 23 predicted proteins | sample AgamicAsMae_FD_66619 | JGI IMG/M metagenome (GOLD analysis project Ga0058697, IMG submission 66619) | Agave microbial communities from Guanajuato, Mexico - As.Ma.e | ecosystem: Host-associated > Plants > Phyllosphere > Phylloplane/Leaf | place: Guanajuato, Mexico | collected 2012-06-04
TTCTTTAGACTTCCTGAGTGCAAGGATCGCACGTATGAGGAGTTGGATGTGTTGTTTGCGAATAAAGTCAAGACGAGAGAGTTCAGGAAGTTTGATGTCAATGTTTATGCTGAGGATGGAGAGACGCTTGTTAAGCAGGAGTAAGAGTAGGAGGGTTTGTGGGATATGATGGCTAGGATTACGTTTATGTCTGTATATGATTTGATGGCAAGGATGGATATGGGATAGTCGAGTGTTGTCGAGGTAGCACTCTGTATATAGTTGTACCTGATACTGTGTGTTTCTCTTCATCAGCGTCTCAGTCGCAACAACTCCTCTTGGCTGTGGTATACAGGCATGATTTGAATGTGTATACAGGGAAGACAGATCTGATTAGGATGACGCTCAAATACTACGCGGACACGCTCTCTGCACCCAGGATGATTCTTGAAATGCACAACCCTCTTCTTCCATCACTTGGTTGTGCAGTAAGTACAACGTGATTATTGTCGAGGGCAGCGTCTGCTTCACCAGACTGGAATAGAGGAGCTGTAGATGTAACTTGCAGTAGGGCTATCCATACCAAAACGAACGATGATATGAATCGGGTCATTTGTACCGTCCATATGTAACTATATTGAGCTAGTCACAGGTGCGAGGTCGATAAGATTCAGCAGAGATCAGGCTCCAGACCAAGTCGTAAGCAACCGATTTGGCGGCAAGAGCGAAGCATGAATATTGAGTAGACAACGAGACCACGATTCATGTCATTGAGAGATTGTTAAACACACAATGCCATGGCCGGATTCCAGAAATGTGTATGCACAAGCAAGAATTGTGCTTTGTGGTATACAACACGTAGAATAGATGGTAGAAGTCTGGTGTTAAGTTCAGCGAGCCAACATACACTGTCGTCTGCTACGACGGTATGATTGTGTCTCCTGTAAAAGCACGCAATACTATGATATGAGTTGTTTGCTTCCTTCTGGCAGTGCACCTAGCCAGGCTGGAGTTGATCTTGTACGGTTGGCCACGGGTCCACTAAGGTAGGAACCATCCCAAACTGCAAGGATGGGTTCGAGCTCGAGATTATCACACCAGTGAATGTATTCAATCAAACCTAGACCGTCGGTGTTGATATAGGCCCACGTGCCTTCTCTGCCAGGTCTGTCCTTGAGAGGTCCAATGGTCTCGTTCTACTGCCAGAGGTATGGCGGGTCATGGGCCGGCGGGAAAGCCGGCCTCCCCGCAGGGAAAGTGGCCGAAGCACACGTCGGCAAATGACGCTCCAGCCGACGAGGTTGCCGTCGCTCGCTGCATCTCTGTCCGGTCGCGTTACACCAGCACGAGACCAACCACTCAATAGCACGCATTGATTGTCGCCAAACATTCACAGCACCACTTTCCAGCAAACACGTTCACTCAGTCAACAATGGGCATATTCAAGACTTTGTCAAAGGCCGCCGCGTACGGCACTGTAGCCGGAGCCGGAGGATGGGCACTTTACACACGAAAGTCCAACTTCGTTCCTCTATCACCCTCCGACTACATCTACAACACGACCTTCTATGCCCGCAACAATCCCGAGAGAAACCCTGCTACTGCCGATTTGTGCGTACGCAGGGTACCGCTGAGCGAGATCAAGCCCGAGTACCTTGAGAAGGAAGGAAAGCTGGTCGAGAAGTTCTGCGCCGGCGTTTGGGGAGGCCTTGGTAAGTGCAGATGCTTTGAGACCTGCGACAGTCCACTGATACGAAGCTATAGGCTATGCATACCAGCGCCAATACCTCGAGAAGAAGTACCGCGACGCCGACACGGAAAAGCAGCTGTGGGACACCAAGGCTCTCCTCGATTCCGAGTATCCCGTCGGCACACAGATCACAGACCACTTCGAGGTGCTTACCAAGACACCCGAGTCGATCATTGTTCGCTGCGGAGACTCGCCTCGCAAGATGGAGGTCAGACCCAGCGATGGACTGTTTGAGATGAGAGCAGAGATCTTGAAAGACGAGGGTGTTGCCGAGTTCCAGCTCAAGAGTGTCTTCTACCAAGGACTCGGCAAGGCGACTGGCGCACCCATGCCTGCACACATCGAGTTCTTGCACAGACAATATACCAAGTTGTGGATGGAGACTGCTGTCAGCAATGTCACGCGATGAGCATGAGACTGCGCAGATATGCTAGAGGCACAAGTACAACAGATTACAAAGCAAGTTGCTAGATAAGTCGAAAAGATATGTGTTGGCGTGTTATAGTTGTTCTCAAATGCAGAAAGAGCAACTGTTTGTTCGAACGCACGTGAAAGCGCAAGCAAAAACGCGTCATGGGTCAAAGCTCTCGGAGGTTGTTGCCTGCAGTTGATTCGAACTTTCCCATCTCATGTCGACTTTGCCATGAGCTAATGCCTTGACCTGGAGTTGAGACTTGTCCAGTCCCCAGACGACCAATGCAACCATCATCAACACGAATCCGCAGGCACTATGGCCCAAGGCCGGCCCCGCCGTAAAAAGACCATTCTGTCATCTGACGATGAAGACGACTCAGCGCAGACAGTTCCTGTAGAAGGCCCTGATTCTACCGACGCCAGACCTGCAAGACGACCTTCGACGTCCAAACCAGAGTCGTCCAATTCGGCTCTGACCAAGTCCAAAGTCACCAAATCTCCTTCCAAACCACGCCAAACTCGCCAGTCCACCAAGCCTGTCGCCGAAGCACACCCCAAGCCTGCGACTAAGCCCATCTCCTCTTTCTTCAGCTCTGCTACACAACCGCGCCGCCCTTCATCCCAGCACTCGACTCCGCCAACCTCGGACAAGCCAGCCTCCCAAGAAATACACATCGACGACGATATCGAAGCCGATGATGCTATCCTGTCTCAGACTTCCCGCATTGCCCAAACTTTGCGCAAGAGGAAGCTGATCACGGACGACATTGCTGATGCTAGTCGAATTGGCCCACCACCGCCCTCGCAGAAGTTCCGCAAAGTCTCTGCTGCCACCAAGCTTCCCACAAACTCGGCACCCGTCCCCGCCGATACAAGACCATGGACCGAACGCTTCGCTCCAGTCGACTTGTCCGAACTTGCTGTGCACAAGAGAAAGATTACAGATGTCCGCAATGTCCTTGAATCCGCTTTGTCTGATCGAGCCACGCCGAGATTGATCGTTCTGAAAGGCGCCGCCGGTACTGCCAAAACAACTACTGTCAGCCTTCTGGCCAAAGAGATGGGCATTGGTATAACTGAGTGGAAGAGTCCCGTCGGCACCGATGCTGCGAGCAGTGCGTTCACTTCGTATTCGAGCCAGTTCGAAGATTTTGTTCTCAGGAGTGGCAACTTTGCACGTCTCGATTTGGTCTCTACCCATGGCCCGGCCCAACCAGCTCCCACCACAAAAGATCATGATAAACAGATAATGCTCGTCGAAGAATTTCCCAATACCTTTGCCAAGTCCTCACCAGCTCTGCAGACCTTCAGGAACACCATCCTGCAGTACTTGGCCGCGCCGTCATCGTCCAGTCCCGCACCTATGGTTATGGTCATCTCGGAAGCCCTGCTCTCGACCACGACTGCCTCTGCCGACAGTTTCACTGCGCATCGTCTGCTCGGTCCTGCTATCTTGAATCACCCAAGAACCGCCCCGATCGACTTCAACAACATCGCTCCCACCATCATGACGAAAGCATTGGACGCAATCGTCATCAAGGAATCTCGCAAGTCAGGCAGGCGTTTTGCACCCGGTCCTGCTGTGCTCAAACATCTGGCTGAGACTGGCGATATCCGAAGTGCTGTATCCTCTCTCGAGTTTCTGTGCCTTGCGGGTGACGATAGCGGTGCCTGGTCATCAAAAGTCGCTTTCACAAAACCTAGGGGTCGTGCTGAAGTTGCCCTGACCAAGAAAGAACAAGAAGCTCTAAAGTTGATCAGCAACCGCGAGAGTAGTCTTGGCATATTTCATGCTGTCGGTAGAGTGGTGTACAACAAGCGCATTGACCCTTCTAGCCCTGTCCCTCAACCTCCGACATACCTACCCCAACATCGGAAGCCAAAAGTCCCGGAACACGATCCTAACAACTTGATCGATGAAGTCGGCACTGATACGTCAACATTCGTCGGTGCACTACAGGAGAACTACGCCTTGTCTTGCTCGTCCTCTTTGAGTGAAGATGCACTGGATTCGTTGAACGGCTGTATCGATGCTCTATCCGACTTTGACATGTTATCATGCGATCGATTCGGCTTTGGGACACGAATGTCGTCTGGTTCTGCTCAGGACAATCTTCGTCAGGATGACATATCCTTCCAGACGGCAGTTCGTGGTCTTTTGTTCTGGCTACCCACTCCGGTCAACAGACTAGCAGGTTTGCCACGAGGAGCCAAGCGCGGTGATGAGTTCAAAATGTTCTTCCCATCGAGCTCCAAGTTGTGGAAGCAAAGAGAAGAATTTGATGGCACCTTAGAAGGTGTGGTGTCGACGATGCACAATCTGGCTGTTGGCTCGAGTTCGGAGTCGACATCTACGAGCACAGAAGGCGTGGCAGCGTGGAAGCGTCAGCAGACGTCGGATGTGGCTCTACAAAACGACCAAGATGCAGCCATGACGACTACACCGCTCTCGAACACCCTTTTGAGCTCTGGCGCAAAGACAGAATTGCTGCTTGAGCGTCTCCCTTACGCTTCCCAGATACTGCCTCGGCAAAAGGGCGTTCCACAATCGCTTATCAAAGGTATACAAACCCTTACTCGCATCTCTGCCTCGAACCCTGTGTCCACCAGTCTCGAAGACGCAGCGTTGGAAGGGGTGGAGGACAACGAGATGGATATGCAGCAATCGGAGTGGACAGATCGTCCAGATGCAGAGTCTGCCGTTACGAAAAGAAGCAAGAAGCAGCAAAGCCAAAAGGGCGAGTTTGAGGGAGGTGGACTGCATATACCTGTCGAGCACGCGGTCGAGAAGCTTGTGCTGAGCGATGATGATATCGAGGATTGATACTCCTTTGTTCGAGTAGCTGATTACTCTGTACACGATTATGAATACTTTGTTCGTATAGGCTACGCGCCTTTGCTATTCAATACTGCCTTTTGATCAAAATATAAGCATATACAAATGAATAATATAATAGTTATGACTATACAGTAGGCGGTCAATATCAACTGAAAGTATCAAGCAACAGTAGACCTCCTCTTCATGCCCACCCAACATTCCAGCGGCTTCCTCAAAAACCCTTCTCTAGTCTCAAGAGTCTTTTGATACAGCTCGAAATCGTAATTGTGGAAGACGGTTGCGACGATCAGTGCCAGTTCCATTTCTGCGACGTTGCGGCCAACACAGGCACGGGGACCGTAGCTGAATGGTATGAAAGCTGATTTTTGACTGTGTTCGATCTTGTCAGTATCTTCTTCGGAAAAAATTGGGTGCCTCCCCATGTGCAAGAATTCTGTCACGCCGACAACCATAGAGATGCACAATCCTCCTGCTGAAGAGGAAGCATCCACAGAGAGCCGTGATGTTAGGGGCTCTCAGTGGCTGTCGCTATCGTCTAGAAACAATTGTGCATTGTGATGGGTTCAACTCCGCCTTGTGGTTGGAATGAGAGCAGGTGGTAGTGACAGAATCTAGCACATGGGGAGGTGAGAAGGAGGGGCGCAGATAGAAACTTACGTCTCGGTGACTTTCTCCCATCTCTCTGGCTTAAAATCATCGGCATCGGGACCCCAAATCTCTTTGCTGTGGTGCATTGTGTACGCTGGAACACTGAGTACCGTTTCGGCAGGGTAATGTCTGCCGCAGACTTCTGCACCACCTGCAGGGACTACTCTAGGTAGACCCAGAGAAGAAGTACTGTGGATACGCATGGTTTCCTTGATCACAGCATCCAGGTAAGGTAAATCGCGGACTTGCTCGAATACAGGGACTTGAGTGCCTTTGGGGATCGCTGCGTCGAGTTCTTGCTGCAGCTTCTTGACGACATGAGGGGTGGCTAGACAATGGTAAAGCAGAGCGCAAGAGGTGTTTGAAGTTGTGTCGCTGCCAGCGATGAGTTGCGTCAGTGCTTCGGCTGTGAGTTCTTGACGTCCTAGACTGTTGCCGTGTTCGTCTTTTCCTTCCATGAGTCTAGCCAGCAGGTCTACGCGATCAACGCTATCGGCGTTGTCGAGTCTTTGCTTCACGCGTGCCACGGCGATACCAGCGAGGTTCTGCACGGCCTGTACGCCCTTGGTGAAGAAAGGGTCGGGGAGGTACTTTGCGTAGGGTTTGATGTAGGGCCAGCAGCCTATGGTGCCTGAGACCTCGCCTCTGCGGTTGAGGACTTCGATGGCGGGAGCGAATTTGGGGGGTGCGTCTGGAGACTCGCGGATCTCGGCGATGTCTGCGCCTTTTTCGAGCATGCCGAAGGGAGCGCCGAATGCGAGGTCGCCTGGTTCGAAGATTAGTTTTCTGAAGTGCTCAAGATAGGCAGAGGTGGAGTTGTATACCGATAATGTCAAAGGCCGTGTAGTTGAACCAATTCAAAGCGTCCATTTTGGCATATTGACCATCTGCTAGCTTTGACATTTTGTTCCACTGCTCGACCAGCAATTCTAGGTTGTGATGCATATACTGTTCGAACTGACCAATACTCTTTGAGCTAAAAGTATGCGAAACAGTCTTTCTCTTTCTCGTGTGTTCTGCTCTGTCCCTCGTATTGAAGAGTCCTCTTTGAATGCTTACAAAAGCATCATAGTACTCGCTCTTGAGGAAACCAGTACCGTGGCCATAGACGATGGGGATGGCAGCGGGGTCTGCGATGGAGACGTGGTGGGGTTGGATGCGGACGAGTTTGCCGTACGTCTTGTGGGATTGGTCTACGGCGAGGTATCGTCTGCCGCGGCGGCATTGGTACATGAGCCAGAGGTTGGTGAAGGCTGCTGGGAAGGGGGAGGGCACATCGCGGATAGACCAGTTGCGGAGGTAAGGTAGGAGGTAGAAGAGGATCGGTATGGCTAGAAGGGTATAAGGCGTGAAGAGGAGCTCGACCACACCCATCGTGACTGCTGGATCAATGGATCACTTGGCTAGAGTAAGAGGAATGCAAAGGGTCGAGGCAGGCCTGACTGAGCTCCAAAACTTACGGGACACCTCGTCAACTTATATCAGATACAGAAGTAGCGAAGGAGGGGCATCGTGTGACGCAGCCTTAACCTTCTTGCCCTCTCCTCTTCCATGCATCCTTGGCGTTCTATCCATCTTGCAACAACGGATGGCCGTGCCTTCCACCATCCGTGAGCTCAAAGGTCAGCAATGGACGCTATGTCGCACCCCGCAGTCCCCTCATCTTCGGACCGTTCGTTCCGTGCAAGACGTGTTCGGAAGCTGCACCAAAAATCAAAGAAGATGGAGCTCATTCTGCGGAGGAAACGCGGGCATCTCTTGATATCGGATGTGCACCGTGCACTCGGCAGAACGATGTCATTTATTCGGCTCTGCACTCCGCCAATCCTGTCTTCCTTTTCTATACCACAAGACACCGAACTTCGGTCGATCTGAAAACAACTCGCCATCACGATAGTCTCAAGCGAATAGATCCGCAAAACTTGATTTCTTGGTAACATGCCGACTTAACCTACTTATCCGTCATGCCACCACTTCTTGCATGCTGATCTAGAAGACAACCTCCTTGAATCCCTTGGGTACCTCTCTCTTGTTGTGTCCAGTACCCTTCCAGCCCCCAGCGCTCGATCCCCAGGAGCCGAAGCTGGGGGTCCATCCGCCGAATCCGCCGTGACCCCAGGCACCGCGGTGTCCGCCCCAGCTGCCTGCCCAGTATGTTGCTCTGCCGTGCACTTCCAACACGCTGACACTGAGGTTGGGAAGCTCGAACTTGAAGGTGCCATCACGAGCAGCTGTGATGGTTGTGTTTGTCGATGTTACGACCTGAGCCTTGTTGGGGGCGTTGTAGCTGTCGTGGCTTGGTGCGGTCAGCACTGTCAAGGTTGCAGTGGCACCGCCAGATACGCCATCGAAAGAAATCGAGACGGGAACGTTGCTCGTGGCGTTGTACACGGCTGTCTTGAGCATGTGAGATCCAGTCTGGTTGTTGTAACCGGCCACGTAGTAGGCAGGTCCGAAGTTGCCGCCAGTAGTGGGCAGAGTCTCGGTAATGAGGTGGTTACCCATGAGCTGGAGCATGTGCCACGAAGTCGACAGAACATCCTTGGTAGGGTCAGCGGTGAAGCTGATCATATCAGGTGTCCACTGGTAGCTGTTCAAGTTTTGCAAGGTTGGAGCATACGAAGCGCCAATGATCATGTCTGAATTGCGCTCAGCTCCGAGAAGGAAGACTGCTTCGGCGACACTGCCCTCCCATGATGGGAAGGCTAGTCTTTCCCTGTTCGAGCTCCAGTCCACTGAAGCCATGGAGGCGTTGTTGCCCTCGATCACAGCGTATTCACCTGCATCTCCGTCAGCTCTGCTCGCTACCATTTCTGTCCTTCCCATGTGCTACAGTTGCGATGCGTACAGCTGTAAACATGCACAGTACTTTCGAGGAACGATTAGTCTCCATCGAGAAGTGACATCACGTCGAATCTCTTTGGAAACGTCTGTACTTCGAAAACCGTTGTGCATTTCTACAGGTGTCACCCTTATAGGAGGAGCGTAGGAGAGTTGTGATGATCACAAACTTTAGCACACAGGGAGGGTTGACCAACTTACCAATCAAGATAGGGTGGCTTCTGTTATAGTGGTCAAAAAGACTGAACTCATGCACAAAGTTGTCGGGTCTGGAGTACTCGTGGTAGTCGAGAGAGATGTCGTCAGGAATAGGGTCGACCTGAGGAGTCGATGCAATGATGGTGATGTCGGGGTAGGCTGCCTTGATGGCGCTGGTGAACATGGGCAGACGGTATGCAGAGTAACTGGCATTGCCACCGCCAAGGTTGTCTTCGTTACCGATCTATTTTAAACATCAGTAACGCGTGAGAATAAGTGGTACTAGCGAAAGCAAGACTTACCTCGACATAGTTGATCTGGAATGGCTGAGGGTATCCCAGAGATGCTCTCAATGCTCCGTACTTGGTACTAGTCGAACCCATCAAGAACTCAAGCTCGTCGAGAGCATACTGGATCCAGGGTTGGAGCTGATCCTGTGGAGTGACGGGTCCGCTAAGGTAGAAGCCATCCCAAACTGCAAGGATGGGCTCAAGCTCGAGGTCCTCGCACCAGTGAAGGTATTCAATCAAACCTAGACCGTCGGTGTTGACGTAGCCCCACGTGCCCTCTCTGCCTGGTCTGTCCTTGAGAGGTCCAATAGTCTCGTTCCATTTCCAGAGGTATGGTGGGAGACTTCCCTCAAGGTTGTTACCTGAATCTTGTCAGCTCGTCTTACTGAAACATTTCCAGCTATGCTCAAACCCACCTCCAGGGAATCTCAAGAACTTTCCATTCAAAGCCTTCAACGCTTCAGCAAGATCCACACGAAGACCATTGGCTCTGTTCTTATAGGTAGGAGGGAAAAGACTGATCAAGTTGAAGTCAAGCGAGCCTCCCGAAACACCAGACTTGTCGAAAGTGAGGTAGAACGAGTTGTTCGAGTTTGGTGCTGCAGAGCTAGGGGTGAGGGTGAAGTTGTGTTGGATCCATTCGTTGGGCGAAGCCTGTGACTGCACTTGTGTGGTAGCGAAGGTTTCGTTGTTGATGTCGGACTTTAGTGAAGCGGTGAATTTGCCCTTGTAGGAGCCCTTGACCCAGAAGGAGCCAGTGTAGAGTTGGACTTGGACACCGATGCCCCAGTATCCACTGTGGCTGTGTCAGTGAGTGTATTCGCAGAATGGACTGGGCAAACTCACGTATTCGAGAATCCGACCTCGGCCTCAGTGGCCTTGCCAGTGGCAACATTCATAGAGGTAGGCAAAACACTGGAGAGCGGTTGAGACAAGTTCTTCAGCGAAAGAGTCGAGCCTCCCACAGAGCCGTAAGCAAGAAGACTCGATGGGTGCACAGTGCTGCCTTGGAATGCTCTGTTGCGGATGAGCTCGGCGTAAAGTCCACCATCGCCAGAGAAGTTGATATCCTATGACAGTCAGTCAAAGTCAAGAGTTGTTGTGCTGGGATGAAATACCTCGAACATAGTGCCATACTGTAGAGGAGATGTAGCATTACCGCCACTAGCAGCGACCTTGAGGTTCAAAGCATTGGCAGCAGCAGCAAAAGCTGCCACAAGAACACTCGAGAACAACATTTTGTTGTCTGAAGGCTGACTCGATGTGTCGATAGTGTTTCATTTTGACGGTGGCACCTACCTTCTTATACTATCCCCAGCGGTTCGTTTCCATCCTATGTTCGGCACGATTCCCTGATCATCAGGCAACATTCTAATGATCGACTGTATATTATCCTAGAACTGCGTTGGCAGTCCATGTCCGTGTGTGCCGCGGTCACGACTTGCATACTACCTACAGACGATACCGGAGAACCGTGCATATGGGTAGTCTGCATCTCTCTCGGGTTCGTCATTTCGGAAAGTTTGATGATCTCGCCGGACTGCGAACCTTGCACAACACGACCTCAGAATGCAACAAGTCAAACTTGTATAGCAAAGTGGACGAAGCATTGTTTGGTGTGCCTCTCTTGATCAGTCATCAGGCTTTATATGGTCAAGAATCCGCCTCATGACAAGCTCTATTGTCAAGTTTGTATGCATTGGATAGAGAGATGCATGTGCATCACGGTCGAGGTCATTGACCCCGCGCGGAGTGTGTACAATTGTGGGGTGCCCGCTCGTGTGGGGTGAGGGGTATGGCCGGTGGGTGACGACCTGCAGAAGTAAACTCATGCATTCAAAGACAGGGATGAGAGACTTCTTTGCTGCTTTGCCTGTGGAGATTATTTCCAGCTCTGCACGCTGTGAGAAAAAAACATGGAGACAGGCATCAATGTTTAGCCTAATCCTGTGCGATCTCCACTCGGCCATGCACCTTCCTCATGACCAAGATCGACAAGCATGCGGGATGGGTCAACGTCGAGCTTGTTACTCACTTTTGGAAGGTGCCACAAGTTCTCGGCCGTCAAAACAGGACCAAGTAAGCTGGGTAAATATCATTTCTGGATCTAAACAGCTGACATCAAGCTAACAAAGACATTCTTCTCACAGCCTAAAAGCGGTCGAGAACGGATCAGTTTTCTCTCTGCAAAAGCCACTCTCTCCACTTTGGTGAGCATCTTCGCCTCCACGACTTTCCGTATATGCTCATGGGTATTGCGGCGAGCATGGAGCAAAGAACGCACAGACCGAAAAAGAGAAAGGCGTACCCGTAGCCAGCTGCTTCAATAAAAGGCTGCACGCTATAACTGATGGCGAAATTGATGCAGGATGAGCAGATGGCAAGGACCACAACCAATTCTCCACCAATCCCTGGGAAGCATTCCATGGCGTATGTTGTGGCAATGGAACAAGCAGAGACCTGGTGAGCAATCATACAGCCCACTCCGAAGGCGATTGTCATCCAGTGTGCCCCTGCTTGGGCTCCAAATCCATACATGAAGTATCCGATGGCGGCGTAGACAAAAGAGAAACACAAGGTCCAGAGGCGCATCTCAGGCTCCTTGATACCGCGGTTCTTGCGTGCGAGATACAATACAATCCGATCCGAAAGGACACCGGTCAGCCATCCAACAAAGTTGCCGACGAGAGCAGCAAGGAAGACAAGACCCGTAGATGAGGTGCTCCAGTCGTAGGGCGGTTCGGTCAAGATCTCTGAGATGGTGTTGAATGAGACGATACCAGCTGTTGCTCATTAACACACATGACTCGAGAATGCCGGGTGTGATGAACCTACCTGTGCAGCCGAATGCAAATATGCAGCCAGAGATGACGACGTTGGGGAACAAGAAGAGGGCGAACGGACGACGGAAATACTGGAAGTATGTTGTCTTGTCCTCTGGAAAATACACCCAGAGCTTCAACTTCTGAGCATATGTTCGGCGAGGGAAGTCACGCTGCTGCAAGTCGGGGGTTTCAGACTGCACAGTAGTGATGCGGTTGAGATCTTTGTCGTTAAGGTCTTTGTTATCGGTGTTTGACTTCGCAGGACTCGCCCTACCTTGGACCACGGGAAGAACTCCCTGTATGTGCTCAAAGATGAATCTGGGGAACAGCGTCTCCTCAAACGTGAAAGTCAAAAGGACTAAGACACCGGCATCGATTATTGCAACGCAATACTGAGTCCATCTTTAGATACGTATCAGCGAGTGTTCTCAGCAGAATCGTGTTATGACATACCTCCAGCCCAAATGATCTGAAATGATGCCTCCAGTGATCAGACCAAGAATACTACCAAGTTGTTGACCAAAGAGGTAGAAAGACAGCATCATGCCGCGTTCATGAGCAAAGAACATGTCAAAAACCGACAGCTGAATGACGGCTTGATAGGCACTTGTCCCAACACCGTTCAAACTGTTGGATAGGAACCATTGCGCAGTTCCGTGGACACGACCTTGCCATACACCCGCCATACAACAGATGAGCGTGGTGAATAGAAACACTGGTCTTCGGCCCACTTTGTTGGCAGTACTGATCCACCAGATGTTGCAGAGGCCGAGCAATAAGTAGTTTAAAGCACTGCCTCCATTCATGTTAACCAGCGAAACACCAGTATCCTCGGATACAGTGGTCCAGGCAGCACCCAGTGTGTTCTCTCCGAACGAGAATGCGCATGCGTATAGCGCAAGCAAAAAGAGCTGGTACCACTTCTTCCATCGAGACCAATTCAGAGGGTCGGAGCCGCACTCTGTTGGGCTCGGTATCAAAACAATATCCGAGTTGCCTTGGTGGGCAGCATCGAGGTCATGGTTGACTGGAACAGGATGAGAAGAGCCACAACGCGGATCAGGATCGTTCTTACCATCGACAAGTTGTTCGGTACCTGGCACATCCAAATCATAGTCCTGATTCGTCATCATGATGCACTTTATGTTGACCAGAAGTGAGAGATTGATCGACCCAGTGGGACGATGTGTCCTTTCTTATATTCAGCAGCCTCAATGAATGTCCCATGTCCAGTATATCCTAGCATGTACACTCACGATTGAAGTAACGAGGTTCCTCTGATAGACGGACGTTGATGCGGAGAAGTTGAAGGTACAAGCGTGGCCAATAGGAAATGCAGCCATGGGTCCGATAAGCCTTAGCCCCAGACATCAACCCGTGTTCAAGCGGCCACAGTTGTTCAGTGTCTAATCTGGGGTAAAGATAGGCCGCGTTGGATATCATCAGCGCCAGCAAATAGAAGGTACACGCGAAGTGTGCCGTGAGGCGGATCAACCTTGCCAGCATGTGTTGATATCGACAACATTTCACCGTCAGTATAGCAGACATCCAAATTCGGACAAGTCCAGTCCGCAACTATGGACCTGCCTGAATCGTAAGAAGATAGGGCAGACAGGCTCAGAAGGGTCTCTGATATAGTGACCAGAGATAACGAAGGCGTATGCGTCAAACAGCTTGACGCTGATAACAACTCCGTGCTCAAGCAAGACTCAAGCCACCACACAAGGGAGCGATATAGCGCTCCCAGTCATTCTGGCCCTTGTCGAGGCCTTCGGCTTGTGTGCTAGAGAAATCATCATGACTCCTGTTCAGCCATACTCTCTCAATGACAGATCTCGTTTTGACTATGTTGGCAATAGCATTCGATCTTCCGAGACTGTCCAAGGCATACAAAACAAAGGGCCTAGCATAATTTGGTACCTCATCAGGTAGATCTTGCTTTTCGGCCCATTCAAGATCCTCCACGGGGTCGAGTTCAACAGCTGCAACAAAGAGAGGCCAACTCAAGCCTGCAAGCACTCCATGCTCGAATAAGACAGAGACAAGACGAAGGATCTGCTGTACATGACCAACAACAAGAGGCATCGCGGGAGTTGCACCGTTAAGAGCACAATGCAAGTAAAGCTCAGCTGCCAGCCTTTTCAACTCGGCAGACAACTGGAGTAGGTTGTCGTCTTCGTCAAAGACTCTCTGTCTTAGGCTACAGAGCCGGCGTTCCAAGGATGCCGCCTGGAATCGAAACTCAGGTAGAAGACATACGCCTGGTTGTGATCGATGTTGGCGGCTAAGTTCAGTGATCTCGCACAATATCGATACAAGACCAGCAGAGCAGCCAAGCCAGGCATCAGTGTCTTCGCCTTGTGATGTCCAAAAGTCACTGCCAAAGATTGGTTCCTCGCCACACGCAGTTCGACCAATGACATCCTGGAAAGCGAAATACTTCTCAGTAAATTCGACAAGCTCATTGGAAGATGGCCCAGCCATGAGGTTGAGCTGAGCGTTTCTTCTGACTCGGATCAGATCTCGAGCCCCTTTCAAGTGGACAACCCAGCGTTTGTCACACTCGTTAATAATCTCGTACTGGCACAAGACCATCATTATGACCAGCGTTTCTGGGTCCATTGCAACCTTCAAAGGATCTTCATTGCTAAGCCTTCCGCGTAGAGTGCGCAGAACATTGTCTCCCAGTCTCAACGAAGTCGAACGAAAGGCGATATCCTTTTTCGATCTGTGACAGGCTGCGAGAGCAAGCAAAGCCTCCAAGACAGCGGGGGAAGATGAAATGGAGAATGGAAGAATCAGATTCGCAAAAGGAGATTTGTTGACGGAACTCGGGACGGTAAGTGGGCATATCTTCTCCAGGTAATACGAAAGTAGATTTGAGTGCATGGGGCTGGGAAGATCAGGCAGCATCGGCAGTGCAGATGGTATAGAATGCTGACAGGGTAAGAACACAGGTTGCCTAGCAGAAAGCCATGGTGACAAAGAAGCAGTACTCGAAGTGTCGTCGCGATCATTGGTGCGGACGACGTCCAAAACTGGTGTGGCTTCCAGTGCGAGATTCTCCAGAGTGGTAAGCTGTTCGACATTCCCTACCGTAGCATTGACAAAGCTGTATGAAGAAATCAAAGGAATCTGAATCCAAGACACCTCATCCTCGGTGACATGGATGCATGGCGAAGAAGCGCTCGATTTATCAGCGGCGTTCTTGCTCCATAAACCAGCTCTCCCGAATGCTCGTCCTGCACTGGTATAGTCTTGTTCCCACTTGAGCTTGATGCTCGTTGAGCAGTCAAAGCCCTTGGCATGACATTGGCCGCAAGTCGGTTTCTGCTCATCACAGCGAACTTTACGACCACGGCATCTGTCGCAGCCACTTCTTTTGCGTTTCTTCGCGGGCTCCAGAGGATTCACTCGTTTGCGGGGCATGACGGATGTTGGGTCAGAACAGGTGGGCCTTAGACATGATGCCGCATCCGGTAGAACGATAGGGCGACCGAGAATATCAGGAAGGTCCAAGTCAGGCTTTGTCTGGTGATGACTTGGGGTAAGATAGGCCGAAGAGAAAATGCGGGTGAGAGGTTGGGGCGGCCGAGGAAGGCACGAGTCATGGGCTGGAGCCGCATGGGCCATCTGGGTTGGACCTTCCCAATGCCCACATCTTCCCGCCGCTGTCACCTTGAAGTCAATTCGATACTGTCGTGTTCTCAGACGGGTCATTAGAGGTCAAGTGACAGTGTATATCTATGTAGGTCGCTGCTTGTTTGACAGGTCGAACACCACAACGCTGTTTCCTCTTGTTCCTGAAGCCTGTCCACAAACTTTCTCGCAATGTCTAGCCCTCTGTCTTTGGACTCGATAATTCTCATCGTCGGTGCAGGTACCTGGGGCATCTCTACAGCTCTGCACCTGAAAAGGTCTGATGAGGACAATCTCGTATATTTTGTGTGATATTGACTTGATGCCAGACGAGGTTACAAGCACGTCACTCTTCTCGATTCTTACGCTGTGCCGTCTCCCATCTCCGCTGGTAACGACGTCAACAAGATTCTCGAACTGGGGACTTTTGCTGCTGGTGCCGATTCGAGCGAACGCTACGTTGCAAACACATTGATCAACGAAGCAACCAAAGGATGGCTCGAAGATCCCGTCTTCGCACCATACTTTCACGAAACGGGATGCATCATTGCTGCAACTTCAGATGCCGGACGTGCACACATGAACTCTGCCAGTGGTCCCAGCGAGGATGCGGGTTGGTTGCCACTCAAGACCAAGGAAGACTTCCAGGCGACTATGCCAAAAGGTGTTCTCACTGGAGACTTTCCTGGCTGGGAGGGTTGGTGGATGAAGAAAGGCTCCGGTTGGATCCACGCGAGAAAGTCTATGGAGAGTGCGGCCAGAGAATCAGAGCGCTTGGGTGCCGTATTCATCACTGGTGAAGAGAAGGGTAAAGTTGAGAGTCTAATCTACGAGGATGGCGACGTCAAAGGAGCCAAGACACTGGATGGCGTCGAGCATCGGGCTGACCGTACGATACTCTGCGCTGGCGCAAACGCAGGTATCATATTCGACATGAGAGAACAGCTGCGACCCACAGCCTGGACACTGGCTCACATCAAGATGACAAAGGAAGAATTACAACTGTTCAAGAACCTACCAGTCCTTTTCAATATCGAGCGAGGCTTCTTTATGGAGCCTGACGAGGACAAAGGTGAACTGAAGATGTGTGATGAGCATCCAGGATATTGCAACTGGTCGGTCGATCCGCAGAAGTAAGTCACCAAGCCCTCTCCATATAGTCTGTTTCATACGCTGACACATAGGAGCTCTCAACGGTCTAGTATACCTTTTGCAAAGCACCAAATCCCCAAAGAGGCAGAGGAGAGAGCCCGAGGTTTTCTTCGCGAGACAATGCCGCATCTCGCCGATCGACCATTCAGCTTTGCTCGTATCTGTTGGTGTGCAGACACTCCCAATCGAGCCTTCCTCATATCTAAGCACCCTGAGTATCCTAGTCTTGTGCTTGGATGTGGTGCTTCAGGCCACGGCTTCTGCCACATTCCAGTCATTGGAGGATTGTGAGTGCAACACTTTATCTACTGGTTGTAGTAGCATGCTGATCATCCACACAGTATCACAGATGCGATGGAAGACAAGCTGGATCCTCGTATGAAGCACAGCTTCCGCTGGCGTCCAGAGACTGCAGTAAATCGCAAGTGGGAAGATTTGCAAGATCGGTTTGGCCCAGAGGGATCGAACAGGATGATGAATTTTGGTGATATCGTGGAATGGACCAACATTCAGCCAGAGATCGCAGAAGCCAAGCTCTAAATCTGGCAAATAAATTTATCTACTGATCATATAGCAAACATATCGATAGGCGAATAAACAGGCAAACATCAGCATACCATTAACCAACTGTCCGCCCCATTCGAAATCACTCTCACCTGGCTCAGCTCTACCTAACCTTGACATCACTGCTGCAATGTGATCTCACACTTATGTCCTTTGGGCACAATGACAAAGTAGTTCTCCAAATCCATACAATCTGCCGCCATACTCGGAGCAATACGCATACCCTTGCACTCTCGGAAAAGGAAAGCAGTAGCATATCTCAACTCCATCCAAGCAAGATTGATGCCCAGACAACTGTAAGCACCTGCTCCAAAAGCACAGAATGTACTTTTTGCTGCAGCGCTTTGGTGTTTGCCCTCGAACCAGCGCGTGGGGTCGAAGCTAGAATGCATGTCAGTGATTCCGTTACCAAGAACGCGGGCTACTGCACTTACACATGGGCGTTTGGCCAAAGGTTCTCGTCTCTGTGCATGGTGTATGCTTGCGTGCTGACTGTTGTGCCTGGAGGAACGAAATGTCCATCGAGTGTGGCGCCGCCTTCGGGCACTACTCGAGGTAGACTACCAGGCACAGCACAGTACAAACGCAGAGTCTCATTGATGATTGCATTCAGCAGAGGCAGTTGTTCCAGATCGGCATCAGTAAAGTTGTCTTCCAGCTTGGCAACCTCCTCTTCCAAAGATGTACGGAGTTGAGGTCGAGATACAACTGCCCATGAAAGGAAAGTCATGGTGTTGGCAGTCGTACCCGAGCCTGCGAATATCAGGGATGTTGACTCTGTTTTGACGTCCATGTCGTCGACATGCGCTTCACCCTTTTCAGCTTCGGCCATAATGGTGGCCATGAGGTTGGAGTCGTGGCCACCTTTGCGAGCGTTCTCGACGGCTTTGGTACCGTAACCTAGAATGTATGCGCTTGAGTTGAAGGCTTCCTTGAGTGGCTTGAACGGTATGCGACTTCCGATGGCACGGAGCCATGGCATCTCGGCACCAATACCGTTGCCAATAAGAGCTGCCTCTAGTACTCGAATATACTCGGTTTTCTAAGAACCTCGGTCAGAAAGGCACTTGTACTTTGGACGAATTACTGGTGTACCTTGCCAAGCTCAAGCATACCAAACGACTCGCCAAAGCCAAGAATACCGACGATATCAGTAGCCATGAACGTCCACCACTTGAGCAGATCTGCAACGCCAGTCTGAGCATCGATCTTGATCTTCTCCACCGCAAGCAGAGTCTTCTCACGGACAGTAGGTTCCCAATGTTCTCTGAGATATGTCTTGCTGAAGCCGCGGGCAAAAAGCTTCCTGCGTTGGCCATGTTCGCGGGGGACACGCATGGTGAAGACGCTCAGCCGGGGGAAGTTGGTCAGCTTCTCGTACCATATGTCCTTGGTGAACTTGGAAGAGACGGCATGGATTTGCTTGAAAGCAGCGGGGTCTGCGACAGCAACTTCTGTTGGTGAGATGCGCACGATTGGCCCATACTGTTTGTGAAGGTCGTCGATGTAGAAGATGCGGCGGCCTCCCGTGACAGCGAACTTAAGCTGTAGGTTGGTATAGCGACTTATCCATGGACCTGGGACATTCTTTAGTGGCGATGTGAGTGAATGGTACACGATCTGTCATTAGGAAGTTAGTAGAGAGGCTTTCGTAGTGTCTCTCAATCGTATACACACCTGGATAAACCAGAGAAGTACGGCGAAACAAATCCCGAGCAATGCAAGAGAGCCTGACAGAACAATCATCTTGGAACAACTTGTGGAGATTGGATGCAGCTCTACTGGCAAGAGCAGCTCGGGACTACTTATGATGCACCTCCATTTACCATATCATCCACTCACCCAATTTCCAGCCATGAGTACTTCATTGTCTTCATGAATTACATCCTTGCAAGCATGAAACCAAAAGTCCGCATGTGCATTATCGTCTTGTGCATATATTGAAGTTAATTCTTCCAGCACGTAGGATCAGAGTAGTACCAGATGATGCGGCACGCGACCCCAGCTTGCAGAGAAGAGCAGATGCCGTCGAGGAGTTCACGATACGAGCGCTCCTTCCAAGGATGCGTATCCAACATCCTATTCTGGCATGCAAGTATCAATGTACAGACCAAGACGAGAAGTGATTAGCAAAAGGCGTCTTGAGGAAATGGTATACCCTTCGGACAGTGGGGAGTTGCGAGACGGTAGGATGCATCAACAGCGGGCGATCCAGGGAAGACCAGAGATACAGGATAAGGCAGCCTTGGGTCCAGATATGGATGGCATCTGATTGGTAACCATGTCACTGGACCTGAAGCTTTCAACCAAGCAATTGATGTGCAACCTTGTTACGGGGTTCGAGTGGTGAAAATGTCCCGCAGCGCAGACCATCAGCTAGGCAGGGTCTTGATGTGATGACCAGTGTCTGCTCGAGACTTATGGGCATCTACGTCCGAGCGCGTTCGACTGCTGTCGCCTGTAGTCGTACGGATGAGCACAGCTTATCGTCGTGTGTACTACCGGGTATAAGACAGCGGGGTAGATGATCACGACGCTCACGAGATGTACACTGTACAGTACTGAGTAAGCCATTGATGCTGCATTTCACTGCAAGTCCCAGGACGCGTGGTTGCGGTTTCTCAGTCGGTCTCGGCTCGACTTGCCGTTGACGGCCAGACCATTGCCCATGCCTCTTCTTCAAATGCAGTCCTCTGAACGACAACACAATCTCGTTCGCGGTGGTTCATCTGTTCGGCTCTCCGCAATAAGATCTTCTCCTGCGCTGCCATAGTCGAGTACGAGTGCGATTCTATTTGATGAATGAGTCCTCATGACGAGGAAAGAGCATCTGCGATTTGATCATTATTCGCGTGCATGATGCTGCAAAGCCAATCCATCGTTCTTGCCATCTAGCATCAACAGGGTTGTAACGAAAGGCATGATTTTCATCGGCTCAATCTCATGAATGCTGCTACATCCTAAACTTCACCCATTACTTACCTCCACCAACGACCTAGCATCACCAATAATCCAGTTGATATATCACCTTTCCATTGATACCAAGCACTTTCCAATATGCCCGGACCCAAGCCCATCTCACCGCAGGGCGCCCTTGGGCTCTTGTAAGGCGATATATGCTCGTCTGACAGACTGCATCTCACTGACCACCACATGCAGCCGTCAGCATTCTGATATCCTCTCCTTCTTCGCCGTCACCGGGGGCCTCCTATGGGTACTCAGATCTCGATCCATGGTCCGCAAACCCCTAGAACAGAAACAGGAGAAGACAGAGGTCGCAACCAAACGCGAAAACAGCTCTATCTTTGGACGAAGCGTGGAAGAAAGAGAGTCGCACTCACGAGGATGAAGCTTTGTTAAAGACGTGGTGCTAAAGTGTTATCCTGACAACACCTCAACACTCTTAGAGCTCAGCATGAAATGGAAGAAAGTATTATGAATATAAGCGTTATGTTCGTACGAATAAAGTGGCTGCGAAGCAAGCCTAAAACAGCCAGTGTGACCTAATGATGTAGAAATATGCCATGCTTTAACTCGCGGCTCCTAGTCCAGTGGAGCCATCAACGCCTTTGGTTTCCTGCAAACGCTCCAACCAGGATATCGTGCAGAAAGGAAGATCCCCAACCCGAAAACGCCTCATCTAAAATCCCTAGGACATGCTGATGCTTATGACTCTTGTTTTAGGCCATGCTTTTGGTAGTCCTTGGTGAGCATCTGGTCTCTGGCCTCGTAGTGGCCTTCCATTCTCCAGCGCCAGCTCTCCATGTAAGGCTTGAGATCTTCAACCTCGGGCGACCACCACTTCTCGTGCAGACTTTTAACTCCACCAAGGAGGTCGTCGACCTTGGGGTAGTGGATATTCCATTCATTGCCGAGCTTAGTCCAGGGCATGTTTCCATCCTGGCGGTGGGCGTAGTTCAGCAAGTTTTGCTCGGGGAACTGAGGGTCGAAGCGGCCGTTCAATTTGAGGAGCGACATGTAGTAGTTGAACATCTCGCGCGAAGGCTTGAAAACGAAGAATCCAGCGTTGAGGTAGCCGACGTTGGGATAGTCGTTGTGTTCTACGGTGGGAGGGTAACCGTGGTCGCGGTTCATCTCGGGTACACCAGCAAAGTTGTACTCGAGAGGCATGACTCCCTCGTCGGACAATGTGGCAGCAGGCTGGGTCAGAGTGCCACGAGTCTCGACAGCCTTATCAGCGAAGATGGCGTCCAGAGGCTCGACCAGGACAGTATCGCCGTCAAGGAAGCAGATGCGCTCGAACTGGTCCAGCTCCCACAGACGCAGCTTGGTCATGACGTCCTGCCACGTGCTGGTCTCGGTCTTGACCCAGTCGGCCTTGATAAAGTCTGCGACAACCACGAC
>Ga0058697_10000339_pt1 | contig 21428 bp, 28 predicted proteins | sample AgamicAsMae_FD_66619 | JGI IMG/M metagenome (GOLD analysis project Ga0058697, IMG submission 66619) | Agave microbial communities from Guanajuato, Mexico - As.Ma.e | ecosystem: Host-associated > Plants > Phyllosphere > Phylloplane/Leaf | place: Guanajuato, Mexico | collected 2012-06-04
CGGCATCTGAGCGCATAGCCTGTCGAAACAATTCGAAAATGGGAAGCCTATTGCCAGTGTCAGATTTCTAAGCCGCGGTCAGAAACGATGGAACTTACCCGGTGGGTGTATTCGAGATCAGGGTAAAGTCCTGGGCAGAATACATGGCTGCGATTGCAACTATGAACGAAGTGATGAAGCCAATAGACCAGGTACTCAACAACGCTCTAGGGACCGCTTCAGAGGCACTTGTAGCTTCTTCAGCCAAATGAATTGCACCATCGATCCCTGCGTACATGTATCCAGGGGTGAGAAGGCCGATGAGGAAGACGACTCCATTGCCGTTCCAGCCGCTGGCATCGACAAAATCGACCCAGACGGACTGGCTTGACTGGTATGTAGGAGCGCGTACGAGACAGATGGTGGTAACTGAGAGAAAGGCAGCTAGTGACAATGCAACTGGACTTTGGTCAGACACTGGTAAGCTTTGCGCTCAACTGGACTCACAGAAGGCATTGAAAAACCACATAGTCCGTCGAATCGTGAAGATGTTGTGGAGAAGACACAGCACGCTGACCAATTGATAGATCAGGAAGACGTGCCAGGATGCAAGAGTGTATGTAGGATGGTAGTGAATGACCAGAGCCAACAAGAGTTGGGGCGCGATGACTGCAACACCAGCGGTGATGGCTATCCAAGAGAAAATATTGATCATTCCGCATGTATAGCTCTGTCAAGGTCAGAAGAGTTACAAGTTGCATGCAGGCAGACATAGTCATACTAGCCCACGTGCACAAGACTTTGGAGATAGAATGGCTGTACAGTGGTATCTGAAGTCGTCAATTCGATAGGCTCATCATGGAACCGGATCGAAGACTTACTGGCCACCAGCAGAAGGGTAGATCTGAGCTAGTTCTGCTAGAGTATAGATGACGAACCCATACATGATGAAGACGACCAAGAGTCCATAAAGGAGTGCTGGAGACCCGCCCTGATTGATGATGAATGCCAGTGTCGCGAGAACGCCTACCCAGCTATTGCAGATGCTCCAACCCACAGAAGCGGTTTCGAGAATAGTAATATGGCGAGTCGTTTCGCTGACATGGCCAATGACGGCAGATTCGGCGTCGTCACCTCGCTCATGCGAGGGGGGAATAGCTAGCTGATGTCAGTCACTATATATGATCGATGTGATGATAAGGAAACACGAATAGATACCATGAAGCTGAAAGGAAGTTTTGTCCATCATACGATTGAGTAGCTGACGTTCTTGGTAGCTTCTTCGAGGATACGTTAAACGGGGGAGATGCCCTATGCATGTAATGTAAGACCAAGGAGGTACAGTGCTTGGAGTCTTTGATTTCCATCCAGTCAAGCCTGTCTGTAGAAGTTATACTTGGCCAGGCAACTTATTATGTTAGTCCTCCAAACACCAATCCGATGCGTTGGATTGGCCAGCATACGCCCGGGATGCGGGGTGATACGAGTCGCAGTCAATGGTTGGTCCGGCTGGAATTACTTGTCTAGGAATTTGAGCTAGTCCGAAAGCAGCAAATATTGCCTTCCGCTTGCCTGATCTTCCCACTTTGGTCTACACACTCAGTATCAGTCGGCGCAAATGGAACGCTTGACTGCTCGCTAATAGGACTTGTCATCACCTATCTCTGTTCTGCTAGAAGTGATCGCATCACATCATCACGGATAACCACAATCATCACCATCCAAGTGTTTCTACCACCACAGGTTATCCCTTTTGTTGGCACACTCGACAGGGTACCACATCCGTCTAAATTTACCCTACAATCTGGAATTCTTTTCCAGGCTCCGTCAATACCAGAAGCCATGTCTCACACGAAGGAAGGTCATCTGTACGACAGCTCTGGCCTCCACAAGGGGTTGGCAACAGATGCTGTTGTCTCAAGCTCAGCCCAGCTGAAGAGCGCGTACGATGTCATTGTCATCGGGAGCGGTTTCTGCGGTCTCGTAGCAGCACGCAATCTAGCACTGGACCGGAACCTGCGTGTGCTGCTCCTCGAGGCGCGGGATCGGATCGGCGGACGTACCTGGACAGCCAAAGCCTGGGGCGAGGAGTTTGAGATGGGAGGAACATATATCCACTGGTAAGCTGTCCATAGCACTTTTTCGATGGTGTGCCCGGCTTTTGACACGACCTTCTAGGCATCAACCCCATCTCTACGCCGAACTGCATCGCCAGGGTCTAGAAGTGAATCTCAAGACCTCCGCCGGGTCGGCTGCAATGGAGCAGGTCTTGTACAAGCCCCCTGGCTCACATGTCATCAAACTTGATGCTGAAGACTACGCGATCAAGTTGTCGAGGATTGCGGATATGTTCTTCGGTATTGACGGCATGACACCTCGTCAGGTCATGCCTTATCCACACCAGCCTCTCCGACCTCAGCCCTGGCACAAATATGACTCCATGAGTGTCCAAGATCGTCTTGACCAGCTCGACTTGACCCAAGAGGATAAAGATCTCTTCGTGGCGCAACCTAATTCATTCGGTAGTTCGCACGCTCGAGACACTGCCTGGACAGATGCATTACGCTGGTACGCCCTTGGAGGTTACAGTTTCGCGACCATGTTTGATGCCGTTGGCTGTTTCAAGCTGGGTAACGGCGGAATGACGAACTTCGCTCGACACATACTGGATGAATATGCGGGCGACAGGGCCCTGAATAAGGTCGTCACATCGGTGAAAGAGGTTGGAAATGTCAAGGTGGTCGTCTCATGTGCCGATGGATCCAGCTTCGTCGCTCGCCGTGTGGTGTGTACAATCCCGCTCAATTGTTTGACCGACGTTCAGTTCGATCCGCCTCTGTCACCTCTCAAACAACAAGCCGCAACTCGGGGCCACATCAACCTTGGTGAGAAGTACCACATCTCCATGAACGAAGTTCAAAACAACTGGTTCGCGACTACCAGTGACACCCTCAACAGCGATTTTCTGTTCGGCATCAAGGATCATGACGGTATGTGGCATGAACCATCGATTTGACTTACAGAAGGCTTACTTTCCAAGGTACACCATCTGCCGCCAGCGCTGGATCCTATGGTATGATGTTTGGCCATAGCGGGAAATTAGCAGATCCGACGCAAACACAACATGTCATCTCGGAATTCAAGAAATTGCAGCCTGAGGGACATGTACGGGGCTATCTATCCCACACGTGGTCCAACGATCCTTACGCCAAAGGGGCTTGGTTCTGTGCAGCTCCTGCGATGGCGACAACAAGCCTGAAAGCATTGCAGGAACCGCATGGCAGGGTGTTCATGGCCAATTCTGACTGGGCACAGGGTTGGCGAGGCTTCATCGATGGCGCCATCGAGCAAGGCGCCCGCGCCGCCTCAACAGTCAAGTTCGCTTTGCAAAAGGAAGACACCACTCCAGAGTCCAGGCTGTAATGAGAATGAAGTTAGCATAGTGTTTTAATCAAGCACGATGAACCGTCTAGTGGTCTCTCCAGCGTTCCTCGATATCTCTATGCCATCCAGTTCCACTCAAGATTAGTTCCTCACAACTGGGCTTCGTACTGGTATCATGTTCCATGATCAACCAGACTCGTTCATATTACACTCACGGTCAAGCAAAGTAGTCAACAGAAAGGCGGATCCCTTTAATATCACCAAGTCTAGATACTCATACATCAAGGACATCAGCGGTAAATAATGCGATGCATCTTGTTGGTACCCGAGGACATCATGCTATAGATCTTGGCCATTCCCAACGAGTTGCAACGAGATTAAGTAAGCAAAGAGACGATAAGATACATCAAGCAAGCTCCAAATGATGACCCCTAGACTAATACAACGACTGTTCTGCCCAACGTCCCAGCTCCTCCCGCCTCCAACTCATTCCGCGAGCTTCCTAGGCAGCATCTTGCGAGCTTCCCCAAGCAGAACCTACAACTTTCCCTTGGGCCTCGCAGCACATTTGAAGCAAATCCCGTAGTCAGTCGACGAGAGCTTGACAGTACTTCCTCTATGTATGAAGAAGCTATCACCAGGACCCAGCGTTCGTTCAATACCAGATTCATCGCTCATGGTTACGGTGCCTAGCAGATCAGCATTCGATTCGATGAGCTGATGCGGGAGAATGGTACCTTCCCAAATCACGCCAGCTTCATCATAACTGTAGACTCCTGGTCCGATTGGTGGACCTTGTTTTATACGAAACCAGATACCTGCTAGAGGATTTTGTGCACTGGCGTCTTTAGTGTTGAAGATGTCGTCTTGCAGACAGATGTCAGTTGATTCAGTCGCGCCTGGAAGATATGAGCGATCTGCTAGGGACATACCAAAGAAGACGTAGCTTCCGACCTGGTCTGTAAGCTTATGACGCTCAGACGATGATCTGTATTCGAAGACCATATTTCTCGGATGTGTTACTTCCAACGCAAACGCAAGCAAAAGCGAGGTTCTCACGAAATGACCTGCGACCTAGCTATGTACCCCTCAATCGAAGACTGTAGGTTGAAGGGTCAAAGAGTATAAGAGATAGACTACATTGCGAGTTGGCTATGCCTTCCCGAAGAGGAAATCCTAGCCTATCGGAGAGATCGATCCCCGGATTCGGCTGAAGGGAAACGGCAAGCAAGCAGCGTCGATGAATCAGGCTGGTCTTGCCTTCGTCTTTGTCACCTTGCCTGCGTCGTCGTAGTTTCGCCTCAGTCATAAGCAGTACTGGTCAAATTCCATCACTCAACATAAGGCGGCAACTCTTCCAATTCCCTAAACTCCTCCATCGAGACATCATAGCCCAAATGCCTCTTCAAAAGCTCGTGTGTCACAAACCTCTCGGGCGTATTCCCCTGCGCATCCACAAAACTGACATGCGGATTCACATCACTGATTCTTTGCAGCTCGTTTGCATGTCTGTGATGGTGTGGGCATCCATCGACTCCAATCAAGAAGATGGTCACATGCGCCCATGACAGACCCAGCAGCTCGAGTTCGAATTCATCCATATCTGTTGCTTCGCCGTCGAGGAGAAGCAATAGACGCAACATTGGTGTTGAGGGGCCCGCTTGCCAGCCGTACACAGGATGGTAAGTGGCAGACTCGGAATGCTTTTCGAAATGGCGTGTCTTTACTTTTTGCCAGCCCGTCATTACTCGAGTGCCTCCGCCGATGGCGATTCTGTTCCAAGTCGCGTCGAGGTTGGTGTGGGTGATTGTACCTGCGAACTTGGCGTGGGAGGAGAAGGTGACGAGGTCGTAACCATTGAACTCGTGGTCGTGGTTTGCCATTGCGTCAATGAAGCGGCGGATGATGGCTTTCGCGACGTCTGTGTGGTAGGAATTAGTGTGGTTGTAAGGCGTGGGAAAACCTGGATCACATACCTTTGTTTTTGGGCTGTGTCGATGGAGAATAGCCAGTGATGAGGTATTGATCATAACTGAACATTCGCGTCAGTCAAACAGCTTGGGATCGATTTGGATATCAAACTCACTTTGGTCGGATAGGGTCAAAGTCCATGGAGCCAGAAATATCAAGCAAGATCATGGTGTCGTCAGTGGGAACTTCTGGTCGGTCGCTCGTTCTGAAGGGTGTCGGCATGACCTGCTTGGAGTAACCCTTTGATGTGTGTTGAAGATGACATGTATCATCAGCAGCATAGTAGTCTGGCGGTGGTTCAACAGCCTGCGCCATTCGGTCGCGGGCCATGTTCATCTCCGAGATGAAGTCGGGCTTCATCCTTATAACATTCGAAGGTCCCTCCCTGTGATTCAAGACCCAGTACAGACGCTCTTCAGCCGTGTCTTCGTATCCTCGCCATTGAGGGGTGATACCTCGCCAACCACCGGCAGCTTCGATGTTGAAGGTCAGTATGCTCGTAGCTTGATCTGCCCAAGCGACGGGAATGGGCTCGAAATATCCTGCACGAAGCAGGTGGAGATATTGCAGAGGCTGACGTGCTCGAAGGTGGGCAATTTTAGCCTCCATGCCGACTTTGTTCTGATAGGTGGCCACAATTTGTTTAGTGTCATCGTCTGGCCAGCGACCTGCCTCCTCTGCGAGAATCTTGTGGCGTAATTCGATGCCTTGACCGGCAGCTTTTTCGGATTTTGCAATCGCTCTCTCATCTGATGATTTGATTCCCACAGCTTTGATGAATGATGAGAATCTGGAAGTGCTGCTGCGTCGAGGTGGTCCAGTCGTGCTTGGTACAGACTCATATTCGGGTGCTTTCTCTGCTGGGTAACCCTTCGCATCAAGCTCGCCGGTTGGGTGGCTGCCTTTCTCAGGGGCTGCTGATGTAGTGAACGGAGCTCTGTCTTCCCAAATGCTTTGCCTGGGTTCCATGGCATCTACTTTGGCCTGAGCATCACGATTCAATTGATTGTTGAGTGATATAGTCTGATGGATGAATTTGACATGATAAGCCGGTCGAGGATGTTGTCGTGTCCAAGCACCGGCGCCACCATAGCCGTAAGGCGAAGTGACACGAAGTTGGTAGGGATTGCCACTGAAGATGGTGGTTTGTGGAGCCAAGTCGTGGTACATTTTCTCGCCGGGATACATGACGGCTTCTGACCATTGGGTGAGTACTGGTCGGCGGCTGCGCTTCATGCGTTGGTATTGGTGGATCGGACAGCCGCAAGGGTAGTCCGAGTCGTGCTCAGGTTCGATTTCGCTGTTGAAGATACGATATTGCATTTGTAAGCTTTGCAAAGCATTTTGCATTTCTCTCTAGGCGCAGAAGTCAGTGATGCAGTAGTATGGGTGAGCTTGTCTCCAAGACTTGATATACCTCAGTCAGGGCGCGTAGATTTGCCGCCTTGTCGACGGCATTGACGTAAGGAACATGGCGATGCTTCTTCGTCGCATGCGCAGAAGTTGTTGTGGATTGATGACTTCCGGCTGGCTGTATCCAAGATTGCTTTTGTTTTGTCGGCGATGGGGCGCTGTACAACCCGGGCAACTTGTCGAGTGTCGCAGACGGAGCGCCTTCCGCGCGGTTGAGCTCCTCCGCAAAATGCCAGTCGTTGTGTTCGTCCTTGTCGTGCGACGCAATCTCTTGGTTGCATCGGGGGCAGATGTACTTCTTTTCCATGGTCTCTGTGTATTCGGCTCTCCGTGTGAAGCTCAATGGATGATGGTGAAAATACGTTGACAAACGAAGGAGGCGGCGCGGCGCGTTATATCAATTCGTTGCGGCATTATGCGTCGCATCAGATGACGCGTTGTCCATTGAATCCATCACGGTACAAAGCCGTATACCCGTCAGCCACCGAAGCGTGAATTATTCTTGTCAGCTTCCCGGGAATAATTCAGCAACCAATTCGACATCTGGATCTTCATGTTTTGTTAGACTGCTTGTGACGCTCATCGGAAAAGTAAAAATCGATCATTTGTGTTTACTTACGCCTTTATGAGCGAGAGATCGCATGGAACATTCTTCATTGCTTATCTTGAGCTAAGCTTTTTGCCTGCCAGAACAAGGGTCCAAGATCCGCCCCCACGTTCGAACTCATGGTCAAAACTCATGGTCAAAGCTGATCATTACCGCATGTATCTAGCATTGTAACCTTCTATAGTACGCTTCAATGTTCTGCCATTCGACTCTTGGCTTATATTCTAGTTACTGTTATCTTACGAGAGATAGTTATGAGGCAAGATCGACAACTACGTTTTGATTTTCTGTACGATGCGTCTGCGACCCTGACTTTTAAGAGCTGTCAAGTGACTACACAAGTCCTATCATGCTTGAGGAGATTAAGCTGTGTTCTGGGGACATCTTATCGAGTGTGGCGTCCGGAAGTGCATGTATCATCTTGCTTGCATCTTGATAGAATTACTGCTCGAGTCAACGCAACTGGAACGTGTTATACCAGAAAAGGTTCTGCACGCACGTCAGCGAATGAATTGTCTAGACGTTTGACATTACGCACCGCAAGCCACATCGGCAGCCATGTGGTCACAATCCATAGCAGCCAGGCGCGGTTACCTTGCCAGAGCTCTCGCGGCGGATCTCGCTGCAAGACACGTGCAATGACTGCTTTGGCATAGGCAGAGCTCGTCATTCCTCCTGAGTTGCCTCGTCGTTTGAGTGTCTCGATGTGGTCTTTGATAGGGAGGTATATGGATCGCTCGGGAGCTTGAAGTCCATGGCGCAAAATCTCGCTTTGTACATAGCCGGTCACGATTTCGATCACGCGAACTCCGAACGGCTCAAGCTCCTAGCGAAATCAGTGAATCGTCACTTTCAACACGCGGCGTACTTACAAGTCGCAATGTCTTGGTGTATTGACTGAGTGCAGCTTTTGTCGCATTGTACGGGCTTTGCCAGATCATAGGCACTGATCGTGTCACACTCCCTATTTGAACAATCCTGCCTCTGGTAGCGATGAGCTGGCTAGAAAATATCTTGCACATCTGCATAACGGCCACCACGTTGACCTCGAACACTTCTCTGACTTTGGCGACATCAATGTCAATCGCCATTGACGCGTAATGTATGCCGGCATTGTTGACAAGAAAGTCCAGGCGCCCGCCAGTGATCCGATCCACTTCGGTCCTTAGTGCTGCTATGCTGTTGGTGTCGAGCATGTCCACGGGAAGGGCAGTGATGTTCTGGTGCATGTCGTTCAGTTTACGCAAGTCAGTCTCCTTGCGAGCAGTTGCGATCACTTTGACACCCATGTTGGCAAATTCGAGCGCCAGTGCAGCGCCAATTCCACTGCTGCAGCCCGTGATGAGGGCAGTCTTGGTCGCGGTTGGTGCTTTCATCCTGATAGTTGTGATACGGTAACGATGGAGGTTCTTGGAGCTTGCTGGTCGACGGCGGTCAAAGACTTTTGTGGACGTGTACTAAACTACCAGATCTGATCATGCCTGCGATAATCAGAGCGGGGTAGTGTGGTGATTCTTCCCCGGCGCCCCGCAATGTCGAACGTCCAAGAGTATCGTGATGTTTGGTGTGGGACAGTCGTCTTGCCGCACAGATCGGGTCCCACACTGCTCTCTGGAGAACGCGGGGCGATTGACATGGGATTCTCACTCCAGAGTTGATACGGATATTGTTTTGTGTCTTTACCGGTCCGGGGTCGATGCCTCATTTTCGAAGTGGCTTGATGTCCCGGCGTGATTACAAGCCGGACGAAGCAAATCTCGTAGTCCTGGTATTTTTTTCAGGATCTCTTGACAGACGACAGTCACGGTATTGGCGAGCGGTCTTGACCGGGGTTCTTCCGAAGTCTCTGGAGATTTCAGGCTATTGATTCTGTTTGAGACAGGTGAACAGTTACCACCTTCTACTCGTCCTCAAGAGATATCAGAATACGATCCAGAGTCTCAGCGAATCGCGCCGCGGTTCTCCAGGGCCCCAGATGTCTCAACGTAGAAGAGATAGAGAATGCTACACCACGGCAGTCTTTGATCGTGTTTTCAGAGGACATGGACAGCCATTCTTTTTCTGAGCATACTCCGATTCTGATTGCGACCTCGAATTCCTCGTACAATTGTGGAGCTGGAATCAGACCAGGCACAACACCCAAAAGCGGCAACGAAGAGTACACAGCCAAGATAATCCCAGCATGCCACAACGCCCTGGGGACGTGCATAGCAGGGACATCGCCAATACGGATGTCAGAGACGAGCTGTGAGATCCTCAGAGCATGAGCTACAGATCTTTTCGCGTCGCCAGAGTTTGTCCACTGGTCGATGTATTCGGCGTCGAGAGATTTGCCGTGTCCACACATCAATTCCAAGCGGTTGATATCACTGTATAACAGGAGAAAGCAAGAATGCCAAAGCAACTCAACTGCAAGACGTTTCGACGACTCCTCATGCACAAGCTGAGCTGATCTTTCCACTTGCCGGACCAGTTGATGCTGGAGTCTGCTCATCTTGTCCCGACTGAAACCCTCCATAGGGTCGGCTCTTGCATGAGCGATTTCCGTGATCAAGGTTGACAAGGCTGCACAGAACGAGAAGGCAGATCCTGGGGCATTCTGTTCTGCAAGGCTGTCGACGTGCGAAACACCTCGTTCGTTGCACATTGATTCCCACACACTCGGATTCTGGGCGAGGTACAGGTCGTCTCTGCTCGCCACTAGGACTTCATCTGGATGCGACCGTATGGGTCCATAATGGTTGAACATGACGAAGAGCTCAGCGTTGTGGATGTACATTGCATTATACAATCGTGCGAAAGTATCATTCCGACACCAGCGCTCCCAATCGCTCATCGAAGATGGTCCACCTTCTGTCCGTTGGCGCCAGAAATTTCGAAATGAGTTGCAGAGAGTTCCGTGGAAAGCCTGCGCTGTCTCCAAGCCACCGGCTTGACCCGAAAGAAGTGCATATGTCTGACCAATCGTAGCGGCCTGCGCTACAGCCAGTACAAGCTCCTCAACCACGTGCTTGCTGCTCCATAAAGCAAGTATAGCTTTCTGTACGCCGACATAAAGTTGCTCGGCCTTCTGAAGAGCATAGTCAGAACCATCCGCTAAAGCACCGAGTGAACAGATAGACAGTAAGAGGAGAGGGTTCGTCTTTGCATTTGAGAGGGTGGGGAGATGAACGATTGGCAGTATAGGCCAGAGTCGAGTGGTGAAGATGTGTAAGCACCGGTTGAGAAATGGCGTTGGAGGTAAGGGCGTCTCAGGCACAGACTGTTGCAAACTCGTTGCGAGCATCGTACGCCACGATGCTTCATTAGACCGATTCAGTCCTGCTCCTTCTGCTGGTGATGCAGGCGCGGTGTGCCTTTGGAAAGCAAGAGTCTCAGACGCATGAGACGAGAGAGGTTCGTAGACTGGCTCTCTGTTGAATGCACCGTCGAAACCTGGCAGAGAGAATCCCGACAAGCCAGAAGACGCAAGATAGACATCCTGTGTTAATGACGCGTCACAATTGAAGGAGGGATCGAAGAAGAGATCGTTCAGCCAACTGGGACCCGACTCGTCAATTCCACAGGACAGGAGTGATGTATCGACGTGGCTACTGTTCTCAGCATCTGCTGCTTCTGGAAGAAGTGTTCCATGACTCGAATGTCATCCCTAGACTCTGTTGGGTGATCAACAACAATATCATTTGCTTCGATCGCTAGCAAAACATCTGCCATGCGATCATCTGTAGCTGTGTATGTCTCCGAAGCGCCGAATGTGTGGCCCCTAGGAACATCGTGAGTTGTCACATTGCTAGTATGAGCGTGGACAATTTCGACTTCCAGAGGCTCATCACTCGATTCGTCTGGATGACAGCTCCTGACGTGGCGCCGCAGAGAATCCCTACCGAGAATCTACGAGTCAGCTGGGGAGAGCGCCATGATTTCGACGCCATGAGCAGTCATCCTCACCGTCGGGCAAATCGTGTCGAGCAGTGCCTACAAGCGAACGGGCGTTCTCTGGTGTGCGTCCTCACATGACGTTCGTAGTGTTCCTTTTTACGGTACAAGCGCCCGCAATACGGACATGTGCCTCCAGCCCTCTGGGTTTGGGTATTGGAAGCCATGCTCTAGGTCCGAGTGAGAACAGAACATCCACTGTTGACATGGTGTGGGACCAACTTAGCACGCCAAGGCTTCGTGCCCCGCAATCTTAGTAATCACTGAAAAGCACAGACTGTGAGCGCCCGTTGTGAATGAAAATCATGCAACGCACATGTCCACAACTCACAGAGAAAGGAAATCACAGTCTGTAGCATTGAAAACGACGGAGATCTTATCGATAGCATACTGTTCAGCCGGAAATCTCGATCGGTGGTAGTCACCTCACCAGACCTCTCCATAATGATGCCAGGTGTACTTGCCCGTCCTCGCAGTCCCTCCGAGCAGCACGAGGTGCGTATGTGGACCGGTTTTCTCCAGCTCTGATACTTCATCAAATCGTAAACAAATTTGGTATCCATGTCACCAGGCACAAATGCATCTTTTTGACTCTCTCTTGGGATACTCTTTGACAAGCGTGCGATGTTCAGGATGTGTGCAATCGTGAACATTTCCGTCTTTTCAACGATCCACAGCAAGCATGGCTGCTAATTGATCCAAGCAGATCTCCATCTCTTCTGCGCTTCTGGCCGTACTAAACACGTAGAAATCTGGCCGCACAATGGCGTACAAGACGTCAGCCCCCAGTCTGGCTTGGATTGCTGCAACACTGTAACCGGCACGAGCTTGCTTCCGCGACAGCGCTTTCAAGGACGATGGTGAGACTTTTCGTGTCACTCGGCGTCGGTATGGACCAATCATCTCGGGTCGACATGGTGTGCAGCTGAGGTATGTTGCTCCTGCAACCGAAAGCACATGCGCAGGAATCTGATGTCGTTTGATGAGGTTGTCAAGAACCATCGTATGGTCTCGTCGATCGCGAGTTTCGTCGACGAACACGAGTAATTGTAGACTGCTCTCGCGGCTGAATAGCTCCATGTCCGACAGACAGCGCTTTTGCTGCAGGGTGTCAACCTAAAGCTGAGGTATCCTTCTCCCACCGCCATGCGCAGGAAGAAAGAAGCCTCCGACAACGTGTTGATATCCGTGATATTCGGCTGCAAGCTGAGGATCGAACCTCAACTTCCACGATGGGCCGCAGAAGGTACTAGCCTTTCGTAGCATTGACATGATGCTTGCCATGAACCAGGCACCGCAGGTATTGGCGAGCATTCCGTTGGCCTTGGTCAAGGCCACTGCGTCATGGACGCTGTGAGTACGTTCCCTTGCCCAAGCACTGAGAACTCGATCTATCACGTGCGGAGGCTTCTGCGGCAGTTTTTCAAGCAATGCGAGTCGCCAAGCTAATTGGTGTGCGTCGCGTACACCAGAGGCAATGCCCTGGCCGCCGAAGGGCGGGAAGACATGCGCTGCATCTCCGATCAGGATGTTCCGACCATGGAACCACTTGTTCACTATCTTGTGGGTGAACGTAAATGGCCTGCAACGCAGAATCTCAATACAGTCAAACGGAAACGTGACAGACTCTCCGAAAGAAACGCCCTGCGAATCGGTTGTATGTGTGATCATCGGAGTCAGGTGGTCCCAAAGAAGGTTGACGGATTCTTCCTCGGTGCAGTCACGCTCCTCGAACTCGTGTCGCCACATCCGTGCCTCGTGGGGGCCGAATCGTCCAGAGGCTGTAGGTTTTCCAGGAGGAGAGCAGAAATGCCAGCCTTGGGGCCAAAACAGGTCGTACACTTCTTCGGCAGTCATGCCCAGTTTCCACGTAGCAAGATCGGGATGGCTTTCGGGTGTTGGCAGTGTCAACTTGAGGTTCGCTGCCACCCAAGTCCCCTCGTAACGATACGCGTCATATACCTGGCGGATGTCGGCAGTCTTCTCGAGATAGGTCTTGCGGACTGCACCTCGCTTCCCGTCGGCACCTATCAGCCAAGTCGCTGGTATTTGCACCAATTCCTCCATGTGACGATATGTCACCATTGTTCCTGTGTCCATCTCTTGCAGGTTGACAACATCGCAGCCCGTGTGGAGAGTGCAGAGTGGATTTGCGTTGACGAGATCTCGTAGACCTTCCTCTGCGGTGCATCAGTCCGCCGTATCTGGCATCGAGATTGAATTGGGACTTACCCAAGCGTGGCTGTATCTGCAGGATCCCAGTGGGAACTGCTTGTTGTAAAGAATCACCTGTCGCATCCACTGACATGAACGGTTTGTTCTTGAAGGCGGTTGTGTGAAACTTGACCGCGTCCAATTCTGTTGAGCGTCAGACAAGACTCGCTACACACTCCACTAGTAGGATGATATTTTACCGTGGCCAATCCAGGACATACGCTTGCCAAGTCCTAGGCTCCATAAGATTCGAACGGCATCGCCTGCAAGATACACTCCCCTTGGATCTTGGGCAATCTCGGTCTCTCTCTCGAGTATTGTGCTCTACAAATCGTGTATGTGTATCACGACTTCACAGCATTGCGACATGCGGACCTTCAGCCCAGCTTGTGCCAGCGATAGAGCGACTACGAGTCCAGCTGGTCCTGCACCAATGATGACAATACCAGCTTCCCTGCACACAACAGCATCGAGTTGTGGATACTGCTCTCCTGCAACTGCGGTCGTCTTTGTTTCCATTGTTCTGAGTACGTTCGATCGATGTGATTCTCCAAGAATCGGGACTGCTGTTTCCCCAGGCCAGGCACACTTCCTTTACTTATGCGACGGATACTAAAGTGGGTCCGATGATGCGCTTTCAGACGCATCGCTCTCTGAGGCTGCGCCGGATAATGGGCGAAAGCTTCCCCTGGTGTCCCACAGTCGTCCCACACCGCGGCCGTTGCTTCAACTCTGGGACCAACAACCAACGCTCGCAACAGCTCGCGAACGTACAGCCTGCAGAACGAGATTCATCCGATCGGTATTCGCCTGCTGGATGCATGCTGTCATCTGTGCAGACAGCTTTCAGCTCCATGACTGCCAGCAGAAATTGATGTTTCCGGCACAAGAATCTAGCCAACCGACCGACCACAACGTAATATCAACCTTCCTGAAGTCCGCAGTGCATCACTTCCTCCAACGCACGTGTATAGTCTTGCCAGTATCCACGACCACCAGACAAGGTGAACAGAGAGTCGCAAAACACGTTCATACCCAGCACCGGTTGCCTACCAGTAGGAGATGAGATCGTGAGTCGTAAATAACAGAACAAGACTGAATAATGGAATAAACGAATCATGTGAAAGAATACTCTTGACTAAACATAACTAGATAAGCAGCAAAGTCCCATCCTCACCAAAGTCTTTGGGAAGTTCAGGACCCCACACTGACAGAGGCCCCACAACTTCACGCTGCGTTGGCGTATGCATATTGACCAAATCGCCATCTGCATAATGCTCAATTTTGAACCCACTCGGATCCTGCCAATAATCAAAAATTTGACTGCCCAAGACGTGTCGGCCAATGCCCCAAACACTCTTCCACCCCTTCTTGCCAAGCCATTGATGACCTATCATCTGCGTGTCAAAATTCTCAACTTCGTACGATGAGTGATGCAGGTAGGCTTTTTCGACTTCCGGCGGCGTTCGCTGCATGAAGAAGATGTGATGGTCCGAGTACTGTTCACCAAGGTCGAGATGCATGAATGTCATGACATCGATGTTGGAAAAGTCCCAGTGATACAGGATATCCGAAGGGACAAAGTTGAAGTTGTCGGTGTACCATTTCAACTCCGCGTCGAGATGGGGATGAACATAGCCAAAGTGGCCAAGTTTGTGCACCAGAGCTGGCCCGTCATGGAACCTCTGGAATTGTCCTTTGCGAGGCTTTTCGAACGGGGTGTTGGCGGGTCCGAGTTCTTCAATCGTCGCACTGGGAATATGCTCCGGGTCCACCATGCGCTCCTCCTGTCCAAACACGACATGGAAGAAAGTGTCGTCTACGCGAGAGAAGGTAATCATCTCGCCACCGCCAGGAGCACCTGCGAGAGAGTGTAGCACTGCACCAGGGAGCGCTTTGGCCTTGTCGAATTCCTCCCTCGAAGCTGCGACAAAGGTAGGACCTTTGAATACTGGCTTGCCACCTGTAGCCTGGCTTGCCACGTAGACATAGGGATCTTTGCCATAGCCACGGTAATATATCTTATTTGCCTCCTTCTTCGCTATAACGAAGCCAAATTCCTCGGCAAAGTCCTCAAACTGGTCCAGATCTGGATGTTCGAAGTAGACATGAGCCAATCTGGACAGCTGCACTTTACTCTGGTTGTTGACGATCTTGGGAATCAACATGTCGGGTACAATTGCTTCGCGGATGCTGCGAGGGAGTTTCGTAAAGACGTTAAGGATGACTGAAAGTGCAAGTTTGTCGGCTTTCATGACGATGAGGATTGAGCGATGTCAGGCTGGACCCGTGCTGGGTTTGCTCAAGTATTGAGTACTTGCATTGGCGTAGTGAAGTGTGGGACCGAAGCCACACCATCGGTGAAACCACCTGCGTGCGAATTCTGGGGAAGCCTCCCAAACCTGGATGCCATAATTACAGGAGAGCCAAAGCTTACCTCTCAGGACCTCGGCCGGTCTTGAGCCGAGTATGAGATCTAGCGATCGTAGAAGGTAAGACTAGCTCTGCTGCGTCCCACTGTGTCCCGCCTACAGTCTCCGGGATAGTCGTGGATCAGGCATCTTCACAGAATTTTTCTGGAGAATACAAGTGCAATCTGTACTGTCCATCATAACGGTCTCCGGAATAGCTAGGCCGACTCACATCGTGGTCTTCGCCACCTGCTGAATACGTGAGAGGTGGCCAACCAAATCTAGAATTTCTCCGATGACACGCGTCTCGCCAATCTCAAGGGAAGCTCTATTTCCCTACGCTAGCTGATCTCGATGGTATTTGCCCACCTCGCGTTCCACGTTACTCGAGATGAGTGGCTTTATCACGTATCTCACTGCTGCTAGCCTCCCCCCAAAAGCAACGCGATGCACGGTCAGCAAGGATCTTGCTGAATGCTATCGGATAGGGGATCTTAAGTATCCCAGACTATGTACTCGATCGTGTGTCTTCTAGAAGCAGTAATTTGCTTGTATCACCGGGGCACGTATGGATGGACATCAGAATATCTTGGTAACAAAGATTTGATACGCTACGACTAATCCCTAAGCTATCTGAGGACCTCAAGGCCTGTTTCATGTGAAAAGGCGAAGTATGAAACCTACAACCTTGATATAGAGATGAGCCCACCATCGTAGTCTGGCATCCTTGTGGTTAGCTCAGGAGATTGCGACGATAGTTGTTCCTGGCTGGACACACTCACTGCTCGAAGCGTATGACGTTTCGAAGCTTGCCGATGCCATCTATCTCCACCTCGACTACATCGCCATCTGCTAAGAAGGACTTTGGGCTCTGGAAGGCGCCAACACCAGCAGCTGTTCCAGTCATAATTGCAGTTCCCGCTGGAATAGTGGTGCCTAGAAAGTACTTTCATCAATTCACGTAAGAGCTTGACAGAACTGAAAACACTCACCTTGACTCATATGGCTCAGAACCTGTTTCGGGTTGAAGATCATGTCTTTTGCAATCTCGACATCTTGCACGACTTTGCTGTTGACACTCGTCCTGAGACGTCGCCCGGTCATTGTTGCCTCATACTGCGCTTGGCTGACCAAGACTGGTCCAATGGGCGCGAACTTGTCAAAGGCTTTGGCGAAGAAGAACTGGCCGCCCGAATTGTTGGGCAGCTGGAACAAACGACAGCTCAGATCGTTGCCAGCTGTGTAGCCGAGAATGTGGTCTGATGCTTCCTCGACAGACACATCCTTACAGTCCTTCGAGGTGACAAACACCAATTCTCCTTCAAAGTCGAGAAGACTCGTTGCGCAGAACTGGTTGACAGAAATTTCTTCGTCGGGGTCGGCAAGGGAAGTCGCAGGCTTAGTCCAAAGAGGAGGGTACTTAGGGACCGTGAGCTGTCACGAAAGATTCGTATCAGTAGTAGAACAGAGCTATGATTGAGCTTTGGAGGACAAACTTTGGCTTCTTTGGCGTGTGACCTGTAGTTCAGACCAACGCAATAGATCGGCACAGTCGTAGATGGCAGAGGTGCAAGGAACTTCAGAGGCATTAGAATCAGTCATGTTCTCGGGGAAGCAGTCGCAAGAATCACCGACCTTTTCAATTTTCTGCTTGCTGGAGTTTGCTCCCGCCTGCAGGTCATCCACCGAGTCATATGCAATGACAATGTCTCCGAGCATTGGCTGTTCGAGCTTGCCATCCTTTCCGGCCTGGACAGGCGAGAAGAAGATTTTCGTGTCTGAAGTGAACTTCACCAAAGCGTGGAATGAAGACATGACGTGAGTGCGGACAATCTTTCGATACCTTGGACTATGGTGGTTCATTGACATATAAGTAGCTGATCATCAGGTTCCAGAGCTTAGTCAGTGACGCAAGCAGCGATCTGTATAGTTTAGACTTCGTCCCGCACCGGGTACCGACCATCCGCGCGACGTCCCACAGTGCCCGTGGGGCATCCTCTTCACATCGCGATACCTGACACTCTCGCGTCCTTTTATGGAGTGGCCTGTCGTATCGATTGATAGCTTGGAACACTTGCCTGTTGGATGATTGAACCAGAAAAACTCATGAAAGCACCAGAACAGCAGTTGTTGAACGCTTCGATTCATCATGTTTGCATACATCCCACTTAACGTGAGTATGTCTTATCCACTACCGCTCAGTAGTCTATGCTGCTGACACTGGTTCTTCTGTGACCCTTGGCCTTGAACATATCAACCAGACGCTCATCACGCTGACGTTCGAGGGCACCCATATCCTTGCCTTTCAACTCCTCTCCAACACTCTTGGTCAAATTATCCAGTTTTTCCGTGGTCCAGTCGAAGCTGTTGGCGTTCATGTCCTTGGTCCACTCTCTGGATGCGGGGCCCAAGTGTTCGAGCAGATGTCTGAACCCGTCGCTACCACCTCCGCCACCCATGGCGTTGGCGAGAAGCGGTCCGACGACTGCCCAGCGGGGACCAATGCTGGTGGTCACACAGGCATCTGGGATTCTGGTTAGCATTCCGATAGATCAGACGCATGGACTTAGACACTGCTATACTTACCAAGATCCTCTGCCGAGAGCACGCCACGGCTCACAAGACTGTACGCCTCGTTACACAATGCTGCTTGCAGACGGTTGGCTGCAAAGCCGGGCACTTCCTGTTTGATGTGTACGGGTTTACGCCCGACGCTCTTATAGAACGCAAGAGCCCCTTTGATAGCGCCGTCCGATGTGCCTTGGTGAGGGACCACCTCGACCAGAGGCATCAGGTGAGGAGGATTGAAGGGATGGCCGATCAAAACGCGTTCGGGATGTTGACATTGTGCAATGAATCTCGAGCTGGGCAGTCCAGAAGATGAAGACGCGATGATGACATCCTCACGAGCGTTACGGTCGAGTTCGGCGAGCAACTTTGTCTTCAGATCAATTCGTTCGGGCGCGTTCTAGTGTAGGTGTCAAATCAGCGGCTGCAGATGAAGCACAGGTGGGCTGGATGTGATACTTACCTCTTGAATGAAGTCGCACTTGCTGATGTGCTCGCCCAGATCTGTTCCAACGAACTCATAGTTCTCAGGGCTCGCATCGTCGTCGATGCCCATACGTTCCAGAGCTGGCCAGACTGATTTGATATAGGTAGACAGCTTGTCTGCAGCGCCAGGTGCGGGATCTGCCACCAGGACTTTCAATCCATGTGAAAGAAAGAGAGCTGTCCATGAGGCACCGATAACACCAGTGCCGACGATGCCGACAGTCTTGACAGTAGCCATTGCTGAGTATGAGTTGCGTGTCAAAGTTCCTGGTTCCAGTAAAAAGCAACAGATCCAGTACAGTCCACGAGTAAGGCTTCTTATGCGTCTTCGCGATCGCACGCCGGGGCATTTGCGCGTCCGCGTCACATCTTCATGTCGGCAATCTTGGTCCGATGACTCGGCCGCAAAATGACGCAGAAGGTTGAGTGAGCTCAATGGTAGGTGCATAGACCCGATCGGTTCGATATTACAGCTCGGAGCAGTGTGCAAGCTGATACTTTGATCGCTCAAGCTCGCTTCACCGTTATGCGAGCTTGGAAGGAGTGAGCTCCTCAGGAGTGCGGGGTCCGTCGTACAGCTCTAACAGGGTCTAGTCGCCAAGTGGCACTAGGCCGACTCCACGGCCACAATCGTTGTTGACGCACCGGTGGCCCCGCCGCGAGCTCCAGAGTTTTGGCTAGACTTAGACACACCCGTTGGAAATGCTTGAGATCGGTCGGACCCTTACCGACGTGCCGACGTCTCAGCTCTGTTGATCGGCGCTCGTCATACCTACCTTGTTGAACATGTACGACGAACGTTGATCGCCAGGCCGCCGGTGGCTCGACAACATGCAGCCCGATCGAGATCGTATGCGACTATTTGAATGAGCCCGACTCTTGTAAACCTCATTGCCTCACTCACTCATATCTTCATGAGCTCCCCTGCCCGTATCAATTCCCTGGTAGACTCGATCCTCTCGTCCGTTCGCGCACACTTGCCCTCTCCAGCAGTCATGACTTCCGAGAAACATGCCACCACCGAAGGAGGATGGGGCCCTGGTACTTTTGTCGACACGGCTTTCCACTCCGTACCCGACGAAAGTCGTAGAATCATGCGCCTGATCGCTTCGCAAACCCCTGGAATCGCCATAGACGAGTCTGCCCTGTCGGAGGTCGAGTTCTCTGGCGCTGATCTCTCTCTTATTCCTGGCCCCTTGAAGTCGCAGGTGGTGGTACGTCAAACCATAATATCATATTGATGCGGATGCCTATACTGAACAACACCGACAGTCGGCTGCTCTGCATGGACTGATCGGTATCGTCGGCAAGCAAATCATGGCTTTGAAGGGCGTCAATACCGGCAAGATCCACATCGATACCGATATGGCTGGCTTGTATCCAGCAACTGTGGCTCTGGTACAGGTCGATGGAAAGGACATGGCCAAGATGTCGGCAGACGGCACTATCAGCAAGGCCGGAGTGGATGTCGACAAGGGCGTTCTCACAAAGACCCACATGCATTACCGTTCGTGGGCAATCTATCCCACTCGTGACAAGGGCGTTCATTACCAGTCAGTCTTTCTCAACCACAATTCGCATGTGGTGTACGCTAACATGGGTTAGGCTGATGGGAAATCTTGACCCTGCGGGATTCTTGAAAACCTACAATCTGGATCCAAACTATCCCGCAAAGACTCGGGACGAAGCTTATGAGGTCATCAAAGCAGAGATCTCAAAGTATACTGCTGGTGACCTCGAACTGAAGAATATGGAAAACGGTTTCACTGGACAGACAGTTTACACCCCCGCACACTGGAGGAAGACCACTATGGCAAAAGCCGTGGCACGTCATCCCGTGGTCGACTTCAAACAGGTCCTAGGGACTGAAGGACTATCCCCTGTACCTTTTCCCAAGACAAAGGACTCACGACCTCTGGCTGGAATCAAGATCCTCGAATTGGCAAGAGTCATCGCAGCCCCAGTAGCGGGAGCAGGACTCGCGGCTCTCGGAGCTGACGTGATATCCATCCAGAGCCCCAATATTCCGAACCTAGGGGTATGTAGCACAGCGAATGTGATGTAAGCTTTTCGACTGACTTTGGTGACACAGGGTTTGAGTGTCAGTTTGACCGCAGGCAAAAAAGTCTACTCGCTCGATCTGAACAACAAGGACGACAAGGCACGCCTTCAGGAACTCGTCAATGAAGCAGATGTCATCATCCAGGCCTTCCGTCTGGGTTCGATCGATCGAAGAGGCTTCGGACTCGAGAAGATTGTTGAGATGGCCAAGAAGCGAGGAAAAGGTGTCGTATACGTGGACTTGAACTGTTATGGTCCAGACGGGTACTACGCCGAGAGACCTGGGTTCCAGCAGATTGCAGATGCGGCCACTGGTTGCTCTTACGTCTGCGCCAAATCTCTCGGTTTCGAGGATGGTGTCGGTGTCCTGCCGTCGCTTCCTATCGCAGATATGCTCG
>Ga0058697_10000341_pt1 | contig 21376 bp, 17 predicted proteins | sample AgamicAsMae_FD_66619 | JGI IMG/M metagenome (GOLD analysis project Ga0058697, IMG submission 66619) | Agave microbial communities from Guanajuato, Mexico - As.Ma.e | ecosystem: Host-associated > Plants > Phyllosphere > Phylloplane/Leaf | place: Guanajuato, Mexico | collected 2012-06-04
GCGGACGCTGTTTCCATGACACGACCTGATGCAGGCGCACAGGCTTTTATCTTTGACCAGATGTTGAACTCATGTAATATCAGCCCTCAAGACGTCAGCTACATTGAGATGCACGGCACTGGTACCCAAGCCGGCGACTGGACAGAGATGCGAAGTGTGCTGCAGGTATTCGCACCCGCTGCGGGCAAACGGCCGGGTCGACCGCTCTATCTTGGTTCGACAAAGTCCAACATAGGTCATGCAGAGTCATCATCTGGCGTCCTGTCCTTGATCAAAGTACTTTTGATGATGAGGCATAACGAGATCCCGCCCCACTGCGGTATCAAGACGAAGATCAATCAGAAATTCCCCACTGATCTGGCAGAACGCAATGTTCACATTGCAAGAAAGCCCACTGAATGGAACCGTCCCCGCGGTGGTGTCCGCAGAGTCTTCCTAAACAACTTCAGTGCGGCAGGTGGTAACACAGCCCTTCTTCTCGAGGACTCTCCTATGCGGGCTGGGCCGGATCTGGCTGAAGATCCCCGCAACATCCATGTCGTCACAGTCTCTGGCAAATCGCCAACCGCTCTGGTGAAAAACACACGTGCTCTGTTCGAGTTTATCGCGAAGTCGCCTGCACTAAGCTTACCTTCCCTTTCCTACACAACAACAGCTCGTCGCGTCCATCACAGCTACCGTACAGTCGTCTGTGGAGCTGATCTGAAGTCGATCTCCAGGAAGTTCGACGACGTGTTGGCCGGAGACGCACCCAAAGCCATCCCCGCCAAAGCTGGAAAAGTGGCGTTCGTCTTCACCGGGCAAGGTGTCCTGCAACTTGAGATGGGTAAGCGTCTATTCGAGACAATCTCACAATTCCGGTCCGACATCATCAACTTCGATCAGATCGCTCAGCGTCAAGGGTTCCCCAGTTTCCGTGGGCTCATCGATGGAAGCCTTCGGGATCAAGCAGCAATCAGTCCCATTGTTGCTCAACTTGGTACAACATGCCTTCAGATAGCGCTGTTCAGGCTCTGGATGTCATGGGGTATCCAACCTGATGTGGTGGTCGGACACAGCCTTGGTGAGTACGCTGCCTTCCACGCCGCTGGTATCTTGTCTGTGACAGACACCATCTATCTGACTGGCGCTAGGGCGCAGTTGATGATCAAACGCTGCACTGTTGGGACTCATTGTATGCTCGCAGTGGCGACATCCATCGAGGAGCTTGAGCGCAAGTGGCCCTCGATGTCCTACGAAGTTGCTTGTGTCAACGGTCCTACCGAAGTCGTTCTCAGTGGTACTAATGACAACATCGATCGCCTCGCTGCTAGCTTAGCTGAAGGCCAGATCAAGTTCACCAAGTTGGCAGTTCCATTCGCGTTCCATTCCTCTCAGGTTGATCCCATCCTTGACGACTTCGAGAACCTCGCTCGCAGTGTTGAGTTCAACAAGCCCAAGATTCCCTACATGTCTCCTCTCTTGAGGAGTGTAGTGGTTGATGCCAATGTCCTCGAAGCGCAGTATCTGCAAAAGGCTTGTCGGGGGACAGTGGACTTCCTGAGTGCCGTCAACGCGGCGAAGAGCTCGGGCGTCATTACCGACAAGACTGCGTGGGTCGAGGTCGGATCGCATCCCATCTGTAGCGGTATGCTGAAGCAGATCTGTGGTACCACGGTTACAGCACTCCCTTCCATGAGGCGCGGAGAAGATTGTTTGACCACTCTCGCCCTGTCTGTTGCTAAACTCCATTCTTTTGGTTCAACTATTGACTGGAACCACTATCACCATGACTTCAAGGGTTCGCAGACTATCGTACGACTCCCCACATACTGCTGGGACGCGAAGAATCACTGGATCCAGTACAAGAACAACTTTTGTCTCACGAAGGGCGAGTCCGTGCCTGAGAAGGCGACAGTCAGCGCATTGCCACCCGGCATCTTGACCCCTTCAGTGCAGCACATCATTGAGCAAAAGCTCGAAGGCCAGAAACCGATGGTGATCATGCAATCTGACCTTACTGAACCGAAACTCGCCAAGGTTATTCAGAGCCACAAGGTGAACAGCGTTGCCCTATGTCCATCTGTAAGTGTATAAACTCTTCGATCCACCTAAAATCTGCTAACAACACCAAGTCTCTCTATGCGGATATAGCTCTAACCCTTGGAAACCATCTACTCGAAAAAGCATCCTCTTCGCCAGGCAAATGTGGTCTTGACGTTACCAACATGGTAGTCAGCAAGCCACTCATCGCGACAGGCAATTCGCAATTCTTCCGTGCCTCTGCTACTGCAGATTGGTCTTCTCGTACAATCCATGTGTCGTTCTTTAGTGTCTCTCCCGAGGGGAACAAGACCGACGATCACGCTCATTGTACAGTCAAGTTGGGAGACCACGAGGCGTGGCTCAAAGAGTGGAGTCGTTTGACCTATCTGATCAGGTCTCGCATTGACATGCTACAGAGTGGAGTGACTGACGAAAGAACGCACTTGATAAAGAGAAGAATGGCCTACAAGCTCTTCTCATCAGTCGTCGAGTACGATACGAAGTATCAAGGTATGCAGGAGGTACTGCTTGATAGCGAGCATCTCGAGGCATCCGCAAAGGTCAAGTTCCAAACCACTGAAGACGATGGTAAATTCTGCTTCAGTCCTTTCTGGATTGATTCTCTCGGACATCTCGCTGGTTTTGTCATGAACGGCAACGACTCTGTGGACTCGAAGGTTCAGGTCTTTGTCAATCACGGCTGGGACTCGATGAGATGTGCGCAAGAATTCTCTCCGGACAAGCAATACCGGACATACGTGAGAATGCAGAATATCGGAGGCACCATGCACTCTGGCGATGTCTACATCTTCGATGATGACGTTGTAGTCGGCGTCTACCAAGGCGTTAAAGTAAGTACCGAAAAGCTCATTCTGCTTGTCGCGGGCAAGAGCTAACGCAACATAGTTCCAGGGAGTACCCCGGAAGGTTCTTGATATGCTCCTTCCAGCAGAGAAGTCCACGAAGACTGCGAGAGCGCCGTCGATCAAAAGGTCGCCCGTTGTCAGAGCTGAAACTCAGAAGGAAACACCTGTGGCAAGGAACGAAGCTCCAAAGCCAGCGGTCAAATCTTCAGTGGAGACTGCTTTACTCGCAATCATCTCCGCAGAAACTGGTGTCGCTGTCGGAGATTTACTACCCGACACGGTCTTCGATGACATTGGACTGGACTCGCTACTTGCTCTCAACATTACAGGCAGGCTGCGAGAGGAACTCGATCTGACAGTTGAGAGCTCCTTGTTCACAGACTGCCCCACTGTCAAAGATTTGACCCGGTACTTCTCAGGAGTAGTCTCTGATGTTTCTTCGATTGACTCAGAATCGGAGTCTGATTCTTCTGCACTATCCACGCCCCCTGCACAAGCCGCGACTAGCAGTACGAGCGTCTCAACTTCGCCACCTTCATATTCAGACGGTCAATCGAACAGCTTGATGGTATTAATTCGCAAGATCCTTGCGCAGGAGATCGGCGTCAATGAGGGCGAGATCGAGGACTCCACAATCTTAAGCGATCTCGGCCTGGACTCACTCCTCTCATTGACAGTACTGGGTCAGTTGAGGGAGGAGACTGACGCGGACTTACCATCAGATCTTTTTGCGACATGTCAGTCACTTGACGAGGTCCAGATCAAACTGGGTCTAGCTCCTGTCAAGGATCTCTCCACACCCATCAATGCCCAGAAGGTGTCTGAAAAGCTGCGACTGACAGCGACACACAATTCCCACGTCGTTCAGCACGCAGCTGTACTACCTCCTGCAACCTCTGTACTGCTTCAGGGTAGCCCAAAGACGTGTAGTAAGCGCCTCTTTCTATTCCCTGATGGAAGTGGCTCTTCTACGTCTTATGTCTCTCTAGCCGGGATCGACCCCGATGTCGCTGTCTTTGGCCTGAACTGCCCATACATGCGTAAGCCGGAGGACATGAAATGCACCCTTTCTGACTTGACCGCTCCATACCTGGCAGAGATCCGTCGTCGCCAGCCTCACGGACCTTACTATCTAGGCGGCTGGTCCGCCGGTGGCATTTGTGCTTACGACGCCGTACAAGAACTCGCAAAGTCTGGAGAGGAAGTCGCGCGTCTGATTCTGCTTGACTCTCCATTCCCCATCGGTCTCGAGAAGCTTCCTCCTCGTCTCTACGACTTCTTCAACACTTGCGGGCTTTTTGGCAATGGTAGCGGCAAGGCTCCTCCAAGCTGGCTTCTGCCTCATTTCTTGGCCTTCATCGACTGTCTGGACACTTACAGAGCAGTCCCTCTGAAGTCCGGCAAACCGAAGGTCTTCCTCATCTGGGCTGAAGATGGAGTGTGCAACAAACCAGACAGCCCTCGACCTGAAGCAAGAGCCGACGATCCGAAAGAGATGAAGTGGCTATTGGAAAACAGAACAGATCTCGGACCCAATGGCTGGGACTCGCTTGTTGGCGGCGACAGATTGACGATCCACACCATGAAGGACGCAAACCATTTCACAATGATGGAGGGCCGAAAGGCAGTCGAATTGAGCGAATTCCTGGCTCTTGCAATGGCAAATTAGTGGTTTTCGAATCGAAGCAAAACGGCGCGTTCACAAGTTCTCATTACTTGATTACATCTTTGTTCATAATATTCTGAATTATAGTTCCATCATTGACAAAAGCTGTCCATCCAAGCTTTGGAGAAGCGCACACTAGAATTGGTCTCAGTTTCTCACGCTTATCAATAATCTTTTGTTTCTCACTGAAGACAACGTTCGCGACATGACTTCGTCTCCCGCTAGAATAGCCCGCCGTCTAAAGCAACACGCGAGAATAATGATCGAAGCAACTGTTGATTATCAATCCCGTGTCCTCGCTCCAAAATGGTCTTCCATACCCTTGACTAAAGCACTGTAATGACAACCAAAAATCGCATTTGGAGCATGAATTGTATAGAGTAGATTGATAAGCCTGTATCCACCGTACGCATATCTTCTTGTCCAGTATGCGACACAAAAGTGAAACCAGTACTTCTGACCCGATACTATCTCAATGGAGGCACAAAGATTGCGACACTGACTTGCTCACACTCTTCGAAATTCCCCGACGGAGACAAACAATCGGGCTCCGATTCGGGACTTTTGGACTGATCAGAATCTCGGGGAAGGATCGGCAGACCCGCAAAGCTCGGGCTTGAAACCCACTCGCATAGGCATCTGTGTTTGAAGAAATTGAAACGTTGATGTGTTCAGACTATCATAAACCGTGTTCGAGACTGGTTCATACCGGTGCTTATGCATGTCGGGCATGGTGAGGTCCGCGTCGAAGACCATACAGGGACAAATTGAGTCGTTCACCGATACTTGGATCAAGACGATCAAGACGCTTGCTCAAGTTGGACGCATACTCGCTGTGAAGATCTCTGGAAGATGATAAAGATAATGGCGGATTTTATGGTAATTGCATTGGTTGAAATCCTTGACCAGTCATGATGCAGCGGCTATCTGTTTGCTATCAAGTTCGTGCCATGTTGGCTTTACATCTTGGACTTGAATAGCTCATCTATCCATTCTGTGATAAATGGGCGAGCGTGAGGCTCCCCCATGTGCTTTATTCCAGCGAAGAAGCTTTATTCAAGTCAGCTAGATGTATCTTGTGCTCTTTCCAGACGACTTACCGAGCTTCCTTTGCACTGCCATGCTGAAGCATAAGCTGACTGTCCTCGATTGGGAAGAGTTCGTCGAGCATACCCTACGTTGGTCAGCCTACATTCGATTTCAGGATCACCACTTGACTCACATTGACAAGAAGAAGCCTGCATGATGGCTTATCCATGATACCGTTCACAAGCAGAGAGAACCTTTCCATCGAATCACGCTTCATGTCTTCGACATTGGCATAACCAAACTTCAAAGCCAGTACCTGCGTCAAACTGAGGCATGAATTAGCAAACGCTTGATTGTTAAGTCTTGTCGGCACTTACTCGAATGGGTACTCCATGTGGGAGGCCACGTTGAGCCATTCAGGGTCGTACATGAGATGACAGCCACCTCCTTGAGCAACAACAGCGGTGAGACGCTCTTTATGGGTATGAGCGATGCGCATAGCATAGTACCCACCGCAGCTGACGCCCCAAGGGACAAACTTGTCTCTCTGGATCCAGTCCTGTTGGTCAGCCCAATCGAGAACACTGTCCCACAAACGATCAGGGCTCGTAGGGTCATTGGGATCAGCGGGACAGTCTCCAGTACCAGGAATTTCGACGCCAATGGATGCCCAGCCTCGCGAGATGTGATTGCTGGAAGAGCCCGTGTGTTCAGTTCTGTATCCGTCCAGACCGTAGATTGTCATGACTGTCGGGAACCGACGACCAGGCTCTGAGCTAGGGAGACGGACAGAGACAGGGATGACGCTGCCCTCCTCAGAAGTGCCAGGCTTACCGTGGATATGAGGGATCAAAACCTCAGTGATGGGCTGATCGAGGTATCTTCCCGGTGACTCTCAGTCAACATGTTGGAGGTAAATATTGACGTGATTGACTTACTTTGCGCCCTTGTAGTACGTCTCCTTCTGACGTGCCCAAGCGACATTCTGCAGTGACGACTGAGGACAAGGTTGGCGTGCTGTTCTGTAGACACAAGCTGCGCGTAGGTACAGGGCCGAAGCTGATTTAAGATCACCCGAAGCCTCTGCTTCATCTGCACGCTTGATCAGGTCTTCTGCAACAGGAAAGAATGGTTTTGCGTATTCCTCGAAGTTGTATGGAGGGGTCAAATTGTGCTAGAGGTTGATTAGCTACGTCCGGATGCTACTTGGATATTTTCACCTTGTAGAAATGGCTGAAGACCGTTGTAAAGTCTTCGAGCTTTCCTTCCATGAATGGGTAAATCTCCAGTGTAGCCTTTGATCATTAATACAGGTATCATATATCAGCGATGAACCCAAACTCTGTACCTTCTTCTTCCATTTGAGCTCCCAAAGGTCTTTAATGGAATTGTGGTGTTGCCCTTCCTTGGGACTTGGCTCTCCTACGAAGTAAGGCATGTCGATGATCTTGATGTCCAGGAGTGATTGCTTTACTTTCGAAACAGACGAGGAACAACTTGTACGAAAGCAAACACTGCCGGCAACCTTACATGTGACTCTTATCCCCCGATTGGGGTCGGCGATCGACATTCGAGGTTGTACCTATGCTCCGGATCTCGATGCTTGGGCTTCGCGAAGTTTACGGTTTCCGAATCTTGTTGCGCATCCCGGAAATTTCCTTACTGACACCTGCTTACTGTTGTCCCCCCCGGTTAGGTGGCCAACTCGGTCTTCACACCAAAGCGAATACCTCATGCATGTTTCAAAGAGAACTAGTCGACTCGACTGATGCCGGGACCCGAACGATTCTCTTTCCTGGCCCGAGCGATAAAGCTGGGTCAGAGCTCGACAATGGACAGAACACGCAAGCCCCCTTGAGAAAGACGCCAAAGAAACCTAAGAAATCATGTTCGAAGTCGCATACCCTGTTGAGGTTAAGACATGGGAGCCCTCTTTTGCCTCCTACCCGATGCCTCCCGATGCAGCCATAGATTTCTTGAACGATCCAGAAGTAATTTCCACTAGCACTGATATCATGTGGGAGTGGAACGATTTGGCTAACCTTGCGATGTCAGATCTATACTGCGCAAAATGCTATTCCTTCGAAGCAAAGCAGAAGTCCCGACGTCAAGTCCAATCAGTCAAGCTCCCAAGGTTCGCACGTTGATATCCGAGCACCTGAGACTCAGCCGGATGCTTGGGCTCCAGGTGCTACAAGACTGCGTTATATGGTCAAGCATCTTGATCGGATCATCGTTTGCCCAGGCAAGTTTTCCAGTAATGGTGATTTTAAGGACGACCACTGACGAGATTGAAACAGGAGTATACGATGGTCTCTCTGCTCGTATCGCACTCGAAACGGGCTTTGACGGCATGTACATGACAGGAGCTGGTACCACAGCTTCACGTCTCGGGGCGGCGGATCTGGGTATCGCGCAGCTTTCGGATATGAGCTCCAACGCAGAGATGATTGCCAATCTGGAGCCTTTCGGACCTCCGCTCATTGCAGATATGGACACTGGCTACGGCGGTCCCCTGATCATCGCTAGGGCCGTCCAACAGTATCATCGTGCCGGCGTTGCTGCATTCCACATCGAAGACCAGATCGCTCAAAAGCGTTGTGGTCATCTTTCAGGCAAGGAAGTCGTGGACGTCGAGACTTATATCCAGCGTATCAAAGCTTGTGTCAGTGCCGCAGCGCGTCTCCGCTCTGACATTGTCATCATCGCGCGGACTGATGCCCTGCAATCTCGTGGTTTCGACGACTGCATCACCCGCTTGAAGCGAGCTCGCGACGAGGGCGCCGACATGGGCATTCTTGAGGGTGTCAGTACTAAGGAACAGGCACTTCAGGCGGTCAATGAGCTTGCTCCTTGGCCTCTCTGCTACAACAGTGTTGAGAACGGGCACTCGCCTCTGATCAGTGTCGGGGAAGCCCAAGCCATGGGTTACCGTGCTATTATCTTCTCTTTCGCTGGGATCTCGCCAGCATACACGGCTATCAAGTCAACTTTTGACAGACTGAAAACGGAGGGTGTGACTGGCAGTGGTGTCACTCCAAAGGCCATCTTCCAGGTCTGTGGACTTGAGGAGTCGATAATGGTGGATACGGTTTCTGGAGGTAGTGCTTTCGCGAAGGGTGTCTAGATGCAATTTTGTCTTTTGTGAAGGAGTTTGGTAGTTCCTTTTCTCTATTGCAGAGCCATAGTGATCGAATGAAAATTGTGTCAAGTATATTACGATTTGACAAGTAGTTGCCCAGGTCATAAGACATGCCAAGTTGAGGCCTTTTGCGCAGCTGCACTGATTGCCGAAGCAAATCGCGAGGAATATCTGCCAGTGCTTGAATGAACGATACGGCTAAGTTCACCTGTATCGTTTGTATGACTGGCAGAATAGTGAAAAGTAATGGAGTCGTTGATTCCCAATCTCACGTGCACCACCTTGGGCTCGAATGTTGGTGAACTGATTGCGTGCGAAGAACGTCTATACGTATGCTATAGATAGATCCCTTTCCCAACGTAGTAGACTCATTTGCCGTAGATCTTGATGCATTCTTCGACGGGTCTGAAAGTCTTCTCCTTGTCCATCAGGGGGCCAGACAGCGGCTTTCCGAACACAAGCTGAGCCTTTGCTTGCCAAGTCTCGGGAATGTTCCATTCTGCATACATTTCCTTGCCCATCATGCCCTGGTAATGCTGAAGGTTACAGCCGAGACCCTCAGCTTCCAGAGCGGTCCAGACTATACATCATGAGTCAGAAAGGTAGAACCTAAAGGGAAGAGTAGCGATACTTACCAACGTATTGATGCATGCCTGATGAATGGTCGTACCATTCAGGGTTTTCTTCAGACATCTTGGCGAAACGAGGGTTGAGCTCTTTGACTGATTCCACATCTTCGAAGAACAAGACCTGTAGACTACATGTCAGTTTGACGAGTTATGCAAGTAGTCCGTGAGCTGCTTACAGTTCCCTTGCCTGCCTTGAACCCTTGGCATTTTGGGATCAAGATGTCCGCGGCCATGGGCATACATCGCTGAATTGCGGCGGCTCCCATGTCCCATAGCTTGTCATGATCGTCTCCGAAGAGTACGATGCAGCGACAGGAACGGGCGTTGAAAGGCGAGGGTGCATAGCGAATGGAGTGCTCTACAAGAGAAACAATCTGGTCATTGGAAATAGGTGAATCCTTGCTCAACGAATAGAGGGAGCGGCGAGCTTTTGTTGCCTCGAGGAAAGAAAGCTTGTCGGCCATGTTGATCTAAATTGCGGTAGCAGAAGCGGTGGCTAGAACGAGGATGCGGTAGGGTGCAGATGGAAGGAACCTTTAGAGGATTTAGGCCAAGGGACTCGTCGGTCAAAATAGGTCGCTTGATACGGAATCATTCCTCGGCCTTGCATGCCACATGACACACGGCTCCATCCAGCGCGAGACCCGAACGCCGCCTGGTTCATTCGAAGGTTTCGTCGACGCAGCTACGGTGCCCGAGGTTCCAACTTATGACCCGAAGGATTGCTTACCGTGATTGATTGGTCTGCGATAACTCTGTCCGTGCACTGTACGAGGGCGATAAGGATCTGCCCGTGCCGCAGCTGTGAACCCTGTCAGCACATGTTCAGGGTCTGGAGCCGTTGAGCCTCCTCCGTTCCTGAATCCTGAGCACATCACTCGTGATGGAATGATTGGATACAGATATAACCTGGTTGCGCGTAGCGAGGCCCGCCTTGATGGCATAGATTTGACTGCAGTAATTGCTCGCAGAATGCTCCTCTATTGGGAATGCCGAACGTCCAGCATTTTTCGCGACAGGCTGGATTGAACTTTCCCCTGATTGGCTCGACGCTTAATAACGCATGCCAGTTTTTTGCTCAATCAACCATGCTTTTCGAAGACTTAGAAAAATTCGGGGTCTAGCATGTGCTTCCAAAGCAGGGTAGCCTTGCTGATGGGTCTGAAGTGACCTTGAACCCCTTTGGGTGATTTCTAGTGAGGGACACAACGAGGCTGGCTGGCTTCGTGCAGCGGGTGAACGGTGAGGTGCGGAAGCTAACGCGAGGGACGCACGGCTGAAGCTTGGATCAGCTGCATAGAGTGATAGATGAACCAACTCCACTTTTACGGGCATACGCGCCTACGCGCGTCAAGCCGAACATGACTGAGCAGGAAGCCGTGATGCGAACGCAGCGGGTCATTTACTATTCGAATGCTACCGGAATTATCGACTACTGGACTCTCACAGTCTGTTGTCGCAAGAGGTTCGAGGCAGAACCCAAGTCAGGAGCGTGAACATTTTGCGTTATCCTGCGTTGTCCTGCGTTATCCTGCGCCGTGGCTACTGTGGGTCCAGCAGCAGGCTGAATCCCTCAGGATCTGATGGTGACTTTGTTGGTGGCGTTCAGGATCCAGAGCTTGATATGCTTGCCCTTTTGAATTCAAACAAGCTCGTACATTGTCGCATGGCCTGGAATCTACCACACAGGCGAGGTGTTATTATGTCGCGTTGGAAATCTGCCGTCGCAGTCGCGGAACGCCAATAGTCTATATAATCACTGCATGCGTTTGTCTCTGGAATTTCGCAGTGTACAGTTCGTTTCTCAAATCTGTTTCAGCACCGTTCCTGTGTCACCGCTTGGCATTTTTAGACCGTTTATTGCTTGGTTTGCTTGGTAGCGCAAACAAGCCTTCGCCGTGCTTGGTACCGACAGAGATGAACTCGGACACCCCAAACCCCGTCACCGCCACCCTCTCTGGCAGATCTCGGAAGCTTCGCGCCTCATGCGATCGCTGTTCTGCTTCCAAGGTCAAGTGTGGGCAGGAGCGTCCTGCATGTCTACGTTGCGTGAACAGCAGTCGGCCTTGCAATTACAGCGTTTCGCGTCGACTCGGTAAACCTCCCGCATCCGATCGCCATAGACCATCACCTCCAGCGTACAGATCTTCTGTATCCACTTCCCGGCACACCCTAAGCCCAAGATCGCTCGACGCGGACTCTGACCAGTCTGAGGCTGATGGTAGTGACCATCCCATGCGAGCAGATTCCAATGGTTTCACTCTTCATTCGTTGCCTACGATCGATCAGAGTCTAGCCAATTGCGTATACGACAGTATGCTGTCGACCCCACAGCTTGAGATGGATTTGGACCAACTATTCGACTATCAAGGATTGCAGAAGCTGGACCAGCTAGATAGTCTGAACACTTTGCACGGAAGTCTAGCAGGCTCCTGTGATGGCTTCGACCTCTCCGATTTGCAGGCAACGGACTTGCACCTGAGCGACGAGCTCATGCTACACTATCAGTCTGTCACTGATAATCAGACCTCTTCCATCTCAAGTGACGCTGTTTCCTCTGTTGCTGAGCAACAACCTCTTGTCTTCGCTGCCGCGACTGCCGCACTCCACCAACCGCAGATGAACTTACCGATGAAGGACCATAATCATCCAGGCCAGACGACGGATACAAGCATGTCATGTGCAACACTTGCACACAAAGTCCTAAATAGCTTGAGCAAATATTCAACCTTCTGCTCCGCCCAGGCTCCCAACGCTTCCATCAAAGTCGATGAGGCACTCACCACATCAAAGCAAGCCAATATTGCTTTCCACAGATTGGTAGCGTGTCGCAGCTGCTGCACTTCCCAGAATCTTCTGTCGCTTGTCATCATCATCTACAAGATTCTGAACTGCTATGCGGCTATCGTGCAGACTATCGTCAAATCTGAAACACGCCCATTGTCGCCGGAAGCCGTGCGGGTCGCCACGAATGCTGCACCGATCTCCATCGGCGCATATCAGGTCGACGCCGAAGACGAAGACCGCTTCAAGATGCAATTGGTGTCCAACGAGCTTCGCAAAGTGTCGCGGTCGATCCACGCGCTTATCAGTCGCTTTAATGATCCTTCCAACAAGTCCACAGCGAATAGTCTCATTGACGGCGACTTTGACGATTCAGACAGTGATCTGTGCCATGTTTTCGAAAACATGCTCAACACTAAACTCAATAGACTCACCAGAACCGTCGGTCTCGCATTGCGTCAGTCTAACTGACCGCACTGATTGATAGTTCCACGGGTGGCAGCAATGTTTCCTTTGTTACAACAGGCGGAGGGGAGTTCAGGTGCATCTGTTTTTCATGTTTTCAGAAGGGCGTCCACGATCCCACGATCGGTATTAGAGTTTGCAGCGCCAAATCATCATATACATGCCAGATAGACCTGCTGCAACGAAACTAGATTCATCAGTACCCAAGCTGTGAGATTAACTTGCTGCATAGCATGAACTCCACTTTGTAGCTTTGTGCTCATGATCGTTTGGTGATGGACAAGTCACATGTCACGAAATTCACGGAACACACAGGGCGAAGATCATTTGTAGTAGTTTGAGCGATTATCATACTCTCAGTCTCGATTCCTTACTATCTTCTCTGAGTTGTGGACCAGTCCATACAGACCGCGCCAACCATGGCAAGACAACTCATCCCAGTAGCCACATAGAACACTGGTCGTAACGCGCTGTCGTAAGCATTCAACACCTCCGCTAGGTGAGCTTCGGGGACCAATGTACGCAGCCTTGTCGCTCCAGCGGATAGTACGGATGCTTGATCAATACCTGCGATACGACCGATTTCCTTTTCCAACACATTATTGAAGACACTTGAGGATAGAGACACGAATACAGCTCCTCCAAGAAGCTTCGCGCCCGACATCAGCGAAGTGCCAATTGGAATATCCTTGGGTTCCAACGAACTTTGAGCCACGAGAAGTGGTCGCTGCCAGCCGATGCCTTGGCCGAAACCGAACAAGGCTTGATACCCGATCCAATGTGAAGAAGGGGTGTCTTTGCCCAAAGTAGATATCAGACCGCATCCAATAGCAGCCAGTATTGCGCTTGTTAGCATGTATGGGGCGTGCATTGGTACATATCGCGACCCAAATGCTGCGGATACCATACCACTGGTGAGTCCCAGGATCATGGGTAGCGAATCTATACCCGAATGTAAAGCGGACTGGCCCTTGATCGCCTGCAGGTAGATCGCGATATAGTATAGCAGCGAGCTATAAATGAACATCAGTTTCTCAGCCGTACCACGACTGCATATCCAAGTAACTCACAAGAAGGCGCTGCCCATGCAGAAACTAGAGAACGCCACAGCTGACATGTTTCGCATCTTGACTATGCGTGGAGGTACTGTCGCTTTCTCATCCCTGAAGCGCTGCACACAACACCAGAGGATGATCCCCAAGCCTGACATTGACAAGAGAACGATGATTCGAGCATCATGCCATGAATAGACAAGACCTGCCCATTGGAAGCAGAGGATCAGGCATACTATCGAGGCAACGAAGATGACGCTGCCAGGATAGTCAGTCCTGCTGAACTTCTCTTTCCAAGGCAGGATGCGCAATGCAGCATTTTGCGCTGGCTGCTTGAAGAAACAGCCAATCCCGGCAATCACGAGAGCTCCTATGCAGATCTTAGTGAGCGTTGACTCCGTCGTCAGGTCAAACAAAGACTTACCTATAGGAAGATTAATCAGGAAGCACCATCTCCAAGTGGCGTGAGTCGTCAAAGCACCACCGACAGGCGGACCGACAACAGCTGCGATACCATACATACTGCCAACAAGAGCGGTGTACCTCGGCCTATCCGCAGGCGCGACGCTCAGCGCAATGACGATGAAACTACCAGAGAAGATCCCAGCTGAACCAACACCTGCAATTGCTCGTCCAACAATGAGGCTTGCTGAAGAAGGCGCGGCGCCGCATAATGCGCTTCCCGCCTCGAAGATCAACAACGCCGTGATGTACGTTGACTTGAAATGGTAGAAAGTGTACAATCGGCCCCATAGGAGCTGGAGCGAACACGACGTGATGAAGTAGGCTGAGCCATACCAACCAACATCGTGAAGCGAATCGAACTGTCTGGTGATGGATGGAATCGCAGTTGCGATGATGGTGGTGTCCTGAGTATGTCAGACAAGCCAGCGGGAAGGATTGAAACTCGCCTACCAAAGCCTGCAAGAACACCGCCATACAAGTGCATGCGACCAGCACTGCAAGCTTCGAGCCTTGGACAAAGCTTGGGGCATCGTTTGAAGGTGCTACGGTAGAGCGTTCATCCTCCGGACTGGGGGTGGTAGAAGATTCTGACGCTGACTCGGTGACAGCTGATTTGAGCCCTAACTCAAGCATCTGGTCTGAGCGATTGAGAAGGCCATTCAATCTGTCAAGACTGATCGATTGCTTGCTGTCATTCATGATAGATGTTCAGATAGCCAAGCATGATTAACGCACATCACTTCGCGCATTCTGAAGTAGTAGCATAGGCGGGTTTCGGATTTGAATGCGGACGATCACAACTCCAGCTGACTCGGCGTTCGGACACGATGACAGTCGCTTCGGTCTGCGAGCTGCGACAAGATACAGTGCAGACTGGCTCTTGCTCGTTTTACAGCTGACTGCACTCGGCGACCGACTCGCTGCCCTGAAGGCTTGATTTCCAGCTGCCGCATGTGGCGTAGGCTGACGAAAATAGGCAGCATTAGTCCCAGCGCCCGTTCACTAGCCTCATGACGCTAAAGTCAGGAACCGCCAGAGGATGATAAGCTTTGCTAAGCAACGATCCGCCGCCCTGATTGGATCGCCGCGCCGGGCACCTTTTGCTTGACCTGAAATTAGCGCACATAAGCCTGTCGGGTCACTGGGGAATTGTTTAGCTTAAGGGGTGGGGACAAAGAATCCTGGAGGAATATGTTGCAATCTGGCTTTACCTTGCCGCGTGTGCGCTTCAAAATCCTTACGGTATATATGCCTCTTTTGGTCTAGCTGCTTTCCTGCATGACGCCAAATTCTCCCATTCAGAAGCGTTACTATGTTGGAAACGCTTCCGCGCATCAGTCTATGTCGAAGGATGATTTTCTTCAGACCCTGATACGCCAGCCCAAAGTCGACGATCCCATAAAACACAGGGAGCGTGGTCACTCATCACGAGCGACAATCTCCACCTTCAACCGGTCAAAGACTGGAAGGATCTGACCTAGGCCCGCAATCAATATCACAGATGCGTATATAGTACTCGACTGATTGATTGGTTGGTTGATTGAATCCTTCACTAGCCACTCGAAGAGTGCTGTGTCTCCGGAGTGAGTCCCCGTACGGAGCAATGTGTGCTTTTGGAAACCTATGCGATCTTTAGTCGCAGCGGCAACGCGACACGCCAGGACGGATGGGGCAAGACATTATTCTCCGGGCAAAGGCTTTGGGCGCACCCACGGCGATGCATAACCGAAATCACGACACCGTATCGTAAGCACATGAAGCAAGGACAACCGGTCGAGAGCGAATCATAAGAAAAGGCTGCGAGAAGCACAACGTCAAAGCGTATGCGTTAGAAACAAACCCAGAGCTCGACAACGCGATACCACACATTGTCATCGTAAGATACGTACCTTCTGTTATCGAATAGCCAGATGAGCCTCCTGGCAAAGCCCGAAGGAGCAAGGAGGTGTGCTTTTGTTAAGCACAAAGAGATCCTCAGGAAAAAAGCTCCGCCGGTCAAGGTGACTCCATCAACGACATCTTCATGGTCTGTTATTGCGCTAGCTGCACCAAACACAAAAGTCGACAAAAGATCGAATAACGAAATGCCGTGCATTTCGCTCATTGTGCAGTCGATATACGTTAGAAATGACAGGTGGTTATCGCGATAAGTCGAGATTGATCATACGCGATGTACTGTACCATACACAACGCGAGTACCAGCAGTTTGAAAAAATCAGGAAAAAGTCTGGACGCTATCTGCAGTAGATTTGTAGCATACTCTGTGCCATTTGTGTAATTGCTGGCTGCTGCACGCGAATCATACCTCCTCCTCCAGCGAGCAGACGCGGAAATACAGATGGAAGTCGCGATGCACAAACCTTACGCTCTAATGATGGAAGGGCAGGCATGACCCAAGATTTTGGTCCACAGTAGTTCAGGCCGGAATATGATCACAGATCGTGAATGGTAAGCACAAAGCGAGCACTTTTCTTGCGAGACACACTATCAGCACGAAAAAACTTCCAAGCAGTCGGTCTTGTATAAGAATTGCCAGATCTAACGCGACACGATACTGCCACACCACCACTCTACCCGTCTCTAGATTTGTTCCCTCAGGTCGCACATGGTAGGAGAGCTCAGAAGGTCTGACAATCCTCAAAAACAGCATGCAAGAGTCCAGCGAAGATCAGACGCCCACTTACAAGCCACTGTCGATCTGATCCACAACATTCTTCGACGTGTATGCAGACCAGTCTTTGCAGGTCTGCTTCATAGTCATTGGGATTTCCATGCTCTTGACATCATGTGGCCTCTCGATGAAATTCAGGTAGAGTCCTTGGGAAAGATGCCAAGCGATGCTGCATACGTGTCAGTAGAGGCTTCCATACAATCGACCATCAGACTCACTGGCAATGGAAGGGCCAAACGCCAGGATTGTTGTTGTCGAACTGGAATACCATGTAGCCAAAGGGAGCCAGATTGTGGGTGTCACGACGCTGAAGATCTGTCAGTCACAAGATGTGGAAGACGATATTTTGGACCGACCTGAGGATTCTGCGGATTCACGATGGTACCATTCCATGGCTCCATGCCACTGTAAAGCACATACATATCATGACCATGCAAATGCATCGGATGGGGTGAGGTGTTGTTGTTGGTGATGACAACGCGAGTAGATGTGTTAGTACCTATATTCACCGTGTTCCAATCTGGGTTGATTGGACCTTTCAGGTTTTGCTCCTGGGCCAAGAGCAAAAGCGGATCGTTGTAGTCAGCGCGGAAACTGTGTCCGTTCATGTAGTAGAGCTGATGACCAGTCTCATTGAGGTATTGGTTGATTGTCAGATAGTAAGTCGTGGAGGGCTCAGGAAGCTTCATAGCGTAGTATGGAACAGACGACTCGAGTGGTTGCTAGAAGCAGGTGTCAGCTTCGGTGCCTCATCTGAAAGGGACGTTGTCGACTAACATTAGCGCAGGTGTGATCGTCAACAGGAGCTGGCCACGCTGTTGTGTTAGGTAGAACACCGGTTGGGGCATTGTCCATGTAAATGATGGCACGACCTTCTCGGTTTTGTGGACTTCTAGCACAGTATAGGCCTGACTGCAGAGTGCGCATCCAGATGGCACTGTTGGAAGTTTTACTGGTTGGAGTGAAGAGTACATCCGAGCGTTGACCGACCTGGACGCGAGGTTTAGCATGACGCATGGGACTCAAGAAAGAGCTTGTGTTATACTTACACCAAGGGTGACTGTGGTAGTGTTGTAGGGCTCAATCTCGACGAAATCGATGGCGACAACTGTGAGCTCATAACCATCGATGGTGAAGTACTGGATTCCTGCGGCTCCGGTATTGACGATTCTGAGGCGATAGGTCTTGCCGGTCTCAAACTTATATTCTGTGTATGAAGCTTCCGAAGAATCGCAGACCGAGCCAGGAGGTGCACCACTGCATGGATAGGGCATGCGACCATTTATCATAGTGTTGTTAGACGGCTGAATTCTACCTTCGGTAGTGTTACCAACAACTGCACTACTCGTGAGCAAAGTATTCAGACGGGGTCCAACGAGGCAAAGTCAACTTACTGCCTTCCACAATAGTGAAGTAGTCCTTGTGAAACCCTGATTATGGTAAGCCGACGATTCTGTTATAGTGCCTGAGTCCCGTATACTCACAATCGCTCACAAGAACGTGACCAACATCCACGTCGTAGGAGACATGGGTTGGACCATATATGATCAGCGGACCAAACATTCCGGCGGAGTACTGTGCTGAGACATGACTGTGGTACCAAGAGCTTCCGTACGTGTCTGCTCGGAAGCGGTATCTGTCGAAGGTCAGTCACCAATTGTCAATAAAATCAGAGTCATCACATACACAAATGAAGATCCAGGGGCAATTGGGCACTGCGAGACACTGGGTACGCCATCATACCTAGAACATATGATCAGCAAAAATTCATGCCTAGGCCGAGTCTTATATACCAGGGTGTCTCTGTCTGTAGGAGACCGTGGTAATGGATGCTGGTACCCTCCTCGGGTCCAGTGATCTTGTTGGTCAGCTTGACTGTAGGAGTCAGTAAGCCTCCCGGCAAAAGTGATGTCTCGCACAAGCTACCTTCAATCCAATCACCCCAGTTGGCCTCAATGAGAGGACCAGGGAAGACCCCATTGATGAGAATCAAAGATTTCTCAAAACCGTCGGGAGCGCCCGTAGTCCTGGTCGCGGTGAAATCATAGTAGCGTGTGACGCCAGTGTTCGGAGGGCTCTTGGGATGGCAGTTTGCGACCGTACGATCTCCCCAAGGCGTGCCGTGCTCCAGAGGCTGTGAATTGTCAAGATCAGCACTTGCCCGAATACGAATTCTGTTATACTGACCGAGCCGGGAAGGAAAGCCGGTAGGGCAGACTTTGCTGTCCAAGGCTGTGCATTTCTGGGTAACCCGCGTCAGTATTTGTTTCCGCGATTTGTCTCTGAGTAGGCGAGCGTACAATTTGAGTGCCGATGTTAGGCCACTCAAGACGATTATTGCTGCAGTAGTGAGAGACAGTGATGTCTTCATCGTTTCGATGATTTGATTAGACAATCGAGATAATGGAATATAATTGACTGTTGTCTGCTTACAGAGAGATGGTCCAATACTTATCCATGAAAACGTATGAACCGCTCGGCGTACCTGCTTTCGGGGTCCGTATCGGTGCCCGCTGCCCGGGAAAGATGGAAATCAACCAATCGTGAGGCTTTGACGAGGCGCGCACAAACCCGACACCGAGCGGGAATTAGTTGCTTCCGCCACGTAAAGTTGTCCAGCTTTGCCTGTGCAATTGCGATTCATTTCCAGACGCTACCCAATGCCTCGCAGAAGGTAGCAAACTCCGCAGCGTGCTTCTACGAACATGCCAAGTGCCTGCATCGATAATGGCAATTTGTGATTCAGAGATTGCTTGCATCCCATTCTAGACTCGACAGTACAAGGTTTCGCCAGGTGAACTGAGGACGATGTTGGAGGCGTGACAAGACACATTATAGCAGGTGGATTAAGCCATGTATATTGAATGTAATCGTTCGAACTATGGACGAGATACTACCGCGATTGCCTGAACTACGCACAGAAGCTGAAGATCCTACAAATCACTCTGTTAAGCTTTCTTTGTCTGATCCCTGATGCTCTGTGCAACGAATCGGCGCTGAACCTTCCCAGTGGCAGTCTTGGGTATGCTGCTGACAATATGGACCTACAGCGCAAGCATGAATTAGTTTGCTGCAGGAAAATCATGCCAATCACTTACCTGCTTTGGGATCTTAAACTTCGCGGCTCTTTCAGCGAACCAGCAAGTCAACTCCTCCGGAGAAACCTCTGGGCTATTCTGACGAAGCTCGATAGCTACAGCAACGTTTTGACCGTACAACTCATCATCTATCCCGAAGCTCACGGCTTCACCAACGCTAGCATGTTGCATGAAGAGATTGTCAATCTCAATTGGGCTGATCTTCTCTCCGCCTTTGTTGATAAGTTCCTTGATACGACCGGTGAGGAAGACAAACCCATCAGCGTCCAAGTAGCCCTGATCGCCGGTACGAAAGAAGTTGTCGGCAAAGAATGATTTTGACTTCTCGACCGGTATGCCAGCAATGGGTAGATAGTTCTCTGTCACGTTCGCACCACGCACACATACTTCGCCAATGCGTCCCTGCGCAAGAGTTTGACCATCTTCATCTGCGATGATCAGATCTACGCCTTGTGGCCTACCGACTGAGCCTGCCTTGCGCAATCCTGGTGGCAGCTCATTCGAAGTCATCTGGTGACTGGCTTCTGTCATGGCATATGCTTCAAGCACAGGGGCATTCATCATCGCCTCCAATTTCGCATGCATCGCAGGAGCGAGAGGCGATGAGCAAGACCTCACGAAGCGTATGTAAGGCATGACTTCGGGACGAGGACTCTTCTCCAGCAGCTGATGGATGGTCGGAACGGCAGAGTACCAGTTCGCCTGATGAGTGATGAAATCGTCCCAGAAGGTCGAAGCTGAGAAGCGTGGAGGGATAACAGCGGACCCGCCAGACGCTAATGGCGACAATAAGCTCGCCAAGATACCATGAACATGGAATAGTGGCATGACCAGCATTGTGCGATCTGCTGGACACAGGTCATACGTATTCTGAATATTCACGATGGTTCTGCACAGGTTGCCATGGGTCAAAGGGACCTTGTGCTCGGTCAGCGGGTCCGGGATGCTATCTATTTTGGATAGTCACTTACAGCCTTAGGCCTACCAGTCGTACCGCTGGTGTGTAAGACGAGAGCGATATCGTCGCTCTGGGGCTTTGGGAGGGAAACAACTCTCTGCGGGAGTGGCTTTTCCGTGAGCTCGAGCAGCAGAGTAGCTCCGTCAGGTGCCCAAAAGACCTCAGCCATAGGAACGCCGATCCGACGCGCAGCTTGAATAATGTGAGAGCTCTGGAAGATGGCTCCTCTAGGCACAAGAACAAGCTTAGGGTTGAGATCACCGAGGTAGAACTCGAACTCTTCTTGTTTGTATGCCGGATTCAATGGTGCCGAGACTGCTCGCTGGAGAACAGTGCCCAAAAAAGCAACCACGAATTCTGCACTGTTTGAAAGGCAAACTGCGACCGTATCTCCAGTGGTGATGCCGGCAATAGAAAGCTTTGTCTGGAACGAGGAAACGGCTGTGCGCAAGGTATTGTGTGTCAACGTCAAGACGCTCTTGGACGAGACTGCAACGATTGCTGGTGCGTCTGATACCGAAGCAGT
>Ga0058697_10000342_pt1 | contig 21263 bp, 17 predicted proteins | sample AgamicAsMae_FD_66619 | JGI IMG/M metagenome (GOLD analysis project Ga0058697, IMG submission 66619) | Agave microbial communities from Guanajuato, Mexico - As.Ma.e | ecosystem: Host-associated > Plants > Phyllosphere > Phylloplane/Leaf | place: Guanajuato, Mexico | collected 2012-06-04
CAAAGTCCAAGCCCAACACTCCCATCGACGTCAATGACAGCATCCGCGAAGGCGATGTCGTTGGTCTTGAGATCACTCTTCCCTCCCTGTCGCTGCACCACAAGGTCGTCGAAGGTCAGTACAATCCCGCCGTCGATCTTGGAGACGGCTTTGAAGACCATCCACCACGTCCTGACCCGTCGATCGAACCTCACCATATCATTCGCGACCGCATTCCTGTCCCCTACAAGGGAAACAACTACTTTGAGACAATGGACTATGTCTCAACAAAACCCGTCGAGGCCTACGCTGACCGCACTCTGTCCTTGACAAATCTGTCTACCCCTGCCCCGGGAGCACCAACCTCCATCAAATCGCAACCCAACCCTCATCACTCGGATCCACCCCTTCGTACCTTGCCACACAGCAACATCCGCGTCTACAAGAACGGTCACTTGATCGGCACTGCCTTTGAGAATCTTTTGTCATTCCTGCCACCCGCTAGTCAAGTCAGCAAGGCTCAGGGTGCGCGCGAAGGGTTCGACGATGGCATGCTTGGCTACTACCCTGCCATCGCCTGCTTGAATGGTGGTATTGCCGAGCTCAACTTTGGCGAAGACAAGTTCTGGTTTCCGCCAGCTCACCTGAAACCTGCTCCAGAGATTCCCGACACTTCCGACTCTGACCAAAGGTACTACTGCGGCCGCAACCTCCGCCCCTTGTCTGAGAGGTACGCCGAACAGATTGCCGAAGATATGGTCTGGGACGTGCTCGATGAAGTCGATTTCTTCACCCAAGACGGTGGTTTCGAAGGCAAGGTTGGCGCCGGCGCACATGCTGTCAAGAAGGGCGTTGCCAGCTTGAAGGAAGAGATGGACTAGGAGCCTACTCAACCACCAGAGCGCCGCTCTTCGCACCAACCCATTATCAAAACCCCTCTCCGCCAGGTCGTGTTGCCAGAGTCTTCGAGCTCTCAGTCGGCCATGGATCCCCAGGTGCCCGTGATCTCCCAGACGCCCTCTCCTCCACAGTATTCGCCTTTGACGAATCCTTCGCCAAACGAAGTCCCTGCTGTGGCTCGTGCCTCGCCCACAAAGGAGCCAGAGCTTTGTTAGTGTCGAGCTGAAAGAACAGCTGCTTCTTCAAGCATGCATCGTCACTGAATGACATGGTTCGCGTGGAACAGACTTCCAGGAAGTCGAATGTACAAAGAGATGGAGAAGAAGAGCATTCGAACTCGGGGGGATAAGACGCGTTTTGATAATACGAGGTCCTGGTTAGCAATCATCAGCTCTTGTTGCCCTCGTGCTCAGTATATGCTGGCTTGATGTGCAGAGATCAGTGGGGCCGAATTACCGTCAGTCGATCTATGGCATCGCTCATCGTGCTCAGCAGAAGAGATTCATGACGGAGGAATATGACAAAAGTCAACAGTAGCGCAAAACAGCAGTGTCTTCTGAATTAAGCTACAGCCTGTTCTTACTATCTCCTCTCCTTATGTGCTATCAATCGCAATATTGTCGTTGTCGAAATGTGGTATCAGAATTAGGGACAGGGTGACAACCTTCTTTGCGCGTGACGACCAGGGTCGTACCTTCACCATCTATTCCAAGCCATCTTTCTTACAACGAGTATTCCAAATGCGAATATCGGTGACAAGAGGTCTCATTGACAGATCATCACCTATATTTCTTGTTGTCCAATTGAGTCAGACAGGATTCGATATAGTATAGCCGCATTAAAGCTTTTCAAAGGCTTGAACCATGGAACAAACTAAAAGACGTTTTTCCGATACCATCTTTCTACCTAGGGCACACACTTTTGCGTAGGTTGTGTGTATGATAATCATTTACCATGACATATACGTTCAATCATCAATACTCGTCAATCGTTGATCCGATCTTCGTCCTCGTTTTACCTAATAACCCTCGATCTTGCCCTCCCACTCCGGCCTACCATTTCTCCATTCCGAAAATTCAACCTCTCCTGGCATCTCTCCACCGTTCGCAAGTTTCAGACGCGGGAACGAGTCTTGGGCCCAAACATATGCGCGACCGTCTTCGGCAATGGCACCGTGGTTTTGCGGGTTGACAAAGGCATCTGGATCGTTGGGGTCGCGGAAGTCGGGGCCAGTATCTGTACGAGGTGAGCCATTGAACCACCGTACGAAGTCGCCTGCGTAGTCGAGAGCGCGGTCGAGTAACCCACGATTTTCAGTTTGATCCTCCTGTCCATCTTCCACTTCGTTGACCACGGCATCATCCTGAGGTTCTTCCTTTGCTGGTTCCAGACAGTTTTCACTGATTCTCTTTGCCTTGTCCTCGTTCACTAGAACCAGAGAACCAGAATGCCAGCCAGCTGCTGTGACATTTAGAGCAAAGTATGTGCCGAGAGCATCACTGCCTTGTGCGTTGTCTGATCCTCCAAATTTCTGCTCCCAAGCATTGCCTTCTTGCTCGACCCATTCGCTGACCTCGCCTTGGACGTTGAGCTCAGAAAGCATGCGCATGCGCTCTCTAGCCTCCTCGGGATCTCGGCCACCACTTGTAAGGAACGTGATCCATTTCTGCTTTTCCTTCTCAAACCAGACCCTGCGACCGTGCAGGCTGGCATGAGGAACTAGACGTCCATCGCCACCGATACCTTGGTAGCGAAGTCCGCGGATTCGACCCTCAGGATCTCCATGACCGCCGAGTCCAAGACTACCACAGCTCTTAGGCTCAGTACCATATGATGTGATGTAACCAGGCGCGTGCAAAGCGTGGAAGTGGTAATCTCCGAAAGCCATCGAGATGACCTGAGTCTGTTGAAGAGCATGGATACGATCGAGAGGTTTCACAGTATCCTGGTGAAGAGGATGGAAGAGATGTTGCAGATGATCGTCCTGGTTGCCCGTGTATACAGTGCCATCGCTGGTGAAGATCGCGAAAGATCGGAAAGATCCTTGGACGTCTGTCGCGAATTTTGTCCCACCTTCGGTCCCAAGCTGCAGCTCTCTGACACCGTCCAGTGCCTTGCTCTGTGCGTCCCAGACAATCCTTGCCACGTAAACTTTGCCGAGATGCGTGTTGAACACGATGTAGTGCTCGAGGCAGATGAAGTTAAGTACCTCTCCAATCGTAACGCCCGCAGGAGATGGCTCGAATGTTGTGGCATGTCTTTGGTAATCAGTGCCGGGGCAAACTGCGGTTTCCATGACAAGTACAGCATCTTCTTCTCCTTCTGGCTGTCGGGGGCCGCGAGCCAGGGGATGCCAGACAACAATACCAGTGCCGACTACAAGAGCAGCGCTCTTTGCCCAGCCCGCGACGACTTTCTTGACATAGCCTCGAGCTGATGGACTGACGCCCTCTCTGACCATCGTGTCAACATCCAAGAACTTGACTTGAAGTGCAGGTAAGCTGATGTGACTCCAAGACCATATGTAACCAGCATCTGATAGAGCGAGCACGTGGCCACGTCCGGCAGAGAATTGTTTGATAGCAGAAGCCGGTTCGTAGCGTTCACTTGGATGAGGGAGTCCTGCAGGATAACGAAGTCTTTCAGGCATTGACTTGGCAGGTTGACTGGCAACAAACCCGTCCATGACGCCAACGCTGTATAAGCCACCCTTCGAGGTTAGAAAATTGGTACTCCAGCCACCGCATTGCATGTCGGCGATGATGCCCAGCTGCTTCATGTTCTCCATTTCTGTTGGCCAAGATACGTGCTGACGAGCCCTTAGAATAGGTCTGCGGCGTCCAGCGGGTCCAATTCCACCACGTCCGAAAGGAGATCCCATGTGCTGCTCATGGCCATGACCGAGGCACATTCTGTCGTTGTTGCCCCAGGTGAAGCAACGGGACTCAGTCAATAGCCTTCGGTACATCTTCTGCCATCTCAGACCATCGTTTTCAACCACCGGTTGGTTCGGCACACGAAAGGTCTGGCGCGCAGCTGAGCTCCAATACGGAGCATATTGGGCAAGATCAGGTTGATGCAGTGCAGTGCAAGTTGAGGTGAGGGACACGAAGCTAGTAACGTCGAGGTAGGGCAAGATCAAATAAATGATATCTACTGGGAGGTCCAGCAACTGTGTCGGTTCAGACATAATGATGATGTTTGGTACTGATGTTGTGTGAGGTCCAGACAGAGTTGACCATTTAACGCAGGGTGAGGCAGTGACAGCAGCACAGCCTCAAGCTTGGACCACATCTCTCTGCACAAAGGCACGTTACGCGGGCCATGGGAATGCAGAGTCGCTTCATCAGATAGAAAGCCTTCATTGAAATTGCCGACTTCAGAGTCTCTCCGTGTACCTGTCATTCTTCTAAGCGGCATCATGTCATCCGACAGCTTCAACTATGCTTATGTGCAGCTGCGAGAGTGGAATTCATGAACTCTAGACCAATGAGCAGAGTGTCACGGGTTCACGTCAGCATGTCCTTGATAGGTCTCCGGAGCGATCCTATACCACGATATATCTCTCAGGCTGTGACAACTCTCAGGCAACTACGCCTGAAATCTACACACATGTCACAACCATCGGCAGCGACGTTGGTATCGTTACTAACAGACACCGGCGATGCTGGGTCGGCGTGCGGGCCGAAGAAGTTGGGCTAAAGCTTGGCAATGATTATTCCCGGCATGCCTTTGCAGCGAGCTGTACGAGTAGAGAGGCTCACGACTACGAAGATAATCACGAATATTGTAAGATACAGTGCAAGAGTGCGCTCAGAGCCTGTTCGCTGTCAAAGCGTACATACCTTGATGTGCATAGCCTCTTGTAAAGAATCTCACAGGTCGTTTATGGGCTGTGCATTCGGCGTCCCTCAATCTCTCTCAGCACTGCTCGGGCTGAGTCTTTCAGGCTTGTGCCAAGACGGATCCTTCGAACCACAGTCATGGACTGAGTACAACTATATAAGCAACGCGTGTCTCCATGCGTAATGCTAGAAGAAGCCATCGAAGACAGTCAGAATGAGCGGATACTTACCGGAAAATATAAACATCGTTGTGGACAGCGTCCCTCGAGGGACTCTTGGCACATTCGTACCAGGACAGACCATCTCGGGCAAGGTCATCTACACTCCTCGAGCTCAAGTCGACATTGACCACATCATCATAATCTGTAAAGGAGTCTGCTTCACAGAAATCACGGAACGAAATGGCAATACAACAAGCCATTATCCCGAGAAAATCACATTATTCAGAAATTTGGAGACACTCTTCAGAGGGCCCCATACTATTCCGTCAGGGACGTACGAATGGCCTTTTCATTTTGAGCTGCCTACCCAAGCGGACTACAACCGGAAGAGTCGATCCAGAGACAACCTGTATCAACTAGGGTTACAAGGATTACCTCCATCCTTCAAACTAGACAGCAGTGACCCGAAAGCACGAGTCACCTATAAACTCAAAGTGAAAGTCAACCCAGGGAAGATCATACACAAGACTGAGCTTGCGAAAGAACTCCCTGTATGGCCTCTCTCCCTTGCTCCTTTGAAGCCGCCGGTACCGCTGCACAAGTACAGTGAAGGCAACGGACGCTTCAAGAGCAACTCTCTACGACTAACCCAGCACACATTCAAAGAAAAGATGAGGCATGCTTTTACCAGCGATTCTTCGTTGAAGACTCCAGAAATCAATATCGCGGTACAGTTCAAGATGCCTCGATGTGTCAGTGCAACTCAGTACTTGCCGCTGGAGCTTTCTTGCAAATACACAAAGACCGGTCCGAACGATCCCGGATCTCCAGAGTTCGTTTCCCATGGCTGCACTTTTTCCCTCAAGACGTACGTGAAGATCAGAGCGAATGGAACATTCAGCGATCACTACGACGACGACAAAGATACAGTCGTCAGCCATACAATACATGGCAACAATACCTTGCTACCACTTGACGGCACTTTCATCCCAATCTCGGAGCCCACTCGTTTAGCAGACATGCAACGACATGTCCATAGTCTTGTTCCAAACTTCAAAACCTGGACGATATCGATGGATTACAAGATGGTTGTGAAAACACGCATCCGTCATGTTCAGACTGGCCATGTCTGGAAATTCGAGAACAAGTTTCCGTTCGAGATACTGCCAGGAGAAGTGGCAGTGCCTGCATATAGCGAACAGCAGTCATCATTGATCGAAGCTGGACCATCTGCACTCTACCCACCACAGCTCGGAAGCGAGGAACAAGCATCGTCAAGCTCTACAGCTCCGCCAGAGTTCCGCGATGATCTGGCACCACCGTCATACAATTCCGGCGACATCTGGAGGACTGGTCCTGAAGCTAAGAAGGTGTATTGATTGAGCAGATGATATTCTTGGGAGTATTGTCGAAGTGATGTTTCCCGCTGATGGTATGGACAGGGCGTTGGGGATCATGTTTGTCTTTTGTTTTCTCCTTGCGCTCGCGATACCCTTCAGCATGCGTGAAACTCGAACAGGCAGGCCTGTTAAGAGAGATGTTGAGCAGTATGTAACAATAACATTCTTCACTTTATGAAGGGATGCGACGACACTTGAAGCTGTATTCGAATATACATAGCTCGGCAGATTTGACCATTTGCGAGCCGTGACATCAAGAGTAAGGGTTGGGGGTATGTGTGTAAGGTGAATCGCGAGATCAGATCGGATCTGGAAATAAACAATCTAGGTCTTGACAGCTACTACCGAAGCGCATTGACCGCTGTGCATGTCCGTTATTGCTATCATTGGTGCTCAAGAATCTCTGTTGAGTGATCTACATAACATAGCCTGATTGCACACGCAAAAGATCAATAATCCTGCTGCGAAACAAGTCATGCAGACACTCTCATCTCGATTTATCGAGGGGATCAAGCACAAAATAGAGAGTGTTGACAGGCGTCTTGGTGAGCCAACGAAATGCTTTCGCAATTCTGACGCCTGCCCGGGGGCTGCGGCCGCCTCCGAATACCAATCCTGAAAGTCAGCTGGTAAAAATGACGAGGGCTTTCACGCGGCAAGAATAGACTTAGCGCTGTCGAACACTCACCGTCACAACCCTTTGCCGCTTGACATGGCAAAAAACCACTCGAAACCCCTTTTCCTAATATTTTCATCATTTTTCGACCTTCGCTTTTCCAACTGGATCTTCGAGGGGCTCGGACAGCTGTGATCCTTCTGGCGTTAGGTTAATTGCTGTCGATGCTCAAAGGTCGAAGAGCGGTCGCGGCGGCAACGACCTAAATCATCAGGGTTGTGGTCAACATTACTAGTTCATCCACGCGAGGCGAGTAGAAAAAGAAAACCACACGACTCCGACGATATCCGGGTATTTGGATCACCCATCGACCTGTTGCAATACGAGCGCAGCGACGCCGCCATACCATCATCTCGGAATACACACCGCAGCCCGAGTCCGTCCTTCTGGTAGCCTGACGACTGTTTAAATGGACCCTATCCAAGACTTGACCCCCTCTCTATATCAACTCTGGTCGGACACTTGCCGAACACCCCCGTCTCCGCCGTGGGTTGCCAGATGAAGCACACATAACCTCATCACATGTCGCTCATGGTGACGAAAACCCTCTCTTTGACGAGGATATAAGCGATGGTCACTCGTGCTTTATCATAAGCACACCTCTTTTCCACCTGGCACCGCCTCATCTTCACCATCACACTCCAACCATATCGTCGAAAATCTCGCCAGCATCGACGCCACCGCTTCCCACAACCATCCTCCTCCTAGAGAAAGACTTCAGCAAATATGCTCCTGGAGAGACATCAACAATGTCCTCTCATCTGGTCTCCGAAGATGCTCGCTGGTCTCGTGACGCGGTATGAATTAAAGAGGTTTGATTTGGATGTCGTCTTGTTACTTTGCAGACTAACATATCTCTGAAAAGAGGTTGTAAGAAACTCGAACTAACTGTACAGAAAGAAAAGAAGATACCATGGCCGTCCCGTTCGTGTGTGCTTTGTTCACTAACCCCAACGCTACCAACCCAGGAACATAATCCGGTCGAATTGACTCGGAGCAAAAAGAAAAGAAAAGAAAGTTATGCTGCAACCCTTTACTGGATGTCAGTCTGGTTATTGTCTGGTCACATCCTTGAGCTCTGAGTCTGGCATGCTTGAGAACGTCGCCGCCGAGACAGTTCTGCCGTTAGGCTCGCTCATCACGGGAGAGACCATCCCAACAGCAGACGATGACTGGAGATGACTGTGACTAAAAGAAGCCGAGCGACCGTTTGCGATGACTGGAGATGAGGTTGAGCCATAGTTGGCGCCGAAAGCCATACTCTGGGCCTTCCTCAAGTTGTACTCTTGAATGGGATGGCAACTGCAGAATGTGTGTTGCAATGCTTGCGTACGCCAGTACGACAACTCATCGCGGAGGGACTTCTCGGTCTGCTTCAGCGCAGTGTTCATGGCACTTTGCGTACGGTATGTGTCCTCAAGACTGTCGGTATGCTCCTTCTTCTTGGCACGGCACTTTGCTGCAGCGACACGATTCTTCTCTCGGTATTTATCCTTCTTGTCGCCGGCCACGCCATCGTCTGACGTCCGACTTTCTTTCCGGCTTTTTTGCGACGATCTCACTGAGGGTCGCTTGTTGGACATGGAGCTACGAGGAGACATACTCGACGCATCCTCAACCTCGATACCGGAAGCCCCAGAGTCGGCTCTCTTGCTAGAGGACTTGGATCTTCCATGCGTGTTGGCATCTTCTGGGGGTGTCACCTGGCCGAATCGCTCCATCGAAGCACCATAGTTGTTGAGAAGTTTTTCTAAGCCGCCATCGAGCGCGGGTTGCGATACACCACCCCACATGTTTCCTGGGTTGACATTCATCTGATGGGACATGTTGTGGTCTCCGAACATAGGAGCTTGCTCCAGGGCGGTTGGACTGATTGGGTGGAAGTCGTATGTCGGGGGCATCGTGTTCATTTCGGTGTCTTGGGGTGAGGCTTGATCGAAGTGGAAAAGATTCATATCAAGGGAGTTGTGGATAGGTGAGGAGGGTAGGCGACAAGGCTTGCGTATGGGTTGGTGGACGCGGATGCTGCAAGGACTTTGCTTTGGTGTGAAGCTTTGTCAAGACGCCAGCACCTTGAAGGAGCTACTGTGACGAGCACTTGATTCTCAATCAAGAAGCAACACAAACAGAGTGTAACAGGTAAGCTTTGACACAATGTAGGTGAAGGCTGCAATAGCACACGACGGCGCTGAGGTGTGTTGGTTGTTGACGATTGTGTTTCGAGTTTGACAGCTCAAGCCTCAAAGACAGCGTTGCGAATCAAGGCGATTCGCGACAGAATTTGATGATGACGTTTGGCTGTTGATGGAAAAACAGATGATGTGTTTTGGTTATGGGAAAGAGATTGGATCGAGCAGTAGAAGTAGGTCAATGACTTCGGAAAAAGGAAGATGGGATTGTGCTGTGGCGAGAAGAAGTAGAGCCGCAAACGAAGGTAGGTACGGAGCTGGGGGCGAGGATTGGAATGGGATGAGGCTCTGCGGAAACACCGTCACGTAGCTGACCGATTCGGCGGGGTAGGCTAGCCGGATGGACAGAGACTGCGCTTTCCCCAATCATCGAGGTTTGACAACGCTGTTTCTCTCGCTTTCTCGCTCTGCACATTGATCCCTGCGAACACACGGAGTTTACACCGCCGCAACCATCGTTCAATACACCATCTGCGTCTTCACTTTGATCAATCTGCAGCACAGCAAAACAGCGAAACTCGGATTGCAAGACCGCGCGAGGCGACGTCAGAGGTGGCATAAGGCAGCTGCTAGCGACTTTGGCAGGCCGCGCTTCGTTGAAAGGAGCCGCATCAATTTTCACTTCTGACGCTAGGCGATCGCTCCATCACTCGATGCAACCGCGGCTCCAATCCTTCCTGGCTTGCATCGTCAGCCCAAAGCCCAATCACCATTTCTCAGTGACTCGCATCAACCTCACTCATGCATATCCTTGCACTGTCGATCGTTCATTTTTCTTCGCTCCCATAGCTTTTCGCTTCAGCATCATTCAGAGCAGCGACGCGCTACATACATAACAGTGGGGAAGAGCGGGGCCACAGAGCCGCCGTCATTCGATATGAATCGCCTTGTCCGTTACTCGTGTTCATTGGCGGCTCAACCACGAGTTCGTGAGAACTGCCTATCGGATGCCAGGCCGTAAAAGTACTCTGTACATATCGATGAGAGCGCATGGTACGGACCTGCTTCCGCAGGAGCCTCACTCCGTCTCCGTCACCGGGCAAAACATATACTTTCTCTTCCCCTCCCATCTTGGCTTCTCCCGCAACATGCCAAACTCAGAATATGCCGCTTAGACGTTTAGTCAACAAGACATCTCCAGACCTCATTTGGTCGTTCACGTTCAGCCTCTTCGCATACCATGGCAAAGACGTGCACTGCATACTCGATTGCAGCGGCGATTCCCGTCATCGATCGGTGCAGCAAACCTGCACATTGCGGCTCTGTCCTCCCTAATAGGGCAGGCTGGGCAGCTATCTCTCTTCCCCACGTTTCGCGTGTACGGCTCGACCTTCCCCTTCGTCCACAGCAAACTTGCCTTTAAATTCCGAAGGCCGTCCAGTTGCATACGGCACGATGCCATGTGTTGCGTTTGCGATAACGAGAAAGGCATACTTGCAAAACACATATGCATGGGATATCTCAACCCATTGGACATTTCGGCACAGTGACCGGCTGTTTTGCATGCACGCTTGAGCGGTTGATGCGCTGCACACAACAGGCCAACTCCTTGCTGTTCACCCCTTCGCGTGTCAGCCTCGATTCCTGACCCTAGGTCACACTTCGGGGTCGAGTCCGAAAACTCGCACATCGCATATCACGGATCTTCGTGACGTAGGTTTGCTGCCGATTGACAGCTTGCAAAAACCGAGCAAGGGTAGTGATACCACACGCAATCAGAGAACGATGATGCGCCATCGGAACCTGGAAGAACTCGCGTCGATTCATTCATCATAACAACATACGCCCAGTGCATCCTCATCACTCCTGCGCTGAGGGTTCAGCGTTTTAGGACGACTGACGTTGATTCAACTCCTAACTCCGACCCAGCCTCAATCTCTACAGGCACTCCTTTGATAAGCAACAATCCCTCTTCCAGCCGCCGATCGCAGACTTCATGCCATACATTGAACGATCATGCACGGTGGTATCTATTCTGCTATCAGACCTAATAGACTCCGACGAGTAATCCTAGAATCCGTTGTTTTCCATGTAGTAAGGGTATTCCTGGTAGACTGGCCATGGCCATTCTAAAGCAAGGTCTGTTGGGATTTGAATAGCGTTGCCATGGCCATTGCCATTGCCATTGATTTCTGGGATAGTTGGTTGCAAACCCATCGACATTGTTGGTGGCGCGGCGGTAGACTGTGGTAGGTGTTGTTGCGGGTGCTGTTGTGGCATAGGATGAGTATTGTTCCTTTGGGAATGCATGTAATGATCGATTTTCTCGACCTGAGCCAACAACCCTTGACTCGCTCCAGCAGAACGATGCAGATTGGATTCCAACCCGTCCAGCAGTGACGCCAGTGCTACCAGCGAGATTCGCACACGTGTGTAGTCTTTCTGATATAGGGGGTGCTCGAAGACAGAACCAAGAACACCGCCAAGGCTTCCCAATTGGTAGATCATGGGGGTGCTTATGGCTCTCAGATAGAATGGGGGAATGGCTCTGAAGACGGTCAGGACTTCATCGGCGACATCGCACTTTCTTTCGACACTGGGACCGTCTTCTGTAGAAAACAGCATCATACGAAGCAGTTGCAGTGTTGCCTGAATATTGGCAGCTTGGAAGGCATAGGTGTCCTGGGTTGTGTCGCCAGTCATATGAGGGGTGGCCTTGAATTGCGGTGGTAAAGCATAGTACATGTTGAGCATAGTGGCCATGACACTCTTTTCGGAAAAGGCGTCGCCAAAGACGAGACTGTCGACACTACGACGATCGTCATGGCTGAAGCGCTTGGCTCGAGATTTGTTGACGACGTGTTCCAGGACGCGGTAAAGATCGATGGTGAAATTCCACCCCACGAGCCAACTGACACGATGTTGGCCAGCCGGGACTTCGATTTTGGTGCTGGCAACGGTCCCATCGTCGATTTCATTGGGATATCGCACGTTCAAGTGCACCTCTTGTGTGCGTATGAAACAGTTCCAGACGACAGCGGTGAAGACCTCCAACGTATAGGAGCCCCAATACACGCGTCTGTATGTTTCTTTCTCGGACTCTTCTAAGCCGCTGGGCCAATATTTCTCATCATAAAAGCGTTGCATCGAGATAAGAGTGCTGCCGATGCCAGAGTACTGTTGAACATCGAGGGATTGACCGTATTGGATGCTGGTCAGCGAGAGGAGTGTACAGGCTCTGACGAAGTCAAAACCGCGAAGCTTGTCGAGATCGGATGTGAAGACGGATTTGGCAGCAGTAAAGAAGACTTCGGACGATGCTGAGGGTGTTCTAATCGCTTCAGATATTCTCGATGGTTCGGCTCCGTCACGGATACGTGCCGATGCCAGAGCACACATGGCCATGATCGAAGAGAAGAAGCCTGTGATTGAAAACTCATGGTCAGAACGAGGGGAGCAGAAATGCCACATATTGCAACAAACCTTTGTCGGTCAAGTGTTGCCGATTCTTGATTTTGGCCCTGTCCGAGGCCTCGTTGAAGAACGGATACAAAGGATAGACGACTTCCATGTAGGCATCGAGAAGATCGAGGATGACGGACTCGCTCGAGAGAGCAAATACCTTCCATGGTAGATCGAGTTCGGTCGAGTCGCGAGGGGTGACAAGAGCAGGCACGAAAGGGAAGTCGTTGGCCTTACTTAGCGAGTCGTTCCGAGTCGAAGTGGAATTGGATGCTGCTGCCGGCACATTGTCCGTGGCCAGTGTGTTGGTTGGTAGAGAAGAACGCGCCGAAGGTTGCGAGGGCTGGGTGGGCGCTACGGGTGCCTGGGGATGTTTCTTGCGCTTGGATGGGCGTTCATATGTGCAGGCGACGTCGAAGTCGTAGCAGTTCTGACAGCGATCATTGTCTTCATTGCTGGGCCTGCAGCGAATACTGCGGCGGTGACAGAGGTCGCATGCTTGTGAAATGCGCTGCAACTTTCGCGGACGATCTTGTTGCATCGGAAGCGGCGTTTGCGGTTGCAAGGCAATGGCAGGCTTCCTACCTAAGAATCATATAACGAGCACCAGCAGCATCAACAAACAACAGCAGCTTGAATGGTTTGAAGGAATCAAATATCGCGTGCGGTGTTTTGTTTGGTCTTTGGATTGGGTTTGGAAGGACCGCTGCTGCTCCTGCCTAATCTGCCTACAAGGCTCGCTGTAGAGGTAAACTTAAATGTGGGTTGCGACAAGACCGCCACCGCGAGCGTCCATCGCACCTTCTTCGCCCACCATCGAGATTCGAACTGGCCCAGATGGATCCAGCATGGTACATAGTTACCTGGTCATACCACTCATCGTCCCTTACCAAATCCACGCCCCCAAATCTTGCGCCAATCGCACCATCTCGATGCTTGCATCAACCATCAACATACTCCATGCCCCAGCCTGTCTGTTCTTGATCTCACTGTCCAACGCCATTCGCTGTCGTGGCAGATGTAACTAGTTGACCTCGCTTTAAACTTCCACTAGCCCCATGCCAGCCAACCTCTGCTCCTTCAGAACCACTTTCGCCAGCTTATCCAAGTCTCGGCATCAGGTGTTCGCTACGTCAACTGCATCCTTATAGACTTGACTCTATATCCCAACATCGACAATCTTGGAGGGTTGAATACGCCGGTCCACGCAAATCGTCCAGAATCTGCTCTCTAGACGCTTTGCTACAGATACAGGAAACACAACGGGCCAGGTCAGCACACCTGCTGCTCCACCGCCCACTCATTCTCGCGTCGTCTCTGCAGGAAATACATGCATGTGCCTATGAAGATACCGCAAGCTGACACGAGGGTGTACTATGCACCATTCGAACAAAGACACTACGCACGTAGCAGCTTGATCATTCATACATCTGCCACATCACAGATCGAGCATGCTAGATGTACGACATCACTACTTTAGTGAACAACCACCAGCATGATCCTTTGTTCACAGAACTGAGTAACATGAGCACACCTGACCTGCTTGTAAACATGCTTTGGCGAGATGAATGTCGATCACGAAGATTCGGCGAGTGAACATGTTTGTCAGAATGCTTGATAATCCGCATGCATGAACAACGGTTCGTCTGGGCAAGATTGTCCTCTCCAGATCTCCGAGAAGGATGAATAACAGGGTTCGCTATTGCAGGCGCCTTCACCGTCTTTCTGGCTCAAAATGGCTTGCCCAGTCTTGCTTGCTCTCCTTCGATCGACGCGACGTACACTCTACGTGACGATCTTGTCCTCTGCCCTACGGATCAACTCTTCATACACTGTCCATGCCAATGCAGAGCTAATGGCTTTTCTAGCCATTCTGATGCCCAGTCCGTCGAATAGACACATAGCACCTTCTTCTGTAATCATCTTCTTCGCAGCGCTGATTGCGTTCTTGTATCTCTCAGGCTGCAGCTGCAACCTTGTCTTGACAGCGTCGAAGGGATTTGTGACAGCCGTGGCCGCGGCGGCAGCCAAGACTCCTGATCCAAAGTTCGCAAGCGGTGCAGCGATGTTCAAATGACCGAACAAGGAGATCTTGCTTTGTTCGTAGAAGAGAACGTAAAGACCAGCATACGGAGCATCTCTGATAGCCGTTGCGCCAAAGCCCGCAAAGAATCCTTTTGCTCCGGTTGTCTTGAAAATATCTTTTGCGGCTGAGGCCAACGAGGTATAAGCGTACAGACTGCTCTCGTACCTCACCTTCAAAACCGTGACTGGACTCATGACAAAGCCAGCCAATGCTCTTGCAGCAGCGCCTGTAGCCAGATTCGCAGTATTACTGAGACTTGTTTTTGACTTTCCATCCGCTCCTAATGTCGTTGTTGAAGTCGCTCGTCGCAATTGGTTCAGCATGCCAAAGTATAGAGCCGAGCCTGCGCCTGTTCGAATGACTGAGGGTGTGGTGCCGCGCCATAGTGATCGTATTGGTGAGGGACCAGCGAGGATATTCTTGAGTGCGACTGAGAGTGATGCGCCGGAGGATTGTTGGACGCGAGTCTTGAGGAGGTCGGCGGGTTGGAGGAGGAAAGCGCTTGTCACGCCGGAGCCCAAGCCGGCTGCGAAGTGGAATGCTATGGCTTCACATCAGTCTCTGTATGCAAAGGAAGTGCAGTCCGTGTAACAGGGAAAGGTGACAGATTCGAAGCTTACCCGCCGACGACTTGTGTTTCTGGCCGCCATTTGTCATGTCCTTGTCTTGATATATACAATTTTGAAAAAAAGAATGATTCCGAGAGATTCCTTCAAGGCGTCGAGTACATGTTTGTAATTGTTCGAGTGAATGCGTCGCTTGTTAGAGCTATGGTATGGATGGACTCGTCAGAAAGTGAGATGGCTTCTGGACAAAGTTAACGTCATTGACTCGGTTGTTCCTTCCGAGGTCCCGAGCTGTTTGCTTCAAGCATGACTCGGACTTTGGTCCATCTAGATCAATACCATCAGATTGGAACGATTGTAAAGTCAGATCGTGAGGACGAGAACTTGAGACATTGAGAGAAAATTGAATACATCAGAAGCGTAAATGTATAATACAGGAGTAGTTGCATGGAAATGCTTAAAATACACGAGGATATTCTCCTTTGACCGGAAAGAAGATTCGACAGGTCCCTGAGACGACAACGCTTTTTTAGTATGGGAGAGTGTGGACCAGAGAGAACGCCGTGACAAAGAGCTCATACAGGAAGACTCGATCCAAGGAGATATGCAGAAAGTGGTGTCTTGTGGAAAACAACATGAAGAGTAGAGGTTGTGAGCTTAGATGTACTCTCTTGCGCTCTTTTGGAGTTCAATCAGTCTCCATCCGCGAGTTTCAGGGTTGTGTACGTCCTCGGGAAGTCTGGTCACTCCGATGGCGTATGTGACTTGTTGGACCTTGTCTTCCATACCAGAAGCCAGCTGGCCAGTCTTCTTGTTCTTGTAAACGTGCACCTCCTGAGTACGGCACATGATGACAAAGACGGGAATGTCACCAGGCTCAAGCAGGCGTGCGTTGAGTACGTCGACGTTGCGGATATCCAGGATGCGACCATCAGAGACAAGACCGTGCTGGGTGTATTGTTGCATCAGGGCGGCGTAGACCTGGTATTGTGCTGCGCTCAACCACTGCTTGAGTACCTCGGTATCGCCCTTGACGTAGGCGTCAAGGACTTCAGGAAGAATGTACTCGCGCATCTCTTGCAACCAAGGCTCCATCTGGAAGCTGGGATCCATTTCGCGGAACTTCTTGATGACCTTGGCTGTCTCGTTCTCGGCGAAGAAGCCAGCCACGCGGTCACTGATACTGCGGGCAGTAGAGATCAAAGGGTTTTCGGACTCGGCGTAGGTGTTCTTGAAAGCGAAGAGGCGTTGCATAGTCTTGCTGCTGTCGCGGAACTCGCGCCATGACTCTTTCCAGGCTGCATCCTTATGAACGGTGACGTTGACTCCAGCACTGCAACAATTTATTAGTATGAATAGAAGATGTAGGCACGGACTGCACTCACTCAGGATCCTCGACCAAGGGCTCGCCTGAAGGTCTGCGACCCTCGGCGATGTCTTTGGCTTCTCTTGCTTCTCTGCGCTTTCTACGCTCCTCCTTCTCGACCCAACCACCGTAGCGCATAGAGCTACCGTCATCGATGACCTCCTTGACGTTCTTGAATGCCTCGGTCTCTCTTACAGGACGAGTGGCTTTCTCAAGACCCGAACCGACTGCGCCAGCACCGTATCTGATGCCCTTGACGACGTTGGTGTCCCATGTCCAAGCAGCACTCTTGCCAATAGCTCCAGCGGTAGTCTTGATTGTGCTTCCAGCAGCGGACGAAAGAGCACCGGTACTCTTCTCGTATGCGGCGCGAGCCTTTTGAACGTTGGGGTTCTCGGTGAAGTCGTGAATGCTACCAGACAACTGCTTGGTACCTTCGTTCCATTCCTTGCTCTCCTTGAACTCGGTTTGCAACGTCTCGGTAAAGACTTGCCATGGAGTCTTGTTGCCGTGCTTTGGTGGTGGAGGCTTGTTGTCCTTCTTTTCCTTCTTCTCGGCACCCTCAGCTTCGCCTTCAGCAGCTTCGCCCTCGGTCTCGCCTTCTTTCTTCTCCTTCTTGGGTGCGTCTTGTTCAGGGTCGGGAACGTAGGCACCGGCGTCACGAGCAGCAGTGGCCTGGTAAATTCTCTCGGCTTCGCTCATGGGCTCGTCGGCCTTCTTTGCTTTCTGGACAGGCTCAGACTTTGTTTCAGCATCTTTTGACTGCTTAGCAGCAGGCTCCGGCTTTGGCGTCTCTTCCTTGGGAGCAGAACCCTGAGCAGCGCGTTGACGCTTGCGCTCAGCCTGCATCTCCTTGAAAGAGACTGAGCGCACAAAGGTGGTGGCGACAGAGGCAGGGAGGAAAGGCGATGACAACCTTGACGGCGTAGAGGCGACCGAAGAGATCAAGGACGAGTTTGCGGCATTGGAGCGGTTCAAGACATGTGTGGATATCCGGCGGTATGCAGCGGTGCGGCCGTGGAAGGCGGGCGCATTGCGGACGACATTTGCGGGAGCTCTAGGCAAGAGCAGTTGTCGACTTAACGAGGTCATGCTGTGGTGTGTGGTGTATGAGAGGCAAGAGAGCGAGAGGCCGTTCTTGTCACAAACTCGCCGCCCGCGCTTTCGCTGGTGGCCGAATGTTCGAGCTCAAAAAAGACGCACAGGCCACCGACTTCCGCCGCGTCTCCTCCGTCGGCCGTCCTCGATCCAAGAAATTCGACCTGCTAAGCACCAGTCACTCAGTCTCAGACCTGTCGCCAACCACACATCCAACATGAACGTCTTCCGACCACTGGCCAGGTTGGCCGCCCGCCCTACAACAGTCATACCATCACCCTTCACTCGCGCTATCTCATCAACGCCATTGCCCGCCGCACCCATCACATCCAGACGAGGAGGCACCCTTGAACTCGGCGACTGGATCGGTCGTTTGGGCGACAAGTCAAATGGTCCTCCAGGAATCGACGCAATCGATCTTGGTACTCCTCAACCGCATCGCATGCACGTCTATGCGACAAAGCACAACACCCACATCACCTTCACCCAACCTCCGAAAAAGGATCCCGCAAACCCCGGCAAGCAAGTCGATGTCCTCATGTCTCTCTCTGCTGGAAACATTGGTTTCAAGAAGGCTGGTCGCGGAAGTTATGATGCTGCATACCAACTCGCTGCTTTCGTCCTTAAGCAAATTCAAGAACGTGGTCTCATGCGCGACCTGCAAAGTCTAGAGGTTGTCATGCGTGGCTTTGGAAAGGGAAGAGAAGCTGTCACAAAGGCTTTGCTGGGTTCTGAAGGCTACCTGGTCAGGAATAAGATCAGTTCGGTCAAGGATGCTACCAGGCTCAAGTTTGGTGGTTCCAGAAGTCCCAAGCCCAGAAGATTGGGTTGATCGTCTTGTTCATCTTTCTCCTCAGGGAATTGCTTATGGCTTTCCCATCTCTATGATTATCTCATGGCCACAAACGGTTTGGCACGGCGTTGGTTGGAAGGTCTTACGCCTCTTGTATATTACTTTTTGTACTAAACATCCTCGAATGTCGCATGCATGCACTGTATCAAAGTCATGCTGGTATCATTTGCGTCTATCATAGCGCGCACTAAACAAATTTTTGCTCGCTGTCATGAACATGCCGTTAACCCTGGTTGATCTATCTGCCAGCACCTCCAGCACCGCCAGCGCCTCCCATGAAGTTCTTTGCCCTGCGACTCTTGTCAGTAACGTGTTCTTCACATGAGGTACGCATATACTCACATCTCAGCAATACTGGGGTCATTCATCAAGCTAGAGAGGTCGGGCATGCCGCCTTGACCTCCGGCACCACCGGCGCCGCCACCACCGCCAAACTTGTCGGCCATCTCTCTGACACGAGGGTTGCTCATCAGGTTGTTCATCATGTTGGGATCCTTCATCAGGTTCTGGGCCATCTGCTGCATCATAGGGTTCTGCATAAGACTGGCGAAGTCGGGCATGCCGCCAGCACCACCTGCACCACCGCCGCCGAACATGCCAGCGAGGGACGAAAGGTCGGGCATGCCACCGGCACCACCAGCGGGAGCACCGCGGGAAGTCTCCTCGACACCGCCCTCCTCTTCAACTCTTCTTCTGGCAGTCTCATAACCACGCTTCATGGCATCACTGCCTCCGTTACCCTCTGCGTCGATACCGGCCTTGTATGCGTCCATGCTGCCCTGAGCATCTCCGAGGGCGAAACGTGCGAGACCAAGTCTGCTCCAGGCCTTGGTGTACTTGGGGTCGGCAGCAGTAGCGAGTTCTGCATCGTTCTTGGCGGATTCGTGTTGACCAGCGCCCGAGTAAGCGGCGGCACGGTTTGAGAGGTAGATGGTGTTCAGGGGGGCAATCTCGAGGGCCTTGGTGTAGTAGTCGATGGCAGTAGCGTAGTCCTTCTTCTGCATGGCGGCGTTTCCTTGAGCCTTAAGAGACTCAGATTCGCTAGTAGGAGCATTCGACTTCTCGTTGGCGCCCTTGGAAGAGCCAGTAGGAGTAGCAGGGCGGCCCTCCTTAGCGCTGCTGGGACCTTCGGTGCTGGCAGTGCTCTTGCCCTTCAGCTTCTCGTACACGCCATAGATGCTGAGAAGGTTCTGTCCGCCCAGAGCCTGAGTCATGGCAGTCTTGTCGGTAGGGTCGACATGGAATGCTTCGGCGATGCATGAAGTTGCAATCTCAATGGACTCCGAGTCGTCAGATTGGAGAGTGCCATCCTTGAGGGACGTGTTGAGGAAGTCAATGATGGCCAGGGCCAGCTTTTTTCTTGAGTCGGACATGATGTTGGTGATGTGTGTATTGAGGAGTAGGAAGTGACGGTGGAGGTGGAGATAATAATGTCGAGGGCAGGTGGCCCAGAAGGTTCCAAAGTGGCAGGCGACAACAATGCGCAGTTTCCCTTGGCATTTCGCGGGGTTCAAGGCCGTGGTGGGGCAGGAACAAGTCGGTGACGACCCTTCTGAATTAAAGTCGTTCCTTCCTGTTCCTGAATACCCAATACACCTGAATAATCACCATGTTCAAGAAAGAGTCAGTAAGTCAGGTACATCACTTCTAGACTCAAATGTTGACTTCGAGCAGTTTGACACCCGGCGCCAAAAGCAAGGTCAAGTCGTCGGCCCAGCGCGCCATTCGCGCAAAGGCCATCGAGACCTATCCCCGCCTCGAGCCTTATATGGATGAGATTATGCCAAAGAAGGAGCAGATTGATCTCGTCAAGGTGTATGTGCTTTCCTGGAAGGAGTTGACTCTAAACATCAACCACCAAGCATACATTTTGCGTGTGCAAATGCTAACAACATCGTCGACAGACCTGATCGCGTCTCCCTCTACGTCCTCGGTTCCACTCCTCTCTTCTGGCAACACATGGACGACCCTCTTATACCCCACCTCTCCCTCGTCCACAAGTACCCTCAATGCTTTGACAGGATACGAATCGATCGTGGCGCCATCCGTTTCGTTTTGTCAGGTGCTGCTCTCATGGTACCTGGTCTCACATCTCCCGGTGGCCGCCTACCCGATCTCTCAGTCAGTGAGGACGATAAAGAGGCCAATGATGGTTACGGAGGAAAAGAATTACAAGCGGGTGATATCGTAGTTGTAGAGGCAGAGGGTAAAGAGAGTGCCTGCCTGGTCGGTGTCTTGAAGATGAGCACCAAGGACATGAAGGAGAAGAAGAAGGGCGTTGGTCTCGAGAATGGCCATTACCTTGGTGACGGCTTGTGGAACCTGTCTCTTTAAGAGCCAAGTTTTCGACACGATTGCATAAGATACCTAGGCTAAAAGTTGGAGCATCGAGTTCGCGTTGGATAGACGTTTAATCCATATTGCGACTGTTATACAGCTATGAGATTATGACTTACCGCCTGTGCTGTCGTTTGCTTGCTTCTCCATGTGTGGAAATAGACCATTGTGCCTTTCTACAAAGAGTCCGACGCTCTAGATCTTTGTGGGAGAGAACAGTCAATGATGGTCCTTGAGCTTGCTTCACTGCAGCATGTTCTCTGCTTTACCGCTATAAGTAACGTTTTCCGGGTGGAACTCAGAGACAGACTTCCAAAATATGCTGTAGTCCATAGCCCGCTGGTAATGTTTCGAGCAAGCTATTGCCGCCTTCATTCTTCGTCAAATCTCATCCCAGCAACGCCC